>Ga0209942_1000116_pt1 | contig 49320 bp, 35 predicted proteins | sample SalPonR1_A_D2_MG_FD_185695 | JGI IMG/M metagenome (GOLD analysis project Ga0209942, IMG submission 185695) | Salt pond soil microbial communities from South San Francisco under conditions of wetland restoration - Salt Pond MetaG R1_A_D2_MG... ...
TTCCGGAATAAAGTATTTCTCAACGTTAATTGCCGGCTGGATACCTGCTTCGTTAAAAGGGAAGAATTCAGTTCTTGTGATCGGTTTCAGATCAGTGTATTGCCAGTCTTCGTGTTTCGGGGTTGGAAACTGAGATCCATTTAAATGGGTAAGACTCTGTTCCCGAACTTTTTTCATTAAAGCGTTATCAGAGTCAGGAGCGTAGCCTGCCAGATCGTGTAATACAGACGATTGTACGTTTTCAGGTTTAACCATTATTACCCCTCACCATTAACTGTTCCATAGGCATTTAACCATTCGTAACCCTGATCTTCAAGCTTCAGGGCGAGGTCTTTTCCGCCTGATTTTGCGACCACACCGCCAATCATCACATGTACGAAATCTGGTTCAATGTAATTCAACAGACGCTGATAGTGAGTTACAAGTACAACAGAATCTTCACTTCCGTGAAGCTTATTAATTGCCTCAGCAACCGTTTTCAGTGCATCAATGTCGAGGCCTGAATCTGTTTCATCAAGAAATGAGAGTTGAGGTTTCAGCACAGCCATTTGGAAAATTTCATTGCGTTTCTTTTCGCCGCCTGAAAATCCTGCATTGACACTTCTGTTTAGAAATTCAGGATTCATCTCTACTAATTCGAGTTTGTCCTTGATGTAATCTTCAAACTCAAGCGGATCAAGTTCTTCACGTCCGCGTGAGGCAGCAATTGTATTGTATGATTCACGAAGCAGTGTATTATTTGTTACACCGGGAACTTCAACCGGATACTGGAATGCAAGAAAAATGCCGGCGTGTGCCCGCTCATCAGGATCCAGATCTAGAATGCTTTCTCCGTTGTAGAGAATATCTCCTTTTGTGACTTCGTACTCTGGATGGCCGGCCACAACTTTTGACAGTGTACTTTTCCCGCTTCCGTTGGGGCCCATAATGGCATGGATTTCTCCTTTTCCAATGCTGAGGTTCACTCCTTTAAGGATCTCAGTGCCCTCACCCTCAACTTCTACATGTAAATCTTTAATTTCTAACACGTTTTTTCTGTTTTTTATTTATCTGTTAATATGGTAGTTATCATCGTCTATGGAAGTCATGTGCAAACCATTCAGAAACATAATTCAGTGATTGGTATACACGATGTCGCTGATCAATTAACCAACGCTTCCTTCCAGTTTAATTCCCAGTAATTTGTTGGCCTCTACTGCAAACTCCATAGGCAGCTCCTTAAGCACTTCTTTACAAAATCCATTGACGATCAGCGAAATGGCATCATCTTCGCTCAGTCCACGCTGTTGCAGGTAGAAAATCTGGTCCTCTCCCACCCTGGAGGTCGTAGCCTCATGTTCAACCTTTCCTGTGGGATTAGCTGATTCAATATATGGGAATGTGTGGGCGCCACAGGTCTGACCTATAAGCATAGAATCACACTGTGAATAGTTCCGGGCATTTTCAGCTTTCTTACTGATCTTTACTGCTCCCCGATAGCTATTATTGGAATTCCCTGCAGAGATACCTTTTGAGATAATTGTACTCTTGGTATTCTTACCTATGTGAATCATTTTCGTACCGGTATCGGCCTGTTGCCGTTTGTTTGTTACGGCAACCGAAAAGAATTCCCCTACTGAGTTATCGCCCTGCATAATTACACTTGGGTACTTCAACGTGACAGCTGATCCTGTTTCAAGCTGGGTCCATGAAATTTTAGAGTTGTCACCCTTGCAGATTCCTCGCTTGGTCACAAAATTGAAGATACCGCCTTTACCGTCTTCATCGCCGGAATACCAGTTCTGAATGGTAGAGTATTTTATCTCTGCATTTTCCATTGCTATCAATTCAACAACAGCAGCGTGAAGCTGATTTTTGTCATACATCGGCGCTGTACAGCCCTCAAGGTAACTTACATGGCTGTTATCTTCGCATATAATGAGTGTTCGCTCGAACTGCCCTGAATCCATATTGTTAATACGGAAGTAGGTAGAGAGCTCCATCGGGCAAATTGTATCTTTCGGCACGTAACAAAAAGACCCATCAGAGAAGACTGCAGAATTTAAAGCTGAATAGAAATTATCACGGGCCGGTACTACAGATCCCATGTACTTCTTCACAAGCTCAGGATATTTTTGTACAGCTTCTGAAATTGAGCAGAAGATGACACCTGCTTCTGCAAGTTTCTCTTTAAATGTGGTGAAGATAGACACGCTGTCGAAGACTGCATCAACGGCAACACCTGAAAGCATTTTTTGCTCTTCAAGCGGGATACCTAGCTTCTCATAGGTCTCACGAATTTTGGGATCGACATCGTCAAGACTCTCCTTCTTAGGCTTATCCTTGGGAGATGAGTAGTATTGAATTTTATCAAACTCCGGACTATTGTATTCTGCGTTGAACCACTCAGGTTCTTCCATCTCTTTCCAGGCGTGATAGGCTTTCACACGAAACTCCGTCATCCACTCAGGTTCTTCCTTAATCGCAGATATTTTACGGACTATGTCCTCGTTTAAACCTTTAGGAAAATCTTCATATTCAATATCAGTTGAAAAGCCATACTTGTACTCTTCACCAATCATTGATTCTAATTCTTTTGTCTCACTCATATAGATCCGAAAATTTAAAAATTCAGTACGTTTCTGCTGTCAAATTTAACACTTCAGTCTGTTTCTGCGTTCGTGATTCAGGGACTGAAAAGGCACTATTCTTATTTGGAATGAATAAAGATAAGCATTTTTACACCGCCTTTAAAACCCGAACCAAACTGTTTTAATATCCTGCTTATATACCTGATCAGCTAATTGAGTTTAGTGATAGGCACCATTACTGACAGTTATCAAAGGCTAAGCAATGTCATAAGAAAAATGCCCGAAGAGATGAATTGATGAACTTTCGGGTCAGATATTTCTCAACGCACTAGCAACCCGCTCATCATATTCTTCAAGAAGCCGGACTTCGATCAGACGATTTTGTTCGTCAGCCGAAAGGTATTCCAGTCCTGAAACTGACCTGTACCTGATTCTGGGGTCTTTGTCAGTGAGAAGATCTTCCAGCCGATTTTGCCAGCCTTCACGGGACTTATCAAATTCAAGAATTAAGTTCAACGCACCCACACGTACATCATAGGGAAATTCGGCGCTCAGGAATGTATCGGAAAGTTGAACCGCCTGCTCCTGCTCACCTTTATCAGCAAGAGCTTTAAGTAGAATTGGCACCTGCATCAATACCGATTCCTGTACCGTAAGAGACTCAACCATCGATGCGAACTGATCAGTTTCAGTTACTTCAGCCAATGAGTTGATAGCATGTATTTTTAACTCCTCAATGTCGGCTGACTGAATAATAGATTGAAGTGTTCTTATGACGCTGTCGTTACCGGGATATGCTCCCAAAGCCTTAAGAGCTGTAGCCCTTACTTCCAATGACTGATCTTGCCCTACCCTCTCAACAAAAAGTTGTGCAGTCCCGCTTGCGCCTTCGGTAACCATACGCAGTGTTTCCAGGATCTCTGCTTTCACAGCAGCACTTGATTCATTTCTGATCATATCCAGTATGGCAAGCTGTAAATCTGGATTGTCGGCATATTGCCGCAAGCCAACCGCAGCCTTTAACCGCTGATTTTCAGATTCACTATTTTGAAGCTGATAAATCCAATACATGAAAGGTTTCTCAACATCCAGTTCGATGTCATCCCTGTTCAATACGGTCAGTTCGATATTCTCCAAGCCTGATTTCAGACTTATGATAATTTCATCCTGAGCTCCGGTAAATGTGAGTTCACTCGAAACCGATTCAGTAAAAGTGTACTGAGTCACTTGTACAGTCACAAGTTCATCAATTGCCTGACCATCTGCTGTGAAACGAATAGTGGCCTGGTTTGCTCCTTCATCAATATTCATACCGACATCATATCGAAATGCAGACACTCTTTCGACGACCGGTTCTTCGAAAACAGGCTTATCATTTATCATCCGGCCGGTTTCTCGATATACGGTTCTTTTGAAATCTTCCCAGATTATGGGGTAGCGGGTTTCATCAAAAAGCGCCTCCTTTGAAGCCCTGACATACTGACCGATGAGATTGTTACTTGCCAAATGATATTTGTAGCGATCAATATTTTCAGCAGAAATCTTATTGTAGAGTGAATTCCATGGCTGAAGGGTGTCTTCCCTGAAACTTTCAAGACCAAGCTGATTACCAAGATATCCGTGCAAAAGTTGAATAGCATCTGCTTCCTGCCACTGCATTTCACGTAATAGAACACCTGCCCACTGCCCCATCACACCATATATAATCTGCTGTTCAATATTACTGTTAACATCAATCAATATTACACCTGATCCAAACGTACGTTGCTCCCACATGAGATCATGAACGGCTATGAGGTCCAGATTTCGGTAAGGATATTCAGAGCCTGTCAGATCCTCCATCCGCTGAATGGTTTTATCTGCCAGTACAGTCAGTTCATCCGGATTTATTTCCACCCTGTTTGGCTGCTCAACGTGTAAGCGAATATTTTTGGAATTGAGTACTTTATTGGTTGTTTCAAAATCACTGATGGCAAAAAAGAGAGAGTTAACCGGACGGCGGGTTACAGACCGGTATTGTGTAACCTCAGTATCCACAGATTCAACCGTATTACTGAAAAGGGAACCGCTCATAACAAGTGATTTTCCAGCCGGATGAGTGAAGGTCAGGTCGTACGACACCTGAGTTGATGGATAATCAGCGATTGGCAGCCAGTGACGCGTTGATAGCGGGAGCTGTGATGAAAAAATAGTGCCGCGATAAGTTCTTAATACACCAAACAGAGGCGCTGAGGAGTAAACAACCCTCAGGTTTGCAAGCTGAGACCTCGCAAACGTATCGTCCAGGTACACAATGAGTGAATCATTATGTATTTCAAAATCCATCGTTCGCTCATCGAGCAATACATTCTCTACCTGCATTCGCACAGCGTGCAGCTGGATAGAATCACTCTTTTCAACATTGAACCTGATAACGTATGAAATATCTCCCCGTATCTCTCCAAGAGGACTTATATCGATCTGTCCTTCCATGTGTTCGTAAGACACATCAAGACGTGGATACAATGGGTAATCATACGTCTGAGCCTGGAGCAGAGATATGGAAAAGACCAACAATAGAGTAAATAACGCAGAAGTTTTTTTCATAACAAGATTTAGTCAAAAAATGATAGAATAGATTGTTTGAGAGCGGGGCTTGACGATATTGCACTGCCCGATGTAACCGTTTCATTACCTTTCACATCAAAATAGCTTCCACCTGACTCTTTGACGATAGGAAGAAGTGCAGCTGCGTCCCACAAATTCAGGATTGGATCAAACATAATGTCGGCCCGTCCGGTTGCAACCATCATATGGCCGTAAGCATCGCCCCACGTCCTGTGTATCCGAGTTTGATCTAAAAGTTTCTCGAATTGTTCAATATAACCATGTTTATATACGTGCTCCATATCTGTAGTCAGGAATGTTGCCTCTGAAAGTTTGTTACATGACCGAACTCCAGTTCTATCTCTGTTGAGAAAGCACCCGCCACCTGTAGCTGCAGATACCATTTCATTGAGTGCGGGAGCATAAATCACACCAACTTCCGGAATTCCTTTAATCAATATTCCAATCAGCGTGGTGTAAAACGGTACGCCATGGATAAATGACTGAGTGCCATCAATGGGATCGAGCACCCAAACCACATCGGCGTCTTCCCTTTCCGATCCAAACTCCTCACCGATGATTCCATGGTCGGGAAACCGACTCTTGATCGCTTCACGCATCAGCATTTCTGCGTTTCGATCGGCATTTGTCACAGGCGATGCATCTTTTTTAAATTCGAGATCAAACGACTGCTTGAAATATTTGAGTGTTGAGTTGCCTCCAATACCGGCAATCTCTACAGCAGCTTTGCGCAGGTTATCAAGATTAAAATCCATCAGGGTTTTACGATCTTTGTGGTTATTTTTGGGAATTCATTACGGAGCTTACACTAATTACTAAAGATACAATTTCCATGACCGATTCTCAGATTTTTGATCAAATAGCAGACGCGCTTAACCTGTCAGCAAAACAGATCAAAAAAGTTGCCGATTTTATCGATGAAGGAGCCACCATTCCCTTTCTTGCACGTTATCGCCAGGAGGCTACAGGCGGGCTCGACGAAGAGCAGCTCAGGGCCGTTCGCGATCAGATAGACCTTTATCGAACCCTGGAGGATCGAAAGAAGACAATTCTCAAAGCAATAGATGAACAAGATAAGCTTACTGAGGAGCTTGAGAAGAAGATTAAAAATTGCCGCGACCTGAAAACGCTTGAGGATTTATACCTCCCCTACAAAAAAAAGCGGAAAACGCGCGGTGATATGGCCAAGGAGAAAGGACTTGAACCTCTTGCCGATAAAATCTGGGGTCAGGCTATTAAGTCAGGTGATCCGCTTGAGCATGCAAAAGAGTATATAGATAAGGAAAAAGAGCTGCCTGATGCAGAAACGGTTATGACGACCGCACTTGATATCGTTGCCGAGTGGATCAATGAGTCTGTAGAGGTACGCGACACGCTGCGCGACATCATCCGAAAACATGGCGTCATCACCACCAGAAAGAATCCCGCCATTGATGAGCGCACTAACTACGAAGACTATTACGATTTCAGATCACGCGGCCATCAGCTTAAGCCGCACCAGGTACTGGCTATCAATCGAGGTGAGCGGGAAAACGTGCTGTTTGTGAATCTTGAGCTGAATGAATCTATCACGCTTGATAATCTCGATGATGTAGTCATTACGAATGATGCATCCATTTTCACCCCGCGTCTTCAGGATGCCGTTGAAGATGCCTACAAGAGATTGCTTTTACCATCACTTGAGCGCGAATATCGTAACGAGCTGACCGATATGGCCGATGAGCACGCTATTGAGACATTTGCTACAAATTTGAAAAACCTACTGCTGCAGCCTCCACTCAAAAACCAGGTGGTGATGGGGATTGACCCGGCTTTTCGAACTGGCTGCAAGGTCGCTGTTATTGATCCGCTTGGCACCTACCAGGAAGGAACCACCATCTATCCAACACCTCCTCAAAAGAAGATCAAGGAGAGTGAAAAGGTTGTCAACGACCTCATCGATAAGTATAAGGTAACGCTGATTGCTATTGGTAACGGAACCGGCAGCAGGGAAACCGAGCAGTTTATCGCCGACCTGATTCAGGCCCGGCAAGAGTCACATCCTGAAGAAACGCTTCACTACCTTATTATAAGTGAAGCGGGCGCATCCGTTTACTCGGCATCATCAGTTGCACGGGAAGAGTTTCCCGAGCTTGATGCAGCACAGCGTGGTAATATTTCCATAGCAAGACGGGTTCAGGATCCACTTGCCGAGCTTGTTAAAATTGATCCAAAGTCGATTGGTGTGGGTCTTTATCAGCATGATATCAACCAGGTTCAGCTTGCCAAAAAGCTCGATGACGTTGTTGAAAGCTGCGTGAATGATGTAGGGATCAATTTGAATACGGCAAGCTCCTCGCTTCTGACACATGTATCGGGTCTGAGCCGTAAAGTAGCGAAGAATATAGTGGATCACCGCGAAAACAAGGGACGATTCAAAAGCCGCGAAGAGATTAAAGATATAAGCGGTGTGGGTGAATTCAGGTTTCAGCAGGCAGCTGGATTTATGAGGATCCCGGATGGAAAACACCCTCTGGATAATACAGCCATCCACCCTGAAAGCTACGAAGCCACTGAAAAACTCTGTAACCTGTTCGGTATCAACATCGACTCTCTTCAGGACGAAAAGCAAAAGATCGAAGCGGCGTTTAAAGACATCAACACCAGGCAAGTGGCGGAGAAAGTCAATGTAGGCGTACCAACCCTCGAACTGATCATCGAAAACCTGCAAAAGCCGGGACGTGACCCGCGTGAATCGCTGCCAAAACCGTTGTTGCGTCAGGATGTTTTGAAGATGGAAGATCTTTCACCCGGTATGAAGCTCGAGGGAACGGTCCGTAACGTAGTAGATTTCGGAGCGTTTGTGGATCTTGGCGTAAAGCAGGACGGATTGCTTCACATCTCCCAGATGAGTGAAGGACGAAGACGTATCGAGAATCCGCATGATGTGGTGTCAGTCGGAGATATCATTAATGTGGAAATCAAATCAATTGATACTGAACGCGGAAGAATTGGGCTCTCACTGATTAAGTAACACATTAGACATGGTATGTCTGATGGCTCATCGTTTTGCATAGCCGAGATTTAAATACTAGCTATTCAGTCAATCGAGTCTCTGGATGCACGAGACATGCTATGTCTTTCTTTGCACGATCCTGTTCCCGACACCCCTCACGTGTTCGCTGAACGCTCATACGGTCTCTCCTCGAGGGGAGATTTTTTAGGATAGACATGGTATGTCTGAAGGCTAAACAATTTTTCGTAGCTGTGATTTAATTGCCAATTTCGCATTCAATCGAGTCTCTGGATGCACGAGACATGCTATGTCTTTCTTTGCACGATCCAGCTTCCAACACCCCTCAAGCTCTTCGCTGAACGCTCTGGCTATCTCCCCTCGAGGGGAGATTTTTTAAGATAGACATGGTATGTCTGAGGGCTAAACATTTTTCATAGCTGTGATTTAAATGTCAATTTAGCATTCAATCGCGTCTCTGGATGCACGAGACATGCTATGTCTTTCTTTACTCAATCCAGCTTTCGACATCTTAGACATCCAATGTCTTTTCGCCACAATATTTCACAGAACTGTTATTAAAGCGTATGCAATCTATTTTGTATATTTATATGTTTAATTAAACCATTCATAATCACCGATTTACTACATGAATCCAGCCGACATTACGAAGCAGGCACAAGACATTGAACACGAGCACCATCTTCCGATTTACCGCCGGTACCCTATCACACTGGAAAAAGGAAAAGGTGCTCTGGTCTGGGATTATGAAGGAAATGAATACCTCGATATGCTTGCCGGTATTGCTGTTAATAATACCGGCCACTGCCATCCCAACGTGGTAAAAGCGATCAAGGACCAGGCAGAAAAACTAATCCATCCCTCAAACTTTTTCTACACGAAACCACAAAGTGACCTGGCAAAGCTGCTGAGCGACTTGTCCGGTCTGGAACGGGTCTTTTTCTGCAATAGTGGCGTAGAAGCACTCGAAGCCGCACTTAAAATTGCCCGGAAATATGGCAATAATCACAACAAAAAAGGTGATATCATTGCGGTAGAGCGTGGATTTCACGGACGTTCACTGGCGGCCATAGCTCTGGGAAAACCTAAATATCAAAAAGGATTCGCACCGATTCCATCAGGATTCAAAACAATACCTTTCAACGATATTGAAGCTCTGGAGAACGAAATTAACGACGAAACCATCGCATTCGCCTGTGAACCGATACAGGGTGAAGGCGGCATTCATGAGGTGAGCGGTGATTATCTAAGGCGAGCCCGTGAGCTTTGCGACAAGCATAACGCGCTTTTGTTTTTTGATGAGGTACAGTGTGGCAACGGGCGGACCGGTAAGTATTTCGGTTTCGAACATCACGGTGTGAAACCCGATATGATTGCCACAGCAAAAGGCCTTGGCGGCGGTTTTCCAATAGGTGCGGTGATGGCGAACGAAAAAGCGGCCCAGGCGCTCGATTATGGAGATCATGGTACAACCTATGGCGGTAATCCGCTGGCTTGCGCCGCCAGTTTAGCTGCGGTAAGAACTATTCTTGATGAAGACCTGATGACACAAGCTACAGAGAAAGGCACCTATCTGGTAAAGCAAGTGAAAGAGAAAACTGCCGGTACCGACTATATCAAAGATATTCGCGGTAAAGGCCTTATGATAGGTATCGAACTTTACTTTCCAGGAAAACCTGTGGTGATGGAGATGCTTGAGCAGTTTGTCATTTCAAACGTAACAATGGATACTACTATCCGGCTGGTACCGCCGCTGGTTATCACTTACGATCAGATCGACCGGTTTGTGGATGTGTTTGTAAATGTGCTGGAGAAGCATGGTTAATTTTGATCCAAGAAGATAAAAACCACTGCTTATTAAACTGGAACATATTGCAAAACCAAATGAGACAATCCATACTGTTTCTGCTACTGGTTGCAATTTTTAGCAGCTGCAGCTCAGAAACTGAATCAGCTGACACTTTGAAGAATTCTGAGTCTGAGATGACGCAACAATTACGCCATATCGTTCTTTTTAAATTCACAGAATCGTCTACCCGGGAAGAGATAAAACAGATTGAGGAGGCTTTTGCGACCCTGCCATCTCAAATTGAAGAAATCAGAGATTTTGAGTGGGGAGTCAACAACAGTCCTGAAGGCCTCGATAAAGGCTTCACCCACAGTTTTGTAGTAACTTTTGATAGTGAAGAAGGCCGGGACATTTACCTTCCTCACCCTGCACACCAGAAGTTCGTGGATTTGGTAAGCCCACATGTTGAAGATGTTCTGGTTGTGGACTATTGGGCTCAGTAATTAGAAAGGCTTTACCTGAAAAATGAGGGACCTGCACTATTGAAGAACATTCAATACTAACGGTGAAAGCCGCCATTTGGATGTTTTAATCAAAAGTATCATTTATTCACCTGGCAAAATGAAAAGCCAAATCCACCCAGGCGGACACTACAAATTTCTTTTTATAGTAGTCCGCCTTTAAGATTATTTTAAAAGACCTGAGCTCAGTTTTCGGTCACCGGGTATTTATTAAGTCCGGGATTTCGGTTCAGAAACTCCTCATACAGTTCAATCTGGCGGCTGGTCATAGGTACCTGTAACCCGTCAATATATACGCTTAAGATCTGAGTTTTGGTTTCAAAAGGGTCACCGGTTGCCACGAAAAGATTTGCCCTTTTGCCCACTTCAATCGAGCCCAGGGATTCACCCAGCCCCATGACTTCAGCTGCGTTAATCGTGACAGCTTTCAACGCTTCATCTTTCCCCATCCCATAGGTAGCAGCAAAGGCTGCATTATATGGGAGGTTGCGGGCGTTCTCCGTGTCGCCAGACCTAATAGCAACTTTAATACCGGCTTGCTGCATGAGTCCCGGATTTTTATAGGCGGCATCATAGGCATCAGATGCCCGCGTTGGCGTGGAAAGAACCGGCCCCGTAATAACCGGAATGCCAGCTTCGAAGATTTCTTCTGCCACTCTCCAGCCTTCAAGAACACCGGTAAACACCACGTTTTGATAGCCACGGGTATCAACCCACTCAAGTGCACTCATAATATCTTTTGCAGCATTCACTTCAATATACATTAACACATCACCCCGTATGGCAGATGCCAGTGCCTCCATTTCCGGGTAGTATCGGGTGTCTTCAGCATCTTCAATGTCTGCATACAGCTCCGCTTTATCAAAGACCGCGTTTAGATCTTCCAGTGCCTGTTCGCGAGCTTTATCGGCCTGTTCCTGAGTCTGCCTCCAGCTGCGCCGGCTGTTCGGAAAATTGATCACGATACCCTTAGACCCGGCATACATCTGGTCGGGAGTGTATCCGAACAGGTTGATGGTGGCAGCAGTACCTGGTAACAACCCTCCTTCCGGCATTGTAAGCGCCGTGGTTACACCGCTCACCCGGGTGACAGGTATTGCCTCTGAATTGGGATTTACAGCCGTTAATGCTTCCATTTGAGGCGTTATATCCCCAAACTCTCTGGAATCCTGGGATTCATCAATACTGTCGATTTCCTTCAGTCCCAGTTTAGTGCCTGAGTCAATCATGCCGGGATACACTTCACCGCCCTGGTAATCGTAAACAGTTGCATCACTCGGAATCTCAACATCTGCACCAACCGCTTCAATCATCCCCTTATTGACAATGATGGTTCCGTTTTCAATTGTACCGTTGGTAACGGTGAATATTTTTGCGTTGGTAATCGCAAATTTTCCACTATTTTCTTGTCGGATCTCACCGGACGATTGTTGTCCAAATGCGACCAGGGGTAAAAATGCAATCAGTAGAATATGGGTTAGTATTTTTTTCATAGCTGGGTTCATTAATTATTTAAAAACTCATAGAGATTGATTGCCTCGGCATCCTGCATGCATTTATGCTGCTCGTCTGCATCAAATATCTGAACCACTTCAATAGTCGATTCAGGATCTACATACAGCCGCTGGTCGTCTGCATCAGTTTCACGATCAAAATATTTTACTCCGTCTACGAACGTCATCACGGGAATCGCGTAAACCGAGAGAGGATGACCTTCAAATATCGCAATATCCCCATCTTTTCCCTCCTCAATGGACCCTACCCGATTATCAATACCCAGCTGTTTGGCCGGATTAAGGGTAATAAGCGCAAGGGCTTCCTCGTCAGTTAGTCCGCCATACTTCTGTGATTTAGCGGCCTCATGAAACAGGTGACGGATTAGCTCGCCGGAATCAGAGTTTATGGAGGTTGTAACTCCGTTATTTGTGAGTATAGCCGCGTTGTAAGCGGTGGAATAATAGACTTCCAGTTTATAAGCCCACCAGTCAGAGAAGACGGATGCGCCGGCACCAAATTCTGCAAGCTCGGGTGCTACCTTATACGCTTCATTAGCGTGCTGGAAGGTGAGTTTTTCTATTCCAAAATCTTTGAAAACGTTCAGAAGCATGTAGATTTCGTCAGCCCGGTATGAGTGACAGTGAACCAGCACATCCCCTTCCAGTATGTCAACAAGTGTTTCCATTCGCCGGTCGTATGTTGGAGCTACTTTCCGGCGACTATTATCGGCTCTGTACTCATCCCATTTTTGCTTATAGATCTGGGCTTCCCGAAAGGAATTGCGCAGCATAGCTTCAACTCCCATACGGCTTTGAGGCTGAATACCTCTGGCGCGTGCCCCGCGTGTTGGATTTTCCCCAAGGGCAAATTTAATGGTTCGTGGAGCACCCTCAAACATCATGTCTTGTGGATTAGTAACTCCGTAGCGAAGTTTCAGTGTTTCACTTTCGCCGCCAATTACATTTGCAGAACCATGCAGCAGGTGAATCGCAGTTACTCCTCCAGCCAAAGCCCTATAAATAGATATATCCAACGGATCCACAACGTCTGCCATCTGTACTTCGGCTGTAACCTGGCTGGTTCCCTCATTAATGGATGTTCCTGCAATATGCGAATGAGCGTCAATGATACCCGGCATCACATATTTGCCCGTGGCATCTACTTCCATCACACCATTGGGTGTTCTCAGAGAGTTGCCAATTCGAGTGATTTTACCATCCTCAACCAGAACGTCTGTATTCTCAAGTGTTCCGTCCGTAATGGTAATGACTGTTGCGTTCTTGATAAGTACATCGCCGGTTGATACCTGTGCCTTAAGTGGCTGAGTACAAAAAAGAAGCAGTAAGATTAACAAGCTTAGTTTATTCATATCAAATCTGTTCATTTTTTAGTTCGGTGACTTAGTTGCTGTGACCGGAATTGACATACTGAAAGCTTCGACGGATGCCTCCCCGTTAAACTGCGTGTCTGAGAGATCCCCGGTGATGATCACTTGAACAGATTGCCCGCCGGCATCGAAATCAAAGTCAAAGGTCAGGTTTCCATCAAGAAATGTCAGGTTATTCATGTCGTTGTCCGGACCTCCGGCATCGCTGGTTATCAAACCGGTAAGTGTTCCACCGTCGTTGGTGAAGATCCACTGCCCTGTCTGAAGTCCCTGGGGTGTGCTAATGGAATAGTCCCATGTGCCCAAAAGAAGCTCTTCTGCTTCTTCTGACACCTCAGACGACGCACTCTCAGATGTGTCGAATTCATATTTCTCACCATCTACAAAGACGTACTTCACTTTCGAGTCTTCCTGAAAATAAGGCGCTGTTGTTACAACCGCATTTCCAATCTTACCGGGGTCCAATGTTCCGGCGATGTCCCCGATTCCAAGAATCTCAGCAGCATCGGTGGTGAGGGCAGCAAGCGCCATATCCTCACTCAGACCGGAAGCTACCAGCTTCTCCAGGTTACCCTTTATGTTGTTGGAAGATGTACCCATGGTTGAAAAACCGTATGCCACTCCTGCTTCTTTAAACTCACCATACTGAGAAAGGAACCGGTCGTAAGCCTCTTGGCGTCGCTCTTCCAGCTGTACCGTTTCGTCTGACTTCTCCTCGTCTTCTGAAAGTTCCGGTTCATCCGGCAGGTTTAAAGACATCAGTACTTTAATATCCGACTCCTGCAGATCTTCCAGCAGAAACCAGCCCTCTTCCAGATCGCTAAGAACCAGGTTGAATCCCAGCTCATCCTTGAGTTTCATTGCTCGTCGGGCTTCCAGCATACTATTGGTATGGTAGAATACAGCCTTTGTCTTGTCTATGACCGGATAAAATGCCTGAAGGGCTAAATCTTGCTGCGGACGCTGAATTCCACCCGGATTACCTGCATATAGCTGTTCATGCTCTTTATTGTAGCCCGCTTGGGTAAAGAGATTTCTCCATTTCGCCATAATACCAAGGGTATTCCCCGGGTAGGCTCCGGGAGCTCCGGAAAACTGGGTAAACATTGAGACGTCCTGTTTAAGAAGCAGATCATAAGAAGCTTTCTCGTCTGAAAGTAGTATCAGAGACCCTGAACCAGGAAGCATTCGCCCGTAAGGAACCGTGTGTGAAATAGTGAATCCAAGTTTTCTCATACTTGTAATGCTGTTTTCAGTCACATCAAGCTGGCCAATCACACTCTCTTCCGGTGTGATTCCTGCATAATCATTGGGAGGGTTGGGAGTGAAAAGATTATCAGGGCGCTCCATCTGCTCCGGCCGGACAGCTCCGGTATTTGACATACCGTCGATGAAGCCCGGGTACACAAATAGCTCACCTCCATCAATCACTTCTGCATCACTGGGAATTGACACGTCTGTTCCCACAGCACTAATAAGTCCGTTCGATATCACAACCGTTGCGCTGTCCAGAACCATACCTGGTGACTGTACAATCGTCGCATTAGTGATGGCAAAAGTTTGGGTTGGATAGGACTGACCCGTATAATCACTTTGAGCAGCGAGATTATGCGAGATGAAAAGAAGGGGCAGTAATAATGCCAGTTTCAAAACATTGCGTAAAAGTAGCTTCATTCTCATTACGTTAATTAAATGTTAGAACACGATGTACTTATAAACAGGATTTAAAGCTGCAATTGTTGAGATTGCAATTGGCAATGTAATAGAAATAATTTTGATTTTTTATAACAATGACGATTTTTTCAGGTTTTAATAAACCTGGAAGAAATGAGAAACTTTTATCAGAAATGATTTACCTGGACTGAATGACACAGTGAATAATCAGCTGTGGGTTAAAAAGGAAGAAAATCAGGCAAATTGTCACCGATTCATTTAATTCCAACAATTTATTTAAAACCACGCAACCATCTATGATTAAACGTTTAGCACATATTTGTATTCATACTAATGACCTTGCAGAAACCCAACGATTCTTTTGTGATTCACTTGGGTTGGAGAAAGGCTTTGAGTTCGAAAAAGATGGAGACCTATTTGGCTTCTACATCAAACTAGGTGGAAAAACATTTATAGAGGTGTTCAAAGGCGAGCCTGCTGAGGTTGGTAATATTGATCATATTGCTATCGAAACCGATGATATCGATCAGGTTATTTCAGAATTACGGGCAAACGGATATGAAGCGACAGAAAAAAAACTGGGAGGTGACTATACCTGGCAATCATGGACCCGGGATCCGAATGGTGTCAGGATAGAGTTTCATCAATACACAGAGGACAGTCTTCAATTTAAGGGTGGAGTCTGTCAGGTGGATTGGTAGGTTTAAAGTGTTTCACAGCAGAAGATTTTACATTTAGCGTAATCTAACTAAACCACCCTGCACTGAAAGTACAGGGGTTTAGTGACGGACTAAAGTCCTATTCCAAGATAAAATCTGAGTCGTCATCGTCCTCCTTGCTTCTGTGATGCTCCAAATACGCCTGAACCATCTCATCAGTTATATTTCCTGTACTCCAGGCTCCATATCCCGTCGCCCAAAAATACCTGCCCCAATATCTTTGTCTTAAAGTCGGATATTCTTGCTGTAACAGTCGTGAACTTCTGCCTTTGATCCGTTTCACCAGCTGGCTTATCGAGATTCGAGGTGGATACTCAATATGGATGTGTACATGATCTTTGCTCACAACACCTTTCAATATCTCTACCTCTTCAACATCACAGGCCTGGATGACCAGCTCCCTGCATCGTTTCTGAATATCTCCTTTCAGCACATGGTATCTATATTTGGTCACCCACACAATGTGACAGGTTAAACGTGTCGTGGTGTGACTTCCTTTGCGCATTGGTTTTGCCATAGCTCAAAGAATAACAAATTCTAGACTTTTCGTAACACTAAAGTTCTGCACTGAAAGTGCAGGGTTTTAAACCCTGCGATGGGACCAATAAAACACTCGTCTGACGACTTTGTGAAAATAGTAAACCAGGCTTCGCAATTTACAGTTGCCTGGGAAGTTCCTGGCTCTAGATCCGGACCTTGTTCCGAGACTCATCTAATCGACAGTCGAAAAATGCAATCGACAGTCGAGGATTTATCTCTTCTTACTGCCCGTGGCATCCATCGTGTATCTAAACACGTGATCACCCCCGGTAATGAACAATTGATTCATATCCTCTCCTCCCCAACCTACATTCGTGATCTGCTCATCAAATTCAACCAAATGGAGCTGGTTCCCTTCATCATCAAAAATAATAAGCCCTTGAGGACCCGTCGTGTAGAGATTGCCGGCCATATCAGTTGTCATGCCATCTGCAGCGCCCTTACCACTTCCCATCTCGCCGATGTTTGCGAACTGTTCAGGCGAGTGTGCACTCCCATCCTCATCCACTTCAAATTTCATAATATTACCTGTTCCTGAATCACTGACGTAGAGATATGATTCATCAGGCGAAAACACTATTCCGTTTGGATAATTAAACTCATCATACATCACGGAAAGACTGCTATCTGGCGACATTCTATAAACCCCGCTAAAGTCAAGTTCCCGTTCCTCATCACTCACTCCAAAAGGTGGGTCAGTAAAATAAATGGTCCCGCTTGAATGAACAGCAAGATCATTAGGGCTATTGAGACGCATTCCCTCATAATTATCGGCAATCACTTCAAGGTTTCCATCAATTGTTAAACGTGACACACTTCCTGCATGCTGGGCGAGCAGAATAGAGCCATCGACATCTGCTTCTATGCCATTTGAATTTCCACTGGGTTCCAGGTAGACATCCAATCCGTCCACTTCGGACCATCGGTATACCCTGTTTGCAGGTATATCGCTAAAAAGAAGATATCCATCGGGATGCCAGTATGGTCCTTCCGTAAATTCCAGTGGCCCAACTAAGATTTCAGGTTCCTCACCCTCGATTAATACACCCGCCGTATCCGTGTCGGAATCTGACTCTGAACTGCACGCCATAAATGAAAAGAAACCCAATAAACTAAATAGCAGAATTGAAAGTGTTCGCATTTTATAAATGATTTGTTGGCAATTAATTAGCTAAACCAATGTAGTGTGATGAAAGGAGATAATACAGTTTTAAAAATGATTGGAACAGAAATAAAAAAGGGTTTCAGTTATTTAACTGAAACCCAGGAATAGCGTTAAAAAAATTGACTGCCTGTTCAGGCAAAGACATCTTTAATTTTAGAAAAGAATCCTTTTTCGCGGTCTTGAGCGCTTTCAGGAGCAAAGTGCTTGTTACCACGTAAAGATTCGATATGTTCTCGTTCACTCTCAGAGAGATCTTTTGGAACATACATATTCACTTTAATAAACTGGTCACCACGGCCGCTGTTATTCAGTCCCTGTATACCACGTTCTTTCATTCTCAGAAGTTTACCTGGCTGTGTTCCCGCTTCTACTTTTACTTTTGCCTTGCCTTTAAGTGTTGGCACTTCAACTTCGGTTCCAAGTACCGCATCCGGAATACTTAAGAGTAAATCATAATATATATGGTTGCCATCACGCTCAAAATGCTCGTGCTCTTTCTCTTCAATCAGAACGATCAGGTCACCCGGTTCTCCGCCTCTCACACCAGCATTGCCTTGTCGGCGAAGCGTTATGTAATTACCGTTAGAGACGCCGGATGGAATATTCATCTTCACTTTTTCTTCACCACGCTTTCGGCCTTCACCCTGGCAGCTGGAGCATTTATTTTTGATGATACGTCCTTCTCCACGGCAATTCGGGCACGGCTGGACATTTACAAATTGTCCAAACATCGTTTTGGATACCTGTCGAACTTCACCCATTCCGTTACAGGTACCGCAGGTTTCAAAATCAGATTCTGACTCAGCGCCGGTTCCGTTACACTCGCCGCATTTTCTATATTTTTTTACTTTAAGCGTTTTTTCTGTCCCTTCCGCAATCTCTTCCAGCGTAAGTTCCACACTCAGTTTCATGTCTGCACCGGGCTGGCCGTTACTCTTACGCCTCCTGCTTCTGCCGCGTCCGCCGCCGCCAAACGGATCACCACCGCCAAAGATATCTCCGCCAAAAATGTCGCTGAAACGGCTGAAAATATCTTCAAAGTCGGCATTGCCGTAGCTGCCACCACCGAATCCGCCTCCATTCATGCCTGCGTGACCAAACTGGTCGTATTGCTGTCGTTTTTGCGGATCGCGGAGAACCTCGTAAGCTTCAGATGCTTCTTTGAACTTCATTTCTGCATCATCATCTCCCTTATTTCTGTCGGGATGATATTTCATCGCAAGCTTTCGATAGGCCTTTTTAAGCTCTGCTTCCGATGCACTTTTCTCTACACCTAATATTTCGTAATAATCGCGTTTTGACATGAAATCTATTTATTCGCTTACAATTACTTTTGCGTGGCGGATTGTTTTTTCGCCAATTCGATAGCCATTTTCGAGAATCTGCAGAACCATTCCGCTTTCAATAGTGTCATCTTCCGGTTTCTGTCGGAGCATAGCATCATGAAGGTCTACATCAAAGGGAACCCCTTCTTCATCAATACGTTCGACACCGTATTTTTGAAGTACGTCTTCAAATTTATTTGCTACCATTTTTATGCCATCAAGGTAGGTAGGTTCTGCGTCAGCTTCTTCCATCGCTTTAAGTGTACGCAGTAAATCATCATTTACGGGCAGAAAAGACTCGACGGCAGCGCGACGTGCATTTTCAAATACTTGTACTCTCTCCCGTTCGAGGCGTTTTCGCATATTTTCCATCTCAGCTGCTTTTCGAAGCTGAGTTTCTTTTACGCTTTCAACTTCCTCGCGGAGATTTTCAATTTCTTCCTGCTGTTCTTGTATGCGCTGCATTTGTTCATCAAGCAGCTCAGTATCTTTGTCTTCACCTTCAGCTGCTGTTTGATCCTGATCTTCTACAGCTTGTCGCTCTTCATTCTTGCTCATATAAAAATCACGTTTGAAAATATTCTTCATTTTAGATTATGGTATCAGGCAAATAGCATGCCAGATATATATTAACACATCAATAGTGACAATGTTTCTACTTTTTCAGACGTTAGTCGCCTTCATAGAAGAATTCTATCATATTTCCGTCAGGGTCTGATGCGAAAACAAACCGTCCTTTCTTGCGATTGGCGGGGCCACTCAGAATTGTCACTTCATTATCTCTAAGGTATTTGGCCATCTCATCCACTTTCTCAGGCGATTCCAGGTAGAACCCTATATGGTCAACCCGAAAATCACGTGAGTTGGGGTCGTAGCTTGTTTCAGCTTCAACGATAACAAGAGTGTCTTCTTCTCCTATTTTATATACGGCCATGCTCTGCCCCATCTTACGAACAAGTTCAAAGCCAAGAACCTCTCCGTAAAATTCTTCAGATCGTTCAATTTCGTTGACCCTGATGGTCATGTGATTAATTCCGGACGGTTTGAAATCCATAGTAAATAAAATTAGTTGGTTTTTCTGATTTTCACGTACTAAACTACGAGTTTTGATAGTATCTTTTAAGAATTAATTTTCAGATCAAACAGGCGTGCAGTGTCTACACTTTATATCGTAGCAACCCCTATTGGTAATCTTTCTGATTTTTCATCCCGAGCCGCTGAAACACTCAAAAATGTGGATCAAATTGGCTGTGAGGATACCCGAACCTCATCGGTGCTGTTACAAAAGTTTCAAATCGATAAACCACTCTTTTCGTTTCACCAGCATAATGAGCACCATAAAGTTAAGCATCTGATGAATTTGCTTGATGGCGGAGCGGATATCGCTCTCATTAGTGATGCAGGCATGCCCGGAATATCTGATCCGGGATTTCTCGCCGTTCGGGCGGCCCATCAAAACGGACACACAGTTTGTGCTATTCCCGGACCTGATGCAGCCACAACGGCTCTCGCAGCCAGCGGCCTTCCGAGCGACCGATACGTCTATGAAGGATTTCTTCCTCCAAAAAAAGGGCGTGAAACCCGGATCAAAGAGATTGCTGATTCAGATATTACCTCTATCATTTACGTAAGTCCGCATAAACTCGTTCGCTTTTTGAAACGGCTTGCCAAGTTTACTGAACCTGACCGCTGGATCTGCATTGCGCGTGAGCTCACCAAGAAATTCGAAGAGGTTCAGCGCGGACAAATTTCTGATCTTATTGAAGACTGGGAAAACCGATCGTCCGTTAAAGGTGAGTTCGTCATTATAGTTTCAGGTAAAACCTACTCCGAATAAATGAAGAAATTTGATCTTTGGAATAACCCATGGCTCCAATCGGTTGCCGCTGCGCTCCTGCTTTGGCTCTCATTTCCACCATTTGATCTTGGTATTTTACAAATACCAGCATTTATTCTGCTCCTCAGACTTTCTGTCACCAGCGTGTCAGTTCGCCAGATGGTTTACTATGCCTACCCGTCGTTCTTACTATGGAACCTGCTTACCACGTATTGGCTCATGATGGCCAGCGTGACCGCAGGGTCAGCTGCGATTATTGCAAATGCAGCATTAATGCTTATCCCACTCTGGCTGATGCGGCGTTTTACAAAAAGTGACATGAATCCTATCGGCGCATCATTTTTAACAGCAGCAGTCTGGGTAACCTATGAATTCCTCCATCACCAGTGGGATCTGGCATGGCCCTGGCTTACTCTTGGTAATGCCTGGGCCAACCTTACAGGTGTGATTCAATATATTTCCGTTACAGGAGTGTGGGGCATCAGTTTTTGGGTTGTTTTTGTTTCCGCGTTGAGCTACCACGCTATTGCCACCGCATCAAAACCTGTTCTAAAAAGTGCCGTGCTCATATTTTTCGCCTTCCCACTATTTTCCGTTCTGGCTATGATCTCCATTCAACAGCCACATGACAAGCCGTTTCATGTTACGGTTATTCAGCCCAACTCAGATTCTTACGAACAATTTGGCGGGCTTGGATCGCTTGATAACCTCGTGACACACCTTTTGACTCTGTCAGGTGAAGCACGCACCGATTCAACTAAGTTGATTATTTGGCCCGAGAATGCCCTTGATGCTGCCTTAACAATTTCAAGCCCCCAGGTAAGCCGAGTACGGGACAGCCTGAGAGTGTGGGACACGGAACTTATTTCGGGAACCGGATATCTGGAATATTATACTGACGATGACCGACCGGCTGTGGTGCGCGGGATACACTCAGACCGTGCCTATAATTTTTTCAATGCTGCTTTTCACATCCAGCCAAATCAGCCTATAGATATCTACAAAAAAGGGCGGCTTGTTCCGGTCGTTGAGCGATTTCCATTTGTTGAAATTTTTAACTCGGCCGATATTTTTAGATTCATTGACTGGGGGAGCCTGAATAGTTATGGTTTAGGAAAAGAGGCTACCGTATTTCAAGTTGATGGAGGAAGGACTCCTGCCCTTATTTGTTACGATTCTGTTTTTCCCGGATGGGTAAATCAGTTTGTAAACAATGATTCAAATTTTCTGACGATTGTAACTAATGATGGATGGTGGGGCGATTCGAACGGTCACGTTCAGCATTTTGCATACGCCAGGTTAAGAGCCATTGAGCAGCGACGATGGGTTGCGAGAGCTGCAAATAATGGCATCTCAGGTATTATTTCTCCTGACGGTAAAGTACAGATTGAAACCGAATACTGGACAGAAGATGCGTTCAGCTACAGGATCTTTAAATCTGAACACCTTACCTTTTATGCGAGATATGGAGACTGGCTCCCCTGGCTTCTGCTCGTCTGTTCAGCCAGCGGGTTTGGCCTCACTTTGATGGGAAGATATAAGGTAAATAAATGATGAAACCGTTTAGCTTGTACCCGTTTTCTTATCTTCGTCTTTCCCATTGTCGCCCTTGCTTTCAGCTGCTTCTGTAAGGGAAATACCCAGCTTTTTTGCTCGTTCACGCCATCGTTGCCGGGCAAGTTTCTGCATGTCGTCTATTGTATCAATCTCATCAACAATTTCCATTCCAAGTAAGGTTTCAACTACATCTTCCATTGTTACAACTCCGGAAAATCCGCCATATTCGTCGACAACTATCGCTATATGATCCTGGGCATCAATGAGTTTTTCGAAAAGATCCTTGATGGAGCTTTTTTCCGGCACAATCAGTATGTCACGCTTGAGATCTTTTAGTTTTGTTTCTTCATTGCCTCTTGACAACTCAAGGTACATGTCATTTTTTAGCACGTATCCCGTGATATCTTCATCTGAAGCTCCATATACCGGCACACGCGACACCGTGAGCTCTTCTTTATCAGTAAGTACATCTTTGATCGTCTTTTCTTGAGAAAATTTGATCACTACAATCCTTGGCGTCATGATGTTCTCAACCTGCAGCGAGCTAAACTGAATCAGGTTTCTCATGATATTGGACTCTTTTTTTTCAAAAATACCTTCTCTGTGCCCCAGATCCGCCATTGCGCTGATCTCATCTCGACTTATTGAGGGCTGATTCTCATCGCTCGAAAGTAGTTTTGTAATACCTTTTGAAAGCAAAACAAATGGGTAAGACAACACAATTAAAACGTTGGTAATCCGGGCTGTGAAACCTGACAATTGTTTCCAGTACGTCGCACCCAGGGTTTTCGGGATGATTTCAGAAAAAATTAAAATGGCCAGCGTGAGGATAATTGATGTAAGTGTTACATATGCATTTCCAAATACGATTTGTGCCTGTGCACCCACACCCGCGGCTCCAATTGTATGGGCAATTGTGTTCAGGCTTAAAATAGCCGCCAATGGCTGATCGATATCCTTTTTCAAAGTTCGTAATAGCTTGCCGGCTTTATCTTCGTTCTCTTCCAGCATCGCGACGTAAGACGGCGTTATTGAAAGCAGGACCGCCTCCAAGATAGAGCACAGAAATGAAACGCCGATCGCCAGTATTAAATAGAGTATAAGTAAATTCATAAAAGCTAAAATACTATAAAATTGAGAGGCGTATAAATTTATCTCTTTTTATAAGCCTAATGTGGTGCTTTATGAGACTTGTTTGATAAAGGATTAAAAGTCATCGGATGAGTTCTCCAAAAAAAAAGCACAATCTAGCTTCATGAAGTAATAAAATCATTGACTCATCCGATGACTAACACGTCACTATGCCATTGACACCATGCTCACAGCGCCACGCCTTTGAGGCCACGATTGGAGGTCCTGCGGAACCTTCAATGTGGCTGATTAATTCGACCTTATATTAATTCTGATATTAAACCGAATATCATGAGTAGTTCGAGAAAATGTTCTTGTCGATTTCGGGTTGGTGCTGGTGTAGGTATATTCAAAATTTGACTGAAATGTATCAGAAAATCGATAGCCAACCACAACTGAGCCATTGAAACGACCCTGGCCTGAAATTCGTGGATCTGTAATTGTATAGACAGACGGGTCCCGAATAATCTGTGTGCTGCTCGCCTGCAATGCATTTGAAATATCGGTTTCAAGCAAGAATCTCTCTTCTTTATCATCAATAAAGTTCCCGTTCAGCGTGATATCCACATCGTTGCTGAGTCTTCTGAAAAAAGGCAATTTGAAATTCTGAATCGTATAGGCAAATGAAAAATTAATGCCTCTTGAACTGCGTTCTGTTACCTGCACATTGGAAAGAGCCATGCTGGTTATCAAGCTTGTTTCATACCCGACCTGTGTTCTGAGTCCGTTTTCCCACGTTACATTGAGCTGAACCAGCGGTGCAAACCTTTTTTCTATGTTAAGCGAGTTTGGCTCAAACTCTGGCCTCAGACTACTTACACTGTAATTACCCACTGTTCTGGAGATCTCTGAATCGGGATTATTATTCAGCTCCCATCCCATCCGGTAACGTCCGGTATAGGCGTGCGAAATGGAGGCCCGCTGCATATAGCTGCCAAGGAAAGGAATAAGTGATTCAAGTCCGCTCCAGTTAAGACGCCAGTTGGGCAGAGGAAAAGCTGTGAAATTTTTCTCGCCTGTTGAACTGCTTCTTCCAAGATATGCCTCTCTGAAGTCTTCCTGAAGAGTCACGCGGCTCAACACTGTTCTGCCATCACCATTACCAATTTGATCGTTTATCACATTTTCATTTGCCGCCATATCGTCAAAAGCCGTCTGTAGCTGCCGGTCAAAAAGGTCTCTGTACCCACCGCCAAATGCCCACACAGAGGATGAAATATTTCCAGAGGATGTTCTCACTGATGTAATATCGCTGCTGGGATCCAGTGCAATCGATTCTGAAAGCCGTTCGTCCCATTGTGTCTGCCAGCTCAAGTCAACCGACACATTATTGAATGGATTAAATCGCGTATTCAAACTGATATTATCGTTGTATGTATTGTTGGCCGGCAGCTGAATCACAGACTGTCCTTCTACATTATCAATAAGCTCACGGGTGCTGATTCTCTCCTCTAATCCCAGCCGGTATTTAAAACCCGGAGTAAGCTGGTCGTCACTGAAAACGTCATAAAGTTGAGATCCGCCGTCATAGCCTGCCTGGGATGATGTTTTTGCATTGTTATAGCTTGCGTCAATACTCTGAATGCTAAACAGGGCAAGAAGCAGTTTTCGCCCATAATATTTTACCTGCTCACCAATACTGTAGGGTTCTGCCTCATCGCCCGACTGATTATCCCTGGCTTCCCGCTCCCGCCTTCCCGTCCGGTCTTTTTCCAGCGCCTCAGAATAAATTGATGACCGCCTAAGCAGATTGTTAATATCCATCCTTAGCGTATGATCGAGACGAAAACTGTTTGAAACAGTAGCCCCAAGATTCGATCCAAAGGCAGAATTTTGCCATCTGAATCCACCGCCATAACGAGCATTATAGGTCAGCCACTGCAGTCCGCTTACCTGGTTAAGGCGTGGCTGCCAGCTCGCTGTATAATCTTCATTGTACGTACTCCGCCGGGGTGACAGCGTATCCGATACAATACTCTTGAAAACATCAAACGTAGGGATAGGTTCAAAAGCTGTGCTGTCTACGCCGCTGAGACCGGCATCCTCAATCGTAAAACGGCCCAGATCGTATGAGTTACGGGCCTGGAAGGTGGTGCTTACTGAACGGATAATGTTGTAACCGAACCCAAAATTGGTATCGTAGGTAAAGTTGTGATTCTGCCTGATCGGGACTTCATCCTGTCCCTCCAATACACGGCGCTTCCGCTCATCATACGAACGTGTGGCGCTAATAGACGTGCTTATATTATTTGGACTTTTCCCAATACCAAGGCCTGATGTCAATCCCAGAATCGGAATATTCTCTAGAAAGGATAGCGGCCGCCAGAACCCGACATTTCTAAATGAATGTGAATACCTCAGCGACGTATTGAAACTCCAGTTATTCTGAAATGCAAGCTGCGGATTTCTTCCTGACCCTGTCGTGTAATTGTAGCTAAATGTCGTATTGTCGACCGAGTACCGAACAAACGGGCTTTGTGAATTCCGTTTGGTAACGTTAGACAAGTTCAGCGCGTAACTTTCCGAGAATGTTTCTGCTTCCCTTCGCTGCTCACTAATCAGTTCATCCTGCTCCTCTTCCGAGAGATTTTCATTGGCCCTGACTGCATTTTCAAAATCACTCAGTCGTATATCCCCCTGGTTCGGCAAAAATTTTGGTATTGATGATGACTGCCTCATCGATAGACCCAGGGGTATATTCCAGCCAAACCGTTCAGGAATAAATCGGTGTAAGTTCACAGTGGAATTGAGGTCATAAGCAGTCTGATTGTCTACCCTGCGCTGCCCCAAACGCGAATTAAGGGCGCCAAATCCCTGCGTTTGTCTGGTTAAATTCCCATTAAACGTGGCAAAATCAGCCATTTGAAAACGCATGCTCGCATTTGCTGCCCATCCTTTTTCATTATCGTAACCTGATACTCGAAGCTCATTCAGCCAAAGTTCAGCATTTACAGTGGGCGAACCCGGGCCGTTTGGTAGTTCCGGGTCATATGGATTACGAACACCCATCCCTATCTCGGTAACGCGTCCAAGAGATGGATTTCCCCGTATAGCGACGATAGCGCCCGGTGCCGCATTCCTCAGGATATCTCCCCGCTCATATAATTCATCAACGTTCTGGCCAAGATTTTGATCACGAAGCTGTTTTAGCTGATTAAATGCGTCTAGAACAATATTCATACTGTTTTCTTCGTACAACCAAATCTGATTGGCCTCCTCTTCGATCTGACTATTGTTCGATGGGTCAAAATTCTGGAATGGAAAATTTTCGTCAGATGGCGTTACCGGCTGACGATATTCATAGTAATTGTTCTCAAGGTCGTTTCCCATCCGCAACACAAGCTCTACCTGGTCACGAGTATTATACCCTTCCCCGTGAACAAACATCCGCATATTTGAATAGTCCAGTAAATTTAGCCCGCCCGGATAAACGCGCTTTACCAGCTGTATGGATTGCGGGCCAAGGTTCTCTGCCTGCAGTACAATCGACTGCTCATTTTGAAGGCTCTGAAGCTGACTACTCCTATCCTGAGCACGAATTGCACCTTCCGGCTGCCGGTAGGGAAACGGACGACGGTTGGAATTTTCCTCAATATTGATGGTGCTGATTCTGACATTCGCATTGGGATCACTTTCTGCATTTATCTCCTCGTCCTGCCGCCACTGACTTCCCACAAATTCCATCGTGGCAAACCGCATGGTAAATGGCTTTCTGTAGCCCGACATCCAAAACCGCATATAAGTAATGTTCTGAAAATCGTTTATACTTCCCACCTGGCGTTCAAATTCCTCTATGGGTATTCGAACCTGGTACCAGCGCTCCTGTTGCGGATCACCCTGCTGACCGACAGCATCAACGATATAAGTTCCGGGCTCTCCAATTTCCAGTCTGTTCTCATCAGCAGGATTAAAGTCAACTTCGTACTGAAAATAGGTATCCGTAAGATTTACCGCTGATGCATTGACCAGCCCCTCGGCATCCGGACGATTGGTGATTGCACGATTATCGCTTTGATCTATTGGCGTGTTTCCATCTGGAAAACCAAGAAGCCGGTGGAAGCGCTCATGCAATGGCAGCCCGTCATTTTGAGATGCCCCGTAGAATAAATAGTCATCATTAGACGGGTCACTTGAAATCTGCTGAAATTCTTCACTTTCTGCACCATACTGTGTCAGCATTTCTGCGACGAATTCACTAAACAAATTCTCTTCGTCGAGATTGTTAAAGCCGTTGGCATTTGGCAGGCCATCAAGGCCCACGTCCTCAAGCTCACGATTTTCATTTGAGAATTGACCTTCTGGTGGTGGCGGATTAGCCGGCAGAGCCGATCGGGGGTTCTCAAGGTTATCCAGTACGAGATTATCGGGATTGAGAGCCAGCCCATCCTCCGTATTGTTCTTAGAGTTAGGCACGACATCTTCTGAAAGCAATCCAATATCGATATAAATCTTTCCATCGTAGTCAGTAAGTGTGGCATCACCGGGAAGCTGTCCGTCAGGCAGCACCGGCTGGACCCAGAATTCCAGAAACTCGATGTTATTTTGAGTAAAATCTTCCTGGCCTGATGGAATCACCGCGGTCATGCCACCCCATGTATTTTCTGGCGTCACTTCCAGCAGATCTCGCATATTAAGGTTGTAGTTATACTGGCCGCGCGCTCCCGGGTCATAATGTACATCAAGGGTATTGATGATTTCATCCTGCGGATTACGTGTCTCTCGGCCGGGGAATACGTCACGCACATTTACAGGAACTGATTCAGGTGTGAAATCAACACCGCCCAGGATTGTCGAGATATTCCGTGGAATAGTGTAGAAACTAAACTTAGAACGCAGGTCAGAGCGGTCACGCCGTGACTGAATCGTAGCGACAGGTGAACCGGGAAAATCATCCTCGATAAAAAACTGTTCATCAAGCTCATAGCCGGGAACTGCAGCAGGTGCCGCGCTCAGGCTCCATCGATTAGCATTCAGTAAACTTAATTTAATGCTGGAACCTTCAAAGTCATCAATAAACGAGAGGCCCTCCTCTTCATCCGGAAACAGTTCATTATCCCGTATTGCGCTGCGTACAGCCCGTGTTTCAGCCACACCGGGACGTAACTGCGCGAATTCACCGCTGAATGAAATCTCAGAATCAGCCCGGGTCTGTAGCATCGGAATTGCATCCAGGGCCCGTGTCACGAACGGCGTATCAAACCGTGCATTGGCATCAAATCCAATCACCGCATTGCTAATTGGCTCGTCACCAATTCTGATTTTATCGTCCAGGGGTCGTTCATTAAATCTGAAATAGGTGCCACCAAACCTGATGTCGTTATTTACTTCATATTCCGCCCGAACACCTGTAAACGTCTTCTGTTCGATGGATGTAAATGCCTGGTTCTCATACTCAATTGTAATATCCTGCCCCGGGGCCGTATACCTGTCATTCAGAATGGTGATACTTCCAAAGGAATAATCAACCTGGTAGTCTACATCTTCCTGAAGTTCAACACCGTTTGCCCGAACACGAACGGACCCTTCAACCAGCTCAAAGCCCAGATTGTAGTTGTCCTGCACGCCTCCTTTTGACACACCAGAAAATCTGTAAAACTCGTTTTTTGAGCTTTGAGCAGCATTGGTTTGACGCTGAACATACAGTTCACGGTACGCCAGCCGTTCAATTTCCTCTTGTGTGGCAGGAGAATCCTGAAGCAGATCGATCAGCCGATTCCCAAAAGGTTCAAGGTACGGGAACACCACGCGCCCCTGCTGGGCATCCAGCGTGCCGGTTCCAAAGTCAATTTCGTTATCCGGACTCACCGCGCCCTGCGAATCCACACGATCGAGGCCAAGATCTTGTAAAAGTGTATTATTACGGCCGGGTAGTCGGTTTTGAGCAACGTTTCTCTCCGTAAATTCCAGCTCAAGCTCAAGATTCTCGCGATTAATATTACTCACACCCAGTGAGTAGATATTCCGCATCGTCAGGTCAAAAAGGTCACTATCTGTCGATACATTTTGAGGCCTGATCATCTTGAGATAAATTCTGTTACCGCCCCCCTGGTTGATCTCACCTACATTGATAATCTCCCCCCCCGGGCCGCGGTAGTTAAACGCTATGGCCAGAACTTCACGAGATCCCAGTGACTGCCGTAATGATATATATCCAGAGACCTTATCGATCGTATAGTCCTGTCCTTCTCTTAGCGGGGTGAAGTAACCCTCTTCAAAATTTCGTGCATCATCAATTCCCAGGTCACTGGCAGAAACACCCTGTTGAGGATCTCTGAACTGATCAAGTAATTCATCTGAGAAATCATCGTTTTGATTATTTGGTGGCGCATATCCGCCAAATCCGTCTTCTACAACACCGAGGTTAGCCAGTGCAACAGCCCGCCTTGCTCCTTCATCTACTTGAGTGGTTTCACGAAGCTTCCAAACTTCAACATCAGCGATCTGTAACGTCTGAATGAGCTGCTGGGGATTCGAGAGGCTATTCTCAAATTCCTGACGGGTAAAGAAATCCAGAAAGAAATGCCGGTCATCATCATAATCAGCCGGGCGTATGTTAATTTGCTGCTCCTGTGAACCGCCGCTTATCGTTTCCACGTTACTCTCGCCATCCTGCTGTGAAAGAATAGATGTGATGCGAAGCGGCCCCAGCTCGGCAATTGATTTGATTCCAAATAGTGCTCCACTCCCCTGAATGAGTGAGTTTCCGGTCTGCATTGACACGTTTCCCATTTCAATGCGTTTCAGAATTTCATCTTCATATCCCTCATAGACGATACTCAGGCGGTTTTGAAACTCAAACTGGCGCTCCGTATCCCAGTCGGTTTGGATGGTAAGCTTATCTCCGATTGTACCCTGAATGTTAAGCTGAAGACTCTGGTCGAAAGTAGGATCAATTCGGGTACGCTGATCTTCAGGCAGGTTGATATCATCGGGTGACTTCTGAACGGAGACTCCCACATTCATAGAGGCCACCCCGTTAACCCTTAAATTTACTTCCGGGCGACCGAATATTGTTGTAAACGCTGATTGTTCTCCGCCCGGTATCTGGAGGCTAAAATCCAGAAGCCCACGGCCCCGATCCTGCCTTTGGCGGGCTTCCAGCATCAGCTGACTCCAGTTATTGGCAAGTGCGTTCTCAAAATTCAAATCAGAATACTGGTCAAACGTGTAATAGCTTGCAGAACCGCTGGGAAAGCCCATAATAAATTTCCGGGCATAAAATCCCCCTTTCTGAGTTCTTTCGATCTCAATTTCCTCAGCCGGAAGGGTAATGAAGTAAAGCTTTGGTATCTTCTTAAAGAAAGGACGGGTGACCTTACTGCCACTAATATCACCAAACGACTGTCGAAGCTGCCTCTGAAGAGAATCTTGCTGAGCCGGGGAAAGAGAGTCGGCCTCAGCGACTTCCTGGGCGCTCACAGTCGCGAACGAACCCACAGCCAGAAAGAAGGCTGTGATAGCTAACGATAAGAATCGACGTATTTTACTCACAAGATTGATATCAAATATATCTCATCTGACTTGTATACCTATCCCATCAGGCCACACCCGTCAGAAGAATTACTGCTAATTATTTGCTTGTTTATTCACGTCGTATCGTTGGAAGCTATAGGCAAATGGATTTATTTAGCAACTGATGCGCTTTTTTTGTGAGATTTAGATAATACTGTTTCTTCAAATATGTTGAAAGTAAATATCATATAAAACATCGCTGATCGTTTTTAAATCTTTCTATTCCGATAAGCGATCCCGTATATTTGCACCATGTTAAATAAAGTACAACTGAATCTTCTTAAGCAGCACATCGGACCGTTCCTGTTCTGCTTTTTCGTACTCATGTTTCTTCTGCTTATGCAGTTTTTAATGCTGCACGTAGATAAATTAGTAGGTAAAGGTCTGCCTATTTTCGTCGTTATTGAGCTGATCTTAAGTAATCTTGCCTACATGGTAGTTCTTGCCGTGCCCATGGCAATCCTGGTATCAACGTTGATTGCATTTGGAAAATTTTCTGAATGGAATGAACTAAATGCAGTTCGCGCTGCCGGTGTGAACCCAATAAGACTTATTATGCCAGTGCTTATCATCTCGGTGGCACTCTTTGCAGGTACCGCGTACTTTTCAAACTATATCCTTCCGGAGGCCAACCATAAAGCCCGTTCACTTTTTATTGATATCCGAATGGCAAAGCCTGGATTTGATCTCGAAGAAAACACCTTTTACGAAGGTATTGAAGGCTACACCTTTCTTGTTAAGAAAATTGATTCCGATACAGATACACTCCGAGATATAACAATCTTCCAGGAGCCGGTTGAAGACCGCTACCGAGCTTACATACGTGCAGACAAAGGAGTACTTGAAAGCAATGATGATCAAACCCTTTCTCTTTACCTCAATGACGGTTCTATTCTGCGCTCAATTCCGGGCGAACGACGCACAGAAGATACGCTCGAGCGCACAGACTTCTCAAGATATCGTCTCAGCTTTGACCTTTCAGAACTGGCATTTTCCAGAACCAACCCGGAAGACCGCAGTCGGACAGGTCGAACGATGAGCGCCGAAGCCATGAAAGCTGTGGCAGATTCCGTACGCCGCGAGGTTGATGAAGAATTTGATAAATTTGCATCACGTACAAATCAGGATGAAGTCATTCCCTTCGAAGTCGATCGCACGTCGAGTATTTATCGCAGGGCTTTAACCGGTGCGGATGAAGATCTTGAACCTTACGACACGCCCTACGAAGTCATTAATTTGCTGGATCATCCTCAGAAGCAGGTATCAACGATTAATATGGCTATTAACAGCCTGAACAGGTACCGGGCCGATCTTGAAAGCTATCGTTCTAATATTGGGTGGCGTGAAAACAAAGTTGCAGAGTTTTGGGTGGAGATTCATAAGAAATTGTCTATCCCATTCGCATGCATGCTATTTGTTATGATAGGTGCGCCCATCGGCATCCTCACAAAAAATGGGAATCTTGGAGTTGCAGCATTAATCAGTGCCGCTATTTTAACGATCTATTTTATGGCCATTATTCAGGGCGAAAAGCTGGCCGACCGCGGCGTCATTTCACCGTTCATGGGGATGTGGGCCATAAATATTTTTTACCTGGTAATTGGCTTCTTTTTAACTCTGCACGTGTGTTCGGCATTTCGCATTACTAATCTCTGGAGCAGTAATGATTAAGTTTGACAGGCACATATTCAAACAGCTCCTCTCCATTACCTTTTTTGTTCTTTTCGTTCTCATCTGCATTTTTGTGCTGATTGATTTCTCAGAAAACAGCGACGAATTTGTTGAAAACGGAGCTGAAATGGCTGAAATATGGGATCAGTACTACTTGAACTATGTGCCCGAAATGATTCGTTTGATGTCTCCGCTGGCAATATTTGTTGCCTGCCTGATAGTTACAGGGCGTATGACTGAGCGGCTTGAAATAATTGCCCTCAAGGCTTCAGGCGTAAGTTTGTACCGACTGGTTGCACCTTATCTTGTTTTTGGCATAATGCTTAGCCTTTCAGTAAGCTATCTTGACGCCTATATCATACCTAATGCAAATGCCGAGCGCATCGATTTTGAGAAGCAATACCTAAGCAATTCAAGCGAGAGGATTGATCGCGGACGAATATTCAGGCAGGAATCAGATGATACGATTGTGAGCTTCAATTTCTTTGAAGCAAGTTCAAATACAGGGTACCAGGCATCAATAGTCAAATTTGATGGGGACAGAATTCAACGCATTTCAAGTGTCAACCGTATCAAGTGGGTCGATTCTACCGGTACCTGGAATGCCGACCGGCTCCGGGAGCGTACGTTTCAAGACGGCAGTTATGAAGAAACAACTACGCTGGACGTTGCCATGGAGCTGAACTTATTCCCAAGAGATTTGGCAAGGCATAGCTCCGACATCTATCAGCTTACCTACACCGACGCTTTTCAATATATTAATTCTATTGAACGAATTGGTGCAGGAGGGGTTGAACGTCCACGCACACAGCTTTATAACAGAATAGCCTACCCGGTGTCTATAATAGTCGTCTGTTTGATCGGATTCTCTATTGCATGCGTGCGCAGGAAAGGGGGACGCGGTTTCTACATTGCCACAGGCCTTGCGATTAGTATTGTTTACCAGGCCTTTATGAAAATTATTGAACCCTTTGGTTACGTTGGGACCTTGTCGCCGGAAACAGCGGCATTTTTGCCCCATGGCGTTTTCTTGGTGACCGGAATCATTATGCTTCTCTTTACGAGGAAATAGTTTTTGGGTCACAAGGTTCAAGTGCCAGACTGCAGTGAATTAACTCATGCGTTTCATCTGATTTTAAAGTCGTAATACGATGGGAGATCACGGGTCAAGCCCGCGATGACTCTAAAATTGTCTCACAATCTCATGTAGTGTTAAAAACCTAATACTGAGCCCCCTATTTAACGATTCGCCGGCTGGCGGAAAGATAGAGAGAGGGGCCGGGAGTGAGTCAGCGGATTACGCCTCCGGTTTTGGCCCCCTGTAATTAAACGGCATATCAAATTTTTCTTTTGATTGAATCTGTCCGTGCTCGCCTTCATATTTGCGCAGATTATCATTAAGCGCGTTTGCAAGCCTTTTTGCATGATCAGGAGTCAAAATCATACGTTTTACCACTTTTGCCTTTGGCACACCCGGCATCATAGATATGAAATCAAAAATAAATTCAGAAGGTGAATGGGTGATCATTACGAGATTGGAATAGGTTCCCGATGCCTCATCTTCTTTGAGTTCAATCTCAATTGGCTTTCCTTTCTTTTTCTTTTGTTTTGGATCCATCATGCGGTGTTAAGTTAAGTTTTTAGTATCAGCAGAGGGTAAAAGAAGCATACCATTCTTCAAAATAGAGATCCGGTAATAACCGGACCTCAAATCATTTGAATATCTTGTGGTGAATCAGAATCTTACTCAATAAAACCTTTCTCCCGCATCCAGTCGTCGTTATAAATTTTGGATGTGTAGCGGGTACCGCTGTCAGGCAGTATAACAACCATAAGGTCATCTTTGCCAAGATTTTCTTTTCTTGCGTACTCAAGAGCACCAAAAACGGCAGCTCCACACGAGCCACCTATAAATAAGCCTTCGCTTTTTGCCAGATCACGGGTCATCAAAAACGCGTTCTTGTCATTTACCTGTACCACGTCGTCAATAAGGTCAAAATCGACATTACCGGGAATGATATCTTCTCCAATCCCTTCAGTAAGGTATGGATGTATTTCAGACTTATCGAATTCACCGGTTTCAAAATATTTTTTATATACAGAACCAACGCTGTCAATACCCACGACTTTAACATCAGGATTTTTTTCTTTCAGATATTTCGCAGTACCAGATATCGTACCGCCGGTTCCCATTCCCGCCACAAAATGTGTCACTTTCCCATCAGTTTGTTCCCATATCTCAGGCCCTGTAGTTTTATAATGGGCTTTTGTATTGCTCATATTGTCATACTGATTTGGATAGTATGAGTTTTCAATTTCTTTACTTAGCCGTTTGGCCACTGAATAGTAGCTTTGAGGGTCATCAGGCTCAACATTTGTTGGACACACCCGAACTTCTGCACCCAGGGCCCTGAGCAGATCGATCTTTTCCTGGCTTTGTTTATCAGTTGTAGTAAATATACAATTGTAGCCCTTCACAGCAGCAGCAAGAGCGAGTCCCATTCCGGTATTTCCTGACGTTCCCTCTATGATAGTCCCACCCGGTTTTATCAGCCCCTTCTCTTCTGCATCTTCAATCATCTGAAGTGCAATTCTATCTTTTATGCTTTGTCCGGGATTTAAATATTCAACTTTTGCCGCCACAGTCAGAGGCAGATCTCCGGTTACGTTATGAAGTTTTACAAGGGGCGTATTACCAATCGCCTCTAAAATTGAGTTGTGAATCATTGAATTACTTCTGTGAGTTTAATTTTTTTCCATTTCAATACAACACCCAAAGATAGGAAAAATGAAGCGTCATATGGGTATACAATTCAGCCCAAAATCTTTACCTTTTCGGATGTCTTTTTTTAAAATTTTTATGACACAGTTAATACAGGTTGCGTTGCCAATTGCATTGTCGCTATTTTTTTTCATCCATGCGGTTCTCGAATACAATCATTTTGACTCCATGAATGAGCTTCAACTCTCACAAGCTGATACTGTGCGGGTCTCGCTTTACAGCCTCAACCGACCAGAATCACTGCATCTCTCGAGTTCCGCAGGTTTAATTATCATCTATTCCGATAACCAGACCGATACGCTATCCAAAGGATATTTTGATGTTAATCTGATGCTCGAACCCAAAAAATTCTTGTTTAGCAGTAATGGCCAGACTCTCGAAATTGATTCGTTACAGGTTACCTCTGATACATCATCCACACAACTTGTTACAGAAGAATACGGCTATCGCCACTACAGTGGCAGCCTGCATATTAAGCCAAACATAAACGGAGAGGGATTATCAATAGTCAACTACGTTGATCTCGAGTCTTACGTTGCTTCTGTTGTGGGTAGTGAGATGGATTTTGATCACCCGGAAGCCTTAAAAGCACAGGCTGTTGTATCACGATCGTACGCACTATGGTCTATAGAAAGATCACCCTATCGGGATTTTGATTTACTGGATCATGAATCCAACCAGGTCTATTTCGGGATAATTCAGGATAAACCCTGGTATGAGCTGGCAGCCAAAACTACAAAGGGTGAAATCCTGACATGGAGTAATCAACTGATACTCGCTGTTTTCTCAAGTACCTGTGGTGGTAAAACAGCTGACAATAAAGATGTTTGGGGAGGGATCGATCACCCCTACCTTACCATTCAGGATGATGCAGAATCATGTTCACTCTCTCCGCACTATAACTGGACCTATTCAATTGAAGAGAATAAATTTCAGGAGCTGATTTTTCAGTATTATGGGTTTCGCTTTGATAAAAAAATTATTGAAAAAGACATGTCGGGCAGAGTCCAAAAAGTAATGCTCACGGCTGAAAACGCCGATACATTACAGTTCACCGGAAACGACTTCAGACTATTTATCAATAGCTACGCTGGTAAATTGGCGATTCGCAGCACCAAATATGACTGGTCACGCGATAATGATATGATTTTTTTTGAAGGTAAAGGCCTGGGACACGGTATCGGCCTGTGCCAATGGGGAGCACTCGGATTTGCCCAATCCGGCTGGAACTACAAAGATATCCTCACTTTTTACTTTAGTGGTACGAATATTGTAAGTTTAAACGATATAAAATCAAACACACTCAGATTATTTAACTGACATATGTTTTTAGAACAGGGAAAACCCAAAGATTACGACTGCGGCTACAATATGGACCTTATGATTGCCGCCATACCAAAAATCGATGACCACAGTGAAAGGCTCAAGTATGCCAAACGCGTTGTAGGTCTCATCAAGCAGAGCCATCCAAACTGGGTTGAAGATAACGGCCAAAGCAAGCTTGCCTGGGATTATTATTTTGAACTTGCTGATTATGATCCAACTGAATACGGCATTCAAAATCCGTTCGATATTGGTCAGCCAGACGATGCAAAATAGTCATATCACTATGTTTCATTCCAAATTGGCGTATAACCTGGTACTGAATCTTCTTTAGGATTACATTTACCTAAGTGTATAAAGCTCAGCGGTTAATGAAACAATTAACTTTATAAAATGTTTTGTTTATACTTTGGAATGCTTAACTTTCAATTTATATTGAAAGTTGTATAATATTCATGCAGTTGAAACGAATGAATTCAGCAGACAGATTTCCTGAGATCCCTACAACGTTTATTGAAACGTTGGATAGTGAGTCCTTTAAAACATTCTTGCACGCCTTATCTCACAGTAAACATCAGGAAGATCAGCTTTTATCATTTACGCTTCCCATAGCTCCAATCGATCCCCTTGCAGCACTCGAACTCCACCAGGAAAAAAGTGAGCGTTTCTTTTGGGACCATCCGGGAAATAAAATTTCCATTTCGGCTGCAGGTAAGGTAAAAGAATTAAAGTCTACAGGATCGAGTCGGTTCGATGATATCAGTGAAAAAACAAAAGAGCTGAAAAAGAAAATCTCAGCCTACACCGCTATTACTCACTCCATGGCCGGCCCGCTCTTCCTTGGGGGCTACTCTTTTGGTGATCACAATATCAGTCCGGTATGGAAAAAATTCGGGGCCGCCCGTTTTATTTTACCTGAGTGGACACTTGTTAAAACAGGAAATAAACATCTGCTCACTCTCATTATAGATCGCAAAGATAAAGCGATTCATGACATCTATACTGAGATCATTGAACGGGTGACCGACTTTCTTAATATTTCCGGAAAATCGGGCAGCACCAATGGACGTGAATACCCTGATGAGCAGAATATGCTATGCAACTTTCAGGGTTTGAATGAAAAGCAGCGCTGGAAAAACAAGGTTGAGAAAGCAAAAGCACATATTTCGCATAACGACTTTGAAAAAATTGTATTGGCTCGTTCGGTTGAACTGGAATCAAAACATCCGCTCAATCCTACGCTCCTAAGCTATCAGCTGCGGCAATCGTACCCTGAGTGCTACAGCTTTATTGTACAGGTGGATGATGAAACATCATTTATCGGAGCCACCCCCGAGCGCCTTGCATCATTTGAAAATGGCGTGTTTAAGACCGAGGGTCTTGCAGGCAGTGCGTCTCGCGGTAAAAGTGCTTCAGAAGATGCAGCCATAGCTCAGAATTTGATGAGAAGTGAGAAAGATCTGGAAGAACACCAGTTTGTTGTGAGAGCAATCGACGATAGCTTATTACCTTACAGCTATAAAGTGGATCACCCTAACAAACCTCAGATAAAAAAACTGAGCAACGTTCAGCACCTTTTCACCCCCATATCTGCCTCAATCAAGGAGGGCGTGCAAATTCATGAATTACTTAAAAAATTGCACCCCACGCCTGCAGTTGGCGGATATCCCAAAGTTACTTCCGTTCCTCATATCCAGGAAATCGAACAGATTGAACGCGGCTGGTACTCAGCTCCCGTCGGATGGTACAACCTGAACGGCTGCGGTGAATTTGCAGTCGCCATAAGGAGTGCACTGCTTCACAAAAATCGCGCATATTTATATGCCGGGTGCGGAATTGTAAGTGATTCAGATCCTGAAAGCGAGTGGAATGAGACGATAATGAAATTCGAGCCCATGACGAACGCTTTGAATGAACTCTGAGCCACGTCTGCTAACCCCTTTCCAAACAGCTTCCCAACTTGTTCGATCTTTTTACGAGATTGGACTGAGACACGTCATTATTTCTCCGGGAAGCCGATCTACACCTCTCACACTGGCATTCAGCTATCACAGCGGATTCAATAAGAAAGTAATCCTGGATGAGCGGTCAGCGGCCTTTACGGCCCTGGGAATTGGTAAGGAATCGGGAAAACCGGCTATTTTAGTCTGCACCTCTGGCACAGCAGCAGCAAACTACCATCCGGCTATTGCTGAGGCCCTTGAGTCTGGCGTGCCACTGATTGTCTGCACTGCCGATCGTCCGCCCTCTCTGCGTGGCATCGGAAGTTCGCAAACGCTTGACCAGATTAAGATTTTTGGTGATTCTGCCGTGTGGTTTCATGAAATGGGTGAACCGGCCGATTCCGAAGAGGATCGACAACGCATTAAATATGCTGCACGACAGGCCATGGAAGAGTCGATTCGTACAGGAGGTGCGTCTCATCTTAATATTCCTTTCCGAAAACCGCTTGAACCTAATCAGTCGTTGATCGAATCAGAAAAAAAAGGGTTTGATGAACAAATCGAGTCGCTGAAATACTCTTCTGATCCTTCACAAGCCTACACTTCAACTATCTCGTTCTCGCAAGATGTCAGCAAGCTCATTAATCAGAGTAAGCGGCCTCTTATCATTGCAGGGCCCTCTGACCCTTTTCGGCAGCAAAGTGACTCTATTCTGAAGCTTTCCAGTCACTTGAACGCACCTGTTATTGCTGAACCCGGATCGGGAATTCAACAAACGCCTCATCAAATAAAGCGTTTTGAATTAATTATCCGTAATAATAAAGCACTAAAAAGACTCAGACCTGACCTCATTATACGCTTTGGAGATCAGCCATTCAGCAAGTCTCTGCTGACGGCCATCCATCAGTATCGTGACGTTCCGCTGATTCGGTTTGATGCACGCAATGCCTGGCAGGATCATGAGATGAATACGCTGCACAGGATTCGGCTTGAATCAAATGACCGGATTGAACTATCTGAAATCCATCATAAAAAAAATACCGGCTACCTCGAGAGCTGGAAAGAACCCGAGCAGGTTGCAGAATCAACTCTTTCGAAAGCCCTCAATACAACAGCAACCCTGTGTGATGGTCACGTTTTTAGCCATGTAGCATCAAACCTTCCCGACCACTGGAATGTGATGCTCTCGAATTCATTGCCCGTTCGTGATGCAGCCCTTTTTGGATCACCAGAGGGACAATTATTTTTAAACAGGGGAGCTGCCGGAATTGATGGCATCCTATCTACTGCGCTCGGAACAGCGGTTTCTTCAGGATCCCCGACATGCTGCATGATCGGTGACCTGGCGTTTTTGCACGATTCAAATGCGCTTTTGTCAATCAGGCATATAAGCACCCCATTTGTGATAGTCGTCATCAATAACAACGGCGGAAACATTTTTCGGATGCTTCCTATTCACGAACATGATGATGTTTACACAGATTATTTCGAAACTCCACAGAAAGCGAAACTTGAACATCTGGCTCTTGCTCACTCCATGGAGTACAGGCAAATCAACACACTTGATGAGCTTATCAAGCTTACATTTGACGGGCTTGAAGCAGACGTTAAACCTGTTGTGGTTGAATGCATAACAAACCCTGAAAATAGCATGAACCTCCGTAGGAAGCTTTGGGGGGCGTAAATGAAGCTCTACTGTAACAGTGCGGCTTATTACCTCAAGATTAAACAGCGCCAAACAGGCAAACCAAATTTGTTGCTGTTGCATGGGTTCATGGGTTCTATTGAGGGAATCACACCGCTTGCTGAGCGCTTAAAATCAATATTCAATCCCATAATAATAGACCTGCTGGGCCATGCTCGTTCGGATGCTGTATCTGATTCCAGGCGCTACGAGGCTGCATCGCAGGTTGATGATTTAAAATCAATTTTGTCACGATTACGTCTTACAAACCTGTGGCTTTATGGCTACAGTATGGGCGGACGGCTGGCCCAAAATCTGATTCTTGACTCCCCTGATTCGTTTTCCGGACTCATTCTCGAAAGCACGCATTGCGGACTTCAGGATCCTGATGAGCGGAAAAAACGCTGGGATCTTGATGAGCAGCGAGCCAATGAGATTGAAGAGAATTTCGATTTATTTGTTAAGAAATGGGCCTCACTCCCACTCTTCAACTCGCCAGATGAGGCACAGGATTTCGACTACCTGTCGATCATCAAAAAGCAGTCACCTTATGCGATGGCAGCCTCACTTAGGGGTTTTGGCGCCGGTACTGCCCCGTTTGTATGTGATCAGATGCAGCAATTACAAAAACCAATAGGTCTTATTGCCGGCAAGTCAGACGAAAAATATGTTGATAAGATGCGCGAAATGCATCACCTTTTCCCTGATTCGAAATTCTTTGTGACACCCGGAGCAGGACACAGAGTGCATGTGGATCAACCTGAACAGATAGAAACGTTTTTAACCAACTTTTTAGAGACCTATGACTGATTGGACTATCGTAAAAGAGTACACCGACATCACATACAAAAAATCTGACGGCGTGGCGCGAATCGCAATTAACCGCCCCAATATCCGGAATGCGTTTCGCCCGCAAACGCTCTATGAGATCGAGGAATCACTGATTGACGCCCGTGAAGACACCAGCATTGGTGTGATTTTGCTGACAGGCGAGGGGCCCGCTGATGATGGCGTCTACTCCTTCTGTTCCGGCGGCGACCAGAAAGTGCGTGGTAAGCGCGGCTATGAAGGAGGCGATGGTGTTCAGCGTCTGAATGTACTTGATATTCAGCGCCTGATCCGCTTTATGAGTAAGGTTGTGATTTGTGTGGTGCCCGGATGGGCCGTCGGGGGAGGACACAGTCTGCACGTGGTCTGCGACTTGACCCTGGCCAGTAAAGAGCACGCGATATTTAAACAGACAGATGCTGATGTAGCCAGCTTTGACGGCGGCTTTGGCTCTGCCCTTCTGGCCCGTCAGGTAGGTCAGAAACGAGCACGGGAAATCTTCTTCCTCGGTCGCAGCTACTCTGCCCAGGAAGCCTACGAGATGGGAATGGTGAACGAGGTCGTTCCACATGATGAGCTTGAAGATACCGCTTACCAGTGGGCTCAGGAAATATTGGAAAAGAGTCCAACCGCCATCCGCATGATCAAGTTTGCCTTCAACCTGGTAGACGATGGGATGGTAGGCCAGCAGGTCTTTTCAGGGGAAGCCACCCGCCTTGCCTACATGACAGACGAAGCCGAAGAAGGACGTAATGCTTTTCTAGAAAAGAGAAAGCCGGACTTTAGCAAGTTTCCCTGGCTATCACTTTAGGGTGGATTTGTTAGTTAGTTGATGTCAGGTGGACTTGCAGATGCAGCCTGCGTCTTCTAGAATTTGATTATCAACTGATAGTCCCTACACCGGTCGGTATACTGGCCAAGGCAGGGAGCTATTAAAAGCTTCATCTTATATTTATATTATCAAGAGCATCTTGTGGCGTCACTCTACTTTTATAATCATTCGGGGAATGACTTGATCATCCTCAGGTTTATTTGACTCCTTGGATCTGGCTGATGACGTATTTATCGGAATTAATTTGATACCGAAATCACCTGTTTTAACAGGACCATTTGCTTTTATTTCAAGATTTTTTTTAAGATCAAACGGCCCATTCTTTTTTGAGAACCCTTCAGGAGTTATTTCTACTTTGTATTCTATTGTATCCTTGTTCTTCAATTTCAATTTTTTACCTTGTTTTATTACAAACGACAACTCCCCATTAACCACGTCTATTTTAGTACTCATTATATGTCACCTTGTTTTAAGTTTATCTGAATGTTACTTCTGCTCTTTTACTATTTCCTGAAAACGCTCGTCGTTCCAAAGTGAGGTCAGCTGTTCATCTGAATCTTTTGTTATTTCTTCTGCCGGATACCCATTGTTTACCGCTTTCTCTATCCATTCCAGTGCACTATTCCGGTCATCCAGATACTCATACATTATACCTATCCTTTGCTGCAGGTAAGCATCACTCGGCTCCAAAGCCACAACTTGATTAAGCAGTCCTCTTGCTGCTGCTTCGTCTTCTAAATTTACGTTGAAATTAACTAAATCAACCAAAATACCGGTATTTCTCGGGTTAACTTCCAGCTGCTTTTCTGCCATTTCCCTTGCCTTTAACAGGGCTTGCCTATATTCGTCTTCCATGGGTGGATCTGACTCCTCGTAGGCGCTTGCAAGGTAACTCCAAACGTTATAATCGGTATCATTCAGGGCCAGTGCTTCTTTATATGTCTCAGCCGCCTTCGTAAAATCTTCTTCGAAGAAATACATTGTGGCTAAATTCGAATAAGCCCCGTAATTGGGTTCTATTGCAAGAGAGTTTTCGAAGGCCTCCATCGCTTCATCCTGTCTCCCAAGATAGTAGTAGATCCCCCCGAGATTTCGAAAGGCACCTGCATTTTTAGGCGTGAGTTCCGTAACGATCCTAAACTGCTCTGCAGCTTCTTCAAAACGGGCAGTCTCGGAATAAAACACACCCAGCTCTGCGTAACCAGCCCAATAATCCGGTTTCATCTCAATAGCTTTTTTATAGGTCGCTTCTGCTTCTTCCGTTCGCTGCTGCGCCAGATAAGCTCTTGCCTTACCCCGATAAGCCTCAAAGTTTACCGGGTCAATTTCCAGTGCTCGATCAAGCATCTCAAGTGCCTGCTCATACTCTCCCCTTTCAATTAGCAAAAGTCCATATGTGGTGTAAACAGGTGAGTATTCGTCCGTAATGCTGAGAGCTTTTTCAACATTTTCAACAGCTGGCTGTATCCAGTCAGCATTTGCGGTGCGCCTGTAGAGGTATAAATAAGCATCACCCAAACCGGCGTATGCCCTGGCAAAATTTGAATCTTCCTTGAGTGCTCGATTGAACTGTTCGATTGCCGCATCAATTTCTTCTCGTCTGTCAAACCGCTGAAGGTGACCCACTCCCCTTATATAAAACTCATAGGCACCGGGCACCGAGGTTCCTCCTGCCGTCAGAATAGATCGCGCACGAGGCTGAAGTTCGAAGCCCAACATACTTGCCAGGTTTATAACCGCTTCATCCTGAAGCGCTGTTTTTTCAGTAAAATTGTCGTCAATGATTTTTGAATTCAGCTGACGCAGTGATACCGCATCTATCAAATTAATGGTAACCCGAACACCATCATCCAGCTGCTGTACACTTCCAGCCACAACGAGATTTACACCAAATGCTGCACGAGCTTCAGAAGCACTTCTTATATTTCGTGAGCTGGTTTCACTGGATGGCACCACCAGGAATTGATCCTGAAACTGATCGAGCTGCGACAGTATACTTGTCAGAGTTTCAACCAGTCCGTCGACAAATGCCGCATTTTCCGGTTGGTCCCCAACATTTAGAAATGGAAGTACAGCAATTTGTTTACTTGCAGGAAGGGACGCGGTTGTAAAGGGCGAATTTTCTTCTATTATGATGCGTGGTGAGTACCAGATATAAAAGCCGACTGCTAAGATTACACACACGATTACAGCACTTGCCATAATAAGCGGTTTGCTTTTAAGCAGTGATGAATTTTTTTTAGATTTCGACCCGGTATCATTGTCATTTAACTGGCTCGAATCAATACTCCCTACCTTAAGTGATTCCAGGAACTGTACCATTTCGGACATATCCTGAAAACGATCATCAGGATCTTTTTCCATCGACTTTCTTAAAATCCACTCCAGCTCGACTGGCAAATCAGGTTTGTGCTCAGTTACAGGAGGAGGATCTTCGTTCACTACCGCATACATCATGCCGTGGTAGTAATCGCTTTTAAATGGCTGAATGCCTGTAAACAATTCGTATAAAACGACACCACAGGAGAATACGTCTGATTTATGATCAACAGATCCGCCTTTAACTTGTTCGGGGGACATATAAGCAGCCGTTCCAAGGGTAGAACCCGTTTGGGTAAGATGAGCTACACCTGCCAATTTCGCTAACCCAAAATCGACAATCTTAACGATGCCGCTTTCTGTTATCATTATGTTTGCAGGTTTAATATCACGATGGATAATATCGGATTGATGAGCGCATTCAAGTCCTTTTGCTACTTGAATAGCTATATCTAAAGCCTCGTCATAACTGGGAATCTCCCGTTTTAGATATTCCTGGAGGGACTCCCCTTCGTAGTAGGCCATTGCAATGAATAGGCTGCCATCATCTGTTTCACCGATTTCATAAATTGTACAGATGTTGGGATGATCTAAAGCAGATGCAGATTTTGCCTCTTGTATAAAACGCTCTTTCGACGACTCGCCAGACTGAACTTGAGGCAACATCAGTTTTATAGCAACGTTGCGCTCAAGCTTGGTGTCGAAAGCTTTATAGACCTGCCCCATACCGCCTTCACCAAGCTTTTCAAGGATCTCATAGTTGGAAATCGTTTCGTATTTCATCTTAAACTCTTACCTATCCTCAAATAGTACTTCTGATTTAATTTGAACTCTTTATCAATCAAAAGACAGATGATCTGCCTTGAAACTTAACTGGCTTTTTTACTGAATCATCTGGCTATTAAATAAATTTCCTGACGACTAATTTAAAACTCCTCAATTGATTGACATGGTACCTCTCATCAATATTCCTACCAAGTATCACCCCATCATCTACTGCCGGATAATACATCAAAGACATTATTACTATACATCATAATGGTCAAAACCACAAAGCAAATCATGCCACTACTTGTGATTAATCGCTAATATATTACTCAGAGTAAACTTAGATCAGCCTACGATTGGAATTGTATTCGTTCAATAGATGACTTTTCCCGGTCACTTTAAAATTATTCTCAACTGTACACTTACATTATTTCAAATATCGAAAATAAATACATTCAAAATGTACATACATAATTTAAACAGTCATATTCAAAATTTGTTGGGAAAAAAATAACGGTTTAATTACCTCTCGAATTACAAAGGCCAAGCCGGTAAAGCGCCAAACCAGTATAATTGTGTAACTCAGTTTGTTTTGGGACTGACGAACTTATGACTTCCTCAACTTTGAAACACACATTATGGCGAGGCACTGTGCAGTAGTGATATTTGCCCTGAGCCGGTCTGCTGCACGAATACACTAACGCTTGTAGAACGGTCTTTCAATTTGCGATTACGGTTTATTATGGCGGGAATGCGGCTCAATCCGAGCAGGTGAACGTACTGGCGAGTGTTCAGAAAAGGTATATGAACCCCAACGTGCAGGCACCTGTTTCATATAAAAATCATCTTAACTTTCAGATTCAAAAATCGCATGCACTCATCCGCTGTAAATACGCTCGATCACAACTCATTACGCATTGGGATTTCGGTTCTCTCAAACATGGACTCCGATTTAGCGAAGGTCGTTGAACAATTGGGCCACCCTCCTCTCTGGTCACGCGAGCCGGGATTTGGCACATTAATCCACATCATACTTGAGCAGCAGGTTTCGCTGGCATCTGCCCAATCTGCATTTGACAAACTGAACGACGCTGCCGGCGATGAGCTGACTCCAAAAACATTCCTTTCGTTTTCAGATAGTAACCTTAAGGAATTTGGGTTTAGCAGGCAGAAGGCCAAATATGGTCGAGAGCTGTCGGCAGCGCTGGCAAACGAAACACTTTCCATTGACACTCTGCACCGAATGGATGATTCGAATGCTCGTGATACCCTGATGGACATCAAAGGGATTGGCCCGTGGACGGCAAATATCTACCTGCTAATGGCGCTGCTTCGTCCGGATGTTTGGCCTTCGAGAGATCTGGCCGTGAAAAAGGCGATCGGGGATATCAAGGATTTGAATGAAACCCCAGGCACTGAAGAAGCCGATGAAATTGCGCTACAGTGGAAACCGTGGCGGGCGGTGGCAACCCGAATTTTGTGGCACCATTATTTGAACGGATCGTAAAAAATCCGGCTAATTCTCCGGTTTCGTGGGCGTTCTGCTAAATGATATCCAAACTCATATGGCTTGAACAGTTAGCTGAAGTGATCATCGCTTTTTTAATAGCCTGAGTGGGAAGGTTCCCTTTGGGTACTCCAAGATAAAATCTTCTAGAGCGAGCTACTCAAAACAAGCGATATTGAAAACCATATTGGGCTTGTAGAATCTTTGAATCTTAAGCGTCTATACTTCGTAGCAACGAAATATGGCAAACCAAAAAATAGATCACCTGCATTGGTATGTAGTCGCACTAACAACGCTCTTTGTAATTGCACATCTAGCCTGGGAGTATATGCATGGGGGCGTTAAAAGCCATCATTTATTTGCACGTAGTGATATGCCCGCTATTTCCAATTGGTGGGGTTTGGTAATTCTGCCTATGCTGGGCTGGCTTGCCTCATGGTTAGTAAAACTTCGAGCAGCCAAGGAACCCAAAACTCTACAAAAAGCATTAGCAGGATCACTTGGTGCGCTATTAATAGGTATTACCCTCTCTATAAGCTTCCAAACAGGTCATGAGCAAATTGCATCCTATATATTCTTTGCAGCACTTCTTTCGGGGATTATATTTCCTGTTTACCGGGCAGAATATGTGTTTGGGTTCGTCTTAGGCATGGCTTTTGTATTTGGCGCTGTGCTGCCAGCCTTATTTGCGTCAATCGGAGTAATTATATCAGCAATTTCCCATTTTCTTATAAGGCCCGCTTTTACCTGGGGTGTTCGGGCATTTCGTGACTGAAATTTGATCTGGAATTAACCAAACTGTTTCAGCTTATGAAAAGAATTTAAAAGTTTTCAAAGAAATCTTATAGTTTGACGGGCTCATCAAAAATAAGTAGTAAGCAAAAAATAAAGTTTTGGCTCAAAGCTCAAATGATTAAAAAACCTGCTTTCATCCTTAATACGCTTATACAGAAATATTATGATCAAAGATAAAATATCATGAAAGCGATCATTTTAGAAGACTATGGATTACCTCACAATCTTAAGATTGGGGAAGTTGCAAAACCGGTACCGAAAGACAATGAAGTAATGGTTAGAGTTCATTCAGCATCCATCAATGATTTTGACTGGGGGCTGATCAGAGGCAAACCATTTGTGATTCGTTTGTTTTTTGGTCTAAGAAAACCAAGCGTATCCATTCCCGGGATAGACGTTTCCGGAAAGATCGAAGAGGTGGGCAGTAAAGTAAATTCCTTTAGAATTGGCGATAAAATTTACTGCGATCTGTCGGAGTGCGGATCTGGCGGATTTGCCGAATACGTTTGCATACCGGAAAAAATACTGTCCAAAAAGCCTCCCAGTGTGAGCTTCAATGATGCTTCGGCCTTGCCACATGCCGGAGTGCTCGCACTTCAGGGACTTTTAAAAAAGGGAAAGGTGAAATCCGGGCAGAGTATTCTTATCAATGGTGCCGGAGGCGGTGTCGGAACCCTGGGCATTCAAATGCTGAAGTCATATGAAGTAAAAGTCACCGGCGTTGATAGTGACGATAAACTTGATATGATGAAATCACATGGATTTGATAGCGTGATGGATTATAAAAAAGTTGATTTTACCGCTACCGGAGAAAAATATGATCTTATCCTTGATAACAAATCAAACAGATCTGTATTTAAGTATGCACGGTCCCTTAAAAAGAATGGCACCTATATCTCAGTCGGTGGATCGATGGTCAGACTATTCGAAATAGCATTGATTGGCTCGCTCATATCACTATTTACAAGTAAAAAGCTGAGTGTACTGTTCCTGGAGCCTAATAAAGGTTTGGACCAAATTTTTGACATGGTGGAGAAGGGACAAATTAAGCCTGTTGTTGATGGTCCCTATGAATTTGATAAAATCCCGAAGCTGCTTCAATATTTCGGTGAAGGAAAGCACTTGGGAAAGATCGTCGTTGAAATTAACAAATAACGACACTAAGCAATGTATTTCACCAATTATAAAAACCTGATTTTCAGTAAGTAATTACTTTATGCAATTAGAGAGACTGTTTTTGATTCATTCTTCTAAAAAAAGAGACCAATCATGAGCGGCTTCAAACTCTTCTTCACCACTCATTATCCCACTAAAATTAAAGTTTACGTCATCAGCCTTAAACCCATTTAAAAAAACCCGGCAACTTTTTGATGGCTTGGACTCATCATTCACTGCCGGGTATTTTACTATCTAAATGGTCGAAACTGCCGAACTTCTTACGTCCGCATGATCGGAAGTCAAGTTATAAGGGTGCATCTCAGCTTCGCATAAGCGAAACGCCCCTGCCGACAGCTTCGGTATGAATCTGCTCCGGATAGACCAAAGCATGACTGTATCATCCATCCCGATAAAAATAGAAACCGGAGCACAGTCACCGGACCTTTGTTGTAAGGGAACCGATAAGAGCCGGCGGATATTTCCCAGCTGATTCAGGTTCAAACCGTGGTAAGTTCCTGAACTGTGCTCTCAAACTTCTCTCTCTCTTCTCCTTTTTATCAATGCTCTGATTAAATAATAATGGACGCTGAGGTAACAAACTGTATACTTTTTCCTTCCGTCTCTGTAGGATATTCTTGATGCAAATTGTGAGCAAGGTTTAAAGGGACGTAATGTTTGACCAATTGTTCATTCAGAAGTGTCTAAACAATATGAAAACGAATACACGATAGACATTCTCTACCACTTGATGTGCTTTTTACGTTTTGCTTGTTGTCTACGAAATGTAAAAATGGGTGGAGATTAAAAGGCCGGGACTCTTTTACTGCCTGTTCCCAATTCGGAGTATTGATAATCAGAAATCGATT
>Ga0209942_1000117_pt1 | contig 48650 bp, 54 predicted proteins | sample SalPonR1_A_D2_MG_FD_185695 | JGI IMG/M metagenome (GOLD analysis project Ga0209942, IMG submission 185695) | Salt pond soil microbial communities from South San Francisco under conditions of wetland restoration - Salt Pond MetaG R1_A_D2_MG... ...
TACAACTTTATAACTTTCAACTACTGCTTCAATTAAAAGATGGTGTGCATTTGTTACAAAAAATAATAAAGATAAGAATAAGAAGAACATATTTGCAGAAATTGGCATTTGAGAATCATATTCAGGATTAATAACACTTACCATAGCAAAACCTATATTTCTATCAACTAATAGACCTGAAATATAAACAAAACTTAAAGTTAATGAAACGACAAATCCAAAAGCAATGCCATTAACGAACTCAATAACAATATATTTACCTAAATCTAAGAAGCTTAAAACTACTAAATCTGTTCGGACAGCAACGACTGGCATTATTATGTAACTAAGAAAAAATATGAAACCAATTTTTACCATACTTGGAACACTTGTGTTGTTAAACAAAGGCGTAAGTATTAATAGCGCCGTCATTCGAACAAATACTAAAATTAAGATAATCATAGTGTCTAGTAAAATCATTTTTTTCTCCTACATTGTAATCATATCAATCATGTCAAAAATCCGATTAGTAAATTCTACTAAGGAATTAATGATCCAATTTGCAGAAAACATGGTTACCAGTAAAATAGCCATAATTTTGGGTACAAAAGCTAAAGTTTGCTCCTGTATTTGTGTCGTTGCTTGAAAAACAGCCACAATTAGACCTACTAACAAAGCTACAATAAGCATAGGTGATGAAAGCATTAAGATTGTTTTAATTGCATCTACAAAAACATCTACTACTTGTGATTTATCCATAGGCACCTACCTTATACTTAAGATTAGTTTTTCAACGATTAAGTGCCATCCATCAACTAAAACAAATAACAGAATTTTAAATGGCAAAGAAATCATTACTGGCGGTAACATCATCATACCCAAAGCCATTAACGTTGAAGCTACAATCATATCAATTACAATAAATGGTATAAATAATAAAAATCCAATTTGAAATGCTGTTTTTAACTCACTAATAATAAATGCAGGAATTAAAGTTGTAATTGGTACTTCTTCAACTGTATCAATTGCTTCTGCATCTGAAATTTTCATAAATAATGCTAAATCCTTTGATCGTACTTGCTTTAACATAAAACTCTTCAAAGGCTTTTGAGCATTCTCTAAAGCTACTTCTTGAGAAATCTCTCCTTGGGCAAAAGGCTCATATGCTGTATCTATAACTTCAGCAAACACGGGTGTCATTACAAAAAATGTTAAAAACAAGGAAAGACCAATTAATATTTGATTTGGCGGCGTCCCTTGTAAAGACATGGCTTTTCTTAAAAATGATAGGACAATTATAAACCTTGTAAAAGATGTCATCATGACAAGTATTGAAGGCGCTAACCCTAAAATTGTCAATAACACAATAATTTTAATACTGTCAGCAACTTCTTCATTTGTTTCCGGCTCATTGATTTGAATATCAATTCCTGGTAAATCAAAGGTGTTTTCTTCCGCATAAGAAATATTCGTCACCAAAACATTTAATACAAATAAAGATATAATAAAAATTAGAATTTTTGACGTCATTGCTTTCATATTTGCTTATCCTTTTTAATTTTACTTATAATTTTATCTGATAATATCTTATTAAAAGCATTGTTCTCAGTATTATTTTCTTCTATTTCAAAATCTTCTAGTGTATCAATTAAATCAATCTTATGATCTGTTGCAGAAAGAAAATAATGTTTATCATTTAATTCTACAATCATAAAGAACTTATCTCTTGTTATAGTAACTCTTTCAATCACTTTAATATTTTTACCTGATTGCATTTTTTTATTTAATTTGGATACAAAATACGTTGTTAAATAAACAACATAAAAGAAGATAATAAATAATAATACAATTCCTATTAGATAAAATACATCAGTAATTGTCATAATTCACCCTATTCTCATACCATAAAAGGAAAAGTAACATTTATGTATACTTCTCCTTTTATTCTATCCTATCGCTTTTTTTACAGCTTCAATTATTCTATCTGATTGAAATGGTTTTACAATGAAGTCTGCAGCCCCTGCTTGGATTGCTTCAATTACCATTGCTTGCTGTCCCATAGCAGAACACATGATAATAGTTGCTTCACTATTTATTTCTTTTATCTTTTTTACCGCTTCAATCCCATTAACTTCAGGCATTGTAATGTCCATGATTACTAACTTCGGATCTAACTCTTGATATTTCTCAATACCCTTTTTACCATTCTCAGCTTCACCTACTACTTTGTAATCGTTTTTTGTCAGTACATCCTTAATCATCATTCTCATAAATGCAGCATCATCGACAATTAAAATTCCTTCACTCATTGAAACCTCCTATATTCTTTCAATAATTTTCTCTGGCGTAATAATATCTGTTACTCTTACTCCATAATTTTCATCCACTACAACAACTTCGCCTCTAGCAATCATTTGTCCATTTGCCAGTATATTTAATGATTCACCAACAATACTATTGAGTTCTAAAACAGAACCTTCACCTACTTCTAAAATTTCACTAATCTTTTTTGTCGTTCTTCCAAGCTCTACTGTAATTTCTAATGGTACTTCCTTTATTAATTCTATATCATTATTATAATACTTTGAATCCTGATTGTCACTAAAATTATTAAACTCAAGAGGTTGAGCATTAACTTTAGGTCTTTGTGGCTGTTGTTGTACTTGATTCCCCTGGGGTTGATTTTGCTGAACAACATTCTGATTATTAGAATTCTGAGGTGCAGGAGCAGGTTCAGGTTCGGGTGCCGATGTCTCCTGTACTTCTGGTTCTTTTACTTCTTCCGGCTCAGATGGTATAGGTTCTTCTTCCGGTGTCATCAGTTTCTCGACTAACTGTCTAGCTACATCGATGGGCATAATCTGCATTATTTCACTATCAATTAAATCACCAATTGTCATCTTAAATGACGTAATAGCAACTGTTTCCTGACTATCAAGACCCATATCTGATGCTTTTTCTGCATCTAATTGCTCATTTAATGCCTCAGGAGGATTTATGTCAATCTTCTCACCTAACATTTCAGATAATGAGGTAGAAGATGATCCTACCATTTGATTCATCGCTTCACTAATTGCACTTAAATGCAAATCCGTTAACTCATCCGAAACATTAGTGCCGTCACCGCCCATCATTAAGTCAGTTATAATTTTAACATCTTTTTCTTTAAGAATCAAAAGGTTCATACCTTCTATTCCTGTTTTATAGCCAATTTTTATGATTACATAGGGGAAATCGATGTTATCAGTAAAAGCATTCATTGTTGATGTTGTAACTTTTGGTGTCGTTATAGAAACTTTCTGTCCTAATAAAGTATATAAAGTCGTTGCTGATGTTCCCATGCTAATATTCCCAACTTCACCCATAGCATCTATTTCTTGATCTGTTAGTTCTTCAACTTCTACATCGTCATTTAACAATGCGTCTATTTCATCTTGAGATAATAATTCATCAGCCACTATAGTCATCCCCTTCCTCTAAACACTGTTGTATTTTAACTGCTAATTTATTTTTACTCTTCCCTGGTAAACCTTTAAAAGTAAGTCTATCATCAACATAAACTTCGACTTGTTCATCCGTCTTGTTATCTAAAACCATAACATCACCAGGTCTAATATTTAATAGTTCCTGTACGCTAATTGTCGTTCGACCAATAATGGCTTTTAATGCTAACTTTGATTTTTTTAATTGTTTCTTAACTTCTGTTTTTTGTTCATCAGTTACCTTTTTCTTTGACATATCTGAAAACCATAACTTAGTACTAAGATTAGGTAAAATAGGTTCAATTACTTTGTGGGGTAAACAGATATTCATCATACCTTCAGAATTATTAATTTTAATATTTAAAGTTATAAGTGCGATGGATTCTGTTGGTGAGGCTATCTGAGCAAACTGAGAATTTGTTTCAATATCAATCAACTTTGGGTTCAATTCGATAATATTCTCCCATGAATCCTTCATTAAGCCAAGAAACCTTTTTAAAAATGACTTTAATAGCGATATTTCAATTTCAGTTAATGATCTATTAATTGAACTTTTATCATTTCTTTCACCGCCACCTAAAACACGTTCAATCATTGTAAAAACTACATCTGATGATAATTCTACTATAACTTCTCCATCTAATGGTTCTAGTTTTACAATTCCTAAGATTGCTGGATTTGAAATTGAGTTGCTAAACTCATTAAAAATTAAACTTTGTGTGGATAAAACATCTACTTCAGTAAATGTTCTTAAATAACCAGATAAGAAGTTATTTAAAAGCCTTGAATAATTCTCATGGATGTTTTCTAGAGTTTTTAACTGCTCTTTTGCAAATTTATCTGGGCGTTTAAAATCATATTTTCTTACTTTTTTCTCGCCTTGTTCATCCTCGATTTCTTTGACGTCAACCTCACCAGTATTTAAGGCGGTTAACAGTTCATCAATTTCATTTTGGGATAGTACTTCTGACATTTAACCACCGCCTTTTTTAAAGATTGAAATTAACCTTGAATTATAAATTCTGTGAAATATATATTAGAAATTGTTTCATTATCACTTTCAAGGGTTTCTATAACCATTTGCTGAATTTTTTCTCTTAATCTTTTTTGACCTGTAGCTTTTTGAACATCTTCAAATTTTTCAACTCTAAAAATTTCATAAATATTGTTCATAATCGCTGTTTTATTCTTAGTTATTTTGGGTAGTGTTTCTGGGTCCGTATATTCAATAACTACATTAAACTTGGCAATTTTATTCTCTGTTGCAATATTTGAGTACATTTCACCTAATTCGTACTCCTCATAGACAATTTCTTCTTCTCCACTATCAGAATTAAAAACTAAAAAAAATGCAGCTAAACCTCCGACAATAAGTACCACAACTACAACAGCAATAATTATTATTTTCTTCATAATTTATTCCCCTTCGTCTGTTTCTGGTTGTCTTGTTGTGAAAAACTCTCTCATTACAACAATATCAACTCTACGATTCTGGCTTCTACCTTCAGGCGTCTCATTCGTAGCAATAGGATAGTATTCTCCATAGCCAGATGCTGATAACCTTTTCGGCACTATACCAACTTCATCTAAAAAGTACCGAATAACATTTGTTGCTCTTGTTGTAGACAACTCCCAATTAGACGGAAATTCCGCCGAACTCATTGGCACGTTATCTGTATGCCCTTCAACACTTATTACTCTTTCTGTAAATGGATCATCTAATAAAATGTTTCCGATTACTTCTAAAGCATCTCTCGCTGGATCTTTTAGAGATGCTTCTCCAGAATCAAATAATGCATTATCAGGAAACCTAATTAGTAATCCTCTATTAATAACTTCTGCCGTTATTTCTAACTCTATATTAGCATCATCCAACTGTGATTCTATCTCTTTCTTTAGGTCATCTAAAACCTGTGAGTCTGTTGTTTCATTCGAAGTATTAGTTTCTGGCATTCCAGTAAAAACTAATGGACTATCACTCAGAGTTGTACCACCAGATAAAACCCCGGCCGATCCTTGAAATGATTGCATAACTGCCTCAAATTTTTGTGCATCAATTTCAGAAAAAGCAAATAATAAAACAAAGAAACACATTAGAAGTGTTACTAAATCTCCATAAGTAACCATCCATTCTGGAGCTCCGCCACTCTCTTCATTCTTTTTGTCAGACATTATTGCTCACCCGCCGCTTCCATTTTCTTTCTCACAGAAGGCGCTAAGAAAGATTTTAATTTTTCTTCTATAATACGTGGGTTTTCTCCTGCTTGTATTGATAAAAGTCCTTCTAACATTATATTGCGCACCAAAACTTCTTGAGAACTTTTATATTTTAATTTCTCAGCAATTGGTATAAATATTAGATTTGCAAATAAAGATCCATAAAAAGTTGTTAATAGAGCAACTGCCATTTTAGGACCGATAGTTGTTGGGTCATCTAAACTCTGAAGCATCCCTACTAAACCAATTAATGTCCCGATCATACCAAAAGCAGGAAAGTTTGCACCTAAAGCTTCAAACATGCCACTACCAATACCATGCCGGTCTTCTACATTAGATATTTCACTTTCTAAAATATTTTGCACTAACTCAGGATCAGTTCCATCTACTATTAACATAATTCCTTTTTGTAAAAATTGATCATTTATGTCACCTGTTGCATCTTCAAGAGCTAATAAACCTTCTCTTCTAGCAACATTAGCTAATTCAATAATTTGTTTAATTATTGAATCGGCACCGTATTCATTCATATTTATAGCTTTCTTCAAGACATTACCAATTGATAAAGCCTTCGCTAAAGGATAAGAAACGAAAAACGCTGCAGTTCCCCCGCCAATAACAATAATTATTGATGCTGCATCAATATAAGCTCCAATAGAAGAGTTTGTAAGTATTCCCCATACAACTAAAGCCATACCAATGACTATCCCACCAATAGTTGCTATATCCATTCATTTCACCTCTCTTAAGTATGTATCTTTCTCTTATATTTTATAATTTTTTCTATCACTTCGTCAACACCTTCTTTTACAACAATCTTCTTATCATTTGATAATTTGATAATTGTATCCGGTGTTTCTTCTATTACTTCTATTAAATCGTCATTTAATACGAAAACATTCCCATTAAAGCGTGTGAGTTTTATCATAAAACCATCCTTAAAAAGAATACCTAGGGTTTCCTAGGTATTCATATTATATTATCTTTTTAGGTTAACTAATTCTTGTAAAATCTCATCTGAAGTAGAAATAACTCTTGAATTTGCTTGGAAACCTCTTTGAGTCGTGATCATTTCAGTAAACTCTTTAGATAAGTCAACATTTGACATCTCTAATGCACCAGGGTTTAACGCGCCAAAACTACCTGTAGATGGTTGTCCATACTTAGGGGTACCAGAGTTGTTAGTGTTGATAAACATGTTGCTACCAACCTTTTCTAAACCAGCAGGATTATCAAAATCAGCTAAAGTAATAGTCCCTAGTGTTTGACGCTCACCATTCGTGAATACGCCTACAACTTCTCCCTTTGAAGAAATATTAAAGGAATTAATACTACCTGCTGAGTTTCCGTCAAAAGCTACTGTTTTAGCATCTGTTTCTTGTGAGTACTGTGTGAAAGTTCTTGTTTTAGTCGTATCACCATTTTGAAAAAATATACTTCTATCAAAACCAATTGTTATATCATCAGCACCAGCAACGTCAATATCTATGGTTGACTGACCAAGCGGATTATTTGTCGTAAGTGACTCTAAACTTCCTTCCGCTAATGTAGCATCACCACCAAAAGTCACCAAATCTACTACTTGTCCTTCTTCATTAAAGAGAGCATAAATCTCATTACCATCTGTTGTTGATAAATCACCATCCCCAACCGTTGTTCCATCACTATTCCCAACATAATAATCTCCGTCAGAATCTTGAACAGAAACTTCTTTTAACATATAATCCTGAGGCAATGCACCATAAGTAGGGTTATACTTGGGATCTAAATCACTAACATTTCCATTTAAACCACCATCTATTGTATTAGGTGTATACTCTACAGGAATTGCATCACCATGAAAATTTATACTCATGGTATGAACATCACCCAAAGAATCGTATATGTCAACTGTTGTTGTATAGTCACCATCTGAACTATTAATATTACCTTGTAACAATATTTGTTCTGTCATAGTCGCTTTTTTTGTTTCAGATTTGTTAATCTGTACAGGATTAAAATCAGTATCTAAAACTTTATAACCTTCAGCAGTTACTAAGTTACCATTTCTATCAACAGTAAAGTTCCCTGCTCTCGTATAAAATTTATTTTGAGCATTGGCATCATTTGTTACTACAAAGAATCCACTACCATCAATCATTAAATCAGTTGGGTTATCTGTTCTTTGTGTTGATCCTTTTTTATGGTTAACAGAAATAGAACTAACACCTGCACCTAAACCAATTTGTTGTGGATTTGTACCACCACGTCCGTCTGTTGGTGAGCCAGCACCTTTTATTGTTTGTGAAAATACTTCTTGAAATGTTACATTTGAACCTTTGAATCCTACAGTATTAACATTTGCAATGTTATTACCAATAACATCCATTTTTGTTTGATGAACACTTAGCCCTGAAACAGCAGCATACATTGATCTCATCATAATAAATGACCTCCTTATTTGTTTGCAATAATTGGTTCTATCAATCAGTCAAGAACCGTAAGCTTCCTTAAAAGGTCCAGCTTAAATAATTACTGCGCCGTCTATATTCGTAAACACATTTTCTTTTAAATCTTCACCAGTTGTAGCTGTAATAACTGTATTATTCTTAATACTTGTTATAAAAGCATTATCTCTTAAAATAATTAGTGCTTCTTTTACACCTTTATCTTTTGCTTTATTTACAGCATCTGATATTTGATTGATATCATCTTTTGATAAGTTTATATTCCTTTTTTCTAACCTTTGCATCGCATGTTTTGAAAAGATAACTTGATCATTTTTACCTATTTGATCTAGAACTTCTTTAAAGCTCTTCCCACTTTTATTTATGTTCTGATTATTAACTTGTTTTTTTTGTGCATCATTAACGCCATTAATTCGGCTTCTATTTAACACATAATCATTTGAGATATTTTTCATAACATCTCACCTCTCTAGATGTTTTCTGTTGATGTAGTTGATTCAGTAAAATAAGCTGAAATCGAATTATTCAATTTAATCATTTGATTTAGTAGTTCTTTTTGATTCTCATTAATCTCATCCAATTTATCTGCATGAAGTGTACCACCATCAACAAAATTATTGTTTAAGTTTGCCAATGCATTTTCAATATTCAGCATTGATATTTGTGCCTCTTCGTTACCTTTTTCAACAGATTCACTTACTTTCGTTAATTGTTCGACTGTTGAGAATTGAGCCATTTGTGCAACAGTGTCTTTACTATCCATAGGGTTGAGTGGGTCTTGATTTTCCATCTCTGCCATAAGTAGTTTTAAAAATGCATCTTGACCCATTTCTTGATTCTTAATGAGTTTTTGGTTTTCTTCATCATTTTTTATACTTTCAAGATAATTTAATTGCGCTTCGGAAAAACTTCCTGTTATTTCCATATATTCCTCCTAACCTAAATATGATATTGCTCTTCTGTTGAGAATATTCAACATTTTACTTTCTTCTATCAATGCTATTGAATCTGTTTCTTCATCTTCCGAGGACTCAAATATGTTTTCAAAATATTGTTGGTTTCGATCTGATTCATCTTGATTTTCTTGATTAACAGATACATCCAATCCCTCTAAAGCATATCCCTTTTCACTCAATGCATTTCTAAGATCTTGTAGATTCGATTCAATTGCTTGTTTAACTGTTGTGTTTTGAACTTCAAACTCAGCTAATACATTTCCTTTTTCAATTGTTAACTTTAATTCTACTTTTCCCAAAGACTTTGGGTCTAACAAAACTTTCATCTCTGAAACTTTACCATCAAATTTTGTAGAAATTGTTTCCTTAATCTGATTAAATACTTTTGCTGTTTGTTGACTTTTGGATAGAAGTCTAAAATTTAACTCTTCTTTAAAATTCATTTTCACATTTTCTTTAACAACTACTGGCTTTTCATTAATTTCTAATCCCGGTGTTTTCACTTGATTCTTCAACTCTGAAGCATCTGACTTTGTTTCATCTGAACTAACTTTTTTAGTATCAAGATCATCAATGTTTTTTTCTTTCTCAGTGATTTTCACTTCTGAAACTTTTACTTCTTCTTGATCTACTTCACTAGTTAATAAATCTTTCCCTACTATTTCACTTTGTGTAATTAAATCATTAGAGTCTGAAATATTTTTTCTATGATGATTTGACTCTTCTAGAGAAACAAAATTTTCTTTTATAAAAGCCATTAGCTCTTTAATAGAATCCTTTGCATCTTTCTGAGTTTCTGAAACTTCGACACTTTGAATTTTTCCGTTTAACTGATCTAATAAATGTTCAAACTTAAATTTCACTTCATTTTTAGATCCTGATTCATTCATTAGAAAAGTTTTCATTAACTCTAGGCTTTCAGTTAACTTTTCCATTGTTTCTAATAGGCCTTCTAAGTCAAGCGTGTTGTTGTTAATAAATTTCATGGCACTTAGCGTATCGACAATTGTACTAAAATCAAACTTCATTGCCAGCTGACTCAAAACTTCATCACTTACTTCTATACCTAGCTTCTCTAATAAATCTTTTACCTTTTTTAAAGTTTGTTGATCAACTTTTTCTAATGCCTTAGATTCTTTTGAGTTGATGTCTTTAACTTGATCATTCTCTAGACTCTTAGAATTTTTACTAGCATCATTTGCTTTAACATCCGCTCCTTTACTAGCATTCTCATTTTTTGAAGTTTTCTGTTTAGTTTTATTACTCTTAACTTCTTCAAAAGTTTTCTTAAAATCATTTTTCTTAACATCGGTATTATTATTCAGTTTTTTTGTATCAGCTGTGGCGTTTGTTTTAATAGTCATAACACTTAAAACTTCACCATTCATTCATTCACCTCCTTTTAATAATCTCTTGGTAAACTTAATTTTCTGCTGACTTGTGAAGCCATTGCATCCGTCATCAAACTGATAACTTCACTTCTTTTATTTGTATTGAAATTGTTTAAAATCTCAATGGCAACATCTTCATCAGATAATTCCAATGTTTCACCATTATCAAATTGATAAATCTCAGGTAATATAGAACTTCTCATCATACCTTCTAAAATATTCGATACTTGTTGGGAATCCATTGTGTTATACATCTGAGTCAGCTCACTAATATTATCGTCAAACTCAGTGAATAATTTAAGAGATTTTAAAATATCTTTTGTTAATTCATCAGAACCAGTTTTTAAAATTTGATTTTCTTTAATTCTATTGGTTAATCTTATAGTAAATTCTTCTTTATTAACTTTCGCTAATACTTGTCCAGCTAACTTTGGTTCTAAGTTCTCATAAATATAAACTAGTTCATCAAAAGTATATTCGCTTTCTTGATTCAATAGATCTGCTAGTGTTTCAGCATTTTTTGATTTATATACTTCAATGATACTATTCAAGTCATTTTCATTAGTTTTTTTATTAGAAATAATCTTTTTAATACTTTCTTGTTGAGCCTTTGAAAAACTATTTAACACCCCACTAAAGTCTTCATCATCTAATAGAGTAATCAAATTAGCTATGTTTTCATCACTTAAGTTTTTCAAAATTTCAGATAACAACAGATGACCATTCAATGAAGAACTAATGATTTCCTCCATCTGTTCTTTCGCTAAAGGCAAAGAAAGATTTAATAGTTCATTGGCATCTTCACTATATGACTCATTTATATCTTCGTCAATCTCATTAATAGTACTTGTTATTAAATCTTCGTTTAACTCATTTCTTCTAATAACATCTAAAACATCTTTTGTTCTATTCGGATTGTCTCTAACCATATATTTAATGATGTTATCATATAGTGATTCATCCTGAACTTTTATCTTTTCAAGTTTATCAACTGCAGCGTTCTTATCAATTGAAAGATAATAATCCGCTATTTTTTTAATATCTCTTTGTTTTTCTAACTCTGTTGGCATACTTTCAAAATAATCACCAATAGGACCTGGCGCCCCTCTTAATACTCGATTGGCTTCTAACTTAAAATCTTCATTCAAAAAATAAATAGAACCAAATATAATAATTGGTAATAAAATGATTATTATCAATAATATAATGATTCCTAGAATTTTTTTGCCTTTACCTGCCATAATCATCACCACTCGATTGATAGTTTTTATAATTCACAATTTCGTCTACTTGTTTTCTTTCAGCTTCATATACCTCATTAACAAATATTTCATAATGTTTCTCTTTAATCTTTTCAAATTTTTTTGTCTCTTGAACGGCAGTATTTAATTTTTGCCTTTTTTCAGAAATACGTTTTGCTTGATTACGTATTTCATTTAGTAGTCTTTTATTCATTTTATTAAAATACTCTTTATTTTTATTATGTCTCTTTAATTCACTTGCTTTAATACCATCTTTTAACAAATCATTAATTGATTCTAAATATTGTTTTTGATTTTTTTTGTTGTTTTTTAATTTTGCTTTTAATTGAATGCTCTTCTGGATTTCAATGGCTAATTCATTTTTAATTTCATCTTCTAATTCTTTTTTTAAATTCAATAATTTTTGATACCTAAAATTAAATTTTGCCATATCTGGCCACCCTTTATAATCTATTTAATTATTGACTATTTCATCTAACTGTTTTACAACGGTTTCATAGTCAACTTTTTCGTGGATTCTTTGCGTTAGGAAATCATTGTAAACATCAATTTTTTCTATAGCTAAATCGATTTTAGGATTTGACCCTTTTTCATAAGCACCAATATTAATCAAATCCTCAGCTTCTTTGTAAACCGATAGATGCTCTTTCATTTCATTAACCGTTGTTAAATGATCTTCATTGATAATATCAGGCATTACACGACTAATACTATCCAACACATCTATAGCAGGATAATGCCCCTTTGAAGCTAAAGCTCTAGATAACATAATATGTCCATCCAAAATACCCCTAGCAGTATCGGAAATTGGTTCATTAAAATCATCACCTTCTACCAAAACAGTATATAAACCGGTAATTGAACCGATATCAGAGTTTCCAGCCCTCTCTAATAGCTTGGGCATAGCAGCAAAAACTGACGGTGTATAACCTCTTGATACTGGGGGTTCACCAACAGCTAATCCAATTTCCCTCTGGGCCATTGAAAACCGAGTTAATGAATCCATCATTAAAGCAACATCTCTTCCTTGGTCTCTAAAGTACTCAGCGATAGAGGTAGCTAGAAGTGCAGCTTTTACTCTAACAAGTGCCGGCTTATCTGAAGTAGCGACGACTAAAACAGAACGCTTTAACCCTTCTTCACCTAAATCTTTTTCTATAAACTCACGTACTTCCCGCCCTCTCTCACCGATAAGTGCAATAACATTAATATCAGCATCCGTATTTCTTGCAATCATACCTAACAATGTGGACTTACCGACACCAGAGCCAGCAAATATTCCGATTCTTTGACCTTTGCCAACAGTGATTAGACCATCAATCGCTTTAATTCCTAATGGTAAAATTGTTTCAATTCTATCTCTTACCAAAGGATTTGGCGGATCATTAAAGGATTCATAACTCTCAGAAGCTGTAATTTTTCCTAAGCCATCAATAGGATTACCTAGCCCGTCTAAAACTCTACCAAGCAACGCTTCTCCAACCTTAATACTTAGTTGCCTATTAGTTGAAACAACTCTACAACCTGGTGCAATCCCCTTCATATGACTTAGTGGCATTAGTATTACATCATTATTAGCAAACCCAACAACCTCTGCTTCAATATAATCATTACTACGCAACTTGTAGATTCTGCATATCTCCCCCATTTCAACTAAAGGGCCTGTCGTTTCGATCATAACACCTAGAATTTTCTTTACTTTACCTGTGTATTGAATAAACGTCTCTTTATCTAATTTTTCATAACAACTTTCAATAATATCCATATTAATTCTCCCTTTGATATGGAAACTTTTTTAAATTGTCCAAAGAAAACTCTGCCGAAGTTACACATTAGTGGGCGTTCAATTTAGACGTTTTTAAAATAAACTCTCATTTAATTTAAGCAAGGAATTTACAACTTAAACGATTAAGAAGTAACACTCCCTAGATAATACTCTAGTGATGCAGTTCATATTAATCTTTAATCAACTCCCGAATAAAGTCTTTGAATTTTTCATATTGAGTAGATACACTTACATCAACAGAGCCATTTTGAGATTCTATTATGCAATCACCTTTTTCTAAAGAATAATCCGTAACGAACTCTATATCTTTAATATCTTTAGAAAATGTCAAAATTTTTGCTTTACTATCAACTGCTACTTCATAATCATCTTCAGATACTCTTATTTTTATGTTTTCTGTGAAAATTGACTTCTCTATTCCTTTTTTCACTAAATTTTCAATTAAATCGACATCGTCCTTAACATGCTTTTTTAGAATTTTTTCAACAGTATCAATTACTAAATTAACGATTGCTTCATCTTTACTTTCTAAATAAGCATTATATTCCTCAATAGTTTTATTTTTATACTTCAAAGCCTCAGCCATTACTTTTTTTTCCTTATCTTTCATAACAGCTAAGCCTTCTTTTTTCCCTATTTCAAAACCCTCTTTCTTTGCTTTTTCACGAATCTTCATTGATTCATCATAGGCTTTTGAAATAATTTGTTCATTCTCTTTTTGGGCACTCTTTAATAGCTCATCAGATTCTTTTTTAGCTTCATCAAGAATATCTTTTTTCATTTGATTAAGCTCTTGCTTCATTTCTAAACTAAGGTTCTTATCTGATTGGTCATCACTTTCTTCTTGTTTTTCTTCATTTGGATTAAGTTTTCTTGTCAATACATATTTTTTAGAATCGATTATTACTTCAGATGATTTTAATATATTAGACAATTAATTCATCTCCTCCACCTCTTGCTATAATAATCTCACCAGCTTCTTCTAATCTTCGAATAATCCCAACAATTTTTTGCTGTGCTTCTTCTACATCGCTTAAGCGTACAGGGCCCATAAATTCCATATCTTCTTCGATCATTTCACCCATACGTGAAGACATATTACTAATAATAATATCTTTTACTTCATCTGTTGAACCTTTTAAAGCGATTGTCATATCATCATTATCTACTTCACGGATAAATCTTTGAATTGAAACACTATCAAGTGAGATAATATCTTCAAATACAAACATTTTTTGAGATATTTCTTCAGCTAACTCAGGGTTATCTATTTCTAAGGTTTCCATAATATATTTTTCAGTTCCACGATCTACTGAGTTTAATATTTCTACTATTGAATCAATACCACCTGTAGAAGCATAATCTTGAGTTGCCATAGATGAAAATTTCTTTTCTAAAACTAATTCTACTTCTTTGATAACCTCGGGAGAAGTAGAATCCATTATTGCTATTCTTTCTGCAACATCTGCTTGCTTATCTTGTGGCAATGCCGAAATAATTGCAGAAGACTGTGATGGTGGTAAGTATGAAAGTACTAGCGCAATTGTTTGCGGATGTTCATTTTGAATAAAGTTAAGTAATTGAGAAGGATCTACTTTTCTAACAAACTCAAAAGGTTTTACTTGGAGACTAGAGGTCAATTTGTTAATAACTTCTAATGCTTTTTGAGAGCCCATAGCTTCTTCTAAAACTGATTTAGCATATGAAATACCACCTTCTGAAACAAATTCTTGAGCTAAGCAAATCTGATAAAACTCTTCTAGTACACTTTCACGTATGGAAGGGTCAATTTGTCTCATATTTGCAATTTCTAAAGTAAGTTCCTCCATTTCAGAATCACTTAAATTTTTAAAAATTTCTGCTGACTTTTCTGGTCCTATAGCAATTAATAAAATTGCCGCTTTTTCTCTGCCAGATAAACTATTTGACTTTGCCATTATATCTCCTATCCTTTTTATTCATTAATCCAAGCTCTTAATAATTGAGCAACAGCTTCTGGGTTCTTATCAATAAACTTGTTGATTTGATACTTCGGACTAGATGCATCGTCATCTTGGGTATGAATTTCATCAAGTGCTTCTTGTTGTTCTTCCACTTTTTGCTCTAATTCTGTTTCTCTAACTTTCGCTTTGCTTCTCATATAGAATACAACTAAACCAATAGCAATAACAAATATTAATACAACACCAGCAATTAATATTAAATTGAATCCACTTGGTTGTTCAGTTGATGAAACTAAATCAAACGCATCTAGCTCATCTACAAAAGCCATCCCTGAAACTTCAACTACACTTGTATTAATGCCTGCTGAAGCAGAAACTAGATTTTCAATTTGTTGGCGATGTTCTTCTGTTAACAGTTCATCCTCTAAAGCTTTTGTATTAACAATAACTGCTAATGATATATCAGAAATTGTTCCCCTTGCTTTTGTAACCCGTGTATTTATTTCATTTAACTCATAATTTAAATTTCTACTAGATTTTTCAAAGTCTGACTGTGTGCCAGTTATTTCATCGTATTCAGTATTGCCACCATTACTATCTGTTCCAGGTGCACCACCAGTTGTGCCATCTACAACTTTTTCCGAAACTTCAGACATACTTCTAACAAGCCCTAAATTTTCTTCTTCATTTGGCGGCTCAAAAACTGTCGACACAGTCTCTTGACTATCAAAATCTAATACAACAGAAGGCATTACTTTTATATTCTTTCTTCCATAGATATTTTCTAAAAAAGTAGTTAAATTGTCTTTTAATCTATTTTCAATTTCAGTTTTTAAATCATACTGTGAGTTTGCTTGGTAATCTTCATCAAAACTTGAAGATTTAGTCAATTCCCTTCCTGTATTATCGATAATTGAGATATTTTCTTCAGATAATCCTTTAACAGAATTTAATAAAATCATCTTAATACCATTGACTTGGTCAGGTGATAACTCAGCTGATCCTTTAGGCCGAATAACCGCCGAAGCCCTTGAATTCATATCCTCATTCAATAAAAAAGAACTATCATCAGGAACATATAGATTAACAACAGCATCCTCAACAGTATCTATTGTCTCGATTGATTGAGCTAAAGCTGTTGCCTGAGCTAATAAATACATCTTGTTTTTCTCAGTCGATGTCATTGTTATACTACTTTGGTTAAAAGCCTCTGTCCAAGAGAAATCTTTTTTATTATATACACCTGCAATAGACAATGACATTTTTGCTTCACTTAGCCTGTCTTTTGGCACAAGGATTTCAGTCGTGTCATTATCTCTACTAGGAATATTCAAATTTTCTAATTCTTGATCAATGGCTGCTGCTTCATCGAGTGTTAAATTGCTTGCTAACACAACATATTCTTCTGAAGTCACCATTAAAATTAGAGCGGTTACAATAACGACTAAAAGAAGAGAACCACCAATAAGCATAATTTTCTTCTTTTGATCAAAGTCGCCGAACCTCTCCGTTATGTAATTTTTTATTTTGTTCAATAATTCTGCCATTGAATACTCCTCTTAATTAAATTTGTAATCTCATGATTTCTTTATATGCGTCCATAAGTTGTGTTTTAATTTCCACAGCTAAGTTTAAAGTTAATTGAGCTTTTTGTGCAGCAATTGTCACTTCATGAACATTATCAACCTCTCCAGTTGCCAACATGCGATCCATTTCATCTGCAAAGAGTTGGTCATCATTCACTTTATTTAGTGCTTCATTTAGAATTTCACCAAAATTGATGTTCTCTTGATTGTTTTCTACTTTGAAATTTTTAATATTATTATTTGAAAGTACTTGAGAAATATTGCTAATATCCATATTCTAACCCCTACCTTCCAATTTCTAATGCCTTCATCATCATTGATTTTGTTGAATTCATCGCTGTTACATTGGCTTCATATGCTTTCGATGCCGATACCATATTAATCATTTCTGTAACAACATTAACATTTGGCATTAAAACATACCCATCTTCTCCAGCATCTGGATGATTGGGTTCATATTTTCTTATAAACGGGGACATATCTTCTTCAATACCTACAACTTCAACACCACTACCAGATTTTTGACCTAATGCTTCTTCGAATACACTAGAAAAATCTTTATTGGCGAGTTCTTTATAGATTGGTAATTTTCTTCTATAAGGGCCACCAGCAGCAGTTCTTGTTGTTTCTGAATTGGCTATATTTTCTGATATAATATCCATTCTTAAGCGTTCAGCAGTTAAACCAGATGCACTGACATCAATTGAATTGAATAAACCCATAATTCTTACCTCCCACTATCAATTGCTTTTCTTAGTCTTGCTAACTTACTACTTAGTTGTTGCGTTGCAATATTAAATTGCATTTGATTTTTAGAAAGTTCAGCCATTTCTGTGTCAATATCAACATTGTTATCATCTTTTCTAAAGGACGTATTTCTCTCCTTTTCAATTCTTGGTCCATCACTTGATGGATCCATATGTTTAGGATGTGTTTTTGTAAGGTTATTTCCTTCAATAGCATCTGATAACACAGAATCAAACCTTACAACTTCTCTTTTATAGCCTGGTGTATCAACATTAGCGATATTATTAGTAATCGCTTTATTTTTCAACCAAGATACGTTCAATGTTTTTTTCAAAATATCAATTTGTGCAAAAGATCGATCTAACATATATTATCACCTCTTAATATATTATCGACAATTTAGAAAATCTATTAAAAAAGAACTCAAATAATACCTAAGTTCACTTATTCTTTCTGTTTTTTATTATATCATAATTCAACTTTAATTAACAATGAATAGTCTTTGAAATTAGAATCATCTAAAAATAAAAAAATCTTCTGATTCGCAAACCAGAAGATTCTTGTATTATATTTTATATGAGTCAGCTACTTTATTAAATTCTTCTAATAATTTATCGTTCAAAATTTTAATAAATGTACCTTTCATTCCTAATGATCTTGATTCAATAACGCCAGCTGATTCAAACTTTCTTAAAGCATTTACAATTACTGATCTTGTAATCCCAACGCGATCTGCTACTTTACTTGCAACTAGTAACCCTTCTGACCCTTCTAACTCAGCAAAGATATGCTCCATGGCTTCGATTTCAGAGTAAGATAAAGTACCTACAGCCATTTTAACAACATCAATTTTTCTGCGTTCTTCTTCTTTGGTTTTTCTTTCAGATCTTACAATTTCTAAACCAATAACTGTCGCAGCATACTCAGAGAGAACTAAATCATCATCTGTAAATTCTTCGTCCTTTGAAACAATAAATGTTCCTAAACGATCGCCACTTCCAATCACAGGTACAATGGTTACAAACTTTTCATAACTGTTTTCATCATCTTTGAATACTTCTAACAAATCATCTTTTGTTATATTGAATAAAGTTGAATTTATTTTTAGTAATTGGCTGTTATCTTGTTCAGTAAATACTTTTTGCTCATTTTCATCTAAAATAACATTACTGTTTTTCAAGTCAACTAATGATACACCTAGTACTTTTCCACGTTTTGACAATACATAGACATTGCCATCAAATATATCTTTCATCATTTCAGTAATTTCCTGGAAGGAAATCGTTACACTTTCAGTATGTTGGATAATCTTATTTAACCGACGCATTTTTTCAACTAAAATTTTAGACATAATTTTCATCTGTTGTAAACAACAGATACACCTCCTATTTATCCTCGGTCCGTTTGTAATTACACTCTTCATTCGTACAACTAATTTTTCTGCTTGATTTGTTCTCTTTAGCCGTTAAAATACTATTACATTTAGGACACTTTTCATCTATTGGCCTTGCCCAAGATGTAAACTCACAATCTGGGTAGTTACTACAACCATAAAAAACTCTTCTTTTTCTAGTTTTCTTAACAATTATATCGCCGTCTTCACAATCAGGACAATCGATACCTATTTTATTGACTACGGACTTTGTATTTTTACACTCAGGGTAATTAGAACAAGCCATAAACTTTCCATAACGTCCATACTTAATTACCATTGGTCCGCCACATTTTTCGCATACTTCGTCTGTTTCTTCTGTCATATCTACATTCTCAATGTTTTTATCTGCAGCTTTTAAAGCTTCCGCAAATTCACCATAGAACTCTTCAATGATACTTTTCCACTTGCGTTCGCCTTCTTCAATATCATCAAATTCTTCTTCAACATGGGCAGTAAAATCTAAATCCACTATTTTACTGAAATGATTAACCATAATATCATTAATCAAAACACCCAGTTCAGTTGGTTTAAAATATCTTGATTCTTTCTCAATATACCCGCGCTTTAATATCGTTGAAATCGTTGGGGAATATGTTGAAGGTCTACCAATATTTTTTTCTTCCATAGCTCTAACAAGGGTTGCTTCAGTATATCTAGCTGGGGGTTTAGTTTCATGTCGTGTTGGTAAATACTCAATTAGTTTTAACTTTTCCCCTTCTTCTAAGACTGGCATTCTTACTTCTTTTGTTTCAACATAAGAATAAACTTTTAAGAAACCATCAAATTTAAGTACTTGCCCTGAAGCTTTGAATAGATAGTCTCCATTCTCCACAACTACTTTTAAACGATCAAATTTTGCATTTTTCATAAAAGAAGATACAAATCTTTTCCAAATTAATTCATATAACTTAAACTGATCATCTGTTAAAGAACCCTTAATTTTCATCGGCGTTCTTAAGACAGATGTTGGTCGAATAGCCTCGTGGGCATCTTGAACAGATTTTTTAGATTTATTAGTGCCTTTACTTATTTTTCCTAGATACTTTTCTGAATACTCATCAGTAATAAATTTTACAGTTTCATCTACAGCTTCATCAGAAACACGGGTTGAATCGGTACGCATGTAGGTAATTAAGCCGGTTGTACCATTACCAGCTACTTTAACACCTTCATATAACCCTTGGGCAACACCCATTGTTTTTCTTGTTGAAAATCCTAATTTATTTGACGCTTCTTGTTGTAATGTCGATGTCTTAAATGGCTTATAAGGCTTTCGATTATAGACTGTCGTCTTAATACTCTTAACCTTTAACTCCCCATCTTTTAAATCCTCTAGAATATTATTAGTTTTTTCTTCTGAAGGCATTTTTACTTTTTTTCTACCTTTTTTACTTAATTTAATATTAAACTTTTCTTTAGGTTTACCACCTTCAACATCTGCACTAATCTTCCAATATTCTCTTGGTTCAAAATCATTTATTTCTTTCTCTCGATCACAGATAATTCTAGTAGCAACTGACTGGACTCTTCCTGCCGAAAGCCCTCTTCTAATCTTATTCCATAAGATTGGACTAATACTATAACCAACCAAACGATCTAATACTCGTCTTGCTTGTTGAGCATCAACTAAATTATAGTCTATTTTTCTTGGATTTTTTATTGCGTTATTGACTGCTTTCTTCGTAATTTCTCGAAAAACAATTCTACAATCAGAATCTAAATCCATTTTTAAAGCAATCGCTAAGTGCCAAGCAATGGCTTCTCCTTCTCTATCTGGATCCGTTGCAAGGTAAACATGGTCAGCTTTTTTTGCTTCTCTTCTAAGTACTTTTAAAACAGGTCCCTTACCTCTTATCGTAATATATCTTGGTTCAAAATCTTCTTCTATATCAATCCCCATTTTACTTTTTGGTAAATCTCTCACATGTCCTACTGACGCTTCAACTTTATAGTTCTTTCCCAAGTATTTCTCAATAGTTTTAGCTTTAGCAGGTGACTCTACAATTACTAAGTTTTTCGCCATACATTCCTCCACTAACAATTTTTGAATTAATAGTTCTTGACATAACGTCAACACTATATGTTTTATAATAAAAAATAAGTCTTGTCAAGATAATCTGGTATTAATTCCCTTTATTTTCTAAATATTCATACAAATCATTAATTGAAATAAGAGGATAAGCACCATCGCGAATAAGCATGTTTGTTCCTTCAGATGTCTTAGAAAAGATCTCTCCAGGAACTGCTAGAACATCTTTTCCTTGCTTTATAGCGTGATTCACCGTTATTAAACTACCACTTTTATGCGTCGCTTCAATAACAATTAGAAAATCACACAAGCCACTAATGATTCTATTTCTTCTTGGAAAATTATAGTTTATAGGTTTTGTTCCTAAGTAAAACTCGCTGATAATCAATCCTTTTTTTGTGATATCTAAAAACAACTTAGTGTTTTCCTTTGGATAAATATAGTCTATACCCGAACCAATGACTGCAATAGTTGAACCATTACCTTCTAAGGCGCCTTTATGGGCATAAGTATCTATGCCATTCGCTAACCCACTAATAACGGTATAGCCGTGATTTGAAAGGATTTTCCCTACTTTATAAGCTACCTCATTCCCATAAGCAGAGGATTTTCGCGAACCAACTATGGCAACTATTTTATTTTTGAATAAATCAGACCGCCCTTTTAAATGCAAACTATAGGGCATTTCAGGGATATTTTTTAGTTGCGTCGGATAATTCTTTGATTGGTTATTGATTAGCTCAACTTTTAACTTCTTTGTAATTTTTTTGTATTTTTCAAAATCTTCTGATTCTTTTTTGTATAAAACTTTCTGATATTTAGACTCTGTCATGCGCGGAATTTTTAAAATTTCGCTCTTACAAGAAATAAACTCCTCATAAGTATTTGCAATCTCTAGAATCCTACTGATTGTAGTAAAGCCTAAGCCTTTGGTTTCTTCCAGCCCATAAATAAAACTATTTCCCATGAATCACTCCTTAATATTCTTTTTTACAAGAATACCAAATACACGTTCGTTCGTCAAAGGTTTATTTATCTAATTTTGAAATATAGACAAGAATTTCGGCAACTACTTCGTAGAGTTCGTAAGGAATTTCTTCTCCAATTGCTAAGTTTTCTAACTGTTGTGCTAGCTTTTTATCTTTATAAATTGCTATTTTATTTTCCTTAGCTGTTTCTATTATTTTTTCTGCAACATACCCCTTACCTTTTGCAATAACTTTTGGTGCACTTTCATCATCACTATACTTCAATGCATTTGCAATTTTTTTCTCATCCATTTTACACCTTCATATCTATTTTACTTGCTACCAGATCTAATAAAAACTCCTTTTTGTATGAATGATCACCTTTTTGAGTAAAATTTATATTGATTTGATTAAATCCTATTGCTTCAATTACACTCTCCAACTCATCAATTCTACTTCTTAATTTTTTCTCATATACTTCTGCATTGGTAACAAAATTTATATTTAAATCTTTCCTCTTTAACTCTACAACTGCTTTCACACGTTCTAAATGCTTTGTTTGAAGAGAAACGAATATTTTAAAATTATTTTTACTTTTCTTCTTCTGTCTAGATTCTTTGTTAACAAAGAACTCAACATTAGAAAATCTCTTGTTACTTTCCAAATTAAACTGAAAATAATTGACTCTCTGATTTAATTCTAAGTTAAAATCATTTGTCTTTTTAATAAATACAAACTCATCTTTCACAGTTTTAAAAGCCATTTTTTCTTTAGAAGTCATCTCTTCTTGAGCTTTACCAAACATCCTTTCAATTACTTTATCTAATTGTTCAATATCAAGGGTTTTTAGAGACATTATTTCCTTAAAAGCATTCTCAAAGGTACCCATGTCAATAGATGGCATATTTGCAAGCGTCTCTACAACACGTTCTAAACTTTCACCTATAGTTTTCCCTTCTGAGAAAAAATTATCAGATAAAATCAAATTTGACAAATTTACGTCAAATTTTTCCTTGATTAGAAATAAAATTGTATCTAATTCCAATCCTTTTAGTTCACTCGTTAATGCACCTTTTATCTCCTGTAGACTAACTTCTCCTGTTTTAAGCACATTAGAAACCATGTGATCATTCAATGGCCTTTCTATGGTTTCTTCCGCTTCCTGATTCATCAGTATTTCAGACGTTAAATCTTTTGATTGATCCTGCACTTGTAATAAAACTTTAAGTATCTCTAGCGTCTCCTTTGGTAATTCATCTGCAATAATTGGTGTCTGGACATTAGAAGTTTCTTTTGAAAAATTTGAAGTAATTATTTTCACAAGCTCATCTCTTAAATTATTATTAAGATCTAGGGTCTTTAAATCAACATTACCTTTTTCAATTTGGTCCACTAACTTTTCAACAAATTTTATATTATCAAGGACTTCTTTCAACTCTGTTTTATTGAATAAAATATTATTCTCTTTAAAAAAATTTAACACCTTGATATTTTTATCACTTGTCTCTAATCCTAAATTTTTAAGCTCATGAGATAACATTTCAATGTTTAATTCTTCTTTAAAAGAAAGATTCGTTGGTCGTGCATACACTTTCCCATCTTTTTGACTAGCAACCTCTAATTCAAGACTCTGGCCCTCCACTAAATCTAACTCAAGTAAATTATTGAGAAGTACTAACTTTCCCTTAATATCAGCAATAACTTTATTATCACTTACTTCAACAATTTTTGCATTCAAAAGATCCCCAACTTTTACATTACCAAGTTTAGAAAGTTTCACTTCTTTTAAATTATTAAGATTATAGTTATTAATAATTCTCATAAACTCGCCTTCTTTTCTAAATTAGATTTTTTATAAATGACTTACGATGAATCGGTGTTGGACCAATGGCTTTTAAAGCTTCTCTATGCTCCTTTGTACCATAACCAACATTGGTTAAAAAACCATACTCTGGATATTTTTCATTGTAGGCATACATTATTCTATCCCGAGTTACTTTGGCAACAATGGAAGCCGCTGCAATTGAAATGGATTTCGAATCACCTTTAATAATTCCCTTTTGCCTAATAGGTATATCGTCTAAAGTCAAAGCATCTATTAATAAAAACTCAGGTTTACTATCTAAATCTTCTATTGCTTTTTTCATCCCTAATTTAGTTGCTTCTAAAATATTGATGTCATCAATTATTTTTTCATCACATATACCAATGCCTACAGCAATTGCCTTTTCTTCTATTGCTTTAAACAACCGCTCCCTATCTTCTCTCTTTACTTTTTTAGAGTCATCAATACCAATCAACTCAGCATCCTTTGGTAAAATAACCGCTGCACACACTACTGGTCCTGCCAATGGGCCTCTACCCACTTCATCAATACCTGCGACAATAGAGCAATTTTCAGTAATTTCTTTTTCATAAGCCCATAACTTTTTTATTCGATTTTCTTCTTTTTTAACAGCTGCAACCTCTTTCTTTATTTTATTTGCTATTCTATTAATTGATTTGCGATCATCAGCTTCTAAAATCATAATCATTTGCTGCGCTTCATCTAGAGACAATTGCGCTACTTTGTTTTTTACTTGTTTCACCGTTAAACTACTAATTGCTTTCATAAATCTCCTTTGTTTCTAATACGTCGCTTCAATTACTTTGATCATCTTATACATCATATCATTAATAGGTAACCTTAAGTTGTGTTCCTTTCCTAAATCGCAAACAACTTTAGCAAACATTTCAACTTCCGTCTTTCTTTTAGCCATAACATCTTGTAACATTGATGTTTTACCATCCTTTGAAAGATTAAACAATAAATCAATAAAAGTTTGCATATCATTCTCTTCTAAATCAACGCCTAGTACATTTGCTAAAATGATTACTTCTCGCATGCTATCCTTGAGTAATTCTAAAGCTTCTTCTGATGATTGAAAAACACCATAAGGGGCTTTCAGAACTGCGGAACTCTGATTAATCCCTACATTTACCATAAATTTCCACCACATTTTTCTAATCATATCTTCAGGGATTTCATAGTTTACACCAGCTAAATCAAAAAAAGTTTTTACCTTCTGGACTTTTTCAGAATAGACTTCATTTTTTTCTTCCCCAAAAGCTATGGTGCCTGGTAGCGAATGTGTTATTATATTACCATCTCTTGTCGCATCAACTTTAAAGACCAATGAAAATAATATCTGACTCATATCATAGTATTGACTAATAATATCTTCTGAATTAATACCATTTAATAACGATAAAATAATCGTATTTTCTCCTACATGGTTTTCAATTTCTTTAATCACTCGATCTAAGTGATGGTACTTAACAGCTATTAATAGTAGATCTGCTTTTTCAACTGTTTCTCTAGGTTTAACATAGTTAAAATTATAAGTTTTACCATTAATAATGAAACCATTCTTTTTATACCGATCATAACGTTCACCACTGGCTATTATTCTTAGATCATCTCCAATACAATCATGAATTGTTGATGCGAAAGTAGCACCAATTGCTCCTGTGCCAATAATACTCACTTTTTTTATTGATGTCATCAGATCTCCTTTACTCTACTTCAAATATCTGTTATTAACATTATACATGTATTTAACAATAATTTAAACAATATCAAAAAAACCTTCTTGAAATGAATCAAAAAGGTTTAAGTTTATTATTTAGAATTTTCCTTCAATTAAAACACGGGCCATCATAACTCCCATGACAGAAGACATCATCAAACCCCTTGTCCAGCCACTTGAATCACCTAAAGCATATAAACCTTTCACGTTTGTTTCAAAGGAGTCATCAAGAACAATTTTATTACTATAAAATTTGATTTCCGGTCCATACAATAGAGTTTCTTGACTAGCAAATCCAGACACTACTGTATTCATTGCGTGTATGAAATTGAGTATGTTTGTCATCGGGCGATAAGGAATTGCCGAGGTTAAATCACCTGCTAAAACATCAGGTAATGTTGCCTTGACATTTGTTCGTTCCAGCTCCTTTTGCCAAGTTCTTTTACCGTCTAAAATATCTCCATATCTCTGAACTAGTATATTCCCATTGCCTAACATGTTCACAAGTTCTGCAACCTTCTTTCCATATTCTATGGGTTGATTAAAGGGTTCAGAAAAATTATGAGAGCTTAAAATTGCTAAGTTCGTGTTTTCAGATTTTTTATCTTTATAAGAGTGACCGTTAACAATTGCAAGATTATTGTCATAATTTTCTTGACTAACGAAACCACCTGGGTTTTGGCAAAAAGTTCTTACTTTATCTCTATAAGGTGCCACATAGCCAATGAGTTTACCTTCATAAAGTACATTATTAACTTCTTCCATAACTTCATTTCTTACTTCAACTCGAACACCAATATCTACAGTTCCTGCTTTATGATCGATTGAATGATCTAAACACATTTGTTTTAACCAGTCTGCACCTTTTCTACCAGAGGCGATAATAACTTTATCACCAAGTATTTGCTCTTCTGTTGCTTGCTTCTTTGAATCAGTAATAAGGACACCTTTAACTGTTTTATTCTCTATGATCAAATCCTTTACTAAGGTATTAAATTTTAAGTCTATAGAAGATTCAATCAAATCATCTTGAATTTTATTATATATTTCATGGGCTTTTTCCGTACCTAAATGTCGAATCGGTGCATCTACTAATTTTAACCCTGCTTCAATGGCTTTTCGTCTAATGTCTTTAATGGCACTTTTATTCTCTATACCTTCAACTTTTTCATCAGCACCATAAGATAAATAAATATTATCTGTATACTCAATATACTCTTCGATAATTTTTTTACCAACTAGTTCTGGTAAATCACCACCAACATCTGGTGTTAATGAAAGTTTACCATCCGAAAAAGCTCCTGCTCCCGAAAAACCAGTAGTAATATGACAATAAGGATCACAATGGACACAGTAGTTTGTTTTTTCCTTTGGACAAAACCGATTTTCTATTCGGCTTCCTTTTTCAACGATTAGTATTTTTTTATTACTCTCTTTTTTTAATAACTCAAAAGCTGTAAAGATTCCTGATGGACCAGCACCAACAATAATGACATCGTATGACATCAAATCATCTCCTCAAATGTAATTAGTTTACACAACAAGAGGACTGTTCCCAGTCCTCTTAAAATTTACTATTTTGCAGCTCTTTCTTTAATTTTAGCAGATTTTCCTACTCTATCCTTTAAATACTTAAGATTTGCTCTTCTTACTTTACCTCTCTTAAGTACTTTAATTTCAGCTACTTTCGGTGAATGTAATGGTAATGTTTTTTCTACACCAACACCATTAGAAATCTTTCTAACAGTAAATGTTTCACTAATACCACCGTTTTGTCTTTTTACAACAACACCTTTAAATATCTGAATTCTTTCTCTTTTTCCCTCTTTAATTAGAATGCCAACTTCTACAGTATCGCCTACAATAAATTCAGGAATATCTTGTTTCATACTTTCTTTTGCTAATTCATTAAGAATATTTTGATTTAACATTTTTGTTTCCTCCTTCAACTAAGCGTTCATGATGATCAACTGATTCATTCAGAGGACCGCTCTATTATACAACATTAGAATTATACCATTATATTTATTTTATTACAAATACTTTTTTAGAGTATTTTTGATTTGAGTGACTAACCCATCTTCTTTAGTATCAGCCTCTAATTTCTTTTCGATTAAGTCTGATCTTTTTTTGTAAGTGTTAAGAATCGACTGCTCTAAACGCCATTGTTCAATTTTTTCATGGTGTCCACTTAATAGAATTTTCGGTACTGTCATACCATCAAAATTTTGAGGTCTTGTATAATGGGGATGATCTAACAACCCATTATAATGACTGTCTTCTTTATATGAGTCTTCATCACCTAATACCCCAGGTAATAAACGAGTAACTGAATCAACAACTACCATCGCCCCAAGTTCGCCACCTGTTAATACATAATCACCAATTGATATTTCTTCATCTACATATGTATCAATGATCCGTTGGTCTATTCCTTCATAGTGACCACAAATAAGGGTTATATCTTCTTCACCAGATAAATCAATAACTTTTTTTTGATCTAAAGGCTTTCCTTTCGGTGTTAAAAATACTATATGTGATGCCTTATCCAGAGATTGAATAGCATCTCTTAAGGGTTGCGGCGTCATGACCATTCCTGGGCCACCACCATATGGGGCATCATCTACACTCTTATGCTTATCTTTAGAAAAATCTCTAATATTAATTAGATTGACCTTAAGTAAATCATTCTCAATACTTCTACCAATAATACTTGCATTTAAAAAGCCTTCAAACATTTCTGGAAAAAGTGTCAATATATTAAAGATCATAAATCTAGCCCATCAATGTTTTTCAAGTAAATTTTTTTTCTTTTCATATCTATTTTTTCAATAAAATTCCCATGTAATGGTACCATAAAAGATCCCGTATGACTTCTCACTTCAATAACACCTTGTGACGTTTTAAACAAATCAATATCTACAAGTTTACCAACAGAAACACCGTCAGATATGGCTTCAAAACCAAGAACGTCATCAATCAAAAATTCTCCAGATTCTAATATAATGTCTTTTTTATATAGATAAATTTTCTCCTGAATATATTCTTCTGCCGAGTCAATATCATCTAAACCTTCAAATTTCACAATGGCTAGATTCTTTTTAAATCGATGCTTTTCTATGTTCATTTTTTCTCCATTAACATAGAAAAAAGTGAAGTTATCAAAACTTTCTTGATATCCCTCATATAGCTTTATTCTCAACTCACCTTTTAAACCTTGAGTCTTTACAATTTCCCCTATATAATATTTCTTTTCCAAAAGAATCCCTCCTATAAAAAAAGAATTCCCAGAAGAGAATTCTTATAATTGTTACTAGCTGAAACGTCCATCACCGAAGTAGTGGACTTTTTTGCTCTATTGTGTAATTTCAATCGTTACTTTCTGATTGTTTTTAGTTGCAGCTGCTTTCGCAACTGTACGAATAGCTTTTGCAATTTTACCTTGCTTACCGATGACTTTACCCATATCTTCATCAGCAACAACTAATTCGATTTTTACTAGGTCCTTTTCAACTTCCTCTGTTACCTTAACTTGATCAGGATTATCCACTAACTCTTTAGCAATTATTTCAATTAATGCTTTCATTTTATCCCTCCTGATATTTTTTGATTAAAGTATGCCGTGCTTCTTGAATAATTCTTTAACACTGTCAGTTGGTTGCGCACCATTAGCTAACCACTTTTTAACATTTTCTTCGTCGATTTTTACTTCATCTTTATTTAAAGGATTATAGTATCCTAATTCTTCAATGAAGTTACCTTTACTTGGATGACGTCTAGAGTCACCAACTACGATTCTGTAAAAAGGATTCTTCTTAGCACCCATTCTTCTAAATCTAATTTTAACCATTTTTATTGCCTCCTTGTTTTTTTATATTATTTATTTAAAACGGTAAATTCATTCCACCGCCTGATAACATATTACCCATGCCTTTCATGTTAGACATCTGTTGCATCATTTTTTTGCTTTGCTTGAATTGTTTGAGTAGTTTATTGACATCTCTAGGTGTCGTACCACTACCAGCAGCAATTCTTTTTTTACGACTACCATTGATTAACTTAGCATTCTTTCTTTCACTTGGTGTCATACTTTTTATAATTGCTTCAATTTTATCAAGTTCTTTTTCATCTATATTAATGCCTTTCATGGCTTTACTGCCCATACCTGGAATCATTTTCAAGATATCCTGCATGGGGCCCATGTCACGCATTTGTTCCATTTGTTCTAAGAAATCATCGAAATCAAATTGTTGATTTTTAATCTTCTTTTGCAAATCTTTTGCCTTATCTTCATCAAAAGCTTTTTCAGCCTTTTCAATAAGTGTAAGCACATCACCCATACCAAGAATTCTTGATGCCATTCGATCCGGATGAAACATTTCAATGTCATCTAATTTTTCACCAACACCAATAAATTTAATTGGTTTGCCAGTGACTTTTCTAACAGATAATGCAGCTCCACCACGGGTATCACCATCTAACTTCGTTAGTACAACACCTGTAATTTCAAGTGTTTCGTTAAAATTCTTAGCAACATTTACTGCATCTTGACCAGTCATAGAGTCAACTGTTAGCAATATTTCTTTTGGTTCTACTTCCGATTTAATATTTACAAGTTCATCCATTAATTCTTCATCTATGTGCAAGCGTCCAGCAGTATCTAGTATTACTAAATCTAAACCGTTTTTCTTCGCATGTTCTATACCTGCTTTTGCAATATTTACTGGATTTGTTTTATCACCCATCGTAAATACTGGTACATTTATTTGTTCGCCAACTACTTGTAATTGTTTAATCGCAGCTGGTCTATAAATATCACAGGCCACGAGCAAAGGCTTTTTATGGTCTTTTTCTTTTAATATCTTAGCAATCTTTCCAGTCGTTGTTGTTTTACCGGCACCTTGTAATCCAACCATCATAATCGTTGAAACAGTATCCGATGAATATTCTATTTTACTTTGGGTTTCTCCCATTAAGTTCGTTAACTCTTCATTAACAATCTTGATCACTTGTTGCCCCGGTGTTAAACTTTCTAGCACTTCAGAACCAATAGAACGCTCTTTCACGACTTTTATAAAATCTTTTACTATTTTGAAGTTAACATCAGCTTCCAACAAAGCCAATTTCACTTCTCGCATAGCAGCTTTTACATCTTTTTCATTTATTTTTCCTCTGCCTTTTAATTTCTTAAACGTTGCTTGGAGTTTTTCAGATAGATTATCTAGCATTTAATACCTCCATTTTAATAGGTTTTTATAATCTTATTGACAACAGACTTTAATTCAGTAAGGTCTTTTTCAATTGGTTCACTATCGATTTGATCTTCTATTTTAGTAATTAAATCACCAAATTTATCCATGGACTCTCTAATGATGCCAAATTTTTCGACTAATCTTAATTTTTTTTCGAAATTCTTCAATTTTTTCTCACTACGATTGATTGTATCGTAAACTGCTTGTCTTGATATATCTTTTCTTTCTGAAATCTCTCCTAGTGATAAATCGTAATTACAATACAAGTTCAGTATACTTTTCTGATTCTCAGTCAGTAAATTTCCATAGAAGTCAAATAACATTATTAATTGATACTTTTCTTTAATCATAGTTAACCCCTCACGATTACATATTATAAACTAGAAATTATAACCTGTCAAGTGTTTTTGCTTTACACCTATTCGAAAAGCGCATCAGTGAATTTTTTAGGATCAAAAACTTGTAAATCTTCAATACCTTCACCAACTCCAATTAACTTTACAGGAATATCTAGTTCGTGATTAATTGGTAAAATAACGCCACCTTTAGCTGTTCCATCTAACTTTGTCAGTACTAGTCCCGTTACATCAGCCACTTCACTAAACAGCTTTGCTTGACTAATGGCATTTTGTCCCGTCGTTGCATCAAGTACCAATAGAACTTCTTTTTTCGCTTCTGGGTATTCACGATCAATAATTTTAAAAATTTTATTTAACTCATTCATTAGATTTTTTTTATTGTGTAAGCGCCCAGCTGTATCACAAAGCAATACATCAATATCTTTGGCCTTAGCAGATTGTATTGCGTCGTAGATTACTGCAGCTGCATCAGAACCTTCCCCTTGAGATATAACATTAATATCACTACGATTTCCCCACTCTATTAATTGTTCATTGGCGGCAGCTCTAAACGTATCGCCTGCTGCTAATAGAACCTTTTTATTTTCATTTGTTTTTAACTGATATGCAATTTTACCAATAGTAGTTGTTTTACCAACACCATTAACACCTATTACCAACATTACCGTTGGGGAACTTGTAATAAGAGTATGGTCATTATTTTCTTTTAAGATACTATAAACAACATCCTTTAATACTTCCTTAACTTTAGATGACTCTTTGATTTTTCTTTCAACAAGCTCTTCTCTTAGTTCGTCAATAATATCCATAGTAGTTTTCATACCTACGTCAGCCATAATTAATATTTCTTCTAGTTCTTCAAATAAATCATCATCAATTTCACCATAATTATTAATGAGATTATCAATTTTATCAGTAATATCTTTTTTCGTTTTTACAAGACCTTCAGTTAATCGACTAAAAAAATTTCCTTCTTTTTCTTCAATTACTTCATCTAATTCTATTTCTCTATCATCATCTGATTCCGTTATTTCTTTTTCTTCAGCTTCTTTTATACCAAATAGTTTTTTAAACATATCTATCTCCTTATACAATCTCTTGTTCAATATCTTCTAACTTTAAAGATACAATTTTCGACACACCTTTTTCTTCCATTGTAACACCATACAAGCAATCAGCAATTTCCATCGTTCCTTTTCGATGAGTAATCAATATAAATTGCGAATCATTTACAATTTCTTTCAAATACGCTGCAAATCGATCCACATTTACATCATCTAATGCTGCTTCAATTTCATCAAGAACACAAAATGGCGTTGGCTTATTCTTTAAAATAGCAAATAGTAATGAAATAGCGGTTAATGCTTTTTCCCCGCCAGATAATAAATCTAAAGTTTGTAATTTTTTGCCTGGTGGTTGTGCCATAATTTTTATTTCACACTCTAAAATTTCATTCATATCTTCAACTTTTATATCCGCTTCCCCACCGTTAAATAAGGCTCTAAAGACTTCTTTAAAATATTCCCGAATGCTATCTAACTCTTTTATGAATTGCTTTTCCATGCGCTTGTCTAAATCTCGAATAATTTTTTCTAAAGATTTTTTTGCTGCCCTTAAATCTTTTTCTTGCTCTGACAGATGCTCATATCTTTCGCTAACTTCTTCATATTTTTCTATAGCATTTAAATTAACGTTCCCGATTTTTTTAATTTCTATTCTTAAAGTTTTTCTTTTTTGTTTGCCACCCACTAATAACTCAGGATCAAAATCATAATTTAAAGCTTCTAAGTAACTTATTTCATATTTTTGCCATAAATCTTCTTTAATATTTTTTATTGACATTTGATTTTTAGCTTTTTCAATTCGGTTTTCAGAAAGCTTATTATTAATTTTTGCAAGCTTTTCATTAACTCTTTCCATAGTTGATTCTTTCTGATACATTAATGCCTCTGTAGTTTTTAAATTTTTCTTAAACTGATCTATTTTAGCTTTTAGTTCAGTTTTTATAGCCTCTAACTCTTTTACTTCAATGGCATAAGCTTGAATTCTTTTCTCTTGGTATTCTAAGTTTTCTTCAGACTTAACCAAAAGCGTTTCTTTAGAATTGATTTTTGATTTTAACGACTCTAAATCTTCCTCAGCACTCTTTTTACTGAATTCAACATGGTCCTTTTTTTCATTTAACGAAGCAATTTCAATTTTAAGTTGAGTTACTTCATTATTAATATTTTTAAGATTCTTTTGGAAATCCTCTAAGAAAGAATCTTCTTTTAATTCCTCTTTTAAAGTATTTATTTTGTTCTCAAATATTCTATTTTCTTCTTCAAGGGCTTGGATTGATTCAATAATTTCGTCAATTTTTGTTGTGTTTCTTTTTTTATTCTCAACTTTTTTCTGGCTTGTCTGGTCATAATCTTTTAACTTATCATTCAAATAGTTTAATTTAGACTTTAATTCAAAACCATCATCCTTTAATTGACTAATACTCTCATCAATCGACTCTAGGTCTTCATTTTTAACTTTTAATGCTTCATTAATTTTCTCAATTTTACTATTAAATATCTCTTTGTCTTTTCGTAGCTTCAAAGTCTTTTCCTTTAAGGTTTTTATTTTCCTTTTTCTTCCAAGTAAACCTTTTGCTTTTGACTTAAATGAACCACCAGTAATCCGGCCACCTGGAGAAAAAGTTTCCCCTTCTAAAGTCACAAGCTTATATCGAATATCATTAATCTTTAGCATCTCTTTAGCAGTATCATAATCTTTTACAACCAGTACATTCCCTAATAAGTGGTTAAATAGATGCTCATACTGGGCTTCACATTTAACAATCTCATTAGCTTTACCTATATAGCCGTCTACTTTTTTTGCTTGCTCTAACACATTTCCTTGATCATATCTTTTATAAAGATTTGATAAAGGCAAAAAAGAAACTCTACCAAAATTATTAGATTTTAAGTGATTAATTAAATCTTTGGCTGAATCAACATCATCACAAACAACATTTTGCATTGAACTACCTAAAGTTATTTCAATGGCTACTTCGTATTTCTTATCAATGGTCATTAAAGAACCTACGACACCATGAACATTTTCTTCTAAATTAGTTCCCTGAATGCTCGTCATTAATTTCTTTACAGAATGGTAATAACCTTTATAATTTTCTTCATAACTTTTAAGCAGCCTGTATTCTGCTTTGGTTTTACTCAGTTGTTGGTCTAATTGATTATATTTCTCATTGTCTACTTCTTTCTCTTTGTTAAACTTATTGATTGCTTCTCTTAAATTATTTCGTTCCTTTGTTTTACTAAGGATTGCTTCTGATATCTGATGATAGGATTCTTTCACTTCATCTCTCAAATTAACATTCTCTTCATTATTTAAAGACAAAGCAAGTAATTCATCATCTATATCTTGAACCATCATATTTAACTGAGAAATACTTTCTTTTTTTGATTCAATCAACGCATAATTTTGATTAGATTTTCTCTCAAGTGCCAAAATTTCTTGGTTAATTTTTCTATTGTTTTCAATTATTCTTTCAACAGAATGAGTACTCGTTTCTAAATCCTCTTGCTTTGAATCAAGTATATTTTCTTTATCATTGATTTTCACTTCAAGACTTTTATTTTCCTTAATTAATTCTGAAAAACTGCTTTTCTCACTTGATAAAGATTTTTCTAAATTTTCAAGTTCTTGCTTAATGGTCTCAATATTTTTTTCAGTATTAATTAGTCGCTCATTACTTAAATTTAACTCATTGTTTTTAGAAGAGATTTCATCATTCATTTGATAAAACTGTTTTTCTTTTTCCTCAATTTCATTGCCTATTTGATTAATTTCCTTTTTCAATTGATTAAACTGTCTTTTTAGAGAATTATAATAATTATCTTTATGCTCTTTTCTTAAGTATAGATCTGTTATTTTTTTATTAAAATATTTATTTTTAAAATCTGAATTCTTTAACTTGCTTGAATAAATTGCTAATTCTAAAGACTTTAACTCATCATAATATTTTTTATATTCCTTCGCTTTTTCACTTTCTTTTTTCAAAGGTCCTACTTGTTTTTCAAGTTCATAAACAATATCTTCAATACGTTCAAGATTCATTGTTGTATTCTCAAGTTTTCTGGTAGAATCTTTTTTTCGCTTTTTAAACATAGTAATACCAGCAGCCTCTTCAAATATGCTCCTGATTTCATCTTTATTTGCAGTAATCATTGAATTAATTTTACCTTGACTAACAATTGAATACCCATCGGAACCGATACCTGTATCCATTATTAACTCTCGAATATCCATTAACCGGGTTTTTGTGTTATTAATCAAATACTCACTTTCACCAGACATGTATAGCCGCCGAGTAATTTTAACTTCATCATATTCTAAGTCAAAAAAGTTTTCTGTGTTATCAAAAAATAAACTGATTTCTGCTCTACCTAAGGGTTTTCGGTGGTCTGTTCCTTTAAAAATTACGTCTCGCATACTACTGCCTCGAAGAAGAGATACCTTTTGTTCTCCTAGTACCCATCGTAATGCATCTGTTATATTACTTTTCCCACTACCATTAGGTCCAATAATACAAGAAATACCACTTTTAAAATCTACTGTTGTTTTATCTGCAAAGGATTTAAATCCTTTCATTTCCATTTTCTTTAAATACAAGATTTCACCTCTAACTAAATCTTATCTCTTTTATATTGTTTTCTATTTTTACAATTATTTTTCCCCGCTCTATTTCAGAATTCGTTTCAATTTTGAATTTTTTAAGACTATACTTTTCAATTATTTTTATTTTATTTGATTTTCTATCCCCAACAAGATATGAAATATCCTTATTATTTAATTCAAATGCTACTGTATCTCCGCTAAAATCACCAATAGCTTTTACAATTAAATCATAGATATAACTGCTCATCACTAAAGAGCGAAATGAAGAATGAAAAGGACCTGCTACTACATCCTCCCCTTCTAAGATATTCTTCGTAGGTTGCAAACCGATACGAATCACTTGAATATTATTTGTAAACAATAAGTGATACATTTTTTTAGATAACTCAACGGCCTCATCTAAGGATAATGGTTGATAAAGCCCTTGGTTATACATTTCTTCTAAAGTAGTATCTTTAATTATTAAGGTCGGATAAATTCGACTAATATCTGGCTGAAGATCAATAACACTTTTGACCGTATCTATACTTTTCTCCCCATTATCACCAGGTAAGCCAATCATTAATTGAATCCCTAAAGTAAATCCATAATCTTTTATTAGCTGAGCACTCTTATAAACAATATCCCTCTTATGGCCGCGATTTGAGGCTTCTAACACATCTTCATTAAGGCTTTGGACGCCTAACTCAATAATCCTTACACCATATTTTTTTAACCGATTTAAAATTGCTTCATTAATGTAATCAGGTCGTGTTGAAATGCGAATACCTTGAAGTTGGTACTGATCAATATATTTTTTAGCAATAGACAATAAAGCCTCCTGGCTTTTTGAGTTAATCGCTGTAAAACTACCACCATAAAAAGCTATTTCAACTATTGGATTTTTATTTAGATTAATTGTACTTAAAGCTGTTGAAATCTCTTTATCAATTTTCTTATAATCATAAGCTGATGATTGTCCAGTAATTTTTCTTTGGTTACAAAAAACACAATCATTTGGACAACCCTTATGAGGAATAAAAATAGGTATTATAAACTGGCGATTACCCATTAATATTTGCCCTTTGCCATAGCAACCTTTGCTGCTGCTTGCTCTGCTTCTTTTTTGTTGCTTCCTTTACCTTTACCAAGGATCTTTTTATCCAAACGAACCTCAACATAAAATGTTTTGTTATGGTCCGGCCCTTTTTCTTTGTAGATATGATAAGATAATTTCTTTCTTGTTTTTGCTTGAATCTTTTCTTGTAATTTTGTTTTATAGTCTAAGAGTAAATCACCATTAATCGCATTATTGATTTTATCTCCCATAATATCTAAAATGAATTTTTTTACACGACTAAAACTGCCATCTAAATATATTGCAGCTAAAACAGCTTCAAAACCATCAGCTAAAATTGAAGGGCGTTCTCTACCACCAGTTAATTCTTCGCCACGGCCTAACATTATAAAATCCCCTAATTTTATTGATTTTGCTGCCTCAGATAAAGAAGCCTCACAAACAATTCTTGCACGAATTTTTGTTAACTCACCTTCAGGTAAATCTGGCAGTTTCAAAAAAATATATTCACTGACAACTATACTTAAAACAGAATCACCTAAAAATTCTAATCGTTCATTAAATTGAAGTTCCTTTTCTTTATTTTCATTAGCAAAGGAACTATGGGTTAATGCTTCTTTTAGTATTTTCTTGTTTCTAAACTTATAACCAATAATTTTTTCAAATGTTTCAATCAAAATAAACCTCCAGTTCACAATAATCTTTAACATTCTTGTGAACCGCTCTAGTGCTTTACTTGCTAGGGTTGTTCACAAAATCGTTAACTTATATTTTACTTTACACTTTCACCAATAAATTATATCACAAAAACCTTTAAAATCTAACATAATTTAGGATTTATTAAATTACTAAATCACCTAACACTTGAGTAAGTCCTTTCCTATCTTTTCTATTAATCATCAATACATCTCAAAAAAAGAAAAAGATTCCTATGATAGGAATCTTAATGATTAGTCATATTTTTTAAACGCCAATGTTGCATTGTGTCCACCAAACCCAAGAGAATTAGATAAAGCATAATTAACTGTCATTTCTTTACCCTTTGGTACGTAATCTAAGTCCATACCTTCACCTGGTTCTGAGTGATTCAATGTTCGATGCACATAACTATTTTTCATTGATAGTAAAGTTGCTATGGCTTCTACGGCCCCTGATGCGCCAAGTAAATGGCCTGCCATTGATTTAGTAGAGTTTACTACTAAATTATAGGCATCTTCTTTAAAAAGATTTTTAATAGCCATTGTTTCATACTCATCATTCAAAGGTGTTGATGTACCGTGAGCATTAATATAATCAACATCGCTCGTTTGTATACCAGCCGTTTCTAAAGCCATCTTCATACTTCTACTACCGCCTTCACCTTCTGGTGCAGGTGCAGTAATATGATGGGCATCAGCAGTGTATCCAAAACCAACTATTTCTCCATATATTTTTGCGCCTCTATTTTTTGCATGTTCATATTCTTCAAGAATTAAGATGCCTGAGCCTTCAGACATAACAAAGCCATCTCTGTCTTTATCAAAAGGTCGACTCGCCTTTGTTGGATCATCGTTTCTAGTACTCATAGCTTTCATTGTACAAAAACCTGAAATCCCAATAGGCGTTATTGAAGCTTCTGCGCCACCAGAAAACATAAAATCAGCGTCGCCTCGTTTGATTACATGATAAGCGTCTCCAATTGCATTTGTCCCAGAAGCACAAGCTGTTACAACAGTTGTGTTGGGTCCTTTGGCACCATATTGCATAGACACATGTCCTGAAACCATATTTGAAATCATCATGGGAATAAGAAAAGGACTGACACGATTGGGTCCTTTTTCTAGTAATCTTTGGTGTTGTTCTTCTAATGTTTCAATACCACCAATACCACTTCCAAGAATCGTCCCAAACCTTGTCATATCAAGGGCATTAACATCCAATCCTGAATCTTCTAACGCTTGTCCTGCAGCACATACAGCAAATTGAGTAAAGCGATCCATTCGCTTAGCATCTTTTCTACCTAAGTATTGACTGCAGTCAAAATCCTTTACTTCGCCAGCAATCTGTGTTGTATATTCACTTGCATCAAATCTTTCAATTTTAGAAATACCTGATTTCCCTTCTTTAAGAGACGTCCAAAAATCAGCCACTGTATTTCCGATAGGTGAAATGACACCAAGACCTGTTACCACAACTCTTCTATCCATTTAAATTACCTCCTATACGAAAAAAGAGGAGGAATCTCCTCTTAATTATTCTTACTTGTTTGCTTCAATATACTTAACGATGTCACCGATGTTTTTAAATTCTTCTGCAGCTTCGTCTGGAATTTCAAGATCAAATTCATCTTCTAAAGCCATAATAATTTCAACAGCATCTAATGAATCTGCTTCTAAATCATCCATTAATGATGTCTTTTCTGTAATTTCAATATCTTCATCTAATACCAATTCTTCAATAATTAATTCTTTCACTCTTTCAAACATTTTTTTACCATCCTTTTTATAATTTTTTATATTAAACTAACAACTTAAACAAATTAAATTAACAATCCACCATCGACATTAATCACTTGTCCAGTGATATAATCCGCATCAGTAGAACTTAAAAACTTTACAACTTTTGCTACATCTTCAGGTTTTCCTAGATTACCTAAAGGAATATTTTCCTTATAATGATTAATGACTTGGTCATCTAAAGCATCCGTCATAGCACTTTGAATAAATCCTGGCGCTACGGCATTAACAGTAATGCCCCTTGAAGCAAACTCTTTTGCTAAAGACTTAGTAAACCCAATCACTCCCGCCTTTGATGCGGCGTAATTTGATTGACCAGCATTTCCCATGATGCCAACAATAGATGAAATATTTATAATCTTACCTGATTTTTGTTTGAGCATATGTCGACCAAAGATTTTAGAACAATTAAATGTCCCTTTAAGATTTATATTGATCACTTGATCAAAATCTTCTTCTTTCATTCTCAGTATTAAATTATCCTTGGTAATACCAGCGTTATTTACTAATAAATCAATAGAATCAAAACTCTTCTTAACATCTTTATACATGCTTTTAACATCATCAAAGTTAGAAACATCGCATTTTTTAGTTAATACCTTTATATCATACTTTAATTCTAATGTCTCTTTTAAAACTTTGGCTTTTTCTTCACTTGAATTATAATTTATTACAATGTTATACCCTTGGATTGCTAATTCAGTAGCAATAGCTTTTCCTATTCCCCGAGAACCACCTGTTACAACTGCTGTTTTTTGAATCATTTGATCACTCCTATTTTAACTTCTTTATTGTTTTTAACAATGATTTAGAATCTTCAACGTTTAGCACTTGTACATCTCGAGAAACTCGTTTGATGAATTTTCCTAATGATTTACCAGGTCCAACTTCTATAAATGTATCGTAACCTTCTTTAATTAATCGTTCAACTGAGTCTTCCCAAAGCACTGGATTACTCACTTGTTTTACTAATAACTCTTTAACAGATTCTCTTTTTTCAATAAAGTCTCCATTAACATTTGCTACCACTGGTATCCGAAAATCATTGTACTCGATTCTTTCTAAAACATCACTTAGTTTCTCACCAGCACCCTTTAATAAACTTGTATGAAAAGGCGCTGAAACTGGTAATAAAATCGCTTTTTTAGCACCATATTCTTTACATAGATTTGCCGCTTCTTTAACGGCATCTTTCTCTCCAGCAATAACAATTTGTCCTGGACAATTGAAATTCGCTGGTTCGACAACACCTAAATGGCTTGCATTCTTACACGCACGAACAACTGCCTCTTTTTCAAGGGCTAAAATAGCAGCCATGGCACCTACACCTACAGGTACTTCATTTTGCATGAGTTGTCCCCGTTCACGAACGATCTTAACAGCATCACCAAAAGATAGTGCACCAGATGCAACCAATGCTGAATATTCGCCTAAGCTCAGTCCAGCCACTGCTGTTGGTTCAATCCCTTCAGCTTTTAAAACTTCCATAATTGCCACAGATGTTGTTAAAACTGCTGGTTGTGTGTTTTCTGTTAATTGTAATGTTTCTTCAGAACTATTAAAAACTAAATCTTTCATATCTTGATTTAATGCTGCTGATGCTTCATCAAAGACTTTATTTGCAACTGCATACTTTTCTGTTAACTCTTTTCCCATACCAAGGTATTGAGCACCTTGTCCTGGAAATACAAAAGCTATTTTTCTCATATTTAAGCCTCCTACCACTTAATTAAACATGAACCCCATGTTAATCCACCACCGAAGCCAACAAGTACAACGTTATCTCCTTCAGTGATTTTTCCTTCTTTTACCGCTTCATCTAAAGCAATTGGAATGGATCCTGCTGATACATTGCCATATCTATCTAAATTTACTTTAACTTTTTCCATTGGTAATTTCATTTTTTTTGCTGATGTTTCAATTATTCTAATATTTGCCTGATGTGGTACTAAATAATCAATAGCATCTAAAGTTAAATTTGCTTTTTCAATTACAATCTTTGAAGAAGAAGTCATGGCTCTTACGGCAAACTTAAATACACTACTACCTTCCATTCTTAAATAATGCATCTTATCTTTTACTGTTATTTCTGTTGCTGGATTTCTAGAACCACCTGCTGGAATGTTTAAGGCCATTGAACCAGTGCCATCAGCTCCTAAATCAGTCGCCAATACGCCATGGCCCTCTTTCACTTCACTCATAACAACTGCGCCGGCCCCATCACCAAATAATACACAAGTATTACGATCTTCCATATCTAATACTTTTGACATGGCTTCAGCACCAATAACTAAAACATTATTATTGACGCCCCCCTTAATCATTTGTGTGGCAATGGTTACGCCATATAGAAATCCTGAACATGCAGCCGATACATCAAATGCTGCTGCATTAACAGCTTTAAGTTTTTCTTGAACAAAACAAGCTGTAGAAGGAAGAATCATATCTGGTGTTAATGTTGCCAGTATTATCAAATCAATATCCTCTGGCGTTAACCCAGCATCTTCAATGGCTTTCTTTCCTGCTTCATAGGCTAAATCTGACGTTGAAACTGAATCTTTTGCAAAGCGTCTTTCTTTTATGCCCGTTCGACTGACAATCCATTCATGGGAAGTATCCACTATATTTGCTAGATCATCGTTTGTAACGATATTTTCAGGCAAATAACTACCCGTCCCAATGACTCCCACACTCTTATAATTATTCAAACTATCACTCCTACGATAAGTATTTTTTAATTTTTCCTATGATGTCACTCTTTAATGACTTCTCTGTAAATAAAATCGCATTTTTAAATGCCTTTGCATTAGAACTACCATGAGCCTTCACTACTAATTTTTTTACGCCTAGTAAAGGTGCGCCACCATATTCAGAGTAATCTAGTTTTTTCTTCATTTTTGACAAACCGCCTTTAACAAATACTGCTGATAGTTTTGTCAAAATATTTTTAGTAAAAGCATCTTTAATCATATCTGTTATAGATTTTGCTACACCTTCTGAAAGCTTAAGTATTACATTTCCAGTAAAACCATCACAAACAATTACATCGGCTTTACCAAAAGGAATATCTCTTGCTTCTAGATTACCAATAAAATTAATTGGTTCTAAAGCTTCTATTGCATCATATGATTCTTTTACTAAGGTTGTACCTTTACCTTTTTCATCACCAATATTTACTAATCCTACTTTCGGATTTTCAATACCCATAATTTCACTGGCATAGATACTTCCCATTAAACTAAATTCTTTAAGATTTCTACTCTTACACTCTGCATTTGCTCCAGCATCTGCTAAAACAGAAATCCCCTTTGACGTTGGATAGGGCGTGACTAATGCGGGGCGATCAATACCTTGCAATCGTCCTACTTTTAATAACCCACCTGCTAATAATGCACCTGAATTACCTGCTGAAAGAAAAGCATCAATTTTATCTTTTCTCAAATCAATTAACCCTTTCATCATTGATGAATCCTTTTTCTTCTTAACTGCCTGAACAGGCTTGTCTTCACCAGTAACGACTTGAGTTGTGTGCACTATTTCAATTTTTTCTAAATTTATTTTGTTTTCAGTTAATAACCTTACAATTGTTGTTTCATCACCGTATAGCACAATAGTACTTTCAATTTGACTGATAACGTCTTTAATACTCTCTATTATTGCTTCCGGTGCCTGATCTCCACCAAAAAAGTCTATTCCAATTCTCATATTACACCCCTAATTCGTTTCTATATCAATTGACACAAGTCTAAATTTACTTCTAAAAACCTCATCATTATTTACGTTAATGTATACCCGAACAAAAAATTCTGTTCCCCGTTTTCTAACAACACGTGCTTTCGCTACTAATTTCTCGCCAGCTTTAACGGGCACTCTATTTTTTACGTTGGCTACACCAACTAACGCAACATTACTTTCTATTACAGCTAAGGCTAATGTTTCAGCCATTGCAAAAATATAATGTCCCTTAACAATTTTAGTTTTTGTAAATGCCATTGACTCATCAGTTTGTAATATTGAAATTGCATTTTCATTTAATTGAAGATCAATCAATTCACCAACAATTTCACCTTCTCCAATAGATTTTACTTTCTGTAGATTTTTTGTAGCAACGGACTTCACGCGTTCTCTTAGTTCAGGTATGTTTAAGCTCATACGATCTAACCGAATGGTTTGAACACTTACACCGAACATCTCACTTAACTCATCGTCTGTTAAAAAAGGATTTTCTTTTAAAACCTCTTTTATCCTTTGATGTCTCTCCGATTTTTTTAGTTTTTTCATATTACCTCCGTATAGTACCAATAATTAGTACCTGCTACTAACATAAAGTATAAAGCCTATTTCAAAAAAATGCAACTCTTTTTTTTAAAAAATATTATTAGGTTTTAGTACCTCGTGATAATCACAGGTTTTTATATGTCATATTATATCAAAAAAATGCGCATAAAAAAAGGAACTAGCAACTTTCGTTACTAATTCCTCTCTCAGTAAATTACTCTACATCTAATACTTGTTTTTTGTTGTAAAAACCACAACTTGAACAAACTCTATGTGGTAATTTGGGCTCATGACATTGAGGACAAACATTTAAGTTTGGTGCACTCATTTTCATGTTAGCAGATTCTCTTCTTCTTTTTCTTGCTTTTGACGTTTTGCGCTTAGGTACTGCCATGCTAACACCTCCTTATTTATCCAACTTATCTTTTAAATCTTTTAGTTTTGCAAACCGCGGATCCACTTCATTTAAATCACATTTACATGTTTCATTATTCAAGTCAATCCCACACTTTGGGCAAAGACCTTTACAATCATCTTTGCACAAAACTGCTGTTTCCAAATTTATATATAATGATTCTAAAAGCATTTTTTCTAAGTCAATGATTTCATCATTAACTATTAATATTCCAACATCTTCTCCAAACTTATCACCTTCATTAACAATTTCTCTTGATGATGATTCAGATAAATGTCTTTTTACATCAGTTAAACATCTTGCACAACGATAGACAACATCTACATCATATTTAAAATCAATAAATCTTGTCTCATTTACTTCATAAATATCTACTTCTATTTTACAATTACCAAATTCTTTAACTAAGTATTTTTTGAATAACTCAGGATCAATTTGATATTCTTTACTATAATGTTTCCTTCTAGATTCTTCAATCATTAGATCATTCATCTTTATTATCATAATATCACCTCAAAATTTGGACAACATAATAATTATAGAATTAAACGAGGCTAATGTCAAGAACTTTTAAACTAATTCTTTTGTATCTCTTGCAATCATCAACTCTTCATTTGTCGGTATAACCATTATTTTAACTTTGGAGTCATCTGTGTTAACAAATGTTTCTTTTCCTCTTACTTTATTCTTTTCTATATCTAGTTTTGCGCCTAGGAAATCTAGACCTTCCATAATCGCTTGTCTGTTGTCAATAGAGTTCTCACCTAGACCAGCTGTAAATATAATACCATCAACGCCACCCATAACAGCAGCATATGCAGCAATATATTTCTTAACACGTAAGTCAAAGGCCATTAAAGCTAATTGAGCTCTTTCATTACCTTCAGCAGCAGCATCTTCAATGTCTCTAAAATCGCTACTCACACCACTTATGCCTAGGACACCAGATTTCTTGTTCATTACTGTATCCATTTCTAATGGTGATAATCCTTTTTTATTCATAATAAATGTAACGATTGCTGGATCTAAGTCACCACATCTCGTACCCATTACTAACCCTTCAAGTGGTGTGAAACCCATTGAAGTTGCAACAGATTTACCATTTTTAACAGCAGCTAAACTTGCACCATTTCCTAAATGACAAGTCACTAGTTTTAAATCTTTTAAATCTTTACCCATCATTTCTGAAGCTCGTTTTGATACATATCTATGAGATGTACCATGGAAACCGTATTTTCTTACACCATATTCTTCATAGTATTCATATGGTAATGGGTAAATATAAGCTTCTTTTGGTATCGTTTGATGAAACGCTGTATCAAATACGCCAACATTCGTTACCTTTGGTAACAATTCTTGGATGGCTTCAATCCCCATTATGTTCGGTGGATTATGTAAAGGAGCTAACTCTATACATTCTTTTAATGCATCCATAACATCGTCTGTAATAACTACTGACTCAGAGTATTTTTCCCCTGCATGTACAACTCTGTGTCCAACTGCGTCAATTTCATCTAAAGACTTAAGCGCACCATAGGTTTCATTTACTAATGCTTCTAAAACAGATTTTAGTGCTACTCGATGGTTTTCCATTGGTTGTTCAATTACTTTCTTGTCAGTGCTTGGTGTTTCATGTTTTAGACGTGCACCTTCTAAGCCAATTCTTTCTACTAACCCTTGTGCCAATGCCTCTTCTGTATCCATATTGAATAACTGATACTTTAACGATGAACTGCCACAATTAATAACTAATACTTTCATTTAATAGCTCCTCCTCAAATACAAATAACATAATCATATAATTTTCTAATTCACATAATCTAATTATAACGTTTATGCCTGTTTTTTTCAAGGTTTATATCCATAATTCCAAAAAAAGTTAATCGTGATTACCACTGTTTTTAAGATAAAAATTTACGTGACTTATAAGTTGCTTATAACTATTTAATTTAGGATTTTCTAAAACTTCTTCTAATAGATAATTTAAAATTTTTCCAATTTCTTTACCTTCTGCCACACCTAAGTTTATTAAGTCATTTCCGTTAATCGCTAAATCCTTAATTGATAAGGGTTCTTTTCGGTTTTTTATTGCTTCCACTCTATTTTTTAAAGCAATAACATGTTTATATTTTTTAGGATTTGCTGTCGCTTTAATGTCAGCTATTTGAAAAGCTACTAACTGATCAATATTAATAGGCTCAATTCTCTTTATTAAACGTTTAACAGCTTTATCAGAAAACTCATCGCCATAGACTGTCATATGCTCATCAATTATTTTTAGTGTTTTTTCAATAATCTCGTTGCTATATTTCATTCTTCTTAAAATATTCTCCGCTATCTCTAAAGATTTTTTTTCATGATCATAAAAATGTCCAACACCTGAATCATCTTTAAAAAATGTATCAGGTTTGCCGATATCGTGAAAAATAGCCGCTAACCTTAAAGATAATTTCTTAGGAGTATTTTCTAATACTTCTAAGCTATGCTGAAAAACATCTAAGTGGTGATTAGGATTGTGTTGGTTAAAATTATAAGTCTTTTTTAATTCTGGAATGATTAGATTTAAACCGCCAACGTCCCTTAATTTTAAAATTCCCTTTGACGGTTGATCTGACAAAATAATTTTATTAAACTCATTTTGAATGCGCTCCATAGAAATAAATTTTATTAGATGAATCTTACTTTTCATAGCTTCAAAGGTTTTTTCCTCTATCTGAAAATTTAACTGTGAAGAAAAGCGAATCCCTCTTAAAATTCTTAGAGCATCTTCATTAAAGCGCTTATTAGGCTTCCCAACGCATTTAACGATCCCATTGCTAATATCCGCTTGACCATTAAATAAATCAACTAAGCCCCTTGATTCGCAATAAGCTAGTGCATTCATTGTAAAATCACGTCTTTGCAAATCTTTTTCTAAATCCTTTACAAAGTTAACTTCATCTGGATGTCTATGGTCTTTATATGCTTCTTCTGTTCTAAAAGTTGTCACTTCATATGATCTACTATCTCTTGATAGCACAATTGTCCCATGTTTTTTTGATAAGTCAATTGTTTTAAAACTAGTTTCATTAAAAAAATCCATTGTTTGACTTGGCAATGCGCTCGTTGTTATATCCCAGTCCTTAGGTATTTTTCCCATAAGCATATCACGAATGCAACCACCAACTACATAGGCTTCTTCATTATTCTTTTTAATTATGTTTATGATTTCAGAAACTGTTTCATCAAGTTTAAAATTCATTTTTACACCTCACTATTCTTTTAAACTTAACTAAATTATATCATACTTATTTTTTGAAAAAAACATGATTTGTTTTGTAAAAGTTGGGTAAAGTATAATCAACTATATGAAGGAGGTATTATGCGTAAACAATTGATTATTATTTTTAGTTTAGTTATTATTATCCCCGTATTATTACTTGGCTTTTTAGCCAATCGTACATCAGTTGATTTGATGACAGAACAATTAACTGAGAATACTAATAGCTTAACAATCGAAATGGCTGAAGGGTTTGACACTTATTTTAAAGGGTTCAATAACGGTTTAATTATGTTGAGTGAAAATATTGATGCCAAAGAAATTCTCAACCAACCAGAATACGAGGAATTTCTAATGGGAGTTTTTGAAAACTACTTAGTTGGCCATGAAGATGTACGTAGTGCTTATCTGGGTACTAAGAATGGCGATATGTTTATTCGACCAGCGCAAGATTTACCAAGTGATTATGATCCTAGGATAAGACCTTGGTATGAGCGGGCGGAAGGTTCTTCTGAACCTATTTGGACAGATCCTTATTCCGACGCTTCAACTGGTGATATGCTTGTAACTGCTGCAATTCCAGTTTATGATAATAACGATTCATTCGTTGGTGTAATCGGATTAGACATTGATATCACTCAATTATCACAGTCTTTATCATCTAAAGAAATTGGTGCTGATGGGTATGCATTTTTACTTGACTCCCAGAACAGTACACTGACTCACCCTAACGAAGAGCTGATAGGATCTCCACCACCAATTGATGCCATTGTAGAAGCAGTTGAAGCAAAAGATGAATCTGGTGTATTCTATAATTTTAATGGCGAAGAAAAATATCTTTATTTTAAAACTCTCAATACAACTGGATGGAAGTTAATGGGTGCTCAGTCTAGTGTTGAAATTGAAAATGCAAAAAAATCTATGCAACAGTCTATATTAATCATTAGCTTTATTTCAATCATTGTTGCATTTATTGTAGCATTTGTTTATACAAAGTATCCTACAAAAAATATGCGGAAAATCATTAATGAAATGGAAGAAGTTAGATCAGGTAATCTAAAAACGTAAAT
>Ga0209942_1000119_pt1 | contig 48503 bp, 45 predicted proteins | sample SalPonR1_A_D2_MG_FD_185695 | JGI IMG/M metagenome (GOLD analysis project Ga0209942, IMG submission 185695) | Salt pond soil microbial communities from South San Francisco under conditions of wetland restoration - Salt Pond MetaG R1_A_D2_MG... ...
GTATATATTATACACCTCAATATATAACCAGCTACATAGTGGAAAACGCTGTTGGCGGTTATTTAGAAGACATTAAAGAGGATATGGGATATTATGATTTGCCCGATATAGAAAAAGCTGGCAGCGATTCCTGGCAGACCAGATACACTAACCAACACCTGAAATTTTATGATAATTATGAAGAAAAATTAAAAGAAATAAAGGTTTTAGATCCTGCTTGTGGTAGTGGAGCTTTTCTAAATCAGGCTTTTGATTATTTGTTGCAGGAGCATCAATGGTTAAACAAACAAAGAGATTTACTCAAAGGTGGGCAAAGCAGTATTTATGCTCTGGAAGGAGTTCAAAGAAATATACTAAAAAATAATCTATATGGAGTAGATTTAAACGAAGAATCTGTTGAAATAACCAAATTATCATTATGGTTAAAAACCGCTAATAAAAATAAACCTCTAACTAATCTTGATGATAATATTAAATGCGGGAATTCTTTAATTGATGATCCAGAAGTAGCTGACGATAAAGCTTTTGATTGGAAAGAAGAATTTTCTGATATTATGGTGAGGGGTGGTTTTGATGTAGTTATAGGTAATCCACCGTATGTTCTTTTCCAAAATATAGGAGATAACAGTTCGGTTATAGAATATATTAAAAATAATTATGAATCTGCAAGTTATAAGATTGACACATACCCTTTATTTATAGAACTGGGAATAAAGCTTTGCAGAAAAAACGGTTACATTTCCTTTATTACACCTAACACATTTCTTAAAAATAAATTTTCTAAAGATATTAGAAGGTTTATAGTAGAAAACACAAGTGTAGTTAAAATTGTAAATTTTTTTACAAAAATATTTGAAGATGCTTCAGTAGATACAGTAATTTTTTCTTTAGTTAAAGATATTAAAAACAATCAAATAATAAAGGTTGTTGATTTTGATGGAGAGGTTTTTGATATAGAATTTGCTGATAGTAGAACATTTAAGCAAAAAAATATCAAACCTAATGATTATTTTTTTAATTTGGATATAACTGATTCTGATTATAAAGTATTGAATAAAATAAAATCAAATAAGAAAACTTTTGGAGATCTAGGCAGGGCTTACTTTGGAATACAAACTTTTGATAGAGAAAAATATGTTTCCAATAAAAGAATTAATGGCTACTATAAACCAGTGGTTGACGGAGGTAATATTTTTAGATATTATCTATCTCCGCCCACAGAATATGTTGAGTTTTTAAAAGAAAACGTTAAAAGTGGTGGAAATAAAAAAGTTTACCATTCAAAAAGAGTTTTAGTCAGGCAAATTGGCAAATATCCCAAAGGTGCTTATTCTCCTCCGGGAATATTTACTTTAAATACGGTTTATAACTTGTTTTTAAAAGATAATAATATTAATATTAAATATCTACTAGGGATTATTAATTCTAATGTTGTTCAGTATTTCTGGCAGCTCAAATATTACGATAAAAAAGCGACATTTCCTAAAATTAAAAAAGCAGGACTAGAAAATATACCCATACAACTTATCCCTTTAAATAAGCAAAAAGCCATGGTAAGAAAAGTGGATAACATGATTAATATATATAAAAAACAAAAACAATTTAAAAACATCACTTTTTATGATTATTTAAGTAAATACACTTCTCAATTTGGTTTAATTTTAGATGAAATAATAGAGCATAGTAATTTTAATAACAAAATTTATTCAGGCCGAGCCAGAAAAGTAAGATATTTTACGGTCAATATTAATACTAACATAATAACCTTATATTCCGAAAAAGCAAGTAATGGTAAATATGAATTGTTGAAATTTGAAGAAGATAATAAATACAAAAGAAGATTCTTAAAATACTATCTAGAATACTTAACCGAAGAACAATTAGAAGAAATAGATGATAAATATGAGGGTAATCTACTTGATAAAGTCTTACAAATAGATATACCAGATTATAATAAAGAACATGTAGTTAAGAAAGTAGTCAATGAATGGGAAAACTTGCAGCAGGAAATAGAGGATCTGGAGGATGAGATAGAAAAAACTGATAATGAAATAGATCAGATGGTATATGAACTCTATGATCTGACTGATGAAGATATTAAGATTGTTGAAGAAAGTTTAGGAAACAAATAAAAGATAATTAGAAATAAATATATGCTTCTGGTTTTTAGTTAAAAACTAGGGGCTTTTTACTTTATGCTTAAATATATCAAAAAGCATAAATGATCCTTCGGAAATTATAAATCCGGGGGATTTTGTGTGGGGCCGCCAAACTTCCCCATATAAGAAAGTCGAGGAGCTACAGCATTGGCAAAGAAAAACTTTTCCCTTTATGAAGGGGTATATTTATATCTTTTCTTTAATTTCCATGATCTCATTAAAATCATCAATATCTAAGGCACTCATAATCTCTTCTAAAGTATGAAATTTAATTCCTTCTGTATTTCCATTTACAATTTTATAAATAGCATTATATGTTAAATCAGTTTGTTTAGCTAACCAATACATAGTTTTATCTTTATGTGCTAAAATATCTTCAACTTTTAATTTTATCATAACACCACATCCTTATATTCCATTTAATATAATTATAATCTATATGTTGTCAAAATGCAACTGTTTGAATATATATAAAGTATAAATATAACAAGAAGAAATGATATAACTCTTGACATAATATAACTATAGCTATATAATAATATTAACAATACATTTTGAAGGCACCCTATAGAATCAGCTATAAATTAATATCAATATCTTTCATGTTAGATTGTAGATTCTTAATTTGTTTTTTTAATTGTTTTTGGATTGATTTAACATCAATTTCCTTATCACAACCTTTACATTTTACTTTACCTTGTTTTAGAATTTGTTCTAAACTATTCTCCAAAGAATCTTCTATAGGTGTTCCGCAATTTGGACACTTCTTAATTTCATCCATTTATATATACTCCTTTTGTATAGGATGCCTTCGTATTATATTTATTTATAAAAATTGAAAAACCTGCAAAATAGGAGGTGATCTTTATCGGATTACAAGTGTATTTGAATGGTTAAATACTAAAGCTAAAGCAAATTTTGATGAGTTAAATGATAAAGATCTATTTTAAAAATTTAAGGAGGTTTATAAATGCTTAATGAAGTTTTTGAGTATATATATGACAATAATGTATCCAAAGTGGATAAAAAGCTAACTAAAGACGAAGAAGTTGAAGCTATTAGAACTGAATTTGTAGATAATCCTGACGAGAATAGAATTGAAAGAGAAAACAAAATAAATCATATTATTGAAAGAGCTTTTGAAGTAGCTTATAAAGAAGGATTAAAAGATGGCTTAATAACGTCTAGTGAGATTAAAAACTTGAATTAATCTTTTTTATCTGATTAATCTGATACTAATAAGAAAAATTATATAAATAGAAAGGAGGATAAAATTGGCTAGAGCTAATGGAGAAGGTACAATTTACAAAAGAAATGATGGGGTTTGGTTAGGACAAATAACTATTGGTACTGATCCACAAACGGGGAAGCAAAGGAGAAAGACCTTTTCGGGTAAAACCAGAGATAAAGTTTCCGCAAAAATGTTAGAAGCAAGACATGATCTAATGAAAGGCAATTATCAAGAGCCCAGTAAAATTAATGTTGGTGAATGGTTAGATGAATGGATTGAAGGTAGAAAACATTCAATAGCTTACAGTACTTACAGAAATTATAAAGGCATGATAAAGAACCATTTAAAGCCCACAGTAGGGAATATTAAAATATCTAAGCTAACAGCTAGAAAGGTGCAAAAAGTAGTTAGAGAAAAACTAGAAAACGGTAACACTAAAGGCAAAGGGGGTTTATCTACTAGAACTGTCAAGTATATATATCAAACTTTACACGCTGCACTAGGACAAGCAGTAAAAGAAAGAATAATAAGTATTAATATTTGTGAAGCTGTAGAAATACCCAGCAAACAACAAGAAAAGAAATTGCATACCTGGAATAAGAAAGAAATAAAGAAGTTTTTGGATACTGCATTAAAAGAAGGTCGATTCTATGAAGTTTATTTTTTAGCTTTAAATACCGGAATGAGAAAAGGCGAGTTATTAGGTCTTAAATGGGAAGATGTGAATCTAGAAAAAAGAAAGTTAACAGTAACTAGACAATTAGCAGCAGGAGAAAACGGTCTGCATTTTAAGAAAGTAAAAACTAATTCAGGAAATAGAGTAATACCATTAACTCTTCAATTAGTAACTTTTCTTAAAAAATTAAGGACTAAACAAAAAGAAAACCAATTAGCATTAGGAGAAATTTATCAAGATAGTAATTTAGTTTTATGTAGAGATAATGGGAAGTATATATATCCTAGGGCCTTAACAAGAGATTTTAAACCATTAATAGAAAAAACCGACATTCCAGAGATCAGGTTTCATGATTTAAGGCATACATTCGCAACCCAATTCCTGGAAGCCGGCGGAAATATAAAAACTCTGCAACAAATACTAGGACATTCATCTATAAGTGTAACCATGGACACTTATTCACATGTAAATGATGAAATGTTAAACTTAGCTGCAGAAAAAATGGAAGTAATGTTTAATGAAGCTTCATCAAGCAAATAGCATAAAAATAGCATATTTTACGCCAATATTCGGTTTTAAAGTTTATCAAAAAAGGCCTTACGGCCTGTTATATCAATGGAGCTGATGGTCGGACTTGAACCGACAGCCTGCTGATTACAAGTCAGCTGCTCTACCAATTGAGCTACATCAGCTTTAATAAACAATTAATTATATTTCGTACAGCAATTATTATAACTCACAACTTGCATTAGGTCAAGTATTTAAAGCTAATTTTTTAGAATTTTTATATAAAGTCTTATCAATAATATATTTTCTTATAAGGTTGTAAATTAAAGTTCGTAGTGATATAATTCATGCAGGAAGTGATTATTAAATGGCAAATAAATACAGAATTAATAAGATAAAACAAGAACATACCATTATAAAGGATATTCTTCCTCTATTAGAAGATATATCGCAATTTCAGGAAATTAAAAGTATAATACCTGGCAGGATTAACCAAAGAAACAGCAGTAGTGGACAAGAGGCCTATCTTAAGATAAAATATAATACTTCTAGTGGGCTTAAACTAATTGCAAAAAACAGTTCTTCTGTACAAGAAGTTTTTATTGTAACTAAAAATACAGATGAAACAAAAGCAAAATTACAAAAACTCCAATTTACCAATTAATCTTGACATTTATTAAACTCTAGGATATAATTTTTACAGTTTCGGGTTGTGGCGCAGCTTGGTAGCGCGCACGTCTGGGGGGCGTGAGGTCCCGGGTTCAAATCCCGGCAACCCGACCATTTATATAATTAGTCAAAGCCCAGTCTGGGCTTTTTTTATATTAAATAAGAGTTTTTAAGGAAGTGAAGCAATGAAAAAAGTATCATTTGTTACAATGGGTTGTCCCAAAAATGAAGTAGATACCGATTACATGAAAGCCTTTATATTTAATGATGAAAAATATATTTATGAAGAAAATCTCAAAAATACAGATATAATCATAATAAATACCTGCGGCTTTATAGATGATGCTAAACAGGAATCAATTGATGTAATTCTTGAGGCTGCTCAATATAAAAATCAAGGTATTATTGATATTCTGATTGTCACAGGATGTTTAACTCAGAGATATAAAGATGAACTGATGGATGAAATTGAAGAGATCGATGCTATTCTTGGTACAGGAACTTTTGATCAAATTAAGAAAACCATTGATGATGTATTAAGAGAAAAAAAGAGACTTAATAGAGTAGGAAAATCTGTTTTTAATTTTAAGCAAGATTTAAAAAGATATAATGTGAAAAAACATTATTCCTATGTGAAGATAGCTGAGGGCTGTAATAATAACTGCAGCTACTGCAGTATACCTTTTATCAGAGGACCTCTTAACAGTCGAAAAATTGAAGATATAGTTGAAGAAGTCAAAATATTAGTAGAAAATGGAAACAAAGAAATAATAATAACAGCCCAGGATACAACAGAATACGGCAAAGATATTTATGGCAAGAGAAAATTAGTTAATCTATTAAAAAGACTTATCAAAATAGAACATTTACACTGGATTAGACTACTTTATATTTATCCAGAGCACATCACAGAGGACTTAATCGAAGTTATAAAAAATAATAAAAATATATGTAATTACTTTGATATACCCATTCAACACTCCTCAAATCGAATTAGAAAAAAGATGAGAAGAGAAGGCAGTAAAAAAGAACTTCTTAATATAATCAATAAAATAAAAAATAATATCAATGATGCCACCCTAAGAACTACCCTTATTGTTGGATTCCCGGGGGAAACACAAAAAGATTTTAATGATTTACTATCTTTTATTAGGGAAGTAAAGTTTGATCGCCTGGGTGTTTTTAAATATTCAAAGGAAGAAGGAACAAAGGCTGCTCTTATGAAAAATCAAATCAGTCCAGAAATAAAAGAAAAAAGATATAACAAAATTATGGAAATACAACAAAAAATATCATATAATAAAAATAAGCAATTAATAAACCAAACAGTTGAAGTAATTGTTGATGAAAAAATAGAAGATGAATATATTGGTAGAACAATGTATGATGCACCAGAAATTGATAATACTGTCTATATAAAGGGAAAAAATATAAATGTGGGCGATATATTAAATGTAAAAATTACAGATTGCCTCGAATATGATCTCATGGGAGAGAAAATAGATGAACCTACCTAATAAACTAACGATGATAAGAATTATCTTAATTCCTATCTTTATTATCTTTCTACTTTTAAGAAAACAAATTCCTGGGGCTGAAGTCTTTTCACTGGCCGTCTTTATTTTAGCTGCAATCACTGACAGTTTAGATGGATATATGGCCAGAAAACATAAGATGGTTACCAAATTTGGTAAGATTGTTGATCCAGTGGCGGATAAACTCCTTATATCAGCTGCTCTTATAACCTTTGTTTCTCTCAATGAAATATCAATCTGGGCTGCTATCCTAATAATCGGAAGAGAGTTTGCAGTAACTGGACTTAGGATAATTGCTGCTAAAGATGGTGTAATAATTTCAGCCAGTATCTGGGGTAAAATAAAAACTACTATTCAAATTACGGCTGTAATTGCAGTAATTGTTGATCCCAAGATAATCACACTGCCTTATTATATTCCAAATATTCTAATCTGGCTAGCTGTTATCATAACTATCTACTCCGGGTACAAATACTTTAAATCTATAGATATTGACTTTTTTGTAGAGGAAAAGGGTTAATATAATGGAAAGCTTTAAAACAAAACTAACTGCAATAATTGCTAGCTGTTTCTATATCGGTTATATTCCGGGAGCTCCAGGCACATATGGGTCCTTATTTGCCCTTTTATTAATCAGCCAATTCGAGATATTAACAAATCTTACCTCAATTATTTTATTCATTTTAATAGGACTAATCTTTTCTACATTGATGGAAAAACAAAGTAAAAAAAGAGATGATCAGAGGATTATTATTGATGAATTTGCAGGCATGTTAATAACATTTTACCTTATTCCAATCAATTTTCTTTATTTGGTCCTAGGCTTTGTTCTTTTCAGACTATATGACATTTTTAAGCCCTACCCTATAAAAAAATTACAAAAACTTCCAGCTGGCTGGGGAATCATGGTTGATGATATTCTGGCTGGTCTTTATGCTAGAATTGTACTTTATATAATAATTATCTTAATTTAATTTTGGTTTAAATGATTATGTTTTTCTATGGATTAATTTATAATATAATTTTGATGAGGTGGCTTTATTGAAAATAGAAATAATTAGTATAGGTGATGAACTTTTAGATGGATCTGTTCAGGAAAGTAATGCCAATTTTATCAGCAGTCAATTAAAAAAGTACGGAATCATACCACATCATATTTCAATTGTGGGAGACAATATAACAAAAATAGTTAATTTATTAAACACAACTCAACAGAGATCAGAAATAATAATAATAACAGGTGGTCTGGGTCCAACCGGTGATGATATAACCAGAGATGCTGTAGCCGAAGCTTTTAATCTAAAACTCAATTTCAAAAAAAAGGTACACAACGAAATTGAAAAAAGACTAAACTCATTTCATGTTAAATATACAGATAATAATCAAAGGCAGGCTATGCTGCCTGAAAATGCTGTAATCTTAAATAATAAGAGGGGAACGGCTCCTGGATTTATAATTAACAAAAAAGACATAACATGTATATGTATGCCTGGTGTGCCACGAGAAATGAAACCGATGTTTAAAAATCAAGTCCTAAATTATCTTGATTTAGATATTTCAAATAATTATCAAAATGAATTATATTTCAAAGGAATCGGGGAAGCACAACTGGAAGATGCCATTTATAGCAAGCTTGAAATACCCAAAAAAGTTTATTTGAGTTTTGTTGTAAAGTATACCCACATCAAAGTAAAAATCAGTGGTAATGACCAAAAATTAATAGATCAAATTACCAAAAAAATTAAGTCTAACTTCTCACAAAACATATTTAATGATCTCAATTTATCTATTTCAGTTTTTAATATTATGAAAAGTAATCAGTTAACTCTCAGTATAGCGGAGTCCTGTACAGGAGGGTTACTGGGTAATAGAATCACAAATATTTCTCACAGTTCTACATTCTTTAAGGGAGGAATAATAGCATACAGCAATCAACTAAAAATAGACCTATTAAATATTGATCCTGATCTTGTAGAAACTAAGGGAGCTGTCAGCAGAGAGATTGCAAAAGAAATGGCAAAAAATATCAAAAAAATTACAGGCTCTGATTATGGGATTGGTATTACTGGTATCGCAGGACCCACAGGAGGTACATTAGAAAAACCGGTTGGTTTAGTTTATATTTCAACAGCTGGTCTTAAGAAAAACACAGTAAATAAATATCAACTAAAAGGGAATAGGAAAATAATAAAGTATTTGAGTACAGAATTTGCTTTTAAAAATTTAAAATCATTATTACATGAGGAGGATAATTATGAAAAAGAATAAACTTATTGTTGTTGTTTTAGTAATGTTATTTATCTTAACTAGTCTTAATGTTTTCGCACAGGAAGGTGATCTTGATCTTTTAAACCAGAGTATGAAAAATTATCACATCAATAATTTTGAAAAAGCACTTCAATTAAACAAGCAAATCAATCTTAATAAATTAAAAACTTCCGCTAAAGTTGATGCCCTTTATTATAGAACTCTCATTGAGCTCAGATTAGGTAATGTTCTAGAAGCAAAAGAACAAATGGAAATGCTCTTCGATATGGGGTACGAATTTGGTAGACTTCATTACGAATTGGCTAAAGTATACTTAAACACTTATAACAATTTTGACAGTGCTTATTATCAAAGTGCATTAGAGGAATTTAAACAAGCCCGTTCCCTCGGGATGAACTCAGCTCAATTCCACAGAGATTATGCCTTGGCCTATATGGGATTAAATAATCATCATAAGGCTATATTACAGCTGGAATTAGCTATTTTAGAAAATGGGAATATGGGAGACTACTTAAATTTAGGCAACCTTTATAAAGAATTAGGAAACTTAGAAGAGGCAAATAAATCCTATCAAAAAGTGTTAAAAAAAGATCAAAATAATGTGACTGCCTACAGTGAAATAGGAAATATTCTGATCAAGCAGGCCAAATATGAAGAGGCAGCTCGGATTCTAAGACAGGGTGTGCAATTAGATCCCGATTCCTTTATATTAAACTACAAACTGGGTGAAGCCTATTATAATACACAAGAGTGGGCATTGGCGAAAAGCTATCTAAACAAGACAATAGATTTAAAAAATAATTATTACCTTGCCTATTACCATTTGGGTAAAATATCTGAACATCAAAAAAACTATCAAGAAGCAAGATACTATTTAAATGAATGTATCAAATATAATCCCGACTACTACTGGGCCTTCATTGCCCTTGGTGACGTAAGCCTAAAAGAAGAAAATAACTATCAGGCTATTGCCCATTATTCAGATGCAATTGAGAAAAGCCCAAATTATCCAACCGGTCATTTTCATCTTGCACTTGCCTATAATCAGGCCGGTATGCAAAATTCTGCAATATCGGAATTAAAAAGAACATTACATCTTAGTGATAGTCATCCTGAAGCACAGCAACTATTAAATAAATTAACGGAGGAGTAAGATGAGATTATTTATAGCAGCTCCAATTAGTAATAGAACTCGTCTGCTTTTAGAAAATCAAATAAATAAAGCCCAGACAGAATTAGATTTTGATTTAAAATGGGTTAAGGCAAAGAATCTTCATCTAACTTTAAAATTTCTAGGAGATACTGATCAAAAAAAATTAGAGATCTTAAAAGAAACTATTATGAACACTTGTTCGAACTATACTAAATTCAATATCTACTATAATCATTTTGAGGCCTTTCCCTCGACAAATTATCCTAAAGTCTTATATTTTGGTCTTAATAAATCCAAAAAACAACTTATCAAACTACAAAATGAACTAATAAATAAGTTGTATGAAAGTGGTTTTGAACCTGAAGATAGAGAATATAAACCACATCTAACCTTTGCTAGGTCAAGAAAAAGTACGAATATTCGTCAATTAAAATATGATTATAAAACATTTATTAAAGATCATGATATTCGGATCTTAGACAAAATAGATAGGATATCATTAATTGAAAGTAAACTATATCAAAACGGACCCGTTTATCGCGAAATATTTACTAATATTCTAAACTAGGACTTGCAAATACTAAACATTTGTTCTATAATAAAAATATAAAATAAAGATAGAGGTGATATTTTTTGACTAATAATAATGAACAAGAAAAGGCTCTCAATAATGCGGTAGATAGAATCGAAAAACAATTTGGGCAGGGCGCAATAATGAGGTTGGGGGATAAAACAACCCTTGACGTACAATCTATTCCAACCGGGGCTTTACCCCTCGATATTGCGCTGGGAGTTGGAGGAATACCTCGGGGTAGAATAATTGAACTATATGGTAATGAGTCATCCGGTAAGACAACCCTTGGACTCCATATGATTGCCGAGGCTCAAAATGAGGGAGGAATTGCAGCATTTATCGATGCCGAACATGCTTTAGACCCCCGTTATGCTGAAAACTTAGGTGTTAATATAGATAACCTATTAATTTCTCAACCTAATAATGGGGAAGAAGCATTAGAAATAACAGAGTCCTTAATCCGCAGTAATGCAATTGATCTTATAATCATAGATTCGGTAGCTGCCTTAGTTCCCAAAGCAGAATTAGAAGGAGAAATGGGAGATTCACATGTTGCTCTTCAAGCTCGTTTGATGTCTCAGGCAATGAGAAAGCTTTCTGGTGCACTTTCGAAATCCGATACTTCCTGTGTTTTTATAAACCAAATTAGAGAAAAAGTGGGTGTCATGTTTGGCAATCCTGAAACTACACCAGGTGGCCGTGCTTTAAAATTTTATTCCTCGGTACGCATTGAAGTAAAAAGATCTAAGACCATTAAAGATGGGGATGAAATAATTGGTTCACATGCTAGGGCCAAAGTAGTTAAAAATAAAGTTGCTGCTCCATTCCGTAAGTGTGAATTCGACATTATGTATGGTACAGGTATCTCCAGAACAGGCTGTGCTCTTGATATGGCTGAGGCTACTAATATAGTAGATAGAGCCGGCTCATGGTATTCTTATGGAGATATAAGATTAGGTCAAGGTCGGGAAAACTCAAAAGACTTTTTAGCTGAAAATGAAGATATTTTAGAAGAAATAGAACATAAAATAAAACTAAAAACCGGCTTACTTGAAGAAAAAAACATAAATGAGGAAGATAAAGAAGACAAAGAATAAACTAAATATAAGTTTTTAAAAAAATATTTATTGAACCTGTATATTTAAGTATACAGGTTTTAACTTTCTTGACACATAGCAAAAAAAAAGATAAAATAAAAATGATGCATTTAATAACTAAATACGTTTTTAAAATATAATAGGAGGTGAAAATAATTTATAATACACTTTTTATAGTAATCATATCCCTTGTCCCGGGATTAATTATTGGTTACTTTATTAGAAAGTTTATTGCGGAAGCCCGGATTCAGTCTGCTGAAGAAGAATCGCATAAGATTTTGGAGGAAGCAGAACGGGAAGCAGAATCTAAAATTAGGGAAATTACTCTTGAAGCTAAAGAAAAGGCCCAAAAAATTAGAGAAGATGCCAACCGTGAAAGCCAAAAAAGAAGAAATGAACTTCAGCGTCTGGAAGACCGTTTAATGCATAGAGAAGAAACACTTGATAAAAAAAGTGAATCTTTAGATAAAAAAGAAACCAAACTAAAAAAACAACTCAATGAAGTTGAAAAAGAACAAGAAGAAATTCAAGAAATAAAAGAAAAAGAAATTAAAAAACTAGAAATGATTTCCAATTTATCACACAGTGAGGCAAAAGAATATCTATTATCCAAAATGGAAGATGAACTCGATCATGAATATGCTAAAATGATTAAAGAAAAAGAAAGAGAAGCTAAAGAAGAATCAAATAAAAAAGCCCGTGAAATTATTTCTTCAGCCATCCAAAGATGTGCCGGGGATTATGTTTCTGAAACCACTGTTACCGTTGTTGACTTACCCAATGATGAAATGAAGGGTAGGATCATTGGAAGAGAAGGTAGAAACATTAGGGCCTTAGAAAGTTTGACAGGTATTGATCTCATCATCGATGATACACCGGAAGCTGTTGTAATTTCTGGTTATGATCCGATCAAAAGAGAAGTAGCAAGAATTGCACTAAAAAAACTAATCATTGATGGCAGAATTCATCCAGCTAGAATTGAAGAAATGGTCGAGAAAGCCAAAGAAGAACTTGATAACCAAATTAAAGAAGTGGGTGAACAGGCCACATTTGATTCTGGAGTACATGGACTTGATCCTCAGCTTGTAAAATATTTAGGACGTTTAAAATTTAGAACAAGTTATGGACAAAATGTTTTACAGCACTCTCTGGAAGTTTCATTTTTAGCTGGAGTAATGGCTGATGAACTTGGAACAGACTCCACATTAGCTAAAAGAGGTGGACTACTTCATGATATTGGGAAAGCCATTGACCAGGAGGTAGAAGGACCTCATATTGAGATTGGTGTTGATTTAGCCCGTAAATTTGGAGAATCAGAAGGTGTCATACATGCAATTGAAGCACACCATGGTGATGTTGATTTTCGAACTGTAGAAGCAGTTTTAGTAGCTGCCGCAGATGCTATATCAGCTGCCAGACCAGGAGCTAGAAAAGAGACATTGGAAGCATATATTAAAAGATTAGAAGAGTTAGAAGATATTGGTAACTCATTTAACGGTGTCGATAATGCTTATGCAATACAAGCTGGTCGAGAAATTAGAGTAATCGTTCAATCAGATAAAATTAACGATACAAAGGCCAGCAAACTTTCGAGAGATATCAAAAAAGAAATAGAGAATAACCTTAATTATCCGGGACAGATAAAAGTTGTTGTTATTAGAGAAACTAGACAAATTGAGTATGCAAAATAAATATGAAAATTAAGGCCCTTTTAAAAGGGCCTTTTTTAAAATCAACTATGATTATTATAAATAGAAAGGCAGGTGAACCACCGCAATTTTCCTTCATTAATTAAAAGGATTTTTGCGTTATTTTTATGAATATAATATATATTGGAGACATAGTTGGAAGGGCAGGTCGTCGAGCTGTCCGTAAACTTTTAGATGAAGTAATAAGAAAACATAATATAGACTTTATTTTAGCCAATGGAGAAAATGCAGCTGGTGGTTTTGGCTTAACCAAAAAAACTGCTGATGAACTATATAGTTATGGTATAAACTGTATGACAATGGGTAATCACACCTGGGGCAACAGAGAAATATATGAATTTATTGATAGAGAAGATAGATTGATCAGACCCTTAAATTTTAACAATGTTGTGCCTGGAAGAGGATATAATATATATAAAGTCAAGGAAAAAAATATTGCTGTTATCAATTTAATTGGCCAGGTTTTTATGGGTAATAATAATTCACCTGTAGAAGCCTTTGACCATGTTTATGAAAAAATAAAAGAAAAAGCCGATTATATAATTGTAGATTTTCACGGAGAAGCAACCGGTGAAAAAAAAGCATTTGCTGTAATGTATGATCAAAAATTATCTCTATTGGTCGGCACTCACACCCATGTTCAGACTAATGACACACAAATATTAAACTATGGAACAGGTTATATCACTGACCTTGGTTTCTCAGGTGCGGTCGATTCTGTACTGGGCATGAAAAAAGATAAGGTTATATATAGATTAAAAACTAAGATGCCAAAAAGACTTGAAGTTGCTACAGGTCAGGTCCAATTATCAGGCGTTTATGTTGAGCTAAATAATCAAGGTAATACAACCTCAATAAACTCCTTTATTGTAAAGGATTAAGCTCCCAAAATATTTTTATTTCTTTGCAGGAATTTTTTTATTTTTTGAGAATAATATAAATACAATAAAATAACAATAGGGGGTATTGTAGAAGTGGATATATTAAAAGTTTCAGCAAATTCTGATCCTAATTCAGTGGCTGGAGCATTAGCCGGAGTTTTAAGGGAACAGGGTAGTGCAGAAATGCAAGCAATAGGAGCTGGTGCCTTAAACCAAGGTGTTAAAGCTGTTGCAATTGCCAGAGGATATGTAGCTCCCAGTGGGATTGATTTGATTTGTATTCCTGCTTTCACAGACATTGAAATAGATGGAGATGAGCGAACCGCCATTAAATTAATAATTGAACCTAGATAAAAAATTTTAAATAACCTGTTTGTCTGATCAGACAAACAGGTTCTTTTATATTATTATTTCATTAATGGCTGTTTATTATAATATTAAAAAATATTTGATTATGATTTTATGAAATTTTTAAAAAATATATAGAAAAAAACCTATATAAATGATAAGATAAGTAAAAGAATTGTAAAATAACAGCTCAAAAAATAAAAAAATATTTAGATATTTTTATAAAATTTTATGAAGGAGGGAAAATACTTTTAAATATTGACAGTTAAAACCCTATAGGGTTAGTATTTAGAATATTTTTAATATAGCATAAATAGATATTTGCTGTTAAATATTATTCAATTAATTTTCACTAAACAAAAAAGTCTTTAAGTCATATATTCATTTTCTTGTATATCTATATTCTATAAATGTTTTTTAAAAAATAGAGTACGCATTATGTTATAATACATTTCAAATATATTAAATACTATTAAAATTTTCACAAAAAAGTTGCCTGTTTAATCTGTGGTTATAATATTTTTATTTTAGATTATGAAAACAACGATTTATAGCTGTCTTTCGTCATAATTACAGGTCTTATCTGACAATTAATATATGTGTAAACGTTTTAAATGGTAAGCCATTTAAGAAGGAATTATTGTTTCAACATAGAATTATTTTAATTAGGATTAATGATAATATTAATGAACTCAAATAATTATAGAACGAGGAGTGTCAATTAATGTATAATCAAATTTATAATTTTATTTCACTTGGGGGCCCAATGGCTATCCCACTCATAATCTGTTCTATTTTCAGTCTAGCTGTTATTATTGAAAAAGCAGTATTCTTTTTCAGAAGAAAAGATAATAGTTTAAGACTATTAAAAAGAATTGAATTAAAAGTTGAAAATGATGATATATTAGGTGCATTAAACGAACTGAAGGGAGAAAGAGGAGCCAGTGCCAAGCTCTTATCTACTGCCCTCTCACATTATGAAGAAAACCCTGAAAGAATTAGGGAAGTCTTACAGGTGGTTGGAGAAGATGAAATTCAAAAAATGGAAAAACATTTGCCTGTATTAGATGTGGTCGCTATGATTTCTCCTTTATTAGGTCTGTTGGGAACTGTAATCGGTATTATAAGTAGTTTTAATATACTTGGAACTGCTGCAGGGGCGGCAAATGCTGCTCAAATAAGTTCTGGGATTGCTGCAGCCTTAATAAGCACAGCTCTCGGCTTAATAATTGCCATACCAACTGCAATCTTTTATTCCTATTATGTCAATAAAGTTGAGGACAAATCTCATGAGATGAATCTGAGCATGATTGATATAATGGATGTTATTACAGACAGGAGTGAAGATAATGTTCAAACCTACACATAAAAAGAAGACATCCATTAATATTATACCTATGATCGATGTAATCTTTTTCTTGTTGGTATTTTTCATGCTTTTTACCTCTTTTCGTACAAATCCATATGGAATGGAAATGAAACTGCCCAAAGCAGTTACAGTAACCGAACAAAAACAGGAGAATTTTGTTATTAACATAGATAAAGACGGAAGATATTTTTATCAGGGAGATAATTTACCCATAGCCAAGATTAGTCAAATGGCTAAAGAACAATATCAGTCCAATAATAACTTAGTTGTAGTCATTAATGCAGATAATCAGACAGAATACAGTTCAATCGTTACAGTTATGGACAGTGTAAGACAAGTAGGGATATTCAATCTTGCCTTAGCAGCAGAAAAGAAGGATGGTTAGGTGGTGTTAACATGAATAATAATGACAAAAGTAGATTATTCTTATATATAACATTATCATTAATACTACATTTGATATTATTCTATTTTTTCCCTCTTGGCTATTTACAGGGCTTTAGTAATGAAGAAGCTGCTGGTGATAATTTTGGATATGTTCAATATGTTGAATTTCAAACACAAAACAAACAAATTCAAGAACCAAAAGAAGAACCGGAGCCTAAAGTCGAACCGGAGCCCATAAAAGAACCTGAACCTGAGCCTGAACCGGAACCTGAACCTGAGCCTGAGCCTGAGCCTGAACCGAAAGAAGAAACTAAAAATATAGAAATTGCTCAGGAAAACGAATATACAGAAGAAGTTCAGCAAACAGAAACTCAACAGGATCAAAATATAATAACAAGTGAAGAAAGTGACACCGAAATTGAAGTTAAAAAAGAAGAAACCAGTAATGAAAAACCTGAACCTGAGCCTGAACCTGAACCTGAACCTGAGCCTGAACCAGCACCTCCACCACCACCTACTGCAGGTGAGCTTATTGGATTATCACCCAAACCAGTTTATCCAAAGTACCTGGTTAGTGAGGCCCAAAGTGGAAAAGTAAGCTTAAATCTTAAGATTAATCAGGATGGCAAACTAGAAAATATAGTTATTACTAATTCAAGTAATATAGATAGTATGGATAGAAACGCTAAACTAACTCTAGAAAAAGGATGGGAATTTAAAAGCTACAAACAAAGATATCAACTTGAAGTAACTGTGGTTTTTAATATAGATGAAAATGGAAACCCGAATGTTAATATTGAAATAGGTAAAGTTAACTTTCTCTAACTCAGCATGGGAGGTTTCATAATTGAAAAAAAGACAGGTTTTAATATTCATTATAATTTTACTTAGCTCATTTTTGTTTATTAACGCTGTAATTTCAGCACAATCTGATCTTTTTACAGAGGTTGATGAAAATAATAATCTAAGATTGGGTAATAAATATATAGTAATTTTCACCAATCAAGATAATAATGCTAAGGGCCGCTTCGCTATTGAAACAACAGGAGGAGCGCCTATGAAAACCAGTGATAAGAGTAAGCCTCTGGTTTATGGCAGACCTAAACCATGGACCTCTTATACTACTTTGCAGATAAATAATACTAATTACGTTTTTGGTGGTTCTACCAAGAGAAGAGCCGGTCAAGATGCTAATTATGGGGAGGTTACAGAAGGACCTGTAATTAAAAATAATCAAATATATACTAGTACACTCATAGAAAATATTAAAGTTGAACAAATTTTATCTATTGTAAAAAGTAATACAACCGGTTTAAATGATACTGCCCAGATTAAATATCGCTTAACAAATAATAGTGAACAAATAAAAGAAGTCGGTTTGAGAATAATGCTTGATACGATGCTAGGCAAAAATGATGGGGCCCCATTTAGATTAGCCGATCAAGCAATTACAACTGATAGTTTATTTCTAAAAGAAGAGTTACCTATTTTCTGGCAAGCATTTGACAGTATCAGCAATCCAACCGTAACTTCCCAGGGTACCTTTAAAGGCCCTGGAGTAACAGAACCAGATGAGGTATATTTTGCAGATTGGGGTAGTCTGGCTGATGGTCAATGGAATTTTGACTTCAATCCAGGTGAAGAATTTGTTCGAAAGGGAGAATACGAAATCGATAGTGCTGTTGCTATGGTCTGGGAACCCATAACTATAGGACCTGATGAGGAAGTAACATATGTTACCAATTACGGTTTGGGCGGTATAGAAGTAGTACCTGGCTTGTTAGCATTAGGGATTACATCACCCTCTGAATTTACTTATGATCAAAATAATCAATACTTCCCGGTAGTCGCATATATTGAAAACACATCTGATATAACAGCTAAAAATGTAATAGCAGAAATTAATCTACCAAATAGCTTTGATGGAGGAGACGAAATAAAAGAAATTGGAAATTTACAATCTAGAGAAACTACCCAGGTTATCTGGCAGGTTAGAAAATCTGCAGAAGAAATTCCTGGCAATATGACTTACTCTGTTAAAGTATCAGCAGACAATACTGATTCAAACCAGGTACAAAGAAGTATCCAGTTTGTGGGTCCACCCATGATACAAGCTGAAATTAACTTAAATAAAACTTTAACAAAAGAAAAAGGTAAAATTACTCCAAATCCATTTGATTTAAATGTTAAATTATCCAATGTGGGAGGCTCTACTTTATTTGATGCCAAAACAGAATTAGCTCTGCCACCAGGTTTAAACTTTGCTGATAAAGAAGCTAGCCGAAAATATTTAGGTTATATTGAAAGCGGAGAAGAATTAGAAATAAATTGGTCTGTTAAAGTGCTGAATGTTACGGGAAATATGCCTTATTCCATTGAAATTTCCGGTTTGAATAATTATAGAAAAAGTACTAGAGACAATCTTGATATTCCAGAATTAAAACCATTTATATATCTAGATAAGGTGAAGTATGAAGATAGTTTTCAAAGCTATAATATAGTTGGTGCTAATCTTCTCTCAATTAATAATATATCAATGGCCTTAAGCTATAACTCCTCCGCCTATAATATTAACTATATATTCCCGGGAGATATGTTTGTACAAAATGATAAAATAATCCTCTGGGAAGATCCTGCAATTTCAAAGGGAAGAGTAACTTTTGATGAATTTTTACCTGACTATGCAAATTCTGGTATTGTCGGCACTATTCAATTTAGTCAAAAACAAGAAGGGGAGCTTAACTTAAAAATTGAAAGTATTAAAGCATTTGATGAACAAAATAATGAAGTTGAAATTAACTTTGAAAATTAAAGGAGGAATATAATCAAGATGAAGAAAATTAGTAATTTATTAATTTTAACTTTGATCTTTGTAATGCTGTTTTCTTATACAGCTTTAGGAGTTGAAATTAAAGATGTTCCAGAAAGTCATTGGGCTTACGATAGTGTTAAACTACTGGTAGAAAAAGGTTATTTTTCACTCTATGAAGATGACACTTTTAAAGGAGCTAATAAAGTCAATAGGTATGAACTAGCTGAAATTATTGCAAGAATGCTGCGCGATACTGCAGCTGGTGATACTGAAATGAGTGATGATGATGTAGACACCTTACGAGAGCTATCTCTTGAATTTAGGGACGAATTGGTTGATATAGCAAATAGACAAAATATATTTTCTACTAACCTTGACAAGGCACAAAAGAAAAATGTAGTTCAGGATGAAGCAATTGGCAAAATTAATCAAAGAATGAACGAAGTACAAATAGAGGTTAATGAAATTATTGATGAAATTATTGTCATGAAAGAACTTAATACAAAAGTAGATACATTAACAAATAGAGTTATAACTTTAGAGGAAGATTTAGAGTCTACCAATCAAGAACTTGCAAAAAAAGATAAGATGATAACAGATCTTAAAACAGAATTACAATCTACAGATATTCAAAAATTAAAAGATAGAAATTCAGAATTAGAATATAAAGTCAGTACCTTAGAAAGTAATCTGCAAAAATTAGAAAATAGAGTAAATAACAATAATGACCAGCTGGCAGAATTAACGAGTGAAGAGGAAGCTGAACAAGCTGCAGAAGAAAGCGGAGAAAGTCCAATTGAAGCAAGTAATGCTGCCTTATATGTAGGTGCTGCAGTACTATTAATATTCCTGCTGGGAAGCTAATATGAAGACAAGAGTAATAAGGATCACTTCAATTATATTAATAATAATATTAATAGTAATGATTAATTCTGTTTTATTCAGTAATCCGGTTTTATCTCCCACGGCTCAGGCAAGAGAAATTGAGACAAGGGATATTGTAACCGGATTGGCTGCTGCCTTTATTTTATACCTCTTGTTTGAATCAGTTGATAATGATTACTCCGATGAGATAAAAATTGATCAAACGGAGTTAAATAACCAAGAGAAGATTGAAATCAGGGTGGATTCTATTAATATTGACCTTCTTGCGCAGGCTATCTATGCTGAAGCAAGAGGCGAATCCCTTCAAGGACAGATTGCAGTCGGAGCAGTCATAGTTAATAGAATGAAAAGTAATAATTTTCCCAATACTATAAAAGAAGTCTTATATCAATATAATCAATTTAAATGTATAGACAATGGACAAATTAATAATATGCCCAATCAAACAGCATATCGAGCTGCTCAGAGAGCAGTAGATGGGGAAGATCCTTCCCAGGGGGCTCTGTTTTTCTTCAACCCAGACAAATCTCAAGACCCTGATGCCTTCAATAAATATGAAGTTACTGTTATAATAGGCAACCATGTTTTTGCTAAATAAATATAACAATATTTTAAGAAAGCATGTAGATCTTAAATTTTGATCTACATGCCTTTTTAATTCAAATATGAATATCTGATTTAATATTATTAATCAGTTATTTTTTTACATTTGTGATTATAAATATAAAAATATCCTTTATAAAAATACCTTTCCCTAATTACTTTAAATTAAGTTTCTTTTGTATGAAGTTTGGGTAATTTATAAACACTTTTAATATCATCAGATTTGTCAATTCCTTTTAATTTATACATATAGCCAGGCATTTGTGTTAAGGAAATATCATTTACCTCTATTTCAACTAACTTGTTTTTTTCAGTTACAACCAAAATTTTATCTAAACTCTTTGCAGATAACATGGAGTGCATCTTATAGTCACCTGATTTGGATGTGTTGCGACCCTTGCCATTCCTGTTTTGTTTTTGAAAGTTAGCAAGATTAATCTTATTAGCTTTACCATCAACTGATATTGATACCACACAGTCATAATTATTAACCTTATCCATAAATATTGCTTTATTATCATCCAGTTTAATTCCAGAACTCCCCATTGTATAACGTCCCGTAACACTGATTGATTCCTCTGTAAACCTGATTGTCCTGCCATTATCAGTTCCAATAATAAGATCATCGCCCCCCTTGCTTTTAATCACATTGACAACCTGATCACCCTCAACTAACTTAATAGCCTTAATCGATCTATAATTAGAATCATACTCCTGACCCGAACTTTTTTTTACTTTACCCTGCTCAGTCAGCATAAGGATATACTCATCTTTTAATTCTGCATTAAGACAGAGGATCTTGACCACTGTTTCATCCATTGGTATTTTAAGATACTTACTGAGAGGCTCGCCAGTTGATAAACCATGGTGTTCCTCTATATCATGGATTGAAAGGGTATAAACCTTCCCATTTGCTGTAAAGAAAAGTAATTTGTCATAGGAACTGCCCTTCATTAATTCAATAATATAATCATTTTTAGATGATCTCATATTACTTTTATCTGAGTTCCTTTTAATATTTTGGCGAAGCGAATAGGAAATAACAGCTTCCTTTTCTTTAATCAAATCCTCTTTGGTGATTACGGCCTTGCTTTCATCAGAACTGATATTTGTTCGGCGCAGATCTCCAAACTTATTTTTTACCTCTTCAATTTCTTCAATTATTACCTCATCCATTTTATTTTTGCTGTGCAGAATCTTCTCTAAATCCTTGATCTCATTTTTTAAATTAGTTAATTCAACAGAGAGTTTTTCAATTTCTATTCCAACCAATCTCTTAAGCTTCATATCTAAAATAGCTTTGGCTTGTTTTTCTGTAATATTTAATTTAATTATTAATTTTTTCCGGGCTTGATCTGAAGACTGTGAATTTCTAATAATAGATATTACCAAATCCAATTTATCTACAGCCTTCATTAATCCCTTCAAAAGATGGAGCCTAGATTGCAGCTTTTCTAATTCATATTTAGATCTTTTAGTGACAACCTGTCTACGGAACCTAATGAAATACTTCAGTATTTTTAAAAGATCCATAACTTCCGGCTTATTATCTATTAATGCCAAAAGATTGATCCGATAGCTGTTTTGTAAATGGGTATATTTATATAATCTATTAAGTATCAAATCTACATCTGCTCCCTGTTTTAATTCAATAACTATCCGTAGACCTTCCTTATCTGTTTCATCTCTTAAATCTTTTATCTCATCTAACTTTCCTTTATTTATATATTTAGCAATCTCTTCAATCAACTTAGATTTATTAACCTGATACGGGATTTCTGTTATAACAAGCTGTTTATGCCTACCGATCTTTTCTATTTTTGACTTTCCTCTAACATTGATTTTGCCCTTGCCATTTTTATAGGCTTCTTTGATAGCTTGACTGCCTACAATAGTACCACCGGTGGGGAAATCAGGTCCTGTAATATAATGATCAATAATTTCATCCATACTTATTTGGGAATCATTAATTAATGCTATTAGCGCATCAGCAACTTCATTAAGATTGTGAGGAGGGATATCAGTACTCATCCCAACTGCAATACCACTGGAGCCATTTATTAATAAATTGGGTAGGCGAGAAGGCATGACATCCGGTTCTTTCAAATTACCGTCAAAATTATCACTGAAGCTTACGGTTTCTTTCTGTAAATCTTTTAAAACAAATTCTGCCAATTCGGTCAGTTTTGCTTCTGTATATCTCATGGCGGCAGGTGAATCTCCATCGATTGAACCAAAGTTACCGTGACCATCTATTAAAGTATATCTTTGATTAAAATCCTGAGCCATCCTGACCATGGCATTATAAACAGCCTGATCACCATGGGGATGATATTTACCCAAAACTTCACCTACAATTCTGGCTGATTTTTTATGGTCTGTGTCATATGTAAGCCCTAAATCTTGTGCTGCATATAAAATTCTTCTGTGAACAGGTTTAAGTCCATCTCTAACATCTGGTAGAGCTCTCGAAACGATAACACTCAAAGAATAATTTAAATAGGCTTCCTTCATCTTTTCTTCAATTGCAATTGAGGAAATTCTTTCAGTCATGGAATACCCCTTTCCAATAATAAATAATAAGACTGTTTAGGGTTGAAAACATTACTCCAAACAGTTGATTTATTAATACTTTTCTAATGAATATTATACCATGTAACAACATTATTGCAAGAATTGGTGGTAAATAGACAAACTCTTTGTTATAATAATAATTGTTAAAATGATAAGGGGTGGATTAACAAGTGGATTTATTTAACAATAATAGATATAATGCAGATAAAATTGAAGTACTGGAGGGTTTGGAAGCCGTTAGAAAACGCCCCGGTATGTATATTGGTTCTACCGGCATAAAAGGTTTGCACCATTTGGTATGGGAAGTAGTTGATAATAGTATCGACGAATTTTTAGCTGGATTTGGTAAAGAAATAAAGGTTACTGTTCAAAAGGATAATAAAATCAGTGTAGAAGACTGGGGGAGAGGCATCCCGGCTGATCTGCATAAAGAAACCGGGCGACCTGCAGCAGAGATTGTATTAACCACCCTTCATTCGGGCGGTAAATTTAATAATAAAAGTTATAAGGTTGCGGGTGGCTTACATGGAGTGGGTGTATCTGTTGTAAATGCCCTTTCTGAGAAACTAATAATAGAAACACACTGGGAAGGATATAAATACAAACAGACCTATAAAAGAGGACTACCTATTAATGATCTAAAAAAAGAAGGTAAGACAAACAAAACCGGTACAATTATTACCTTTAAACCGGATAGAGAAATATTTGATACCATTAATTTTAAATTTGAAACTATGGCACATAGATTTAAACAATCGGCATATTTAAACAAAGACCTTACAATTACTTTAGAAGATCAAAGAAATGGTAAAAAAGAAAGTTATCAATATGATGGAGGAATAAGAGCTTTTATAAATTATTTGAATCAAAATAGAGATCTACTTCATAAAGAAATCGTCTATCATGAAGAGAACATCAAAGAATACGAACTGGAATTTGCCATCCAATATAATATGGGTTATTCCGAAAGAATATTTTCCTATGCGAATAACATAAATACTGTAGATGGAGGATACCATTTAACTGGCTTTAAATCAGCCTTGACTAAGTCTGTTAATAATTTTGCTAAAAAGAACAATCTTTTGCCCAAAAATGTTAATGGACTAAATGGACACGATGTCAGAGAAGGACTAACTGCTGTCATAAATGTAAAATTACCCAATCCTCAATTTGAAGGACAAACTAAATCAAAACTTGGGAACAGTGAACTTAGAAGTATAGTTGAAAAAAGTACCTATGATTATTTGAGCCTTTATCTTGATACAAATCCCGAAATGGCCAAGTCAATAGTTAATAAGGGTTTAAAATCAGTACGCGCGCGTCAGGCGTCTAAAAAAGCCAGAGAACTAACCAAAAGAAAATCAGTACTTTCCTCAAGTTCCTTGCCGGGTAAATTGGCCGACTGTGCCAGTAAAAAAGCCGAGGGAAGCGAAATATTCATTGTTGAAGGTGATTCTGCAGGTGGTTCAGCTAAACAGGCTAGAAACCGCCATAACCAAGCTATTTTGCCCCTTAAGGGTAAAATTCTTAATGTAGAGAGAGCCCGTCTTGATAAGATTTTAAATAATACTGAGATAGCTTCTATCATTACAGCTTTAGGTACCGGAGTTGGAGAAGATTTCAGCCTTAAAAATCTGAGATATGAAAAAATCATAATAATGACTGATGCAGATATAGATGGGGCCCATATTTCAACTTTAATCTTGACCCTTTTTTATCGCTATATGCAGGATTTGATTGAAAAAGGACATATCTATCTAGCCAGACCTCCTTTATACAAAGTTACTTACCGCAAAAATAGTCAGTACATTTATAATGAACAAAATTTAAAAGACTATCGAAAAAAATATGGGTCTGGTAACTTCAGTATTCAAAGGTATAAGGGGTTAGGAGAAATGAATGCTGATCAACTCTGGGATACAACTATGTCACCTAAAAGTAGAAAACTGCAAAAAGTTGAAATAAATGATGAAATAGAAGCAGATGATGTCTTTACTAAATTAATGGGCTCAAATTCTAAGTTAAGAAAAATATTCATATTCAAAAACGCTGATCTAGCTACTGAAATTGATATATAAAAAAAGATATTCCCACAAGAAATTGTGGGTTTTTCAGCTAATAATATTTATTACATTCTGTAAAAAGTTTTATTTAAATAAAAATTATAATTTTTTAATAGTTTTTTTATACACATCTATTTTATTTATTCATAAAATAGTTGTATAATATAATCAGTATAAAAAGAAAGAGGGGTATTTAAAATGAAAAAATATCTCTGGATTCCACGTATATTGACCATCCTGTTTATTATATTTATTTCTATTTTTGCACTAGATTCATTCGGAACAGAAGATCCCTGGTATCTGGAAGTAGTTGGTTTTTTAATTCACCTAATTCCCACTTATATCTTAATAGCCGTCCTGGCTATTTTTTGGAAAAAACCCTTTTACTGTGGTTTGTCATATATTTTAGTAGCAGTAGCTTTCACATTATTTTTTAATACCTATCGAAATTTATACTCTTTTTTACTTATATCATTTTTACCAACTTTTATAGGATTATTATTTATAATCTTTAAAAAACCAAAAGAATTAAAAAATAAGTAATAAATTAGTTTTGCAGTATTGCCAAGTAAAATAGATCGATAATAATTAGTTAAGATAATAATTAAATACAGTAATTTATGGTAATAGAAAATATTAATTTATAATTTTCGCAATCAGTTAAGCTAATTCTGTTAAATATGCCAATTAGATTGCAGCAACCAAAATTGGTTTTACAAAAAAGCAGATTCACCACAATATTATTAGATTTAATAATCAGGCAGTATTACCTTCCAAATAATACTGCCTGCTTTCCTTGTTAAAGGAGTAAGTTTATGCATGATGAAAATTTTTATAAAAAAAATTATATATACCTTATTATTGAAGGGATCCTCTTTGATGTAGGCTTTGTTTTTTTTGACCCCACAACAATTTTACCTTTGCTTATAGAAAGATTAACCGGTTCTTCCTTTTTAGTTGGTCTGTTATCTATGGCTAAGTATTTGGGATCCGGCATATTTTCCCTTCTGGCCGGCAACTGGAACCGGTCAATTAAATACAAAAAACCTTTTTTAATCAAATACAGCTTTTTATCTCGCTCTCCCATCTGGCTTTTAGGGCTTTATCTAATATTTTTTCAAAATGATAATGTAGTGATGGTAGGTTTGTTTATCATATTTATTCAGCTTTTGTTCTGGTCAGGTGATGGAGCGTTATCTACCGCCTGGATAGATGTGGTAGGTAAATCTATTAATCCCCATCAAAGGGGTAAATTCTTTTCGATAAGACAAATCATTTCAGGTTTTATATCTATCTTTGCTGGCTTTATAATTAAGTACATATTATCCCTAGAAAACCTGGCTTTCCCAACTAATTATGGTATTATCATCACAATCAGTGCAGTAATCTATACTTTATCTATATTAGTATTTTTTGGTTTAAAAGAAAAACCTAGTCAGGTTAAAGAAAAAGAGAATATGAAAAATTTGCTTAAAAATATAGCCTTTTATTTTAGAAATAATTCTGCTTTTTCTAAATCAATGATAGTTTTAGGTTTTAGTATGTTGAGTTCTATCAGCTTACCTTTTTATATAGTCTATGCCAAAACTACCTTTAATATAGCTGATAGTACAGTCGGTATATTTATTATTGTGCAGACAGCAGGAAAGATTTTGGGCGGACTTATTTATGGATTGATAGGTGATAAGTTCGGACATCACAAATCTATGTTGATCTATGCAATATCAACTACCTTAGCCCCCCTTATAGCTATAATAACAGGATTGTTCTTTGATAACCATATCATAATACTATATTCATTACTCTATTTTATCTTGGGTCTTTATGTTAATGGTTGGCCGATATTTTTTAATTACATGATAGATGCTGTTGATAGCAAAGATCGCAGTCTATATGCAGGATTAATTAATGTAGTTAAAATTCCCGCATCCTTAGCTCCTTTTGTCGGTGGTATAATGGTAATTTTTTGGGGCTACATGCCCATGTTTATTTTGGCATTAACTTTTGCAATTGTTAGTCTTTATTATGCATTAGACCTGCCCGATATGCGCGGATAATTATTTTTCAACTCAAAAGGTCAGTTCCTATTTTTATTGAATATATACAATAGTTAATCATAATTTGCAATAATTATCTTTTTAAGTTATCTAAAATATAAGTTGGAATTGAGGAGTAATTATGGGAAAAAAATTTCACTTTTATATGTTTATCATAGTTTTGCTTCTCGGCATACCTGCAACCCTTATTACATATCTTTTTATCTTCATAATTGACAATATCTCTATCTATGTCATAACTTATTTTTCAAACAGTCCTCTCATAATTTTAATACCCGGACTGGGCGGTTTATTAGTTGGTCTCATACTTAAATACGGTAATCTCAGTGCTAAAGGTCATGGAGTACCACTTTTACTTGCAACTATAGAATCAGAAAAAACCGGTTTGACTAAAAGAGATCTCAATTCAGAGGTGTTAGCAACCACCCTTACAATTATAACAGGTGGTTCGGTTGGTTTGGTGGGACCAATCATAGAGTTAACAACCGGTATTACAGATTTGATTGGAAGATACCTTAAGTTTAATTTGTTGGATTATCAAATCTTAATTGGGAGTGGAGCTGCCGCTAGTTTTGCCGCTGTTTTTCAGGCACCAATAGCAGGTATAATATTCTCTTTAGAGGTAATACATAAAGATTGGTCACTCAAAAACTTATTTTATACTTCTATAGCTGCTTTTTCCGGATTCTGGATTATGAACTTAATAAACCCCAAGTATATCTATCTTTTTCAGAGCGACATCAAAATGAAAGCTATTAACTTCAATCAATACATGTTTATATTACTATTTGCATTTTTTATCTCATTTATCGGCTGGTTGTTTATTAACATACTGCTTTTTAACGAAAATTTATTCTGCTCGATTGAGATCCCATTATATTTAAAACCCGTGATTGGAGGTCTTCTTGTTGGATATATTGGCTATTATTATATTCAAATCATGGGAACTAGCAGTACTATAATCTCTGGTTTAGATCAGTTTAAAGGTGGCATTAATCTGCTTTTTCTAATATTACTATTAAAAATTTTAGCCACCGGCTTTTCTATTGGATCCGGCGGTTCAGGAGGGCTTTTTGCACCTATGATTTTGATCGGCCTACTTTCCGGTCTGCTTGTAGGCAATATCGGATTAATTTATCTACCTGTTTACGCTATTAACCCACTTCTTTTAGCACTCTTTGGAATTGCTGGAATTTTTGGAGGCTTAATCAAAGCACCCATAACCGGAGTTATCTTGATATTAGAATTATTTTATCTACCTAATTTAATTATACCCTTAATATTAATCTCATTCATTCCCTATATCATACTTAATTTATTAGGAGTGCAAAGTATTTATTCACCTACATTGTTTAAAAGAAAATTGTAAATATTTTACAATTATTGACAAGGAATTTTTATATGTTATAATTATATTAATAAAATATGGAAGGGGAGAGCTGAATGCAAAAATATCAATGCACAGTATGTATGTATATTTATGATCCTGATAAAGGAGATCCCGATGCAGGTATTGAACCTGGTACTTCTTTTGCAGATTTGCCCGAAGATTGGACCTGTCCAGACTGTGGTGTCGGCAAAGACATGTTCGAACCATATGAATAAAATTTATTAATAAAAGTAATCAAACCGGGATCTACCCGGTTTTTACTTTTTTATTAAAATATAATATAATAAACTAAGACTGATAAGATGATTGTTCTTTATAAGGAGCTGTTGACTTTGTTTAAGAAAATAATGGAGTTAAACTTAGCAGATATGTCTACATCTCAAATACTTGTAACTGGTTATTTTATTATCATAGTGACCGGCACCCTGCTGCTCATGCTGCCCAACGCCACAACAAATCCAGGTAGTTTAAGCTTTTTAAATGCCTTATTTACAGCCACTTCAGCTACCTGTGTTACAGGACTTATTGTGGTTAATACAGCTGCCGCCTTCACAACCTTTGGACAGCTTGTTATCATGGTTTTAATTCAAATAGGTGGTTTGGGCATAATGACTATGTCAACCATGGTTGCATTTGTAATCGGAAAAAAGATTACCCTAAAGGAAAGATTAATAATTCAGGAAGATTTAAACCAATTTAAAATATCAGGTTTGGTCAGATTGATTAGATATGTAATTGGATTCACCCTGCTTTTAGAAGGTGTTGGGGCATTAATAATGTTTATAAGACTACTTAGAAATTATAATGCTCTTCGTGCTTTTTATCTGGCCATTTTTCATGCTATTTCAGCTTTTAATAATGCCGGATTTGACCTATTTGGTAATTCTTTAGAAAGTTTTACAGGTGATATTACTATAAACTTCGTTGTTATGATTTTAATTATTCTCGGGGGAATAGGTTTTGGTGTTATTATAGAAATTTTTAATTTCAAAAAGTTTAAACATCTCAGTTTACAGACTAAAATTGTTTTTTTGATATCCGGATTTCTAATCATTTTTGGTATGGTTGTTATTTTTGGATTTGAATACACAAATCCAGAAACGATGGGGAGTCTAAAATTTGGTGATAAAATATTATCATCCCTTTTTCTTTCAGTAACCCCGCGTACGGCTGGATTTAATACAGTTCCAACCGGTTCTTTACGGAGTTCAACCTTATTTTTTATTATAATTCTCATGTTCTTAGGTGCTTCACCGGGTTCTACAGGTGGAGGAATCAAAACAACAACTTTTGGTATTATGGCTGCTACTTTATGGAATTTAATAATCGGTAAAAAAGATGTTGAAATTTTTAACAGACAATTAGAAAAAGAAATTATCTTTAAAGCACTTGCTATAACAATGATCTCTGCTTTTTTGGTTATTATGGTAACAATTACTTTAACAATAACAGAGCAGAATAATTTTATAGATATACTTTTTGAAACCGTTTCTGCCTTTGGTACCGTCGGCCTTTCAACAGGAGTCACTCCAACTCTTTCTAAAATAGGTCGTGTTCTAATTACTTTTACTATGTTTGCAGGTCGGGTTGGCCCCTTAACATTTGCGGTTGCCTTTGCAGAAAGAGAGAGAAAGGGAATTTATCATTACCCAAGTGAAGATGTTATGGTAGGATAGTTTGAATTGTTCAAATAGGAGGTAAAAAGGATGAAGCAGTTTATAGTTATAGGGCTGGGTAGATTTGGTTCCAGTGTTGCAAAAACATTAACAGATAATGGTCATGATGTTTTAGCGATTGACTTAAACCACCAAATAATACAGGACATTTCAAATGACGTCACCCATGCAGTTGAAGCAGATGCAACCGATGAAGAAGCCCTTAAAACACTGGGAGTGCGTAACTTCGATGTTGCTATTGTAAGTATTGGAGATAATATACATGCCAATATCTTAAGTACTTTAATCTTAAAAGAGTTGGGTGTACCTTATGTCATAGTAAAAGCTCAAGACGCTTTACACGGTAAGGTTTTAACCAAGGTAGGTGCTGATCGGGTAGTTTATCCTGAAAGGGATATGGGTGAGAGAATCGCTCATAACCTAATATCTTCTAATGTATTGGATTATCTTGAATTCGCACCTGATTACAGTGTAGTAGAAATTCTAGCATCTCAAAATATGATTGGTAAGTCTTTAGGTGAACTTGAATTCAGAAGTCGTTTTGATGTCAATGTAATGGCCATAAAAAGGGGTCAGCACCTAAATATGACACCCGGAGCAAGTGATAAAATACTGGAAGATGATACTCTGATAGTAATGGGAAAAAATGAAAATTTAGATAAAGTAAGAGATTTTTAATTTATAAGATTTAAAGCATATTATTTAATTTTTCAAAAAAGTTAATTGCTCAAATTAATTTTTGATATATACTTGCTTATTTTTAAAATTAAAATAATTATTTTAAAAAAGAGGTTATATATATGGAGCTTAAAAATGCACACAAATTCAGCTATGAAAAAATATTAGAAAACATGCAGGTTGATCGAAAAACAGGTTTGGCTCAAAAAGAAGTAAAAAAGAGATTAAAACAGTACGGTCCAAATGTTCTCAAACAAAAATCTACTATTTCGATCTGGGACATTTTATTAACCCAGTTTAAAAATATCATAGTTGTCCTTTTAATTATAGCCTCAAGTATTTCTTTTTTTATCGGTGATATAGTAGAAGCTATTGCTATTTTTGCAGTCATCATTATAAATGCCCTCTTCGGCTTTATAACAGAATATAGGGCAGAAAAATCAGTAGAAGAATTAAAGAGAATGGTTACCACACATGCCAAGGTTTTAAGGGAAGGACAGGTCAAAAAGATCGAGGCTGCAGACATTATCCCGGGAGATATTTTGATCATTGAAGAAGGAGACAGAATAACCGCTGATGGAAGATTAGTTGAAGCAGACAATCTGGCTGTAGATGAGTCTACTCTAACAGGTGAATCAGACGCAGTTAATAAGTTTACAGAAAAAGTTGAAGAAGAGCTGCCTTTAGCCGACCGAAAGAATATGATTTATATGGGAACAGCGGTAACACGTGGAAATGGTGTGGCTGTTATAACACAGACCGGAGAAGAAACTGAGATGGGTAAGATAAGTGACCTCTTGAGTGAAACAGAAGATGAGAAGACCCCTTTAGAAGAAAAACTGGATGAATTGGGGAAATCCCTGATTGTGATCACACTTATCTTAGCAGGAATAGTATCAATGCTTGGAATAATTACAGGCCGAGATATAATTGAAATGCTAAAGACCGGTATTGCATTAGCAATTGCTGCTGTTCCAGAAGGTTTACCGGCAGTTGCCACCATAACCCTTGCCATTGGAATGAGTAAGATGGCTAAACATAATGCCCTTGTAAAGAGTTTGCCTGCAGTCGAAACCCTGGGTTCAACTACAGTTATATGTACCGATAAAACTGGCACATTAACTGAAAACCAGATGACGGTTAAACAAATTTATCTCTATGAAAGAAATATTGCAGTGACAGGAACTGGCTATCGCCCTATCGGAAATTTTAAAGAAAATAATAAAAAGATAGATATTAAAAATGATTCTGCTCTAGCCTTTTTTCTTAAAGCAGCTGCTTTAAGCAGCAATGCTGTACTCAATAAAAAAGAAGATCTCTGGGAGGTAGTAGGTGATCCTACTGAAGGGGCCTTGATTTCTGCTGCTAAAAAAGGCAATATTTCTAAAGAAGAGTTAGAAAATGGTGATTACACAAGAACTGATGAAATACCATTTACCTCAGAAAAAAAATTTATGGCCACTTCCTATCAAATAAAAAATAACTCTCAACATATTTATCTTAAGGGTGCACCAGATGTGGTTTTAAATATGTGCAGTAAGGTTAAAATAGGGAAAGAAATAGTCAATTTAGAACAGGATCATATAGATAAGTTCGACAAAATAAATCATAAAATGGGGCAAAAAGGCCTGAGAATTCTGGCTGTAGCATATAAGGAAAAAGATAAAGAAGATATTAGAGATGACATCAAAAATAATCTGACACTTCTCGGGTTTACCGGGCTCATGGATCCTCCTCGTCCTGATGTAAAAGACTCGATAAAAACCGCCCAAAAGGCAGGAGTCAGGACAATTATGATCACAGGAGATCAAAGTGATACAGCCCATGCTATAGGTAAAAAAGTAGGTATAGGTGATCATGCCCAAAAACCAATAACGGGAACAGAGCTCAATCAATTTAGCCTTAAACAACTCAAGGATAAAATAAGGACACATTCCATCTTTGCCCGGGTTGCACCTCAAGATAAGCTGGATATTATTGATGCCCTTAACGAAAATAATGAAGTCACAGCAATGACCGGTGATGGGGTTAATGATGCACCAGCCCTTAAAAAAGCTGATATAGGTGTTTCAATGGGTCAAAGAGGTACAGCTGTAGCTCGTGAGGCATCAAATATGGTCCTTTTAGATGACAGCTTTAAAACGATTGTTATAGCCATTAAACAGGGTAGAGTAATTTTCGATAATATCCAAAAATTTATTCATTATCTTTTCTCCTGTAACTTAAGTGAAATCTTATTTATTTTCATCGGTATATTACTGCAGTTGCCAACACCCTTATTGGCCTTACAGATCCTCTGGTTAAATTTAGTAACAGATGTTTTCCCGGCTCTGGTTATGGCCTGGGAACAGCCGGAAGACAATGTGATGGATAAAAAACCACGTGATCCTGATCGAGCCATTCTTAGCAATAAGTTTAAAATAAAAATCGGGATACAGGGTATGATACTTACGATGGGACCCCTTATAACCTACATGTATGCATTAAACCACTTTAATCTAACAGAAAGCAGAACTATTGGTTTTATGACCCTAGCCTTCGTACAACTTTTTCATGTATTTAATGTAAGAAGGAAAAACGGTCTGGGCTTTGATAAAAGCCTCCTTGTTAATAAATACCTCTGGGGAGCAATTGCTATTACAACCATATTACAGCTCATAGCTGTATATCTACCTTTTCTGCAAAATATAATCCATACAACAAAGTTAACAATAAATATGTGGTATATAGTCTTAATTGGTTCTCTTGGTCCTTTATTAGTTATTCAGATCTTCTACTACTTTAAAAATAAATTAAGTAAAAATAAGAAATAAATTTTAAATATATAATAGATCAACCTTCTGATAATTTAAAATATGTCAGAAGGTTTTTTATTGAAATAATTGATGATGATGATATAATTGGAATTAATAAATATTTAAGCAAGTTTTAACTTAATTATATCTATGAGTTAATTTTAATGTATCTTTTTTAAAATAAATAAAATGATCTTTTAGCTCATCTGATCCAAAGGAGAAAAAAATAAATGTATTTAATTTACATAATAACCACCTTATCCTTAATCATTTCGATAGTTTTTGACTTTAGCAAAACCAAACAGGCTATAAAAATCGCTTTAAAAAAATTACTAAATATACTACCAGCTTTTCTTAAAATGCTCATATTAGTTTCATTTATGCTTTATTTTGTGCCTGATCAAATGATCGTTAAATACTTAGGCCAAAATTCTGATTTATATGGACTATTTGCCAGTCTTTCATTTGGTTCAATCACTATGATGCCAGGTTTTATAGCATTTCCTCTTGCTGGAATTCTCGTGGATAAAGGTGTAAGTTATATGAATATTGCCGGCTTTTCAACCACATTAATGATGATTGGTATTTTAACATATCCAGTTGAAAAAAAATATTTAGGTCACAGATTAACAATTTTAAGAAATCTAATTAGCTTTGCAATTGCTATAATAGTGACTCTCGTTATTGGTTTATCTTTCGGGGAAGTGTTTTAATGAAATTAAAAATACAAAACATCTTAATCTTTTCTTTATTCACATTTTTTATATTCATATCTACTTTAATAAGTTATAATCCCGGCCTTGCAATTCGGGATAACTTTATACAATTTGCGGTAAGTATGGTCAAAATACTTCCAGCTGCTTTTATTTTAATCGGACTATTTGAAGTTTGGGTTAAAAGAGAAACAGTTGAAAAACATTTCGGACAAAATTCAGGTATGAAGGGATTTATCTGGGCCATAATTCTAGCTAGCACAACAGTAGGAGGAACATATGTAGCTTTCCCCGTTGCCTACTCTCTTTTTCATAAGGGAGCCAGATATAGTATTATTTTTACATACATAGGTGCTGCTGCTCTGGTCAGAATCCCTATGACTCTCTTTGAAGCATCATTTCTGGGTATTAAGTTCACTATGATCAGATTATTTACTTCCTTACCCCTTATTATTATAACTTCAATTTGGCTTGATAAACTAATCGGTCCTGATTACCAACTAAAAGATGATGAACTTTAAAAATTATAAAGTAATTTGATGATAAATAAAAATCGTTTTTCTCAAAAGTATTTAATCATATATAAAGAATTGTTTTTTTTAAAAAAATATTAACCTAAATTTTCTAAAAAATTAATGTATAATTATATGAATATGGTTATTGTTCCTTTGAACTAATAAATCCTTAGTATAATACTAAACTTTTCAAATAAGATTTAAAAACAACTTTGCCTGTGTTATAATATTCACTGTATCAGATAGTATTGTTGGAAAAGAGGAGAATTTTTAATGGATAAAGATAAATATTATTTTATTATAACATACGGATGTCAAATGAATGAACATGATTCAGAGAAGGTAGCTGGCATGTTAGAAGAAATAGGTTATAAACCAACCACAGAATTAAAAAAAGCTGATTTTATATTTTTAAACACCTGTACCGTCAGAGAAAATGCGGAATTGAAAGTATACGGAAAAATTGGATCCTTAAAACAATTAAAACGAAAAAATCCAGATTTAATTATTGCAGTCGGGGGTTGTATGATGCAGGTCTCAGAACCTGTAGATAAAATTAAAAAGAAATTTCCCCAGGTTGATCTAGTAATTGGAACCCATAATCTGCATAAACTACCTGAACTACTCGCTCAAATAAAAAATAATGATCAGAGATTAATCACGGTCTGGGATCAAGAAAAAGGAATAATTCCTGATCTTCCTTCAGTACGTCAAAGTAAATTTAAGGCTTGGGTCACTATCATGCAGGGCTGTGACAATTACTGTTCCTACTGCATAGTACCTTATGTGCGAGGTCGGGAACGAAGCAGACTTAAAAAAGAAATAATTACTGAAGTAAAAAATCTCGTAGCTGATGGTGTAGTCGAAATAACACTTCTAGGACAAAATGTAAATTCATATGCACATGATCTTAACCAAAACTATGGTTTTGCTGACTTACTGAAAGAGCTTGATCAGATAAAAGGCCTGAATCGAATCCGTTATATGACATCACATCCCCGTGATTTTGATCTGTCAACAATAAAAATTATTGCAGAAAGCGTAAAAATATGCGAACATTTCCATCTGCCAATTCAATCGGGCAGTAATAAGGTGCTTAACATGATGAACAGGGGATATTCTAAAGAAGACTACCTAAAAACAATCAATCTAATTAATAAATACGTTCCACATAATTCAATTACAACTGATATTATTGTTGGATTTCCCGGTGAAAGTAATCAAGATTTTGCTGAAACTCTTGATTTAGTAAAAGAAGTTATGTTCGATATGGCCTTTACCTTTAAATATTCGAAACGAAGCGGCACACCGGCTGCAAAGAAAGATAATCAGATACCAGAAGAAATTAAAGATAAAAGGTTACAACAGTTAATGAAAGTACAAAACAAGATCAGTTTAAAAAAGAATAAAAAATTGTTAAATAAAACTTTAAAAGTACTTGTGGAGGGTGAAAGCAAAACCAATCCAGAAACCTTTATGGGCCGTTCTAGAACCAATAAATTAGTTATCTTTCCCAAAAAAGAAGGGATAATCGGCAAAATAATAAAAGTAAAAATAGATAAGGTACAGAGCTGGACCCTTTATGGAAAAATAATACAGACCTAAAAAAGCTAATCTTTTAGGTTTTCTTTATTAGATAAATTACTTGTGCTATAATAGTTATTAGGATAAATATTTATGGTAAATTGATGAGGTGGTATTTTGTCCAAATTGACCCCGATGATGCAACAGTATCATAAGGTAAAAGAAAACTATCCCAATTCCATTCTGTTTTTTAGGATGGGAGACTTTTATGAAATGTTTGAAGAAGATGCTAAATTGGCTGCTAGAACACTGGATATTGCCCTTACTTCCCGTAATAAAGGGGGAGGAGAGAGCACTCCAATGGCAGGTGTTCCAGCTCATTCAGCGGAATCATATATTGCAGAATTAATCGATAAGGATTATAGTGTAGCTATTTGTGAACAGCTGGAAGATCCCAGCCAGGCAAATGGACTTGTCAAAAGAGATGTTATTAGAGTAATCACACCTGGCACGATTATTGAAAATGAGATTCTCGATGCATCTGAAAATAACTTTTTGACCTCAGCTTTCCAATTTGAAGAGAAGATGGGAATATCCTATGTTGATATTTCAACAGGTGATTTTTTCATTACAGAAATAGATGCAGAAAAAAAAGATAAAATATGGGATGAAATAGATCGAATTAAACCTAGTGAAGTATTGCTTGATAAAGAAATTAAAAAAACAGAAAAATTCTCTTATCTAAAAAGGAAGCTAAAGTTCGTAAGCAAAGAAAAGGAAAAGATGAACTATAAAAAAGCCTATCAAATTCTTATTGATCACTTCAATACTCAATCTCTTTCCGGCTTTGGTTGTGAAGACTATAAAGCAGGTATAATTGCAGCTGGACAGATTATGGATTTTTTAATGAATACTCAAAAAAGAACCATCTTTCATATCAATAAATTAAAAAGATATAACATAGATGATTACATGGTTTTAGACTATGCAACTAGAAGAAATCTGGAATTGACCTCCACAATTAGAGAAAACAAAATAGAAGGCAGTCTCTTAAGTGTAATTGATAAGACAACTACTGCAATGGGGTCCCGTTTGATTAAACGTTGGATTAATCAGCCATTAATTGAAAAGGATAAAATTAACGCCAGGTTGAATGCAGTTGATGAATTAAGCGATAACTATTTAAAAATGCAGGAGATTAAAGAAAACTTAGAAGAAATATATGACCTGGAGAGAATCCTCAGCAAAGTAACATATGAAAGTGCCAATGCTAGAGATTTAGCTTTTTTAAGAACTTCGCTAAAAAAACTGCCTGATATTAAGAAATGTATAAAGGAATTTGAAGCTGATTATATCAATATTCTGTATCAAAACTTCGATACATTAAACGATCTATTTAAGTTAATTGATCAATCCATTGTCAAAGAACCACCGGTAACGATCAGAGAAGGTAATTTGATTAAAAAAGATTACAATGAAGAATTAGATGAGTTAAGAACCTTGAGGGATGAAGGAAAAAATTGGATAACAAATCTTCAAAAAGAGGAAAAAAAAAGAACAGATATTTCTTCTCTTAAGGTAGGTTTTAATAAAATATTTGGCTACTATATTGAGGTGACCAATCCTAATTTAGATAAGGTTCCTGATAATTATGAGAGGAAACAGACCTTATCCAATAGTGAAAGATATATTACACCTGAACTAAAAGAAAAAGAAGCTAAGATTTTAGGGGCTGAAGAGAAGATAAATGATCTAGAATATCAGCTATTTGTAGAACTTAGAAATGAAATCTCTAAAAACATTAAAAGAATCAAAGAAACTGCAACTATTATCAGCAAAATAGATGTGATACTTTCTTTAGGTATCGTTGCTATTGAAAATAATTACTGCAAACCCGAGATCAATAATTCCAAAAAAATAGATATTAAAAATGGACGACACCCTGTTGTGGAAAATATGGTCTCAAATCGATTTGTACCTAATGATTGTTTTCTGGACAATCAAGACAAACGTTTTTTAATTATTACTGGACCTAATATGTCCGGCAAATCAACCTATATGAGGCAGGTCGCCCTTATCATATTACTTGCCCAAATAGGTAGTTTTATACCCGCCAAAAGGGCCTCTATAGGCCTTGTAGATAGGATCTTTACCAGAGTTGGGGCCAGTGATGATCTGACAACAGGACAGAGTACATTTATGGTTGAAATGAATGAAGTATCAAATATCGTCAATAATGCTACCAAAAACAGTTTGATCATCTTAGATGAAGTGGGCCGGGGCACCTCGACTTATGATGGTTTAAGCATTGCCTGGGCTGTTACAGAATATATTAATGATCCTGATAAAATAGGGGCCCGTACCTTATTTGCCACTCACTACCATGAATTGACGGATCTAGAAAATCAGTATAAGGGCATAAAAAATTACAATGTACTCGTAGAGGAAGATGAAAAGGGAGTTCACTTTTTATATAAGATAATACCGGGCCAGGCAGATCAAAGTTATGGAATAGAGGTGGCAAGATTAGCCGGTATTCCTCAGGAAATAATCATAAATGCTGAACATCTTTTAAAAAAATTAGAAAATCAAGAAAACCAAAGTAAGCCAAATAATATAAATCCAGATAAAAAAGAACTCCGACAGTTAGAGCTATTTAAAACAGACGGTAAACTAGAAAAAAAGATCAAAGATTTTGATATCTTAAAAGCTTCCCCGATGGAAGCCATGAACTTTTTATACGATATAAAAAAAGATATAAATGAGGAAGATTAATGATGAATGATATTATTCAACTATCTGAAACGGTTGCCAATCAAATCTCGGCTGGAGAAGTCATAGAAAGACCGGCTTCTGTGGTCAAAGAATTGATAGAAAACTCCATTGATGCAGACAGTGATCATATAACTTTAAGAATTAAAGATGGAGGTAAAGAAAAGATACAAATCATAGACAACGGTAAAGGCATAAAACCAGATCAGATTAAATTAGCTTTTGCGCGCTATACAACGAGTAAAATCAAGAACGCCGATGATCTTTTTTCTCTGAACTCCCTTGGTTTCAGAGGAGAAGCACTGGCTTCAATATCCTCTATATCAAAAGTTAAAGTAATCAGCCGACATCAGGATGAAGTCAAAGCTAAAAAGCTAATTATTGAAGGAGGAGAAGTAAAAGAAAACACCACAATAGGTGCCCCTATTGGAACTGATATAACGGTTACTGATATCTTTTTTAATACCCCAGCCCGTTATAAATATATGAAGACAACCAGGACTGAATTCCGTCATATAAGTAATATCTTGAATAAAGAAGTTATATCTTTTCCTAGTATTAACTTTAAATTCAGTCATGATGGAAAAAAACTTCTAGACACCCCTGGTAACGGTAAGGTAAAAGATACGATATTTAGTGTCTTCGGTAAGGAAATGACCGATAATCTACTCTATATAGAACATGAAGAACAGTTTGTAAAAATACAGGGATATATCGCTCACCCCTCTTATAACCGTTCTTCTCGTATTCATCAATATTTTTATGCAAATGGGCGTTCTGTAGAAAGTAATTTACTGGCTAAAGCACTGGAAAACGGCTTTAAGGGCTATATAGATAAAAATAAAAATCCAGTCGCTTTTATTTTTATTAAGTTAAATCCTATTCTAGTTGATGTGAATGTACATCCGACAAAAAGAAGGGTTAAATTCAGCCGTTATAATACAATTATGGATGTCTTAAAAACAGCAATTAAAACAAAATTGAATTCTATTAATACGGTAAAAAAAATTAGATTTAATGGAACAAAATCTGATATTAATAACAATAAATCAAAATACGGATCTTTAAAAAAACAAGAAAATAAACAAGATAATAAGGAAGAATATAAAAAAGAACAGTTATTTAAGGAAACAAAATCGGGTAGTTACCGAGATCAGAAACCAAGAACTGTTATTAAAAACTACGAAAACAAACGTGATGAAATAGATTTAGACTTAGAATTTGACTTAAAAATTACTAAGATATTCGGTCAGCTCTATAATACCTATATTATGCTCGAATCAGCGGAAGGACTCTATCTAGTAGACCAGCATAATGCTCATGAAAAAATAATATATAATAAGCTCTTAGATAAAATTAATGATAATCAAAATATTGATACTCAATCACTACTGACACCAATTAACATTGAGCTCAGTAATACTGAAATGGATATATTAATGAAATATCAATCTGTGTTTGTAGACCTCGGTATATATTATGAACAATTTGGGACAAAGAGCATTATTGTTAATGAAATACCTGTGTATCTTAAGGATGAAAATCAAAAAAATATAATTAAAGGTATCATAGATGAAATAATCACTAAAAATAAAAATATAAATAAAGCAAAATTGATAGAGGAAAGCTTAAAGTATATGGCTTGCAGGGCCGCTGTTAAAGCAGGTAATCAATTAAACAATGACCAGATAACTTATATAGTTAATAACCTATTTAAACTTGATAATTATGATCGCTGCCCTCATGGTAGGCCGATTTTGCTAATTTTATCTAAAGATGAAATTAAAAAGGAGATAGGTAGATAATGACCCATGAATTTGATAAAATCTTGGCAATTTTAGGTCCTACTGCTGCCGGAAAAACTGAACTCTCCTTAAATATTGCTGAAAAATATAGGGCTGAAATCATTTCTGCTGACTCCATGCAAATCTATAAGGAAATGGATGTTGGGACAGCTAAAGCAAGTAAAGAGATAATGAATAGGGTTAAACACCATCAGATCGATATAATCGAAGCAGATCAAAACTATTCAGTTGCTGATTATCAAAAGGACGTAGACCCTATAATAAAGGGTATCTTTAAAAGAAATAAACTCCCCCTTTTAGTAGGAGGTACAGGCCTTTATATCAATGCTGTATTAAAAGGATTTACTTTGCCAAAAATGGAGCCGGATGAAGTATTAAGGCGTAAACTGAGACAGAAAGCTGAAGAGAAAGGCAATAAATACATACACGATAAATTAAAAAAAATAGATTCAAAATTAGCCGATAAACTACATCCAAATGATCTAAGGAGAGTAATTAGGGGTATTGAAATATATAAATTAACCGGCCATACTAAAACTTATTATAAAGATAAACAAAAAAAGATTCCCCCCAGATATAGATCTATTAAAATTGGCCTTACTAGAAATCGTGAGCAATTATATGATAAAATAAATAAAAGAGTAGATTTGATGATTGAAAAGGGGCTAATTAAAGAAGCAAAATATATTTATAATAAGTATGATCTTGATAAAAAATCAACCGCCCGTCAGGCCATTGGATATAAAGAACTATTTAATTATTTTGAAGGTCAATATGATTTAAATGAAGCCATCCGACTCATAAAAAGGAATACCCGCAGATATGCCAAAAGACAATTGAGTTTTTTTAAAAGGGATGAAAATATAAAATGGTATAGTCTTTCAAAACTAACAAATGATAAATTATTTGAAAAAGTTAACTATTATTTGCAAAAAAATATTTAACTAAAAGGAGGAAAATCATGAAAAACAAATTTAACATTCAGGATACAGTCCTTAATCATATCAGAAAAAATAGTATTATTGTAAAAATATACTTAATGAATGGAGTTCAACTAAGTGGTCAGGTGATTGGTTTTGATGATTTTACAATTCTACTTGAGGTAGAAAATGACCTAAAGGTTATCTACAAACATGCTGTTTCTACGATAGAAACAAAGAAAAATATCAAAGATGTAATATTTAAAAATAATAAGGATAAAAACTAATGAAATTACAATTTTTAAAGATGCATGGCCTGGGTAATGACTTTATAATGATTAATGGCCTTGTTCAGAAAAATATTTACAATAATGATCAAGAGCTAATTAAAATGTTGTGTGATAGACATTTTGGTGTTGGTGCTGATGGAATAATCTTTATTTTAAAAGCCCAGCAAAAAGAAGCTGACTTTAAAATGAGGATATTTAACCCAGACGGCAGTGAAGCTGAGATGTGCGGCAATGGAATTCGCTGTCTTGCCCATTATTTAAAATTAAATAACTTAACAGACAAAAATAAGCTTGTCATTGAAACATTGGCCGGTTTAATCAAGCCGGAAATACTGAAATATAATAAGGAGCAAAGCATTGTCAAGGTTAATATGGGGCATGCTCACTTTTCATTAAATAAACTGGCTATTAACAAAAATTTATTAAAAAGTAAGATAGATAAATTGTCCGATTATCCCCTAAAAATAGCTGAAAAAAAATATTTATTAAACGGAGTTTCTATGGGTAACCCCCATGTGGTGATATTCGTAGATGACCTCAATAATATTGATTTAGATAATGTTGGTCCCTTGATAGAAGAACACCCACTATTTTTACAGGCAATCAATGTGGAATTTGTTAAAATTGTTGATAAAAATGAATTGGATGTCATTGTTTGGGAACGAGGAGCAGGAGCAACTTTAGCCTGTGGTACAGGGGCTTGTGCAGTTGCTGCAGTTAGTTTAGATCAAAATAGAGCAAATAATGATCTTAAATTAAATTTACCAGGAGGCCCCCTTCAAATATATAAAAATGATCATGGTGAAATGATGATGACAGGACCTTCAACCTTTGTATATAAGGGTGAGATAAAAACAGGAGGAATTTAATTATGGAAAATTCAAATCGTATAAAAAATTTGCCACCTTATTTGTTTGCTGAAATAGATAAGATGATCAATAATGCAAAATCAGAAGGAATGGATGTAATAAACTTTGGGATTGGTGATCCAGATCAACCAACTCCAAAAAATATTGTCAACAAAATGAGAGAAGCTGTCCAGGATCCGACAACACACAGTTATCCTTCCTATGAAGGACTAGTTGAATATAGGAAAGCCGTAAGTAATTATTATAAAGATAGATTCGATATAAATCTAGATCCAAATACAGAAGTAGTCTCATTAATAGGCTCAAAAGAAGGTATAGCTCATTTACCGTTATGTTATATCAACCCTGGTGATTGTGCATTAATTCCAGATCCAGGATACCCTGTCTATAAGACAAGTATACTTCTTGCAAATGGCAATACTATTATGGTTCCTCTTAAAAATGAGAATGGATTTTTACCTGATCTTGCAAATATTGCAGTAGAATCTGCTGAAAAGGCAAAAATATTCTTTTTAAACTACCCCAACAATCCAACCGGCGCTGTAGCCAGTCTCGATTTTTTTAAAGAGGTTATTGCTTTTGCAAAAAAATATAATATTATAGTTGCCCATGATGCAGCCTATACCGATATCTATTTAGACAAACATGTCCCACATAGTATCCTAAAAGTAGAAGGGGCAAAAGATGTAGCAGTAGAATTTAATTCTTTATCAAAACCCTTTAATATGACAGGATGGAGAATAGGATGGGCCTGTGGTAATAAGGATGTAGTAGAAGCATTAGGCCGCTTAAAAACAAATATTGATTCTGGAATATTTGAAGCAATCCAATATGCTGGAATAGAGGCATTATCTAATTCTAAGAAAAGTATTATAGAAATGAGAAAACTATATAAAAAAAGAAGAGATTTGATTGTAGATGGTTTAGCAGAATTAGGCTGGAATATAAAGACCAATAAAGCCACCTTCTATTTATGGGTGGAGGTTCCAGAAAATACAACATCATCTGAGTTTTCTAAAAAGTTGTTTAAGAAAACCGGCGTGTTCTTTACACCTGGAATTGGCTGGGGAGAATATGGCGAAAGTTATCTAAGAATTGCTCTAACAGTTAAGTCTAATAGGATTAAAGAGGCAATAAATAGAATTGAAGAAAGCAATTTTATTTACAATACTTAAAAACGAGGTTGATTAAAATTTTTAAAAAAAGTAATAAAATTATATATATAATTATTTTAATATTACTTGCAACAGCTTCTTTATCCCAGGCGGTAGAAGTGCCTGATTGGAAGGAAATGAAGGATGAGAATAATCAAATAGTAACAAAAAATCCAAATAATATTATGGCTAATTATAATTTAGCAATAGCTATGGTAAATTTGGGAGAAATAAAAAGCTTCTATAAAATGATAGATGATTTTGGAGATAATTTTGATATAGATGAATTCATCAATATATTGGAACCTTATTTAAAGGCACAACCTAAAATACCTGATGAAATATTATTTTTAAATTATGCTGCATTTTATGGTGTAATTACAGAAGACTACCACTTTGCTGCAAAATACTTCGAAAAAATCCTAAATTTAACCCCTGAAAACTATAATATACGTAATTTTTTAGCCGCAGTTCATTTAGAGCTTAAAAACTATAATTATGCCTTAATAGAAGCGAATAGAGCCATAGAAAGTAAAAATAATAAATTTTCTCACCTTATTTTAGGTATTATTCATTATGAACAAGGTAATATGATAAAGGCATTTAAAGAGTTTTCCCAAACTGGTACTCTCGGAACAGTATTCATCAATAATAATTAGATGGGAGATAATACAATGATTTTTGATATGAATGGTAATATCAATGATAGTCTCTTTAACTACCCTCTAGATGATTTTACAAAATTTAAAGAAAAAGTCTTATCTTGTAATCGTTGTAAACTACGCAGCACATGTAAACAGGTAGTTATGGGGGAAGGTTCATTAGATCATAAAATAATGTTTATAGGAGAAGGTCCTGGCTATAATGAAGACCAAAAAGGTAAACCTTTTATAGGGAAGGCGGGAAGATTGCTAGATAAAATATTAGACTCTGTAAAAATTAGAAGAAGAGATATTTATATTACAAATATCGTAAAATGCAGGCCGCCTGATAATAGGAATCCATCCCAACAAGAAATGGATGCCTGTTCATCCATTTTGAAAACTGAAATAAAATACATAAATCCTAAAGTCATAGTACCTTTAGGATCTGTAGCTTTAAAATATTTAGTTGGCTCTGATAAAAAAATTACCAGAGACAGGGGTAGCTGGTTTAATAAAGGAGAAATATTTTTCTTACCAACTTTCCATCCCGCCTATCTGCTTAGAAACGCCAGGATGAAAAAACCTGTCTGGGAAGACTTTATGAAAATCAAAAAATCAATGGAGCGAATAGAAGAGCTCTATGATGTTTAAACTTCTCTTAATCAAAATTACGGAATAATCCTACAACCTTACCCATTAGTTTTAGATTTTTCACTAATATGGAATCATAATTTGGATTCTCAGGTTTCAACTCTATATAATCGTTTCTCTTATAAAATCTTTTAACTGTAGCCCTATTATCAATTAGGGCTATTACTATTTCACCATTATTGGCGGTTCTCTGCTGCTGTGCAATAACATAATCTCCGTCATTGATACCTGCATTTTTCATGCTCTCACCATCTATTTCCAGCATAAATAGTTGTTTCCCCTTTGTTTTTATAAAACTGGTCGGAACCGGAAAATAATCCTCAATGTTCTCTTCTGCTAAAACAGGTATACCGGCTGTTACCCTTCCTACAATGGGAATATATATCATTTCTTTTTCAAATTGTTCTTTGAATTCTTTTTCATCTTTATGCTTATCCAAAATTTCTATAGCTCTTGGCTTAGATGGATCTCTCCTTATATATTCTAATTTTTCCAATGTTTTTAAATGGTTATGTACTGAAGCTGGTGACTTTAAACCTACAGCTTTGCCTATTTCTCTTACAGAGGGAGGATAACCCTTGTTATTTATTTCATTAATAATAAAAAGATAAATTTCTTCTTGCCTCTTGCTTAACTTATTCAAATCTGCCATATACTTCCCTCCAAAATATGAAATATATTTATTAAAAAATAAATGTTATGTACTAATTAACCATTAACTGTTTAAATTATAACATAAAAATCTCAGTAAAGCAAACAATCGTTCTAATAGATAATTTTATTATTTGACAGTAAACATTTGTTTTGTTATAATATTATTATAGTACATTTGTTCGGGAGGGATAAAAATGTATAAAGGTAATGTCAAATTAACCAAAAAGAAGGAAATTCATTTAATACCTCGCTTTATCATTGTTATATCAGTTATTTTGTTAACTATTTTAACCATTATTAGTATCTGGTCACTGACAGCAGACACCCAAAAAATATTTTTATATAAAGAAATTGAGATACAAAAAGGACAAACACTATGGAATATAGCCGAAAGTGAGTTCGGTACACAAAATGATATAAGAAAATATGTTTACAAGATTAAACAAATCAATAATCTAAAAGACGCAAATATAAAACCCGGCCAGATTATTAGGGTTCCAATCGAAAGAGAAGTATAAATATATGTTCGTTAAGAGAAATGATTGAAAATATAAGGGATTTAACTAGAGATTTTTGAATATACAAGCAATTTTTTTAATATACAATGAATTAATTGTGAATAAATATATGATCTAATAAAATGTTTTTTCTATTTGTAGTTATATGATTTAAAGATAAAAGAATAGGTTTATAAGTATAAAAAGTGCAAAAATATTTTTTATTTATTTCGTAAAATGTATATTTTACGAAATAATAGCCTTTTTTTGTAGTTTTTTTGCTAAATACTTTAAAAACCTCTATTAATAGTTTATAATCTAAGTTAAGAGTAATTTTTTTCACTTTTTACTTAGGAGGTTTTTAGATGAAATTAAATATAATCGTAGATAGTTCTTGTGACCTTCCCAAAAAATATTTGGATAAATTAAATATTGCTCCCATCACAATAAAATTTAAAAATTTAGTCGTCCAAGATCGAATTGATATTTCTCCGGAAGAATTTTATGAAAAATTAAAATCAATTAATTATAGTCCAAAAACAGCTGCTCCTTCCCCGGGGGATTTTTTAAAACATTTTAAAAAAGATCATGAAAATTTTATATTCGCAATATCTTCAGCTTTAAGCAGTAGTTACAATAATGCTGTCTTAGCTAAAAACATCTTTCTTGAAAAATTAGATAATGGTTTTATACATGTTTTCGATACCCTGAATGCTTCTGTTGGTGAAGGCTTAATTATATTAAAATTAATCGAGCTTAAAGAAAAAAGTATGGATAATGGTACACTTATAAACGAGTTAGACGCTTATATCGAAGATTTAAATACTTTTTTTATCCTAGAACATATGGATAACCTAATTAATAGCGGACGACTCAATAAAATTGTTGGTAAGTTGGTTAAATTTTTAAATATTAAGTTATTGATGGGAAAAGATAAAAACGGAGCTATTAAATTATATGAAAGAATTAGAGGTTCTAAAAAAGCTTCTCAAATGCTTTTAAAATATATTGAAAAACACGGAAAAGATTTAGAAAATAAATACCTGGGGATAGCCCATTATGATTGTTATCAAAAAGCTTTAAATTTTAAAGAAGAAGTTGAAAAAAAATATGATTTTAAGGATATTATAATTACTGAAATTGGTCCAACTATTGCTACTTATGCCGACCGTAATGCACTATTAATCAGTTTTTAATCAAATATATATAATAACTCATTTATTTTAACTTTTACAATTAAAAAAACGCTGTAAAATATTTTTAAAAATTTCTAAAATATATTTACAGCACAATTTTTAAGACCTATTTGGGTCTTTTTTTTATTATTATATATTAATAAAAATTGTTAATTTTTACCATTTTTATTTTTCTTGATATGTGTTGATGATTTTACCATAAT
>Ga0209942_1000120_pt1 | contig 47946 bp, 35 predicted proteins | sample SalPonR1_A_D2_MG_FD_185695 | JGI IMG/M metagenome (GOLD analysis project Ga0209942, IMG submission 185695) | Salt pond soil microbial communities from South San Francisco under conditions of wetland restoration - Salt Pond MetaG R1_A_D2_MG... ...
ACTCAAAATCTGGATAACCCCCCCCTCAAGGTATCTATCCTTGCGGGGCTTGTGTCTAGTGGAGGTGCCGGGAGTCGAACCGCGAAGCACCGCTTCGCAAGAACAACGCTCAGATCCTAATTCTCCTGAGTAATGAATTAGAATCCGACAATAAAATTATAGAAATACAAAACCCCGTCAAGGCATATAACCTTGCGGGGCTTGTGTCTAGTGGAGGTGCCGGGAGTCGAACCCGGGTCCGGGAAGGTAAATCGTCAAGCATCTACATGCTTAGCTATTGATTAAAGTTTCGGATGGAGCAATGCTCAATAGCAAAGCAACTCCAACCTATTCTGCATTAAGTTCTCCTTCCACCCAGCAGACATGGGCTTGGGAAAAGTCTATCTAAGTCGGCGTTCAAGACAGGGTCAATAGACGAACACCTGTGAGAACGGACGGCTTGCTTTACGCAGCCAGTCGGTATGAGTAATTGTTGTCAACTACTTTTTATCCATGATGGTTGATTTACGAGAACCATCGGTCACTCTCGGCATGCAGCCTGCAATTGTACGCAGCCCGTCGAATCCGTTACACCCCCAAAATGTCAAAGTACATGTGTCTGTTTCATAACAATGAACAGATCTATAATATAACGAATCTATCGTCCAATTAGTATGTGTAGATTAAATGGTTTATCTGTTTGCAATAGAATGAGCTATGAATACCTGTGAGTCCATTGCCACGCTTAAAAACCATCTCCTTCCCTGTTACGTAATCACACTCCAGGAATATCCTTCTATCTATCTCAATGGTTGAATAGGAATGCAACATGTGCTTAATTGGTTCGTAATCATCAATAATCATATTTAAAAATCAAGTATCATTGACACGAGCTGCTTTATTAACGTTCATCATCACTCTAATCAGTTTTTTGTCTGTAGCCCAAGGGCAGCAGACGGCTTCAGTCAACGGTTATATTACCGACTCTGAAACCGGAGAGACCCTGATATCTGCTAATGTAGCTATCATTGAACTTAACAGGGGTACCTCTGCCAACACATCAGGCTACTATGCTATTACTAACCTGCCGCCCGGCAGCTATACTCTCGTGGCCAGCTACATAGGGTATCGCCAAAATGAGCGAACAATAGAGCTCAGAGCTGGAGAAACCAAGCGCATCGATATTGAAATGATCCCTGCTGGAGTTGAGCTTGAGGAAGTCATAGTTGAATCCAAAACCGAACGTGAAGACCAAAGAAATATTGGAACGGCTCAAATTACAACAGAACTCATCAAAGATCTCCCTCCTGTTATTGAGCCCGATGTGTTTCGATCCATACAGCTGCTTCCGGGCGTGAAAGCGGCAAATGATTTTTCCAGCGGCCTCTATGTCAGAGGCGGCGGCCCTGATCAGACACTCATTCTTCTGGATGAAACAACCGTATATAATCCATCTCACTTCTTCGGTTTCTTTTCGACATTCAACCCGGATGCCGTCAAAGATGTGAGACTTTATAAAGGCGGATATCCAGCAAATTACGGAGGGCGCCTGGGATCTGTTCTTACGGTATTTAACAAAGATGGTAACAGAAATGAAACCCGGGGTTCTGTGAGTTTAGGCCTTCTGGCATCACGCATCAGTGCAGAGGGCCCCACAGGCTTTGGTTCATGGATGCTCGCCTTTCGAAGATCTACCCTTGAACCAGCTCTTGCGGTTTTGAGAAACACAACGGACAACGTACCTGATAAATTTTATTTTTACGACATAAACGGGAAAATCAATATTGACGCTACTGAAAATGACCGATTGTCACTGGCCTTTTACACTGGCACCGACAATGTCCTTTTCCCATTCGGTGAAGATGCATCCATCGGACTGAACTACGGGAATCGTACTATCAGCGGCCAATGGAGAAAAATTCTGTCTGATAAGCTCTTTCTTAAAACCACTGTTACTGGATCCCGCTACTTCAATAATCCGAAATTCAGTATTGGAGGCACACCCTTTGAACGGGATAATGATGTGTATGATATCTCACTGAAGTCAGATATCGAATATATTCCCAACGAAAAGCATACGATATCTGCCGGATTTTGGGCCGGGAACCTCATTCTGAAATTTAACGATAGGTTTGATCGCCAGGAGACATTCGCAAACCGTATTCAAAGTAATTATGCGTCATTTTATATTCAGGATGAGTGGACTCCTGGTGACCGTTGGATTTTTAATGGCGGCATTCGATTTAACCGGTTTTCAGAAGGTGATTATTTTAAGATCTCTCCCCGCCTGTCAACAGAATTCCGTCCAAACTCTTCTATAAGGTTACAGGCAGCATACGGCCGATACTACCAGTTTCTCACGCTCATCACCAACGAAGCATTTTCCGGCTTTGATTTGTGGCTGACCACAGATGACGGCGTCCCGCCCGCTTTTGGTGATCAGTTTGTTCTTGGGGCTAAAACAATACCGTTTGAAGGATATGGGCTGGATATCGAGTTTTACTATAGGTCCATGCGAGATCTTTTCGAGCTTGATCCGTTTACAAGTGATGCCGCGGGACTGGATTATAGTGATCTTTTTCGTTTTGGTGAAGGGTATGCATATGGTGCCGAAATCTTTTTTGAAAAACAGGTTGGCCGGCTAACCGGATTCATTGGATACACATTTGGCGTGACTCGCCGAAAGTTCCCCGGCTTCAATACAGACATCAGCGCCCAGAATCCAACAGCCAGATTTTATCCACCAAAATACGACCGCCTTCATGATTCGAACATCGTTGTGAATTATCGTTTATCTGAACGGTGGAGCACCTCGGCTGTATTTAGTTACGGGACAGGTCAAGCTTATACAGAACCACTTGGACGAACCGAATTCCCGGGTGTTCCATGGGGCAATCTGGATCGGGAATCATTTACAATTGGCCGCCTTAATGCCTCACGTCTTCCCGCATATCACCGTATGGATGTAGCTTTCAGCAGGGCAGGTAACTTTTTTGGTCTTGGAGAAGCAGAGTGGCGTTTTCAAATCATAAATGTCTATTCCCGAAGAAACACCTGGTTCTATAATTATGACTTTGATGAAAATCCTGTTGATCGAACGGAAGTGACGCTCCTGCCTATCCTGCCATCTGTATCATATACCGTAAATTTTTAGATTATGAATCGACTTATCTTCGTCCCAATCTTATTAGTTTTGATTCTTATCACAAGCTGTGATGTGTATAATCAAGATGATTACCGTGAACTGGTGGTAATGGAAGCATACGCTATAGCTGGACGGCCGCTCCCGGATGTACGGGTTTCTACCACCGGGCCTGTAAATGATGAATATTCATTTGTTGATGTTGCCATTAACGATGCGTCTGTTGTTGTCACACAACTTGATTCAAACGGAGAGCCTTTAGAGGATTTCAGCTATACGAGGCGTACTATGGGAGTTTACAGAGCAACAAATCAATCCGTTCTTGTTGAGCCGGGCGCTACTTACAGAATTAACATCCAGTTTGAGTCTCGAACAGAACAGCTTACGGCTGAAACAGTAGTGCCACAGCAATTTGAAATTTTAAGTGATGTAAATGAATCCTACGTATACCAGTCAGAAGACCGTCTCGAAATAATACTAACAGCAACTGAGTCGAATGCCAAACAAAATGTGTATGTCTTCAATACAATTACACTTGAACCGAGTTTAGATAACCTTACTCCTTTTTATAAAAGTGCTGTTGATGACCGGGATGCCGGGATTGAAGAATTTTTTAATAACTCATCGGGCCTGATAAACGAAGGGAATTTCGAAGTAAATGATGATCAGACTATCACCCTGCAGTTTCCATGGATTGGCGTCGCTTTTTATGGTGAAAATGCCGTCGTTACAAACTCAGTTGATTCAAATCTTGCTGATCTGGCTCGTTCCGAAGAGTTACAACTCGGTGGATCTACACTGCCACCAGGTGAAATACCCAACCTGATATATAATGTTGATGGCGGAATCGGTGTATTTGGAAGTATTGCTTCGGATACCATCATCACAAATTTTATCCGTCCAGAACTGCCATAACATCCTTTTTCATCAAATCAAACAAAGATATATTCACCCAACTTCAGTAGCTCTGCTACGTATATTTGATAGGCTTGTATCAGATGATTCCGTCATCGCGGACTCCGATCCGCGATCTTCTATTTCTGGAATGACACGATGTTATTTTTGACACTCACTGTTTGAACGTAGGAGAACGATACCGCATCAAGTGCGGTATGACGCTTTGATTAGACTCGATGTCTTTTCCGTCAACAAATTGACTTTTCCTTTAAATAGGTTTTATCCTGACCGTTTTTTTCGAGATATTTAAAGATGCACAAATTTCTTACACATGATCTCTTAACACAGATTTTATGATTATTCCTATCGCAAGTGACCACGCTGGTTTTGAGGCAAAAGAGATAACAAAAGAATTGCTTGAAGAAATGGGTCATATGCCGCTCGATTTCGGCACCCATTCATCTGACAGCGTAGATTATCCCGATTATGCCGTTCAGGTTGCAGAAAAAATCAATAAAAACGAACACGACCAGGGGATCCTTATTTGCGGCAGCGGCCAGGGAATGTGCATGACTGCAAACAAATATCCCAATGTGCGGGGAGCTTTAGTATATGATACAAAATCAGCATATCTCACACGGCAGCATAATAACGCAAACGTACTCTGCCTGCCCGGCAGAAGTCTGGACAGAGAGCAAATTAAACAAATTTTAGAAAAGTGGTTTGATACAGATTTTGAAGGCGGCCGTCACGAACGGCGCGTAAATAAAATACGCTCACTCACAGATAAATAGACATACTCAATGGACGAACTGAATCACAAAGATCCTGAGATTGCCGATCTTATCCGGCAGGAAACTGAACGACAGAATTATAACTTTGAGCTAATCGCCTCCGAGAATTTCGCCTCCAGGGCCACGATTGAAGCGATGGGCACTGTCCTGACTAATAAGTATGCTGAAGGATATCCCGGCAAACGCTACTATGGCGGCTGTGAAGTTGTTGATAAGGTTGAGAACCTGGCCCGTGAGCGTGCTAAAAAATTGTTCGATGCAGATTGGGTCAATGTTCAGCCTCATTCAGGAGCCTCGGCCAATGCAGCCGTGTACCTTGCATTTATGAATCCCGGCGATACACTTCTCGGGCTTGATCTCTCTCATGGCGGACATCTCACTCACGGATCACCCGTGAACTTCTCCGGTATCACCTATCACGCCGAATTTTACGGGGTTGAAAAAGAAACCGGACGCATTGATATGGACAAGGTTCGTGAGAAGGCAAAAAAAGTGAAGCCTAAAATGATCTCAATTGGCGCAAGTGCCTATCCCCGTGATTTTGATTATCAGGCTTTCAGGGATATCGCTGATGAAGTTGGTGCATTTTTGTGGATGGACATGGCGCATACAGCCGGTTTGATTGCAACAGGCGAACTGAATAATCCAATCCAGATTGCTGATGTCGTTACTACAACCACTCATAAAACTCTTCGCGGTCCCCGCGGAGGCATGATTCTTGTCGGCAAAGATGGTGAGAACAAGCTGGGTGTCACCGCCCGTAAATCTGGTCGTGTTAAAAACTGGAGCGAAGTTCTCGATTCCGCAGTCTTTCCCGGATCTCAGGGCGGGCCACTTATGCACGTCATTGCTGCGAAAGCCGTCGCATTTGGCGAAGCACTGCAGCCTGATTTTAAAGATTATCAGCACCAGGTTATTCTTAATGCTGCTACTCTTGCTGAAACATTCACTGAGAAGGGCTACAATCTTGTTAGTGGCGGTACAGATAATCACCTTGTACTACTCGATCTTAGAAATAAGGGGCTTAACGGAAAGATTGCTGAAGAAGCACTCGATGAAGCCGGTATTACGGTCAATAAAAATATGGTTCCATTCGATACTGAAAGTCCATTCGTAACATCCGGCATTCGTATTGGCACACCTGCGCTTACTACACGCGGCTTCCGTGAAGCACAGTTTGTAAGAGTCGCCGAACTTATTGATACAGTTTTACAGAACCCTGAAGACGAACGGACACTCACTACAGTGAAAACAAAAGTGAAGGCTCTTTGTACTGAATATCCTCTTTACGACTTAAGCAAAGTATAGATGAAGGCATGTCAATCGGGGAAAAGACGTCTGGGAGATCCAGGATATTTTCTGTTTTTAAGAAATTGTAACTCGACAGACGTCCTTACAGATGAGTGATCTTCCTGAAAAGAGTGACTCAAAACGAAAAATCATGGGGTCTATCCTTCCTAAAGCGAAGAAACCCAAAAAAGATCCCACAGCATCCATGTCCTTCCTTGATCATCTGGAAGAACTGCGCTGGAGAATCATCAAGGGTGTAATTGGTGTCGGAATCGGTGTGATAATAGCATTTATTTTTTCTGATTTCTTTATTCAGGAATTTATACTCGGTCCTACCCGAGCAGACTTTTTTATGTACCAGATCATGCCCATTGATGCGGTTGAGCTTTCACTCATTTCCAGGCGCCTGCCGGGTCAGTTCTTCACTTACTGGGGTACATTAATTATCATTGGGGTCATTATAGGATCCCCTATTCTTTTTTATCAGCTATGGTCGTTTATTGAACCCGCTCTTGGTTCAGGACAAAAGATAAAAACGGTGCTAAATGCTCTTTTCATTAATTTCTTTTTCCTGTTAGGTGTCGCTTTTGGGTATTTCATCCTTGTCCCATTTGCCGTTCAGTTTTTTACACAGTTTGTAATATCTGATGTTATCAGCAATGAGTTTGATATCAATGAATATTTTACTTCAGTAGCTTTATGGACGCTATCTTGCGGTTTGGTTTTCCAGGTACCCGTTATCAGTTATTTTCTCTCTAAGGTGGGGCTCGTTACTCCGGAAGGAATGCGACAGTACAGGCGTCACGCAATTGTAGCATCACTTGCCATCTCAGCATTTCTCACACCACCCGATCCTGTCTCCCAGATTATGATCGCTCTTCCATTGATAATTTTATATCAGTTTTCGATTCTGCTTAGCAGATATGCGCAACGACAGCGCAAGAAAGAACTCGAAGCAGCGTTAGGAGGTGGAGATGTATAAATTCTTTACGCTCGCTATTTTATACCATGGAAAATAATCACGATCTTATTTCACCATTATAAACCCTACCTTCAGTCTTACAGCTGAAGCCCCTTTAATCTCCGTCAATCTGAATTTGAATTAACCTAGTTACAGCCTTTAATACATGAAGACATCATCAGCATTACTGATATCTGCCGCCATTCTTATCATTACAGTTTTTTCTGCCTGTACCACTGATTCAGGTTTCACCTTACAGGAGCCTACCTTTGATGCCGTTCCGGAACCCTTTGAGATTGGACAGGAAGAAGGAATGCCCGTTATTGATGGCGTTACAAAGTATGTTATTGAAGAAGGTCGCGGAGTGGATCAAGTGGTTATTCGCGATCAGATTGCTATCTTCTTAACGCTTCGAACTCTTGATGGAGAGATTATATACAGCTCTTATCAAAACAATAACGATAATCCGATACAAGCAAATGTTCAGAACATTTTAACACCACGCCCGCCTGACATTGTACGGTCATTTTCTTTTGAGCGTGCACGAACTGACGGACTCAGAAAGGGCATCATCGGAATGCGTGAAGGCGAAAAACGTGTCATCATCGTTCCGCCGGACCAGGGATTTGAACTCATTGGCACTGGATCTATAAACACGCCTTTTCGAGAAGACAGCCTTCGATATGATGTTGAACTACAATTTATATTTTGAACCGCACTTTTATTGCCAATACATAATGGGCCTTTAAAATCTGGGCGGGGTTTACAGACTCATGATATTAACTATATCGATATTTAGCCCAGAACTTTTTAAGATCCATATCAATTTCAGTAGTTCGTATAGCTTCTCGCCATACGGTCCGAAAGGCCTGTCAAAATTTCGTGGACATTAGTGCCCGCTTCTTTTGCCCATCTTGCAGCATTCCAGGCATCGCCACCCATAATAGTTACTTCAGAATCAACTGGTAGCTTTTCCTGACCAAGGTTTATCATAATGTAATCCATTGTAACATTCCCTGCCACTCGGTACCGTTTTCCATCAACAGATACTTCCAGTTTATTGCTCAGTGATCTGGGCACCCCATCGCCATAGCCAACGGGTACAGTTCCAATGAAGCAATCTTCAGGTGCCGTCCAGGTGCCGCCATAACTTACTCTCTCACCCTTTTTTATCTTTTTGATCTGTACAACTCTAGACTTCCATGTCATAACAGGCGTAAGCCATTCAGGCTGAACATCTCCTGCTGCATAGCCAAGATGTACTAATCCGGTTCTGATCATATCAAACTCTTCCAGGTCATAATGTACCGCTCCACCTGTATTGCAAATATGGACCAGTGGAACTTCTTTGAACATTTCCAGAATTTCTTTGAATGTATTCAGTTGTTCTTTTACCTCATCAGATCCCGGATCATCAGCCATCGAATAATGAGAATATATGCCAGAGCAAATCAACCGCTGATTAGCAACAGCCATTTTCCGAACTTCTTCGGCCTGATCAGGCGAAAATCCCAGTCGATTCATACCCGTATCGAAGTTAAGATGATATTTTGTGCCATCCATCAGCATGGAGAAATGCGTCAGATCACTGATTGTCGCTGTTAGTCCATGGGTTTGGTAGGCCGCAGCTGTTCGGGCAGATGGAACCCCAAAAACGAGTATCGGCTTTTTGATGCCCCCCATTCTCAATTCAATGGCCTCATCAACAAATGCTACTCCAAACCAATCAACTTCCGGTTCTATTTGTTTTGCAATTCGGACTGCTCCAAGACCGTAGGCATTACACTTAACTACCGATAGAATTTTACCGGCAGACATTCTTCTCTTCATTTCATGAAGATTATCAGTCATTGCATGAAGATCAATTTCGGCGTAAGAATTTGGGAAATGAAGTTTCAACGATTAGCTCCGAATAGTTTTCTGCGTTTATGTTTTTTAAGAATGACCTGTGCAGCATTATACCCTGCGGCACCAAACACGCCACCACCCGGGTGACAAGAGGCGCTGCTGAGATACAGGTTTTTGATGGGTGTTTCGTACTGGCTGAGCTCCGGTGTAGGCCGAAACATAAACATCTGATCAAAATTCATCTCAACATGCATCACATTGCCACGCAGCAAGCCATGCTTGCGCTCAATGTCCAGCGGCGACTGAATATAACGATCGATAAGTTTTCCTTTCATATTAGGCGCGTATTTTTCCACCACACTATAAATTTTATCAGCTTCTCTTTCACGTATATCATCCCAATGAAGGCCATTTGCTAGCTCATAAGGGTGCCATTGTGCCCATGCAAATAGTGTGTGATTCCCATCTTTTGCAACATCAGGATCAATTTTTGAAAACGTCATGGCCAATACAGCGGGGTCTTCCGGCGGCAACTTTTTATGATAGTCACCAATGGCTCTGTGCATGTAGTCAACAGATGGTGCAAGAAGCTGCATCCCATTATGTATATGTGGATCACCAGGACAGGCAGTGTACTCAGGAAGCTCTTCAACAGCACACCGAATTACCATACCAAACCCGTTGCCAACCTGGATATTTTTCACTTTGGTAAGAAGCGAATCGTCAATATGATTCTTTCCGACCAATTTCATCATAGTTGTCTGAACATGAGCGTTCGAAACAATTAAATCTGCTTCGAAGTAGCTTCCGTCCTCAGTCAAAACACCACGCGCGTTTCCATCCTCAACTTCAATAGAAGACACCGGGTGGTCAGCCAGCACTACCCCGCCGTGTTCCTCAATTAGCGCTTTCATCGCCTGCGTAAGCATGCCACTCCCCCCTCTTGGGTGCTTGGCTCCACTCTGATGCAGCATCGACTGCCATCCCACAAAATCACCCGTTGCACTCTGGTCAGGCAGGGGGCCAGACTGAGCCGCAAACCATGTGAGTGCAGCGTGCATATACGGACTATCAAATGCATTTTTTACCACACTGCCGTAACTGCCCAGAATCTTTTGGAGGCCGTTAATCTGCTCTCCTTTTTTAAACATCGACCCGTCTCTGATCTGACCTTTCATCAGCTCCGTGACGATATTTTTTCCATTGGGCGGAACCATAAATGCTTTCAAAACACCTTTATTGATGCGTCCCCAGAAATCAACAAACTCACGGTAATTCTCTACATCTTCAGGTGCTACCTGTTTGATGGAATCCAGGGTCCGCTCAAGATCCTTATAAAAGTGAATCACCCCTTTGCCATCGGGCACCGGGTAGCTCATTATTGGATCCATCTCTATGTATTCAAGGCCATAATTTGTGAGGCCCAGCTCTTCAATAATGCCTGTTTGATGGATCATAATATGGACTGATGAACCTACATCCATCCTGAAACCATGAGGATTCTGTTCGCTTTTAAACATCGTTTCAGTACAAACGGCTCCACCTATTGTATCGCGCCGTTCGAGTACACAAACACGCATACCGGCTTTTGCCAAATAACAGGCAGTTATAAGTCCGTTGTGCCCTGAACCAATAATTATTGCATCAAATTTTTTCATCTTCCGTAAAGCGTTTTTACCAAGTGGAATCGTTCATATCTTTTCTTAAGTTTCGAACGAATATTCTGAGTCATCAATTCAGCCCTATTTAACAAAATATTAAGTTACAACTACGTATATGCAATTTCTGAAAACTTTTTTGGCATCAATACTCGGTACGCTTACCGCCCTTATCCTTCTGATACTCATAGGGTTTGGTATCTTGGTCAGCAGTTCCTCTGAACCAGAACCCTATGTTCGGTCAAATTCTGTGCTTACATTTACTATGTCAGGCGATATTCCCGCACGAACGCTGGCAGATCCATTTCAGGAACTCCTGAATCCGGGAATGGGCGCTCGGTTATCGCTCCAATCGCTTAAAAACAACCTTGAGAAAGCGGCCGCAGACGACAATATTAAGGGTATCTGGATCAAAACAAATTTTGTATCAGCTTCCTGGGCAAATCTTGAATCTGCATATACCTACTTCGAGGATTTTAAAGAGAGTGGAAAATTCCTCTACTTTAGCACTGATGACATCGGTATGAATGAAAAGTCATACTTTCTGGCTTCTCTTGCTGATTCAGTATTTTCACCCCCTGAAACAGGGTTTGAATTCGACGGTTTTGTAGCCCAGGTTACATTTTACAATGATATGCTGGACAGAATAGGCATTGAGCCGGAAATATTCCGTGTTGGTGAATATAAATCCGCTGTTGAGCCTTATACTCAAATGGAAAGCTCACCCGAAAGCGAAGAACAGCTGACAGCCATTTTAAATGCAGCATCAACACGATTTGTGGAAGCGATTGAGGCACGGACCGGAAAATCAGCTGAGGAAATTAATGACCTCCTGAGTTCTGCACCTATCAACCGGCTGCAGTTTGCACTCGATAATGGATTAATTGACGCCTTCGCCTATCATGATGAAGTTGAAGCGATGGTAAAAGCACGCGTGGGGATTGAAGATGATGATGATCTCGAAACCATCGGTTTTGGCCGCTACTCTAGAGTAAGTCAAAGCAGCGCCGGGATAGATACACCGGAGACGAGCGATAAAATAGCTGTTATTTATGCATCCGGTATCATTCTGCCCGACCTTGGCGGAGGACCCTTTGCTACAGAAACTGGCATCACTGCCGAATCAGTTAGGGAACAGCTAAAGTCAGCTCTTGATGATGATGATGTTAAAGCAATTGTTTTTCATGTGAATAGTGGCGGTGGTGCTGCAACTACCTCAGATCTCATATGGCACGACATTCGGCGTGCTTCTGAACAAAAACCTGTCATTGCATCCATGGGAACTGTAGCTGCTTCAGGTGGTTACTATATCGCTGCCGGAGCTGATACAATTGTAGCGGGTGAAAACACAATTACAGGTTCCATCGGGATCTTTAATCTGCTTTTCAATTCTCAGGAACTTTTCAATGAGCAACTGGGAATTGCTTTTGACACATTCGAAACTCATGAATATGCTGATCTTTTTGATCTCACTCGTCCCTTTACAACTGCTGAGGAGCGCGTGATTCAGCAAAATGTTGAAAATGGTTACGATACATTTGTTACCAAGATGGCGGAATCACGAGGAATGTCCTACGACGAGATCGACGCAGTAGCACGGGGTCGGGTCTGGACCGGAGTGGACGCATACGAACGTGGCTTGGTGGATGTGCTGGGTGGTATTGATCTCGCTATTGAAATTGCGGCAGAAAAAGCAGGTATCGAAAGCTATACATTGGATAACTATCCGAAGCAGAAGGATGTTTTCCAGGAACTGTTTGCATCCGGTAATGCTCAGGTACACGCTTTTATGCTGAGCTTTCTGCCTGAGCCCTTAAAGCAACAAGAAACTCAGAATCTTATGAAGCTCATGAAACAGCCTAAAGGCAGTAATTGGGCATTGCTACCCATCAGGTTTGATATAAACTAAGATCATTATTGAACATTAAAAGTCATGCCGCATAACATGTGGCATGACTTTTTTTTGTCAAAACGATTTGTGGAACTTACCCCTTACCCCCTTCTGCTTTCAATAAACCAGCTTGTGAGGAAAGGAATCTCAGACAGAGAAGTTGTTAAATAAACATAAAGGCCCTACCCCATTTTCAAACTCCTTACTCCCTATTTGATACTGATGGTGATAAGAGGATGAGTCTCAACTAGAGTCAAATATTTTACGTAAAAATTCAGCTTCTTTTTTTATACTGACGATAGTATCAAACGCCGTTACTATAAACTTTACAATCATCAGATTCGCACCAACATAAAGCCAAATGGACCTAGGCCGGTTTACAATTGAGCAACTCAGTGAAGGTTTTTTTGAACTCTTCAAAGACGGTACGTTTACGAAAATGGATCCGGGCCGTCTCAATAATCCGGGTGAAGATGCTACACTTGGCAGATACTCTTCTGCAATCGGTATCGACCCGCTTTTCATATCAGACGGTAATCACCACATCCTTGTAGATACCGGACTTGGGTGGGGACTCGATCACAAAAGCAGTTACGAGGAAAGCTCAAATATCGTCACAAACCTTGAGATTTTTGGGGTCAACCCAGGGGATATTGACATGGTAATCTTGACCCACCTTCATTTTGATCATGCAGCCGGTTGCACTCGGGTATCTGATCAATTCAAGACAGAAGCTACATTTCCGAATGCAACGTACCTGCTTCAGAAATCGGAATGGGACTTTGCCTTGCATCAGCAGCAGACTCAGCAGAATACGCCCGGGGCAGACTACCGGCTGGACGAGCTTTACCGACTGAAAGCTGACGACAGGTTCAAGTTTGTTGAAGGAAATCAATCTCCAGTTGATGGTATCAAACTACTCCATAGCAGCGGGCACACGCCCGGGCACCAGGTTATAAAAATACAGGATAGTAATCAGACTGCTTATTTTCTGGGAGATCTGATTCCTACTGAATACCATCTGAATCATTACTCAATGAAACGGATTGATCATTCTCCTCTTACAGCAAAAAAAGCAAAGACACTGATTCTTAAAGAAGCATTCAAAGAACAAGCTCAGCTCTTTTTCTACCACTCTCTTTTCAATAAATCCGGACTTTTAGCCAAAGACAGACATAGAAATTATATTTTAAAAGAGAAACGTACGTGAGTATGATTAGAACACATCAAAAGATAATTTCTCAACTTATCAATCAACCTTGAACGAATCATCATCAGGTTCATCCGAGATTCTTCCATTTATCCCGGCCAGGGAATCACGCCTGTTCATCTCAATATTTGATATATACTGCCGTTGGCTGTTTTGGAGGCGTTTTGAGTCTGTAAATATAGAGTCAGACTATCAGCCGGGTGATAAACAAAAAACCATTTACTATTCAAATCATAACTCCTGGTGGGACGGGTTGATACCCTTTCTTCTCAACCAGCGGCTATTCAGACAAAATGCGCGTGGAATGATGGAGGACGTTCAGCTTCATCGCTATAAATTTTTCAGGCGCATTGGTGTTTTCTCAATTAACCTGGGCTCACCACGGTCATCCATGCAGTCACTGCGATATGCCATTCGATCGATGGAACGTCCAAATGCAGCTCTCTATATTTATCCACAAGGTAAAATTGTTCCTTTTTCAGCCGGCTCACTTGATTTCAGAAAAGGAATTGGCTGGTTGGCAAGAAAGCTGCCACATGCCGATCTCGTTCCGGTCGGAATTTACATCCATACAAAAGAAAGTGACAAACCGACTCTGGAAATTAAAATAGGCGAAGCGGTAACCGTTAGTCGTGAAAAGCCGGGAGATGTTATCAATAAAAAACTTGAAGATAAACTATCTGAACTTCTCCAGAATATGATCAAAGCCTGATTTTCGATCAAACTCTCCAGGTTTCTTAAACTAAAGGCGGGTTTAAAAGACTAAACTGCATCCGTAACCAGCTTATAGGTTGGGTCCTCAAGTATATTGACCTCAATAATCGCATCGGCGTTTAGCAGAAGCTTCCTGCAGTCTTTACTTAGATGTGTCAGATGTACCCTTTTTCCGTTTTTATGATATCGCTCTGTGATTTTATTAAGTGCCTCAATTGCAGACATGTCCACAACGCGACTCTCCCTGAAGTTGATCACAATATTGTCAGGGTCATTTAAAACATCAAATTTATCATTAAACACGGAGACCGATCCAAAAAACAGTGGCCCATATATCTCATAATGTTTTGCTCCTTCTTCATCCCATCTTTTCCTGGCCCGGATCCTGGTGGCGTTATCCCATGCAAAGACGAGTGCTGCAATAATTACCCCGATAATAACTGCCAAAGCAAGATTATGGAGAATCACTGTCACCAGTGTAACCAACACCATCACCACAATATCTGAAGTCGGCATTTTGTTGAAGGTTTTCAAACTTGCCCATTCAAAAGTTCCTATTGCCACCATAATCATCAGTCCGGTAAGAGCAGCCATAGGCAGGAGTTCAATCAGGCCCGCCCCGAACATGATAAAGATCAAAAGCATGATCGCCGCTACTATCCCTGAAATTCGCGTTCGTGAACCTGAGGAGACGTTTATAAGACTTTGACCCAGCATCGCACATCCACCCATTCCTGAAAAAAATCCTGATACCACATTAGCGGTGCCCTGTGCGACAGCCTCTTTATTACTGCGTCCTCTTGTCTCGGTGATTTCGTCAATGATATTGAGTGTAAGCAGGCTTTCAATGAGTCCTACAGCAGCCATGATGGCAGAATAAGGTAGAATAAGCCATAAAGTATCCAACGTAAAAGGAACCTGTGGAATGTGAAACGGAGGAAATCCGCCCTGGATTGACGCGATATCACCGACCGTCCGGGTATCAATCCCAAACAATGTAACCACACCAAAAATTATCAGTATGGCAGCAAGTGATGGCGGAAGTGCCGACGTGATTTTCGGCAGTCCCCAGATGATCAACATGGTAAATAGTACCAGCCCTAAAAGAATGTAAAGTGCAGGACCCGTTAGCCACTCCCCTGCCGGATTTTTAAACTCATCCAGTTGCGACATAAAAATGATGATCGCCAGACCATTCACAAATCCAAAAATTACTGAGTGCGGTACAAGCCTCATAAGTTTGCCTAGTTTTAAGCCGCCGGCAATAAGCTGAAAAATTCCGGCCAGAACAACAGCAGCAAACACATAATCAGGCCCGTGTGAAATTGCCAGGCTTACAATCACCACTGCAATTGCACCAGTAGCTCCAGAGATCATTCCCGGACGACCGCCCATCACAGCAGCCACAAGTCCTACAACGAATGCGGCGTAGAGTCCGGTTAGCGGTGACAGACCTGCAATCATTGCAAATGCCAGTGCCTCGGGAACGAGAGCAATAGCTACGGTGATGCCGGCCAAAACTTCAATTCTGTAATTTACATCTGTGGAAAAGTCGAATAGCGAAAATATCTTTTTCATTGAAAGTCCGAAAGTCGTGTGCAGGCAGAAAAGTTAATGAGGGATGAAGGACCATTTGATGATGACGAATCAAAAAATGTGCGGGCCGTGCCTGGCGGTAATCCTGATGATATTTTAAGCTGATGAAGGTAGGGATAATCTAAAGCAATTAACCCGAATTTTATTGTTTTTCAATAGCTTACGGCTTAATCTGTCCTATAAGTCCCTGATAATTAAGGGTGGCACCGCTTCCACAGAAAATTTGGATGGCTACCCGATTAAGCTATATTAATCAATCACATTTTTGATCTGTCTCACTTTTTTAACAAGCTTATGATAATGCGATCCTTTCCAATAGACTTGTCCGCATGCCTGGCACTGCCTGAACTCTTCGAAATTCTTGTTAACCTTCGGCGGAAGTTTTGAAATCACTTCTTCTTTGGCAACCTGTTCCAAATGTCCATTACAGTTCATACATAGCATAAATGGATGTATGTTACCCGCTAACTCAAAATATTTTACAACCTCCAGAACTTGTTCGTTCGGCTCTGTTGACCTAAGCCAATACCCATGCTTTAAGCGACCGTGTTTCAGAAGACCAACATCCCGTGTGAGGACGGTACGGTTGTCACGTATTGCAGCATCTATAATGTCAGTATCCTTCGCATCATTTTTGTAAACTGTGTCGAACCCCAGAAGGCGAAGGTACCGTGTTAACTTTCCCAGGTGTACATCCGCTATAAACTTTGAAGGCAAATCACGGGCCTCTCTTATGTTGCCGGGAGTATCTTGTCCATCCGTTATCCTTTTAGGATACACTGTCAGTTTATCGCCGTCTGCTACATTGTATGAAAACGACTCCAGCCTATGGTTAACCCTCAATCCATACACTTCGACCTGTGGTACGCCACAGGATTCAATCAAGTCTTTAGCTGATGGGTGTAGTTGAAATGACTTGACAACCTGATCCTGCTCCGTAAAATCTTTAAGAGACCCTTTAAAAATGAATGTTGCTGTATTTAAGCTCATGATGTGATTTATGCAGTTATTGGCATTTTAATAACGACATACATGAAGAAATAACTCCTCATGTTCAAATTCGTGCAGTTCTTTTAGACTATACGCAATCAGATTTAATACCACACCGAATTTTATTAAATAATCCAACAGGTTCGGTACTGCAATATGCCGGGTGCAACAAAAATTATCATACAAGTCAAGCTATTATTCTTATAAATAATAGTGCCCTTATTGTTGATCAAATATGTGGCAGCCAAAAAATTGAGAATAGATCCCTTGTTTTTTATACATTGGCTTTATGTAAGCTCATCAAAAACATACTCCTATGCCATTATTTATGGATTGCCATAATACTCCGGGAATAAAAATTCAGGAGGCCGAAAAAGCTCATCTGAAAGATTTGGCCGTCCAGGAGAAATATAATGTCAAGTACCTCGCATACTGGGTAAATGAAGACAGTGGTAAAGTTTTTTGTCTAATGAAAGCCCCTAATAAAGAGGCTATTAAAAAAACGCACCTTTTAGCCAATGGCATAGAAACGTGCAATATAGTGGAAGTAGAGGGCGGACTTTATTCGGCTTTTATGGGAAAAGATCTTCAAGACAACAAAGATTTAATCCTGGATAAAAATGGAAATCCGGATACAGGTTATCGATTTATACTTAACCTGGATATTATTGCCGTCACCCGTTTGACTGACTTCATCGATTTTGAACAGCTAAAATTACCGCAAAAGCCCCTTAAATGTGCGGAGCAATTGATTCTGAAGAATAATGGTACGGTTATCAACCAATTATCTTTCGATCGGCTAATTGCTGTTTTTAAAACACCGGAAAGCTGCCTGCTCTGTGCTAAAGAGATTCAGGAAAAATTTCTCTCCCATCAGCAGCAGTATACTTCCAATGAGTGGAACTTCAGATTCACAATGGGATTATGCATTGGCGAACCGGTCACTAATACGGATGACCAGATTTTTCAAAATGCCTTGCATCAAAGTATGTGGTATTGCAAAATTGCTGAAAATGGGAAAATAGCACTACCAGTTGAATTTCAAGAGATAAGTGTTTTATGCAGAACCGAAATGGATGGAGAAAATATCACAATTATCAACAAGTCTGACCAAGCTTTTATTCAGGAGTTGTTTGATCAGATAAACATGCATATCTCTAAAGTTAATTTTACAATTGACCAATTAAGCAAAGAAATGGGATTGAGCCGGGCACAGCTTTATCGCAAAATAAATTCAATGTCGAGCACTTCACCCGTACAGTTTGTCAGAGATATAAGATTGAGATATGCACTTAATTTAATCAAAGAAAGAAAATTAACGATATCAGAAATTGCCTATGAGCTGGGTTTCTCAAACCCCTCATATTTTGCCAAATGCTTCAAAGAAAAGTATGGTATTTCGCCCTCTAAAATAAGAGTTCAGCTATAGTCACTGATATAAACAAGAGAATCAGTTAAGAAGGTCTCGCAGATCGGATAATTTTGGCCTAATGCAACAAATGTTGCATTATTTGGAACAAATGAGGTGGAAGCATAGCGATCACGATAGTATCTATAAACTGACATAAATATTTAACCTCACATAAAGACACTATTATGAACAGTTTATATAAAATTTCTTTGATATGTACACTTCTAATCATTTGGGGTTTTACAGCTTGCCAGGCTCAATCTGATGATGGCCTTATGACAGAATACCCGGAAGAAAAAGCCGAAATCATGCAAACCTGGAATGAAATTGTGGAGAGTGTTAAAAATGGCGATGTAGACAAATTAATCTCTTTCCATGCTTACGGCCCTAAGTTTACTGAATTTAAACAAGGTGCACCCAGAAATGGTGGGGAAGAAAATGAAACTTTCGAACGCGGCGTTTTTGGAAGTGTCGAAGAAGTTCTCAAAATGGATGCAAACGATTTGAAAATTGCAGTTTATCATGGCAATACAGCCGTTGTAACTTTTCATTCAGATTTCCACTTGAAATTTGAAGAGGATATGGCTGTCGTCAATGATCAGATCAGTCTGGTGTTCGTAAAAAATGAAAATGGAGAGTGGAAAATTGTACATGAGCATCACTCACCACTTGTAGCTGCCGGTTAGTGGAATATTAAATACATAATGCTGAGAAGAACGACCATGTAAGCACCCGTAGGGCCTGTATAAAAAACGTCATATTTTTAATCAAGCCTTAAAGAGTGCTTAGTGGTTATTTTATTAAGACAAGACCTGATAAACAATTGAAGAGGCAAACCATTCTCTCAGGTAGATGATTAATATAATAGGGGTGCTTACTTTCTAGATTATAAGGCATTGAATAAAATTATTTTCCCAAATAAATTTATCCAATGTTTTGTAGAGTCCTTCGATATGAAGAAATTTGAAGTCTAAGTTGAATTCTGCATTTTAATTCTATCAACTTTTTAATTTTGGTATCGTAAGCATTGCTAAAATAGTAGGTTAAGCACCAATCTAATCTGATCTGGATTAAATATGGATGTCTATGAAATACATAAATCCAACCCCACTCTCTTTCCCCAATATTCGGTTAAAGATACCCTCTTTTTGTATTACAGCTGTCCACAGAAAGAAAAAATTATGCAGCTATATTCTAAACATATTCAAATAGGTTTTACACTAAGTGGAAAGCGTATACAAAGACATGGAAACCAAAAATGGGTTTCCAGTCCTGATAAAGGATCATTAATAAAAAAATGTGCGTTCCTTCAGGAAATGCCGGCTGATTATCACGGATGGGACGTGCTTGTATTCTATCTTAAAGACGATTACCTCCGTTCCATATTTGATGAGTTCAGGTCGCACTTATCCCTGAATAATCTACCTGAACCAAACAAAGAGATGATTGAAGACTTTGAGGTTGACAATCAAATAAGGGGCTGTTACAAAAGTTTTATCCCTTATTTTAACAATGAAAATCCCCTGCCTGAAAGTTTAATTGAGAACAAATTTAAGGAACTGCTTTTCAACATTTTTTCTCATCCGGAAAACAAACATATTCTTGCTTACATCCTTAAGATTGTAGATCGCTATAAAACTCCCATATGGGAAGTCATGGAAGCAAATTACATGTACGATTTAAAAATCCAGGATTTTGCAAATCTTGCTAACCGAAGCTTATCAACGTTTAAAAGAGATTTCAGAGAGCATTATAAAACGTCTCCTGGTAAATGGATTACAAACAGACGCCTTAAAAGAGCAAAAGCCTTTCTAAGGACTACAGAAAAAGCGGTTAGTCAGGTTGCTTTTGAAAGCGGGTTTAAGAATGCTTCACATTTTAGCAGGGTTTTTAAAACAAAATTTAACGTCTCCCCCACTGAATTTCAGAAACAGTGAACGGTTTAGTAAAGACTTTGAACTTTTCAGTAAAGTTCAATACACATTTTTTATATAGATTCGATTAAGGAACTGTAGGTACTCACTTTAAGTCTTTGATTTTAGACTCAATTCACCTACATCCAACACTCACTAAACAAAGGAGACCACATGCCTGATCATGAAAGTATAACTGAATTCGAAAATTCACTTCTTGGAGATCTTATAACTCCGGAGGATAAGAGGTATGATTATGAACGGCAGGTCTGGAACGGACTTATTGATAAACATCCCGCATTCATAGCTAAGTGCAGAGGCACCTCTGACGTAATTAGTTGCGTAAATTTTGCTCGGGAAAATGATCTGCAAGTATCCATCAGAGGTGGTGGACATAATGTAGCCGGTCTAGCACTTGTTGATGATGGGCTCGTAATCGACCTTTCAGATATGCGGGGCGTTTATGTATATCCTGATAACAAAACTGCATTAGTTGAAGGGGGTGCAATCTGGGCTGATGTTGACAGAGAAACACAGCTATACGGATTAGCTGCCCCGGGTGGAGTGGTTTCTACCACAGGTGTTGCAGGGCTTACCCTTGGAGGCGGTCTGGGATGGCTTAGAAAAAAACATGGTTTAAGTTGTGACAATCTCATTTCCGTTAGAATAGTGACCGCAGATGGAAATATATTAACCGCCAGTGAACAGGAGAATGCGGACCTTTTCTGGGCCCTCAGAGGCGGTGGTGGTAATTTTGGTGTTGTAACCACTTTCGAGTTTAAGCTTTATGAATTGGGCCCTCAGGTTATGTTTTCTTTACCGATGTATCCCATGGAAGAAGCTGATAAAGTCTTGTCAGCATGGAGAGATTATGTGATTTCTTCTCCTGATGAAGTTAGTTCAAATGTACTGATGTGGACTATTCCGGATGTTGAAGATTTCCCAGAGGAAGCACGAGGTAAGGATATTGTAGGTATTCCCGCTTTGTATTCAGGTGATGCAGATGAAGGTCAGGAAATCCTGAAGCCTCTAATGGAAATTACGGAACCAGTACTAGACCTTAGCGGACAATATCCTTTTGCAGTGGTTCAAAGTATGTTCGATTGGGCATTTCCTAAAAATGAACGCTTTTATTATTTCAAATCAAGCGATTTGAAGAGTCTGGATCACCAGGTCATCAAAGATATAATATCAAAAGCCGAACACCGGCCTGTATCTTCCATATTAATAGCTATATGGCACTATGGTGGAGAAATGAACCGAATTGGTGCCGATGAGTCTGCATTTGGCAGCCGTGATACGTCTTTTCTGCTTAGTATTGATTCAGTATGGGATAACCATGATGATTCTGAAAAAGTCATCGCATGGTCTCGAAAAGTGTTAGATGATATGAAACCTCATTCCGGTGTCGGGATGTATCCAAATTTCCCCGGCTTGGGAGAAGAAGGAAACGAACTGGTACAATCGGCTTATGGAAAAAATTACAGCCGTCTATCAGAAGTAAAAGCCAAATATGATCCTGATAATTTTTTCAGTGTAAACCTGAATATCAAGCCAGCTGAATTAATGCAATAATTTGTACCGTTGCTTTTTTTGCTAAATATTTTTGTCTACTGCTCACGAAATACTTGATTCATATTTACTGAATATCAATTCCTGCCATAAACATTTGAAGCTCAATCATACTTGATATGAAAAAGTACGTCACTTTCCTATCTATGGTTTATTTATTTTTCACAGGGTTCTATCTGAATGAAGCTACAGCACAGATACAGATAATAGGAACCGTAATTGACGCGGAGGGTCTTCCATTGCCAACTGCAAATGTTCTGATCCTGAATGAAAATGATTCTCTATTAGTAAAGGGTACTGTTACAGACGATATTGGTAAATTTCAAATTGTCGGAATACAACCTGGAAACTATATCCTTTCCATCTCAATGATTGGTTTTCAAACCTATGAGGAAACGATCTCTGTTGACACGCCTGATGACGGTAAATTCAGTATTGATAAAATAACGATGCGTGAGTCACTCGAACAACTTGGAGAAGTGGTTTCCACAGCTCGCCGGCCACTTTATGAGCAGGAAATTGACAGGTTGGTTGTGAATGTTCAAAGCAGTATCACATCATCAGGCAGTTCGGTGCTCCAGGTTCTGGAGAAGTCTCCAGGAATTCAGGTAAACCGCCAGAGTAACACCATCTCTATGAGCGGCAAAACCGGGGTGCGTGTAATGATTAACGATAAGTTTGTACAACTACCTATCGATGCTGTGGTTCAGATGCTAAACGGCATGAGCGCCGCAAATATCGAACAGATTGAGCTGATCACCACTCCCCCGGCCAGGTATGACGCAGAAGGAGATGCAGGAATCATCCATATCAAAATGACTGAGTTTACGGAAATGGGAACTACAGGCATGGTAGGAGTAAATGCAGGTTATAATTATGCCGAGATTCTGGGCGGTAATTTTAACATCAGCCGGCGTGTCAATAAGCTTGCTATTTTCCTGGATTATTCCATCAACTACGATCGCACACAGACTAATTGGAACAATAGGCGGTCTTTGGATACGAATAACTTTACTCAGCAAGTGATAATGGAGAATACCCGCAAGCCATCCACAGGTGTTCAGAATGCCCGAATGGGGCTGGAATACAAAATGGGTCAAAAAACCACAGCCGGGATCCTGCTCACAGGATATCAAAGGCTTTGGAAAACACATGACCTGTCAGATAATTTTAACAGTTTTAGCCCTTCTTCAAGCCTGTTTACTGAATTATCAGCCAGCGAAACCAACCGGTGGAGAAACGGACTGATAAATGTCAGCTTCGATCACGATTTCAATGAAAACCAGTCACTATTGTTCGATGTGGATTATCTCTACTACATAAATGATAACCCATCATTCTACGAGAACAGGTTTATTGAGGGAGATATCACCCGGATGAACACTGAAAGTATAGATGTAGAAAAAGAAACCCCCATACATATCCGGGTAATAAAACTTGATTATGTGCACGAATTGTCGGATCAGTTTACACTTGAAACCGGGATAAAAGGGTCACTCTCAGATTTCACCAATAGAGTTCGTGTATCGAACCTGATAGAAAATGTGTGGGAGATCAATAACACATTTTCCCAAAACGCCGATCTTTCGGAAAAAACGGGAGCCATATATCTTTCCGGAAACTGGAGGCCCGGTGAAACTATCCAGGTCAATACCGGATTACGTTTCGAATATACAGACCGTTTTTTAAGCACCCCCGAAAGTCCGGGGCTTGTGGATGTGAAGAATGGGTATCTGTTCCCCAGTTTGTTTGTTCAAAAAAGCTTGCCGAACGAAAAAAGTATCGGATTCTCGTATTCCCGTAGAATTACCCGGCCGAGTTTTAATGATCTGGCTCCATTTGTTTTCTTTTTGGATCCAAATACGTTTTTATCAGGCAATCCCGACTTAAATCCTGCGACAAGTGATGCCCTGAAACTAGATTACAATCGTAAGCAGTTTCTTGTATCGTTTCAATACAGTTATACTAAAGATGAAATTGTTGCTTTCCAGCCTGTGGTAGATCAAAATAGTAATGAGCAAACATACAGCACTCAAAATCTGGGTTATTTTCGATCATATGGAATTACAACGAGCCTGCCGGTATATTTTGCTCCCTGGTGGGAACTACGGGCAAACGTATCCGGGACTTACCAGGAATTTAGAACCGCCCATATGAGTGAGAATCAGAGGCAGGATATTTATGGATATACAGCAAACATTACAAATACTATAGATATGCCCCGTGAATTTTTACTTGAACTTTCAGGGTTTTACCAATCCAAATCTTCTGATGGCATAATGCAGTTTAAACCTTTAGGGGCAGTAAATGCAGGCATCCAAAAAAAAATAGCATCAGGTCAGGGTACATTGCGGCTTTCTGCTGATGATCTTTTTTCTACAAATTTATGGAAATACAGTACAAGGATACCTGGTGTAAACCTGGATACCAGCGGCATCTATGATTTCAACACCAGGAATATTAAACTCAGCTTCACCTGGAATTTTGGAAACAGTAGTTTAAAGTCCGTAAATGTGAGTACAGGCTCCGAAGAAGAGCAGAGCAGGGTGAATTAATGGGTCTATAAACGATAAGTATAATCCAATTCATGTTGGATCACTTTATTAGCCCGAAATGTTATATAGAATTATCTATTTTTATTGCCTTTATAACCAAATTTTCGGCTTAATTTAATCAACACAGCTATGCTTAAATCCATATCTCATCAAATATTATTTCTCTCATCAATTATCATTTTCGGATGTGAAAACGAAACATATAGTGTCGAGCTCACAAATATCGAAGATAATCTGGCAACTTTTGAAGTAGTCAACCATACAGCAAATGACCTCTCAGCAATTGATTTTGAGCTAACATATTTCAACTCTGGTGGTGACATTATAGAAATCGACACAGTTAAATATAGCATGGACGAAGAGTCGCCAGTTGAAATATTCTTAAAAGCTGAAGGACAAACCTATTTTAGTCAGCAAGTACCCGAAAATACTGCCACTGCTGCCGCTAAAGTTATTTCTGCTAATTAACTTATAAAGACTCTTTCATATGTCTGGCCTAAACGTTGAACAGTGATTTTTAAAAATATGTATGGCAGTTTAAGTGTGATGAAATCTTATCATCATAATATTTATGATTCGATAAGTCTTCAGGCTCTTAATCCAAACTGTAGGATTTAGCTCTGTTTTTGAGTTTATTGGTGTGGAATACATAACGGAAAAACTTAGTTGAGAATGACAGTTACCATATGGTATAGCTCACCAATGCTTTAGGAAAATTAATTGCACTTCTCTTCCAGTAAGTAACACATAACACAACCTTCAATTCGTTGGCTGTAAACTTTAATCGTATAATATGACACAAAAATACTTGCTGCTACTACTCCCCTTTCTTTTCATAATCATTGCTTTTCATGTACCTGAAACTCACCTGGCGGTTCAATTTTTGGATTCATTAAATGAGGAGCAAAAAGCCCTGGCACATAAGTCATTTGATGACCAGTATAAAGAGTTTTGGCACTATCTACCGGGCGCCAGTACTCGCAGGCCTGGAATTAGGCTGGATGCTATAAGCGATGATCAGAAGAATATGGTCTATGAATTGCTGGGTTCTTCATTATCAGAATCTGGCTACGACAAGACAAGAAGAATTATCGATCTTGAAAATGTACTCTACGAGATTGAAGGAAATAATGAAAACCGCAATCCTGAATACTATTTCATTGCCGTCTTTGGAAATCCGGCACAGGATAGTCTCTGGGCATGGTCGTTTCAGGGACACCATCTTTCGTATCATTTTACAGTGCTTAACGATAAAACATCAATAGCACCGCGTTTTATGGGGGCAAGTCCCGCCATGATTATGGAGGGCCCGCGTGAGGGTGAGCGAACACTCCACAGAGAAGAAGATCTTGGGTTCGAACTTATAAACTCCATGTCAGAAGAACAGCAGCAAGTGGCTGTATTCAGAGATAATGCTTACTTCAATATAGTCACCGGGAATTCTATAGAAGTAGGTCCTTTGAGGCCTGCTGGTATAAGATATGATGTCTTAAACAATGTACAGCAGTCAATTCTGCTTGAATTAATTAATGAATATCTTAGTGTCATGCCGGAAGAATTAGCAGAGAAACGGATCAATAATCTTAAGTCAGAAGAACTGGCTGACATCATGTTTGGGTGGGCTGGCGCAACTGAACCAGGTATCGGACACTATTACAGGATTCAGGGAAAAACATTTCTCATCGAATTTGACAACGTGCAGGGCGAAGCCAATCATATTCACAGCGTGTGGAGAGACTTTGATGGTGACTTCGGCAGAGACCTGATACGGGAGCATTATTCGACTAGTGATCATCATTAAGTATAAGAATGAATAACTCACATAAGATTAGCCCGAAGTAGTCTGATTGATTATGCTTTGGATCTTTATATAACCTCTCAGCATCTATTTTTTGTACATTTTTATTTCATTTTTCTCTATTGAATGAGTTCTCACGCTTTAAAAAATAAAAAACGCTGAACGTATCACGTTTTATAGTGAAACGCCCAGCGTAAAATTGTCTTTATTCAACTCGTTAAGTTAGTGCCTAATTGGGTGCCAGCTCTTCATGAACGCCTTCAGAAATCTCCTCTAGCATTTTATCGCAAAATGCCGGCAAGTCTTCCGGGCTTCGGCTTGTAGTCAATCCCTGGTCGACTACAACTTCTTCATCAACCCAATTGACGCCTGCATTGATGAGATCGGTTTTGATTGAAGGATAAGATGTCATGGTTTTACCGTCCAGCTCCCTTGTTTCAATAAGTGACTGAGCCCCGTGACATATTGCCGCAATTGGTTTGCCCTGATGTAAAAAGTGGGCTATAAACTCAATCGCACGATCATCGGTACGGAGCTGATCGGGATTTAGAACACCACCAGGGAGTACAAGTGCATCGTAGGTTCCTGAATCTGCGGTATCCAGATCGGCGTCCACATTATAATCATTGCTCCAATTATCTTTATCCCAGGCTTTTATAGTACCCTTTTCGGGAGAAACTATGTGAACCGTAGCACCTGAATCTTTCAACACATTCATAGGTTCAGTTAATTCAATCTCTTCAAATCCGTGGGTAGCAAGGATCGCTACCTTTTTCTTGCTTAAATCGTATTCCATGATGAGATATATTTGATTAGTGTTAATAACTCTCGTACTAATAAAATGTATTTGAACACAACTATGTTCCGACTATTCAGATATCTCAATCAAAATCTAAGGTGAATTCACGCAGGGAATGTAGCCCTTTAACTTATCTATCCTCACCAAACAATTGATTGAAGATCTCTGCTGCTTCTTTCACTCCAGAATATTCATGTACATCTAATGCAGGGGATCCGGCAATCATGGCTGAAAGAAGCGAATTGTTTGTTTTCCGGTATAAACATACCACAGGTTTTTCCATAGCAACAGCTCGCCCGATTTCGTAACCTACACCCAGCGATGGAGTTGTTACTTCCGCGACCAGTATGTCGGAGCTGGTAAGCCAGTCCATGTCACGATCATGAATGTGACGATCGGATAGATCAAAGCTAACCTCGTCTGATCCGATATGCTCAGTCAGAACTGCGCCGTAATTTTTCAACTCTTTAATCAGTTGTCTGTAAATAAGAGCATCTTCTCGCCCGCCCCTGATGGATCCTGCAAAGTAGATGTTTTTCATATCTGGTTGATTAACTATTAATATTATTTGGGTAATGGGTATTGGGTTATAAATATAATAAGTCGTCAGATGAGTGCTTACTTAAATTTCGCTTTCCTTGCACTATCAATCAGTTCTTAAATACTCATCATTTGACTCCATCTGTTAGAATTTGAGAACCGGCAACGATCTCCGTATTGTAATGAACCAATCAAACCGGAAGTACTTAATATTAAAATAATGAGTCATACAATCACCGTTCGTAAAGCCAATGTCAACGACGCCGTGGATATTGCTGAGTTTAATCTTGCGATGGCCTGGGAAACTGAAGAGAAGAAATTAAATGAGGAAACAATTCATGCCGGAGTGAAATCTTTAATGGATAAGACTGAGTATGGATTCTATATCGTCGCAGAAAGTGATGGCGAAACTGTTGCTTCACTTATGATTACAAAGGAGTGGAGCGATTGGCGAAATGGCCTTTTCTGGTGGATTCAAAGCGTTTATGTAAAACCTGATTTTCGCAGGCAGGGTATTTATCGAAAAATGTATGAAACCGTACTCAAGTTGGCAGTAAATCAACCGGATGTATGCGGATGCAGGCTGTATGTTGAAAAAGAGAACATACCGGCTCAAAAAACATATGAGGCCCTTGGCATGTCAGAAACGAACTACAAGATGTATGAAGAAATGTTTGACAAAACGTAGAAAATAAATTTTTCTGGCGTAGTTAATATACACTCATCGGAAGTATACTCTGCAGGCATCAGGGCTGTCACGATCGAGCAGTATCGTACGGTAGTCTATTGACTGAATTTCCGGCGTTGTGTTCTCCGGCCTATTGATGACAACTTTCAAAAGGGCTCCTTCCCCAAGAACGGCCAGTGTTTTTGCCGTAAGAAAATTTCCCAGTGACCAGGCAACGGGAAGGTTTTCATCAACCAGTTCCAGCGGCTGAGGCAGATGAGAATGATGACCGATAACCATGTTATATCCTTGCGGTAAGTTACTGCGCTGATCCTGTCTGGGTTTTCTTTCATGTTCATATCCCCAGTGAGGCAGCGCAATATGCAGTCCCGGCCCTTGCGGTACTCCGGGATCCTTTTCGTAAATCCTATTTGTCTTCCCATTCATCCACCAGGACCAGGATGTTCCTGTGATGCCCTCAATAAGAGTTGTTGAGGGCTTGTAAACCGTTCCCAGCCAGTTAATCCCCCGGCTATTAAACTCTTTAATGGTACGGTCAAGGGCCTCATCACCATAATCCATTGCGTGATTGTTTGCAATTGTGAGCGTCCAGTCTGTAAGAGGTTTGAATAACTCAAGCACATCAAATATGGCAGCTGTGTGCTTCAGCAGAAAAGGTCTCTGAGCTTCATCAGTAATAACGCCCTCAAAGTTTCCCACCATCAGGTCACAATTTCCAAAGAAGTGGAATATCTCACTTTCAAAGACCGCCTCTCTCTCCCTCAGTGGGCAAATGTCGCCTACAAACCCAATGGTAATCTCATTGACCTTTTGGTCATTAAACACCAGTCTGTTTTCTGCTTTTTGCAGAAACGGCGGCGGTTCCGAAAATCGTCGCCGGGCCATGGAAATGAACTCACCCAGCGGGTAGGGACTTTTGGGTAAAAATCTCATCAAATAAGCACCTATTAAATGTTTGTATCTGAGTTTCGCTTGTAATTAGATTCGGCCACAATATCACAACTAACATACACTTCTGGAAAAGTATTTAAAACTATACCGCTAATGTAGCTAAATAGTATTTTGTATTAAGAAACATAAGTAACGTACAAGGTTCTTATTGGAATTTTTTATTTTATATAGTGAAGCAATTCTGAAATTAAATACTATCTGATATGATTAGTCAAGCAGAAACTCCGGAACAATACATGAAGGCACTTCCTGAGGATCATCAGGAGATCATAGAAAAGCTAAGAGCTGTCATACTAAAAAATATTCCCTCAGGGTTTGAAGAAACAATGAACAACGGTATGATTGGATATGTGGTCCCGCATTCTGTCTACCCTGATGGTTACCATACAGACCCAACAAAGCCTCTCCCATTCATAAATATCGCTTCACAAAAGAAACATGTTGCTCTTTATCACATGGGAATATATTCTAATGAATCCTTAAACTCATGGTTTACATCTGAATACAAAAAAAGAGTTGGCAGAAAACCTGATATGGGTAAAAGCTGTATAAGGCTCAAAAATTCTGAATCTATTCCTTATGATCTGATTGGAGAACTTGTAACTAAAATGTCAGCCGAGGACTGGATTTCACTTTACAAAAAACAAAGGAAAAATTAATGAGAGGAAAATTGTTATGAATCCAAATAATCACTCACTTTCTCTTGCTGTAAAGGATATACGCACATCTTTAACATTTTATGAAAATATCGGATTTGAACCTGTTGAGGGTACAGGCCCTATAGAAGATAACTGGATTATCATGTCCAAAGGTCATTCCAAAATTGGATTGTTTCAGGATATGTTTGAAGAAAACATTATTACATTTAATCCGGAAGATGCTCGCTCTATATACAGGGATTTAAAATCCAAAGACGTTACTTTTTTGATGGAATCTGAATCTATCCAGGATAAAAATGGTCCTTGCCACTTCTGTATTGTCGATCCTGATGGCAATCAAATTTTGTTTGATCAGCACAACGACTAAAATTTCAGGATTTAACTATGGAAAAACGTGTAACCGGTATCGGCGGAGTCTTTTTAAAAGCGAAAGATCCTGATGCTACTAAAAAATGGTACAGCGATCACCTAGGCATTAAAAGCGGGCAATGGGGAGGAACATTTGAATGGCGCCATGCTGAAACTCCATCAAAAAAAGGTTTTACAGCCTGGAGTATTTTTGATGAAACAACCGAGTACACCAATCCGAGTCAAAAAGATGTCATGATTAACTACCGGGTTGAGAATCTGGAGGAACTGCTAACTGTTTTGAAAAAAGAGGGCATTGAGATTATCGGAGAGATGGAAGTGTTTGAATATGGTAAATTCGGCTGGATCATGGATCCCAATGGCTACAAAATTGAGCTCTGGGAACCCATTGATGACGAATACGATAAAATTTCAGGTGATGTAAACCCCTGTTCCTGAGTAACCCGAAAACGGTCTAAGGCTTATGGGTATCTGTGGATTTTATTGAATCTGCTGCCGCATGATTTAGATTCACGGGGATAATCATTTTTTCATCAATCGGCGGTGGGGTCAGAGTTGGCATTGAATTAGGCAGAGTTTCTGGAATAAATGTGGGCATAGCGCCGGGCATTTTATACCAGCCTTTTGTAAGAGTTGCAGACAAGGAATCAGGTATAACTAATGCCATTGTATCTGCTGAAGCTGACCCTGCTTTATAGGTATTAGTATCCGTCTCATTTAAAGCTGCCGACTTGTAATGATGTGTTGCCTGACTCAAAACAGGCGTCGCTATGAATGTTAATGCTACAGGTACTAAGAGTTGTATCCATTTTATATTCATAACGACGAAATTGAATTTTCAGACTATTATACGAACCGTAATATTTATTGAGGTAGAATCAGAACCGGGTTCACCACTGCATCAAGGGGTTTCTAAAGTTTCATTTCACTCCGCATGGAGTAGACAAATCCCTAACAAGCTGAATTGATAACTAAATCAATCCGCCGAATATTGCACTCAATCCTCCAGCTGATCAATGATTGATGCGAGTCCGTTTGAAAACCGAGCCAGTGCTTCGCGATGAGCTTGATGAATTCCCTCCATAAATACCTGATCATCAAGCATCTCTTCTTCAATGGCATAACGATAAGCCGGCAGCATCCATGATGCGTATCCACTGTAGGGATCTGATGAAGCATACAACGATTTTAGCCACGGACTAAACGGAAGGCCCTCACTATGAAGAAAACTTCTCTCCAGTTGAATCAGCTTCTGATTCAGGGATCTTAGCCCGACCCTGGTCAGGTCTCCATTTTCTGCTGCCTCGTCCAAAAGTGTCCGGGTCAGCGCAATTTGAGCTGAAATCTCTTCCATTTGCTCAAGTATCCCTGTTCCATTCAGCACTTCTCGCTCTGCCCTCTCGTTAATGTCGTTTACGTGAGTCGTTAAATCTACCGAGTAACTTTCAATATCGTATGGCAACACATCTGCATTTGCAAACCGTGTAGCTACAAGTCCGTAAACATCTGCAAGTGCCGGCCCATATGTAAAGGTGCTGTCTAAATAATTTTCATAAAACCAGAACGTATCAAAGTTGGTGTGATATATAGGCACAGATCCTGAAATTGCCACACCGGCTGACGGTATTCCAGTGTGCATGTATAACCCAACATGATCTGATCCACCCCCCAGGTTCCCTATAGACGGAGTACCGTTTGAAGAATTTGCGGCCCAGTAATTATAAACTGATCCATCCGTATCAGGGTGAGTAACAGTTTTAGCGGCCTGAATAATAGGTTTTTTCAAGCTTGGGGAGGATGAGGCTCTGAAATTAGGGCCTGTTACAGACATATCTGCATTCAGATAGAGGATGGAGTTCGCTTTCAACTCATCTCTCAAATCCTCTACCCATTCTGATGATCCTATCAACATAAACTCTTCCGCATCCCAGTGGCCTATCATGATACTTCTTTTAGGCCGATTCCCCTCCTCTGCCAGCTGACCCAGAGATTCAGCGAGGGTCAAAAGCATAGCAGTGCCGCTATTGGGATCTGTAGTTCCAAACGACCAGCCATCAAGATGTGCACCTAGAATAATCCATTCATCAGGATATTCAGCTCCTTCAATCACTCCCACCACATTAGAAATCGGGCGTATTTCATACGGCTGATCAACCGACAGCTCCACTGTAAGATTTGGTCCGCCCGTCAGTCGGTAGCTGTAATCAAAATTTCCCTGCCAGTCATCCGGTGCTTCTTCCCCTTCCATTCTGCTTAGTATCTCATCAGCTGCTCCATAACCAATTGGTGCTACTGGTATCGTATGAAAATCGACCTCGTCAGGGTCGAGCCGTTCCGGCGTGTTCGGGTTATCAAGTGGAAGAGCCGGCTCGAACGGCGTAAGCGGGTCGCCATAATAATCAAGTGTCAATAGAGATCCGCGCTGAATCGCTGTCTCGTCTGCCTGTATTCCATCCGGATAGGTATTGTCACGATTTGATGGCGGATCGGTATAGATAATGAGTCCGGCTGCTCCTGCAAGTTCAGCATATTTCGCTTTATATCCCCGAAAATTACCTCCATAACGAGCAATTACAATCTTGCCTTCTACCGAAATCCCAAGCTCTTCCAGTCGCTCAAAGTCCTCCTTGGTTCCCTGGTATGCGTATACAACCTCTGCCGTCACACTCCCTGATCCTGAATATGCATTCCAGCCATGAACGAGGTCTGGATGGTCGGTGTACGGATCTTCGCTATAAACAGCTTCCATGTTCTCTAGCTCAATCACTTCAGGTGTTACAACACGGATAGAATTTTCACCCGGTTGCGGAAGCAGCACGTCATAATCATACGTTCGTGTATCCAGGCCGGCACTATCCATCACGCTGTAAATATAGTCGATCACATATCTGTTCTCAGGTGAACCAGCGATTGAGGGGTCGGTCGTTAGATTATAAAGATGCCGGCGATAGGTTCCGGGTAAATGCATTGAAAGAAGCTCAGACTCCAGCTCTTTCTGGACTATTTTTCCATTCTCTGAAAAACCTGTATAATCCGGTTCGAAGTGCGCAGTGCACTGAGTAAAAGTGAGAATAAAGAGAAGCGATACAATTGAAAATAGGGCAGATTTCATGTAGCTGATTATTGCAGTAATTATTGTTCGCTCTAAAGTGAAGTTTTTTTGGTTAAAAACCAATCGCAACTCAGTTGCGGAACCTTTGATTGGACTCAATTAAATTTCAGCTCTGAAAACCTAAATTAAAGAGGAATATTTACTTTCTATTTATAATATTTCGACCTTGGTGAAAAGAGTGACAACTTAGCCCATTGAATATCATGACAGACCCATCCTGAATGGCTGAAAATACATCACTTCCAAAAAAGAAATTTGGGACTTTCTTAGGCGTTTATCTGCCAAGTACTCTCACGGTACTGGGTCTTATCATGTATCTCCGTTTTGGATGGGTTGTCGGAAATCTTGGCCTGCCTCTCACCATCTTTATCGTAATTCTGGCCAATATTATTACGTTTATTACCGGTTTAAGTGCCGCCGCTATTGCTACAAATATAAAAGTGGGCGTCGGGGGTGTCTATTATCTTATTTCCCGCAGCCTTGGCCTCGAAACAGGTGGTGCCATTGGAATTGCTTTTTATATTAGCCGAACACTCAGCATTACGTTTTATGCATTTGGCCTGGCTGAACTTATTTTACTTTTTTGGCCCATGGAAACTTGGGGAACCATGCCGGGTTATGCTATCCCGCTGCTTACAGCAATCATCATTGTGATCATTACAATTGCTTCTGGTAAGAGCGCTGAACTTGTACTGAAATTTCAGGTTCCAATGCTTATTCTGGTCATCCTCTCTATTCTATCGCTCATCATCGGAGTTTTCACAAGCGATCTTCGCATGCCTGAATTTACACCTGCTTACCGAACCGTTCCTGATGGAAGCTTGTGGGTCATTTTTGCCGTATTCTTTCCCGGAGTAACCGGCTTTCTTGCAGGTATTGCAATGAGCGGTGATCTGAAAACACCCGGTAAATCGATTCGTCAGGGTACAATATATTCTGTACTGACCGGTGTTGTCGTTTATACTCTGATTCCGATTCTATTATCAATTAGTGTACTCCTGCCCTTTGATAGCCTCGCAGATGAGAGTTTTGGTTTGAGAAGCTGGTCTGACGCAGCTTTCCTTGGGGGTCTACTTGTTTACCCTGCCGCATGTGGTGCTATTCTATCCTCTGCGATTGGAAGCGTACTTAGTGGGCCAAGAGTCTTGCAGTCACTTTCTATAGATGGGCTGGCTCCAAAATTCCTGGGTCGTGTATCGAAAACCGGGCAGCCTACAATTGCTACCTGGGCAACAGGTGCAGTAGCTCTTACGGCCGTCGCTCTGGGTGATTTGAATACAGCTGCTAAATTTGTAACGGTTCTCTTCCTCACGCTTTACGTTGTCATCAACTTAGTGGCTGCAGTTGAAAAACTCGTTGCGGAACCATCCTATCGCCCAAAAGTGAATATTCCATGGTACGTGTCGGTGATAGGTGCTTTAGGTTCCCTGTTTGTGATGTATCTCATTAGCCCGGTTGCGCTCATCTTTGCATTTATGATGGAAGCTGGATTCTTTCTCTATTTCAAGAAAAAAGCTCTGGAACAGGAATGGGGCGATGTGAATGTAGGCCTGTGGATGAAGATTGCCCGCTTCTCGCTCCTTCGAATGAACCGATACCTTGTTATGCAGCGTAACTGGCGCCCGATCATTCTTCTGTTTGTGAAAGATATCAAAGACCGGATTGAGCTTGTGAAACTTGCCGCCGCATTTGGTCAAAATCGTGGCGTGTTTTCCATTTCTAAACTGATCTTTGAAAGTGACGATGTTGGCAGAAAGGAAAAGAAACAAATTCAGCAATCAATGATCAGACAGGTCCATGATATTGGCCTTGAAGCATTTTGCGAAGTAAATGAAGTGGAATCACTGAACCGGGGCATGCTTAATATTTCCCGTGCCCACGGTATAGCAGGCTTTAAAACGAATACCATCATGTTTGGCTGGTCGGAAGATAAAGAGGCAAATATGAACCAGCTCAGGATTATCCGCTCACTTTCCCGGATTGGAAAAAATATTGTGATGGCTAAGTTTAACGATCATGAGAACTGGAAAATTAAAGACCACCAGCGAATTGACATTTGGTGGAGCGGTGCGGCAAATAATGGGGATCTGATGATCATTCTAGCTTTCATGCTCAAACTAAATCCAGAGTGGAAGCATGCTCAGATCCATGTGCGTGAGGTAATTGAGCATTCAGAAAGACAACAGACATTCTCTGAATCAATTCGCAACTCACTTAAAGAAGCGCGCATCGAGGCTACTGTTGAGGTTATTCCTAAAAACGGACTATCTTTTCCCGATATCCTTTTCCAGTACAGTTCCGATGCCGATATTGTCATGCTGGGTCTTAAACTTACTGAACCTGGCGAGGAGGAGAATCACACCGAAAAAATTGACCAGCTTTCTAAGGTTGGAAAAGTGTCCGTTTTAGTCCAAAATAACAGCCTTGAAGAAACATTTCCGGTTCTACTCTCATCATCTGCTATCGATGAGGAACAAAATAAAATTCAAGATAAAGATAAAGACCAAATAGAATCAGTTGATTAAATAATACATGCCGGATATCACATTTTCCCGGAAACATTCTTCCATCTAATCTTTTTTTGTAGCTCTTCAGTTAAAGTATTGATTATCAAAGAAAATCATCCACATAAAAAAAGCCGGACATTTCTGACCGGCTTTTAGATTTATTTTACCTGAAAAGAATCTCCAGGTAATATGCCTTCGTTTTGGAACTTATGAGTCCAGCGCTTTGCTAATAGCCAGCTCAACATGTGCCGCATGTGCCATCGATTCCGTATTCGCATTAGTCTTCGAGTCCATCATCTCACGAATATTCTGCAGGTTGTAGAGGGCAGCAGATTTTGCAATGCGATCATGATCATCACTGCCAATAACTGCAATTAATCCGGTCACATACTGAATCTGCAGATTTTGTCGGAACGTGTTAACATTTCCGGAAGCATCTGCATCAAAAATAGCTGAGGTTAGATCGCCTACCATTTCCGCTACATTGTAATTGTTACCATAAGTCCTCGAATCAGTGATCCGCTTCATTGTATTTGGGTGAAGCAAATGTGCCAATACGCTGCTTTGCATGCCCAACACCTGGTCGTGAATTTTTGGATCCTCAGACGAACTGAAGAAATTGAATCCGCGTCGCTGAATTTGCAGATAGTTATATACTTCATGCGAGGTATCGAAGGCATCAGGAGCAAACAGGTGTTCGCTAAGAGAATTCATTGCTTCGTGCTGTTTATCTGTGTCCACAGGAATAAACGGCATAGTCGCTCCCTCCTGCCCTACAAATGCACGATCTTTGTAAACACCCCCGATGTAACGCGAAATCACGCCGGTTTGAGTCCGTTTGGCACCCATAAGCGCCATATACGAATCACGCAATGGCTGATAACTCTCTCCTTCGATGCTGTATTTTTCAATTAGACCGTCCATAATTTCATTGGCCAGCTGAATCCTGTCAATACCATAGGCAATCGGATCGGCTGACATGTCACCAACCATCACACGCGGGTCAATCGCTTTACCTGGGCTTCTCATATCGTCTGCATCGTTACCAAAGGCAAGTTCCGGATCCGTTGATCGGGCAGCAATGGCATTGAGGCGTTCTTCCTCGGCTTCCGGATCATCCAGTGATGGAGAGTAGCCAAATTCTATAGCCCAAACATCATAGGGTCCGGGCTTTGTGTCATAATAGTGACCCTGGAGGTTTCGGTCGCTTGCTACGTTTACGGAAGAGTAGTCCATCACTGAACCTGTCAGACCAATGGTAGATGTAAGCTGCTCGTTATGAATCTCTTCTGGTGAGTGAAGCGTACTTGCCTGCATATTATGGTTCAGACCAAAGGTATGTCCGAGTTCGTGCAGAATCAGCATGGTCATAGCTTCGTGCTGAAATCCTTCAAGGTCCTCATCAGGATACCCCATTACTTTTAGCGCACTCATACCAAACATGTTATTCATTTGCATGTGGTTGCCAAAGCTGCAGTATTCCGGATTCATTGCGTCATCCACCATAGCTGATGTAATTGCTGCTTCCGTGTAAAGGTTTTCCTGTTGATACCTGTTTGAGAAAAATACCCATTCCAGCATGATATCGGCACCCAGAATTTGTCCTGTTCGCGGATTTACAAAACTCGGGCCGTAACCGCCAAATGGAGGATTGGGTGATGATGTCCATCGCAGAACATTATAGCGAATATCGCCGGCATCCCAGTCGGCTGTATCAGGCTGAACTTTCACAGCTACAGCATTTCTGAATCCGGCAGCTTCAAATGCTTCATTCCAGGCAAGCGTTGCTTCCTTGATAGTTTCACGAAACGCATGCGGCGTTGTGTTTTCAATCCACCAAGTAATTGGCTCAACCGGCTCCGACATCGCAGCATCGGGATTAGCCTTCACGAGATGCCATCGGTTAATGACATCAAGGTATGGTGTGTGGCTGGTGCTCACCTGATCATCTTTTTCAGTCATAAAGAAACCAACACGTGGGTCATCACGTCTGGGCTGAAAATCATTTTCCGGCATAGCAATAAATGAGTGCTGATGCTTAATAGATACTGCTCGCGCATCAGTAACAGCGTCACTTCCTCCATTTGATGGAGATGGATCCTCATACACATACTCAACCACCACGTCAATGTTCTCAGGATATGTGCGGATACCATTATACTTTGTTTTATCTGAGCTCAGACGACCCAATGAAAAACCACCCGGCCTGGAAAATGGTGACGGGCTGGGTTTCACCTGGTTCATTGATTCACTCAGGAAAATGGGGTCGCCATTGATGATAATCGTGCTATCGTTTTCAGCCAGAATCTCTTCAGAAATAAGTGTCGCATTCGATATGTTGGCCATCTTTGCATTGCTAAGGGCGCTTTCATCATCAAATTGAAATCGGGTATTTTGAACGACAAATTCAATTCTGTCAAAATATCGCTCTACTTTAAAAATTTTGTCATCCCGGTAGGCTCCCCTGAACTGCCCTGCCTCAGTAACAGCATCCACCGTGTGACCAAAGTAGATAAACTCTTTACCGATCTGATCTTTTTTGATTTCAAATTTGGTTGAGCCATCAGTTGTATCCTGGTAAACGGTGAACAATCCTTCATAGGCAATTGTGTTCTTTTTCTGTTCATCAATTTTTGAGGATGATGATTGCTCAGATGAGCTTGATTCTGATGGGGCTGTTTTTTGGGTTGTTGCGCAGCCAGCAAAAAGAAACAAAAGGGCTGGCACCAAGCCAAATTTAAACCGTGCAAGTGATATCATAAGATGTTTGATGTATGTTTGATTAAAATGTTTGAGAATATACTTAATGTGATGGAAATCACACGAGTATTATTGAATATTTACATATCAATGATTTGACGTAAAACAACCGTCTTCTGTTTCATACAGGTTAATATTTTTTTGAATGATTAACCGTCATAACACAAAGTATTGATATGAATAACTGCACTTACAGAGTTAGATAATAGCTCAGAGTCTACGCTCGCCATTGTGATATGTGCATAAAAAAAGCTCGTATACCAATCGGCATACGAGCTTTTATGTAATAGTCTTATGTGAGATTAACTGTTTGCCAGTTTCAAGAGATTTTCAGCATCTTTGATCTCATGCTCTACTTCTGAGCGATTTGAGGAAAAATCCTTTAGTCTTTCTTTGGCATCCGAAAGCTTCTGTTTCGCGGCTTCAACATCAATATTACCGGGTTCTACGGCTCGTTCAGCAAGAAGTGTGACTTCGTTATGATTCATCTCCACGAATCCACCGCTAACCGCGTAGGTTAGCGTGGTGTCGTCCGCTTTTTGGATGTGAACTTTTCCCACATCAAGCGACGATATAATAGGCGCGTGATTATGAAGCATTTGAAAACTGCCCGATGCTCCCGGCACACTCACGCTTACTACATCACCACTGAATCGGGATCCTTCGGGGGTTAAAACCTGGGCTTTGAATGTTTTTTCGTTGGCCATCTGTATGTTACGCTTCCGCTTCTTCAGTTAATCGTTTTCCTTTCTCAATAGCCTGCTCAATGGTTCCCACAAGGTGAAAAGCATTTTCGGGCAGATCATCAAGCTCACCATTCATGATCATCTTGAAGCCTTTGATGGTGTCATCAATTTTTACATATTCACCGGACTGGCCCGTGAACTGCTCAGCTACAAAGAATGGCTGGCTCAGGAAACGCTGAACACGACGTGCCCGCGAAACCACAAGCTTATCTTCGTCAGACAGTTCATCCATACCGAGAATAGCAATAATATCCTGCAGATCTTTGTACTTCTGCAGAAGCTCTTTCACTTCCTGGGCCGTATCATAGTGCTCATCGCCTACAACTTTCGGATCATTAATACGTGAAGATGAGTCAAGCGGATCTACAGCCGGATAAATACCGATTTGCGTAAGTGCACGGCTCAATACAGTAGTTGCATCAAGGTGAGAGAATGTAGTTGCAGGAGCAGGGTCAGTCAAGTCATCAGCTGGCACATAAATAGCCTGTACCGACGTAATGGATCCATCTTTGGTTGATGTAATTCGTTCCTGAAGATCCCCCATTTCAGTAGCAAGTGTCGGCTGATAACCTACAGCAGACGGCATACGTCCGAGGAGTGCTGATACTTCGGAGCCGGCCTGGGTAAATCGGAAAATGTTGTCAATAAAAAGAAGAATATCTGGTGATACTTCATCGCGGAAGTATTCTGCAACGGTCAACCCGGACAGCGCTACCCTCGCACGTGCTCCAGGTGGCTCATTCATTTGACCAAATACAAGCGTTGCCTGTGACTCTTTCAGTACATTTTCATCAACCTTCGAAAGATCCCACTCACCGGCTTCCATGGCTTCTTTGAACTCGTCTCCATAGTTGATTACACCCGATTCAATAAATTCTCTAAGCAGGTCATTTCCTTCACGGGTACGTTCTCCAACGCCTGCAAATACAGACAGACCACCATGCTGTTTTGCAATATTGTTGATCAGCTCCTGAATGAGAACCGTTTTACCCACTCCGGCACCACCAAATAATCCAATCTTACCACCTTTTGCATAAGGGCACAGCAGATCAATAACTTTAATACCTGTTTCCAGTATTTCTGAACTGGTTGCCAGGTCTTCAAATTTAGGTGCGTCCCTGTGGATGGAATATCTCTCTTTGCCCTCGGGCTGTTTGATACCGTCAATAGCATCCCCAACAACATTAAATAAGCGGCCCCGGATATCTTCACCAACAGGCATTGAGATGGGGCTGCCGGAATCCACTACCTCGGTCTGGCGTACCAGGCCGTCCGTAGAATCCATTGCGATGGTACGAACCCGATTTTCTCCAAGGTGCTGCGCAACTTCAAGATAGAGTCGTGATCCGTCTTCACGGTCGATATACAGTGCGTTTAAAATTCTGGGAAGCTGATCTTTCTCAAAATCAACATCAACTACAGGTCCAATTATTTGGGCTATTTTTCCTTTATTCATTCGATTATTTCAGAAGCTTTAATTAAGACGTTTAGAGTAAAGGGCTACTTTAAAGTTTTTCTATTTATTGAAAGCTTCAAAAGTTAGGCACTTCCTGTTCAAAAATCAACGAAGTTATCTCTATTTATGGCCTTTTATAATCTTTAGCCTGAGCCCTGTATCATTCTTACTGAGCATTTTGTTTGATATACCGTTCTGGCCAAAAGTGCCGACAATCATTTAATATTTCCCCCCTTACTAATCCAATCCAGGAATCTCATTGATACACAACAGATCAACCGATATAGCTCTGCCAAATAATTTTGATTTTTCTGAAGAAGTGAGAGCTTTTCAGGTTAGCAAAAGGCGCATCAATATCTTATCTTTAGTGCTAGAAATTTTTTTGATTTTTGACATCGGTAGTATATCCGACCCCGCTAAACCGAACCTTTTAAACGAGTATACTTTTGGAAACTGAACTCACTGCACGATCCGTCAGCGTAGATTTATTAGTTGAATTTGATGAACATCAAAGCATCTCCTATGCCGAAGCCAACGAATTAGAGCCCAGAGAACGGGGTCAGGTTCGTGAGTACGTCCAGAATATACTGCGTAAAAGAAGCTATCTCGATTTTGTTCTGGGGGAATTCTCCAGTATTGGTATGGATGAAATGAAGCCGGGCCTAAAAAACATCCTGCGCCTTGGGCTTTACGATATGTTATTTATGGACGGCACGCCTGACTATGCCGCAATTAACGAAGCGGTTGATATTGCCAAACTACGGCTCGGGTCGCGATCCGGAGATCTTGTTAACGCAATTCTTCGCAACATTCAACGCGACATGCCCGACCTTCCAAAACCATCTTATGAAGATCGCACAAAACTCATAGCCACGACTTTTTCCCATCCTGAATGGATGGTAAAACGATGGGTAAATCGTATGGGTGAGCGAGAAGCATTTCAGCTTATGCAGGCTAACAATAAACGACCTGACCATTATGTAAGGGTCAATACCCTGCGAACGAAATCAAAAAACTTTAAGCTCCGGATGGAAAAAGCAGGTATTGAATTCACCGAAAGTGAGTGGCTGCCAGGCTATTTCAAAGTTGACAGCGTTCAGCCGTTTATTGCCAAAGAGTGGCTTGCAAAAGGATTTTGCCAGATCCAGGATATTGCAGCTGGGTTTGCACCGACCATTCTTGAGCCCCTGCCGGGTGAAGAGATTTATGATCTTTGTGCTGCTCCCGGCACGAAAAGTATTGTTATGGCTGATATGATGAATGGTGAGGGATCGATCACGGCTGTAGACATCAATCCGGACAGGTTGGAACTTCTTGCCCAGAGCGCCATGAATTTTACCGCTGAAAACATAAAGATCAGGCGTGCGGATGTACGGGATCTTGATCTGAAACTGGCTGACGGTGTACTGCTGGATGCTCCCTGCACCGGAACAGGTGTGCTGAGCAAACGTGCTGATCTACGCTGGAAACGTACTCCGGAAGAACTTGAAAATTCAGTGAAGCTACAGGCCGAACTTCTTGACGAAGCAGCCAACCATGTAAAACGCGGCGGACGCCTTGTGTACAGTACGTGTTCTATAGAACCAGAAGAAAACTGGGAGCAAATTCAGAATTTCCTGAATAATTACGACAACTTTGAGCTTGAAAAACTAGACGAATTCCTGCCTGAAGAGGTATTGGTGGAAGATGGATACGCTTATCAAACACTTCCCCACAAGCACAATTGCGACGGCCACTTTGGTGTACGGCTGAATCGTGTGAAATAATCACCGGTTCTCTGCTTACCCGTGGCTCCACCTATTTTCTGCTTCTAAGCTAAAAGAATTGACACCAATTTTTTGATGAAAGAAAAACAGCTGAACGACGAGATACCCAAGCAATATAATCCTGCTGAAACTGAAGACAAATGGTATGCATATTGGGAAGAGAACCAGTATTTCCATTCAGAACCAGATGACCGGGATCCCTTTGCGGTTGTAATCCCCCCTCCCAATGTTACCGGCGTGCTCCATATGGGGCACATGCTCAATAACACAATTCAGGATGTGTTGGTACGGCGGGCACGAATGCAGGGAAAAAATGCATGCTGGGTTCCTGGCACTGATCATGCGTCTATTGCCACAGAAGCTAAGGTTGTACAAAAGCTCCGCAAGAAAGGAGTAAAGAAAAGTGATCTCTCACGTGATGAGTTTATGGATCACGCCTGGGACTGGACAAACGAGCACGGTGGCATCATTCTGCAACAACTCCGGACACTCGGTGCATCATGCGACTGGAAGCGTACACGCTTCACTCTTGAAGAAGATCTTTATGAGGCTGTTATCGATTGTTTTATAAAGCTGTATGACGATGGCTATATCTATCGCGGTAAGCGAATGATCAACTGGGATCCCGCCGCTCAAACGGCCCTGAGTGATGAAGAGGTCATTCATAAGGAAGTTCAGTCTAAACTTTATCACGTACGCTACCCAATTAAGGACAGTGAAGAATTTGTAACTATCGCGACGACCCGTCCGGAAACAATCCTTGCCGATACTGCCGTTTGTGTCCACCCGGATGATGAGCGCTATGCCCATCTGATTGGCAAGAAAGCGATCATCCCGATGGTAGAACGCGAAGTTGAAATTATTGCAGATGACTATGTAGATCCAGAGTACGGAACCGGCTGCCTTAAAATCACGCCGGCTCACGATACTAATGATTACGAGCTTGGCCAGAAACACGGACTTGAAATCATAGATATGTTAAATTCCGACGGGACTGTTTCTGAAGAAGGACAGTTTTACGTTGGTAAGGATAGGTTTGAAGCCCGCAAACTGATCATCAAGGATTTAAAACAACAGGATCTGCTGGTTTATATCGAAGAGATGCCAAACAAAGTTGGATACTCTGAGCGGACGGACGCTGTGATTGAGCCCCGACTATCTCTGCAGTGGTTCTGTAAAATGGATGAGCTCAGCAAACCTGCACTTGAAAATGTCATGAACGATGAGATTCAATTTCATCCTGCAAAGTTCAAAAACAGCTATGCTCACTGGATGGAAAATATCCGTGACTGGTGCATTTCCCGCCAGCTTTGGTGGGGACACAGAATTCCTGCCTGGTACTTTGGTGAAGAAGCAGATGAGTATGTAATAGCACGAACCGAAGATGAGGCTATTGAGAAAGCACGTGAAAAATCCGGTAACAGTTCGTTAAATAGTGCCGATCTTCACCAAGACGAAGATGTGCTCGATACATGGTTCAGCTCATGGCTTTGGCCGATTTCTGTATTTGATGGCGTCCGACATCCGGATAATGAAGAAATCAACTACTACTATCCTACCAAAGATCTTGTAACAGCTCCGGAAATCATGTTCTTCTGGGTGGCGCGCATGATTATGGCGGGTTACTACTTTAGGGATGAAAAACCTTTCAGCAACGTTTACTTCCATGGAATTGTACGCGATGAACAACGCCGTAAGATGTCCAAATCGCTTGGGAACTCACCTGATCCCCTTGAACTGATTAAAAAGTATGGAGCTGACGGAACACGCGTGGGCATGCTGTTTGCCTCCCCTGCAGGCAATGATCTCTTGTTTGACGAAAACCTTTGTGAGCAGGGACGAAATTTCAGCAACAAAATCTGGAATGCCTTCCGTTTTCTGATGATGAACAAGCAGGACGGAACAGACTATACTCCTACCACTGAGATAGATCCTAAAAATCTGGCTGACCGCTGGATGATGTCCCGCATCAAACAGACGCTTACAGATGTTGAACAGGATTTTGACAATTACCGGCTTAATGAAGCACTTAAAAAAATCTATTCACTGGTGTGGGATGATTTTTGTGACTGGTACATTGAAGTAAGCAAAGCCGATACACCCGGCGAACCGATGCCGGCAGAAAATCTAGAACGGGCCCTTGGTCTCTTCGAGCTATTGATGAAAATGCTACATCCCTTTATGCCCTTTCTCACCGAAGAGATCTGGCAGCGGATCCAGTTGCGATCTCCTGAAGAAGCCCTAACCATTAGCGCATGGCCTGAATTAGACAGTGATGCTGATGAAGATGCGATTGATCTGTTTTCACTCATTCAGGAGCAAGTATCAGCTATCCGGAATATTCAATCCGAAATGGGACTTTCCCCAAAAGCTGACCTCAGCCTTCATATTAAAACAACATCACAAGATCAGGCTGACAAACTACAAGACCAATCATGGATCTTTTCAAAGTTTCTGTCAGTCGATTCACTTGAGTTCAACCCCTATCTTACCAAACCTAAAGCATCGGCTTCCGCACTTGTAAAAGGAACGGAGATATTTGTACCACTTGAAGGGCTCATAGATCTGGACAAAGAACGAGAGCGAATTCAAAACGAAATCAAAAAGACAGAAGGTTTTTTGAAAAGTGTTGAAGGCAAGCTCAGTAACCAGAAATTCGTTGAAAATGCCCCTGATGATGTTGTGGAAAAAGAGCGTCAGAAAAAAGCTGATGCCAAATCTGACATCGAAAAGTTGAAACAGACGCTTGAGAATCTGGGGTAAACCAGCTTTAACTTACATTTCAACCCTCTGAGTGTTTGAAACTCTTGGGGGGTTTTTCTTTTTGCCTCACTTCCCAAAAAATCGCAACAATTCTCCCTTACCTTACGATATACAATAATGTCTGTTTTTCACTATTATCGTTTACTGTCTTTGTATTAATCACCAACTGGTATTTCTCATGAAAAAACTACTCATAATTTTCATACTCACCTTAGGAGCTGACCAGGTAATTGCCCAAATCAACGCCAAATTGATGAGGGATATGGATGTATCTGAATCTCACATTGCATTCGTTTACGGCGGTGACATTTGGCTTGTCGACAAAGACGGCGGCACTGCAAATCAGCTCACGCGATCTCAGGGCGTAGAATCCTGGCCTAAATTCTCTCCCGATGGCGAGCATATTGCCTATTCAGCATACTATAACGGAAATGAAGATATCTATGTCGTTCCGGTGACGGGCGGTGTTCCTGAACGCGTGACGTATGCTTCTTTTTCCGACAGAATGGTAGAATGGCACCCAGATGGTGAGCATCTTCTTTTTGCATCCCGCCGGTTAATGGGGCAGCGGTCCGCAAACCAGCTCTTTCTTGTTTCCAGAGACGGCGGGCTTCCCGAGCCTCTTCCTCTCCCCTATGGCGAAATCGCGAGCTATTCACCTGACGGAAGTCAGCTTGCTTACATAACAAAAATCACGGAAAACTATCCATTTAAACGATACAAAGGCGGTCTTGCGTCAGACATTTTGCTGTATGATGTGGATGATGAAGAGGTTGTCAAGATTACGGACAATGAGTATAACGATGGGAAACCAGCATGGGCCGGCGATAAGATTTATTTCCTATCAGACCAGGGTCCCGATTTCCGCCTGAATATCTGGGAGTACGATACAAATACGGATCAGACGTCTCAGATTACATCCTACGATGAGTTTGATATTTCATTCCTTTCTGCCGGACCCGAAGATCTCGTATTTGAAATGGGCGGAGGACTGTATTTGATGGATCTGGATACACAAGAGATCTCCGAGGTTAACGTTGATGTGGTTAGCGACCTTGCTCTTGAAATTCCCCGTCGCGAAGATGTGAGCGGAAATATCTCTAACATGACCTCATCCCCCGGCAGCAAACGCGTGGTGTTTGAAGCTCGTGGCGAGCTGTTCAATGTGCCCGTAAATGATGGGTATTCTGAAAACATGACGCGATCAAGTGGAGCATTTGACCGTCACCCGGCATGGTCTCCTGATGGGCAATATGTTGCCTACTGGAGCGACCAAAACGGTGAATACAATATCTACCTCAGGAGTATGAGTGGCGATGCTGATGTTACACAGCTCACGGACCGGGAAAAAGGATATGGTTACAAACTGTATTGGTCTCCAAATAGCGAGCACATAGCTTTTATTGATGAAACAAATACGATTTACACAGTTGATATCGAAAACGGAGACATTACTGAAGCCGGACACACAAACTGGAACGTCGGCCACGGCGGACGTGATGGATATCCAATGGCATGGTCACCCGATTCACGCTGGCTGACCTTCACGCGCGGTCTTGAAAATGCTCAGTATGCGGTGATGCTTTACGACAGTGATAATGAAGAACTCCATCAGGCAACAAGCGGCTACTACAGCGATTCAAATCCGGTATTTAGTAAAGACGGCCAGTATCTGATCTATGCAACCAACAGAGAGTTCGATTCAGTTTACTCCGATATGGATAATACCTGGGTATATCCAAACTCAACTCAGCTTGTGGCCGTCAGCCTTACGGATGAGGTTCCCTCACTTCTTCCCGTTAAAAACGACAGTGTTGAGATAGCATCTGCGGATGAGGAATCGGCATCTGAAGGCGATGAATCAGCAAGTGAAGAGTCAGAATCAGAATCAGACACAGGTACCGAGATTCAGCTCGATAGCTTTGAATCGCGCATTACCATGCTTCCTGTTTCTGCAGGCAACATTGGTGGGCTAATGACATTTGATGGCAAAGTTGCCTACATGCGATATCCCAATTCAGGAAGTGCGGGAGGCCCTCCTGCTCTTCAGGCGTATGACTTCGAAGAACAGGAAGAGATTACCATCATGGAAGGTGTGGGAAGTGCCGTTCAATCGGCCGATGGAAAATCGATATTGGTATCTGCCGGCAACCAATACGGTATCATCCAGCCGCAAGCCGGACAATCCATCGAAAAACCGATTTCTACAGACGGACTTGTAATGCAGCTTGTGGTGCGGGATGAGTGGAATCAGATATTCCAGGATACATGGCGCCGGTATCGCGACTTTTTCTACGATCCCAATATGCACGAAGTTGACTGGGATGAGATGCGGGAACGCTATGGCGCGCTGATCGAAGACGCCCGGACCCGGCAGGATATCACGTTTATTCAATCGAATATGCAGAGTGAACTAAGTGCAGGTCATACTTATACGGGCGGTGGGGACACGGAATCTGTTGATTACTTGTCGACCGGGTATTTAGGAATTGATTTTGCTCTGGATGATGGAGTCTACCGCATCGCTCGAATCGTAAAACCGGCCTCCTGGGACACTCAGGTCCGTTCACCGTTCGACCGTCCCGGAGTTGATGTCAGTGAGGGCGAGTAC
>Ga0209942_1000122_pt1 | contig 47836 bp, 46 predicted proteins | sample SalPonR1_A_D2_MG_FD_185695 | JGI IMG/M metagenome (GOLD analysis project Ga0209942, IMG submission 185695) | Salt pond soil microbial communities from South San Francisco under conditions of wetland restoration - Salt Pond MetaG R1_A_D2_MG... ...
TAACTGGTTTTGCCTTTTGCAATTTCTTTGTTCTTAATCTTTTACTGATATCTGTTCTTGCTTTTAATCCTTGCCTGACATCTGCTCTTAACGTTCTTCCTGCAAACTGCCCGCTATCTTTGTCTTTTATCTTTTGCTTATTTTTTGCTCTTAATTTTTTCCTGACATCTGAAATCTGACATCTGACATCTGCTTTTAACGTTCTTCCTGCCAACTGACCAACTTTCTACTGCATTTATCTTTGCCCTTGTCTTTAATCTTTTTCTTTCCACTTTTCACTTACTACGTTCCACTTACTACTTTCCTCTTGTTTTCCTTTCCACTGGCCTTTCTTGCCTTTTGCTTGTAGTGTTGATAAAATAAGCATTAGACATTACATTCACTGAAAGGCGGCGTTTAAGATGGATAAAAAAAGAATCGGATTGTTTTTGGTCCTTTTGGGGCTGGCTCTCATACTTTTTTCGATTTTGAACAAATAGAAGAGAAAATCTGCCAGGGGCGGCCTTAATAGGGGAAGCCCTTCTTTTATCAATATGTTTCCCGGCCTTTAGAAAGGGAATATAAAGAATGGAGAGGATAAAAATGAAAATGCAGAAATGTTCCATATGCAAAAAGAATCTTGCAGTAATATACACTACTAAAATCGTTGATGGAAAGTCCGAACTTTACGGGCTTTGTTTGGATTGCGCAAAAAAAATGGGGTTGCCCGTGATGGACCAATTGATGAAACAGACAGGCATGTCGCCGGAGGAGATAGAAAATCTTTCGAATCAAATGAACCAAATGTTTCAAAATATGGACATGGACGATCTGGAGAGCAATGAAATGTTCATGAAAATGATGTCCATGGGAACTGGAAGCCAGGGGCTTGAAGAGAATCCCGGTCTTGGCGAAGGAATTGAAGAAAACGCTTCCGAAGAATCGGGCGAAGAAAAAATTGGACAAAAATCGGCAAAAAAGTTCGGCAGGAAACCAAAGGCTAGGAAAAACCTTGACACCTTTGGTACAAATCTTACCGATGAAGCCAAAGAAGGAAGAATCGACAGAATAATAGGACGAAATTTGGAAATGGATCGCCTTGTTCAGATTTTGAACCGAAGAAACAAGAACAACCCAGTATTGCTGGGAGAGTCGGGGGTCGGCAAGACGGCAATTGCTGAAGGGCTTGCGGCAAGAATAATTGAAAAGCAGGTTCCGGCCAAGCTTTTCAATACAGAAATATACCTTCTTGACATGACGGCCATTGTGGCGGGGACTCAATTCAGAGGACAATTTGAAAGTCGGATGAAAGCCATAATAAAGGAAGCTGAAGAGCTCGGAAACGTTGTGCTTGTGATAGACGAACTTCACAATATAATGGGTGCAGGAGAGGTTCATGGAGGCGTAATGAACGCCGCCAACATACTAAAACCCGCGCTGGCAAGAGGCGGGATTCAGATAGTCGGTGCTACGACACTTGATGAGTACAGAAAGCATATCGAAAAAGACGCGGCGCTGGAAAGACGCTTTCAGCCTGTTCTTGTGGAAGAGCCGACTGTCGATGAGAGTGTCGAAATCCTCATGGGAATCAAGTCCTATTATGAAGAATACCACAAAGTCAAGATTTCGGAGGAAATCATCGTAAAAGCGGTTGAATTGTCTGAAAGGTACATTACGGACAGGTATTTGCCGGACAAGGCCATTGATGTTTTAGACGAGGCCGGCTCGCGCGCAAACCTGAAGAACAAGGGTTTGGTCGAGCTGCAGTATCTGAATGAAGCCCTGAGGAGTCTGCACGAAAAAATGGAAGACGCCGCAACAATGGAGAACTATGAAAAAGCGGCGGAATTCAAGGCTGAGGAATGCAAGCTGATGAACAAGATAAAGGCCATGGAGGAAGAAACATCGGATGTTGAAATAACAATAGATGACATAGGCTATGTCATTGAGGCGTGGACAAAGATTCCGGTACGCAGTGTCACCGAAAACGAGGCTGAAAAACTTATGCATCTCGAGGAGAGGCTCCACAAAAGAGTTGTCGGCCAAAATGATGCCGTTGAAAGTGTATCAAGAGCTATAAGAAGAAATCGCCTGGGCTTTAGGAAACGCAAAAAGCCTTCGTCCTTCATATTCGTGGGTCCTACCGGCGTCGGAAAAACAGAATTGGTGAAATCGCTTTCCGACGAGCTTTTCGGAAGCGAGGAAGCATTGATAAGACTCGACATGAGCGAGTACATGGAAAAGCATACTGTTTCCAAACTCATTGGGGCGCCTCCGGGATATGTAGGCTACGACCAGGGAGGCCAATTGACCGAGAGGGTAAGAAGGAAGCCCTATTCGGTGATTTTGCTTGATGAAATAGAAAAGGCGCATGGTGACGTATTCAACATGTTGCTTCAAATACTCGAGGACGGAAGGCTTACAGACAGCCAGGGCAGGACGGTAAACTTCGAGAATACTGTTATTATAATGACATCCAACGCCGGAACGGGACTAAAGTCGGCGGGCATAGGATTTGAAAAGAGCGGAGACCAGGCAGAAGAGGAGAAGGTCAATGATGCGCTTGGGAAAATATTCAGACCGGAATTTTTAAACCGAGTTGATGAAATAATCGTTTTTTCCAAATTGACGGAAGAACAGCTCAAGAAAATTCTCGAGATCATGCTTCGCGAAGTGGAATTGGAAATAAAGGAAAAGGGAATTGAGCTTGAAGTATCTCAAAGTGTTCGTGATTTTCTTATCGAAAAGGGTTACAATGATAAATATGGAGCAAGGCCTCTAAGGAGGGCTGTTCAAAAGTATATAGAGGATGAACTCGCCGAAAACTATCTAAGAGGGAAACTGGGAAAAAGGGTCCTTTTGACAATGGACATGAAAGACGGGGCGCCTTCTATAATCGAATAGGATTTGAAACAAAAGCGTGTCTGGATTCGTCTAAAATGAAGACGCGGAGAATAGCGGATTCAAACAAAGGGGGTTGCCGTGAAAAAAACATCAATTTTGACAGTGTTGACAATCGTGCTTGTCTTTTCATCATTAGGCGCGGCATACGCCCAACAGGGTGAAAAGGTTTTGCCTGATTATTGGGATGAATTTTTCAGCGAACCCATAATGTATAATTTTTATATGAACAATGAGCAAACAGACTATTCCATGGGAAGGCCCTATATAAACAAGGATATGATAGTCATGGTGCCTCTGAGGGTCTCTGTGGAAAAAATGGGCTACAAGGTAGTTTGGAACCACAACATAAGAACAGTGATAATATATAACGACCAGTCGCTGTATATACTAAAAATAAACAAAAACAGATACTACAGCCGATACAATTCATCCGCGGTCCTCTCAAAAGAGCCGATAATAAGGGACTCGAGGACCTATGTGCCATTGGAATTTTTTACTACCCTGATGAAGATCGACGCTAAAATCGATTCGGGCGGAAATTTGCTGATACAATACTGAAAACAAAATCCCGCATAATACGATGCGGGATTTTGCGTATAAAAAGAAGGATTTTAGACTTTTGAAATATAATTATAATTTGAGAAGGCGGAGAAAAGGCTGTTTAAAACAAATGAGGAGGCGCCGGTTTGAAAAATACTATTTATGAGTCCAAGGATTATAAAATAAAAATATTGGATGAGGAGCACTATCTTGCCGAATTGCAAAGCCTTTGCAGAAACTGCAGCGATTACTACGACCTTCACGGAATCGAGGAGATAGGAAATGAAACGGTTTTAGATTTTTTCAATGAGCTCCCGGACGGCAAAAACAAGGAAGACAAATTCGTGCTCGGCTTGTTCAAACAGGAAAACCTGATAGGCGTAATCGAGGGTGTCAAAGATTATCCGATCGAAGGAACATGGTTCATAGGGCAGATGATGGTTGACAGCCAAAAAAGAAGCAGCGGACTTGGGGCTTCATTCTTTGACGAATTCCAGGGTTGGGCGGAAGACAACAGGGTTGAAACATTGCGCCTTGCGGTTATGTGCGACAATACGCTTGCAGAAAAATTCTGGAAGCGCAGGGGTTTTGAATTTCGCGAACAGAAAAGCGACATTGAAATCGGCAACATAAGGGCGGATTTGAATGTTTATGAGAAGAAATTAAAATAGTTTGCATGCAATAATATATTGTATACACCTTTTGTTTGTGTTAATATTTTTACTATAAATAAAAATAGTGTTTGGATGAAGGTTCCGGAAGCCATGGGCGACCGGTCCCGGACAGACCTCTGGAGAGACTCTCAGGAGCACCGAAGGGGAAAGCCGTAAATGGTGAAACTCTCAGGTAAAAGGACAGGGGATTCGCATAAGTACGGCACAGCTATGCTTATTATCGATTTCCGGCTCCGAGAGACTGTTTTTACGGTCTTTTTTTTATTACAAAAATAGGGAGGAAAGAAGATGAAAGTGGTTATAACGGTCATAGGGAAAGATAAGACGGGGATAATTGCCAATGTGTCAAAGACGCTTTGGGAGAATGGCGTCAACATACTCGACATTAGCCAGACCATAATGCAGGAATATTTTGCAATGATAATGATGGCCGAAATTTCAGCAATGGAAATATCGTTTGGTGAACTTAAGAGCAAGCTTGAGATGGTAGGGGAAAGCATAGAGATGGACATAAGGGTCCAGAATGAAAAAATATTCAAAGCAATGCACCAGATATAGGGGAGGAAGAAATGAGCCAATACAAAAATATAATGGAAACAATACAAATGATAGAGCGCGAAAAACTTGACATAAGAACAATAACAATGGGCATATCACTGCTCGATTGCTGCGACGGTGACGGGGAGAAAGCCCGCAGAAAAATGTATGAAAAAATAGTGCGGAAGGCGGAAAAACTGGTATCGACAGGAGAGGACATCGCAAGCAAGTACGGAATACCGATAATAAACAAGAGGATTTCGGTAACCCCCATTTCACTTGTTGCCGGAGCTTCTGCGGATGAGTGCTATGTCGCATATGCCGAAATGATGGACAGGGCCGCGAGGGAAACAGGCGTCAACTTCATAGGAGGATTCTCCGCACTTGTGCAGAAGGGTTTTTCAAAGGGCGATAAAATACTGATAGATTCCATACCGGAAGCCCTTTCGGTCACTGAGAGGGTATGCTCTTCGGTAAATGTCGGGGATACCCGTTCAGGCATAAATATGGATGCGGTGAAGATGATGGGCCAAACGATTAAGCGTACTGCCTACCTCACAAGGGAAAATGACAGCATAGGCTGCGCAAAGCTGGTGGTCTTTTGCAATGCTGTTGAGGACAATCCTTTCATGGCAGGAGCATTCCACGGAACAGGGGAGGCTGACAGCGTGATAAATGTAGGCGTGAGCGGTCCGGGTGTTGTCAAGTCGGCCCTTGAAAAAGTCAGGGGAGAGAGCTTCGACAAAGTTGCGGAAACGATAAAGAAAACAGCTTTCAAGATAACAAGGGCGGGACAGCTTGTTGCAAGAGAGGCGGCAGAGACTCTGGGCGTGCCGTTTGGAATAGTGGACCTTTCATTGGCACCTACTCCGGATGTGGGAGACTCGGTTGCAAGAATATTCGAGGAGATGGGCCTCGGGGCAGCGGGAACCCATGGCACAACGGCGGCGCTGGCAATGCTCAACGATGCAGTCAAAAAAGGCGGCATAATGGCGGCAGAACATGTGGGAGGGCTTAGCGGGGCATTTATACCAGTAAGCGAGGACGAGGGAATGATAGAAGCTGTAAGGAAGGGCGCTCTGTCGCTCGACAAACTCGAAGCTATGACATGCGTTTGCTCGGTAGGGCTTGACATGATTGCAATCCCGGGGGACACTGCTTCTGCCAGCATTTCCGGAATGATAGCCGACGAGGCTGCCATAGGGATGATAAACAACAAGACCACGGCTGTAAGGGTAATTCCCGTGCATGGAAAAGGATTCGGAGAGGAAGCGGTATTCGGAGGTCTTCTTGGAACCGCGCCCATAATGAAGATAAATCCATTCTCGAGCGAATTGTTCATAGCGCGTGGGGGAAGAATACCTGCGCCTGTCCACAGCTTCAAAAACTGATTCAAGGCAATTTTTGAAAAGGGATAGACATTTACATCTCCATTCAATAATTGGGAATCATGGCAAGGGATAAGAAGTTTGCAACTGGAAATTTTTAGCTTGGTCCGAAGCGGAGCGAGTTTGCAGCGTGCAGAAAACTAAGTGGAAAGTAGTAAGTAGAAAGGAAGAACAGCGCGCAGCTCGCAGCAGGCAGCGGGCAGTAAGAGATTAAAGACTAATACAAAAGATTAAAGGGCAGATGTCAGATAGCAGATTTCAGGAAAGACAAAAACAAAAGATAAAGCATGTTGCATCAACATATAAAGAATGTGTAAAATCAAACCGGGCAATAGGGGATATTTAAATCGACCTATTGCTCGGTTTCCACATTTATGCTTTTTATTCGCTTTCAAGAATGTAAGCAATTTCAATCAAAGACTCTTCAAGACTCTCTTTAAGCTTTAAAAGCTTTTCGGTGTTTAGGACCTTGCTTGAAAGCACAAAATGAAGCTTGTCTTCATAAATGAGATATCTCAGGCCATAGCCGTCATTTATGACAGGACCGTATCCGGCATGGAGAAGCCCCTTTGGATTGCTTGTGCTTGTCGAAAAAAAGTTGTTGCAAATTTCCCTGTAGCTCGGAGAAAGAAATATTTCGGGCAAATTTTCGCCGGGGAAGTATTTTTCATGCATTTTCTTAAGGCCGAACAAATGCCGATCAATACCGTATCCGTTTTTACATTCGATTATGCGCTGCACATGTTTTGCCATCGCTTTCCTGAAATTGTCGCTTGTCGGCTCATTTGCGAAGGCTATGGATTCAGCCGTGACAGGCCGCATGGCCTCGGTACGGCCGTGAAGAAATTGCTTTGTCATAGCGGCTTCATATGTATTGCGGACTTTGCCGAATGTTTTCATTTGAGCAAGCTGAAATGCTATTTGTATAAAGCTGTCGGGGCTTGTCTTTAATTCTTTTATCCTTGACTTGCCGAATCTGTCAAAATGAAGAATTTCAATTGATAATTCTTTGAAAGCCTTTTCACTTTCGGCTTCGGCTTTCTCGATTTCATTTTTGACGTGCTCGTTAAGGGTGAAGGAGATTTCCTCGACTTCATGAGCAGTATTCCCTTCTTTTATTTCTTCATGCGGCTTTGTGTTCTTGTAAATGAAACGAACAAGATTTCCCAAGGTTGTTCCGTCGACACCCGAATGCTCATAATTGATTGCAAAATGGCCGTCCCTGCTTAAAATCATCTGTATCGACTTGTCATACCATCTGTTGCGGGAGTTTCCGCAAAGCATGTTTTTGAACATTTCGGAATCCGATTCATATTCATTGCTATCGAGCGCCAAAACCGCCAAGGCACCTTCTATTTTGTTTAGAGAATCGGCATTTGAGGGATTGATTTCAATTATTTTGTTTCGGATTTTTGCCCAGGAAGTCCTGTCCGCGGATGTAAGGCAGCCGACGGGGAAATTGTCTTCCGCTTCGGATTTTTTCAATATCATTTTGATGGAGTTGTAGAAATGCGCATAGTTTTTTGCAATGTCAGCTTTAAAAGGTTTGTAAATCGAATAATACCGCCCGTTAGCAATCACCGCAACGTGGTTTGACTTGCTGTTTGTTTTAAGGGCGTCCCGGTTAGGACCGGGTATTCTGCTTGTTCCGAGAAGTGTTTTGTACTGACTCATGCAAAGCGCGTTTTTGCCTTGAAAATCAATATCCATATTTCCGCTGTCAAGCAAATCGCGGTACTGAAACAGAGCAACAAGCATACTGGCGGCAAATTCAGCCCGGGGAAGTTTTTTTGTTTCAATATTCTTTTCAAGAACGAATGTGACATTGCAGTTTACGGGCAAGGGAAGCCGGTTCTCAAGGTAAGTGTCGTACCAGAAGGGCTCCAACCAATTCGATGTATCCTTGCGGTTTCGGAATTCAGTCAGGTTTTCTTGCAGAAGATGGCCGGAGCCATTATTTGAGGTAAAATAATCGACAGCCTTTTTTGATGACTCGTAGTCTTCAAGAGATAAAAGCGGCTTGCTCCATTCGAGAAGCTTTTGGCATGTGCCATCAAGGGTTGGGAGGGGAAGTTTCGGCAAATTGCCTTGGTTTTCATACATTTTCATTTTATCCTCCAATCGGAACATCAATAAAAACAGAAGTTTGACAATCTTACAATTTTACTTAAATAACTCAAATTACCAAAGATGGGTTTAAAGGCTGGACCGGCAAACGAACCGGTCCAGGTCTCTGTTAAAATGGAATCACTAAATATTTCGGCTTTAGTATCCCAAATCCTTGTTTACAATGAAGACCTTTATTCGTCCCTTTGCTCCTTGTCTCTTAATGGAAACAAAGGCGTTGCATATGCGGTCAGGGCTTTCGCAATCCATGCAATAGCCTATTTCGGTGCATGGCGTTTTTCTGCCCAGTCGTTTTGCATTTGCAGGCCCTGCTGTTTCGCGATATCTCTCAAGTGCTTCTTCTTCGCTTGCGACGAGTTTGTTTCTTCCCACAACTACAAAAACATTGTCCGGACCGAAAATCATTGCGGCAGTCCTGTTTCCCCGGCCGTCGACATTAAACAGCGTGCCGCTTTCCGTGACCGCATTTGTGCTTGTCAGGTAGTAGTTTGCTGAAAAAGAGTCCCTGAAAAGCTGGGTTATGTCGCCCGGGGCAAGCCCTTCCGCATAACGGTCGAGAAATTCGAATTTGCCGCTTCTCAAGAAGTCGATTACGCCAGTCTCAAAGAGTGTCATTGAGCCTCCTACGGATACAACTGACCCGGGAGCAAGCATTTCGCCCAATTTTACAAGCAATTCTTTTTCATCTTCAACAAAATAACCTTCCATGTTGTTCTTTTCGAGGTTTTCGATTGTTCTTTTTACCCTTTTTTCATATAGCCATTCCATATTCTGATCCATTATATTCCTCCTTGATATATTGAATTAATTTCATTATAGCTTAATTATAATTCATTAAGTCTGATGCGGGAAGGAATGAAGTAAATTTTGTGGAGTTTTTGATTATCGATTGGAAGTTTATACTCATTTCGCATTAAACTCCGGGTTTAAATTAGTTGCAAAACGTTTTAAAGAAATGGATAATGTTGATAGTGGATCGGAATAGAATGCAAAATATTAAAATACAACCATATAAGTCTGAGTATTTGCGAATTTTAAAAAGATTATGCATGTAAACAAAAAGAGGGTGATAAAGTGGAATGCCATATAACAGGATTCGAAACTTTGAATAATACTGTTGTCGACAAAAAACGCAAAAATGAAAAGGCAAATTTCTTCAATTGACAAGGGCGAATGCCGAAGGATTTTTCTGTAAATCAAGCCGGCTGGAATTTAACCTAATTGTAACAAATAACGTATATATTTATTAGTCTTTTTCTGATAGTATTTGTCCTTGATGAAAACAATAAGGGGTGATGCAAATGGCTGCAAAAATTAAATCAAACAAAATATTGGTCGATGTGCTGTTTTTGGGAACGGGATGCTTGATGCTTGCCTACGCCATTGCATCAATACTCAAGCCCAACGGACTTGTTACAGGAGGATTCACAGGCTTGGCAATCATATTGGGATATCTTTTAAATATAGACTACACGTTTATCTACTACGGATTTTCCTTGTCGGTCATGCTAGCCGCTTTCATTTTTCTGGGAAAGAAAAATGCCCTGAAAATACTTATGATATCAGTGATATTCCCTATGGTCCTTATTGCGGTTGACCGGACAAGTCTTCCTCTTATCGAGAATGACTTGTTTTTGGGAGCGATATATTTCGGAGTCGTTGGAGGCATAGGAGCCGGGCTTGTATTCAAAAGAGGTTTTTCCACGGGTGGAACCGATACCACTGCACAAATTCTCCACAAGAAGATTTTCCCTTTTATAAGTCTCAGCCAGATAATATTTGCAATTGACATATTCGTAATTGCATTTGCGGCTTTGGTCTTTGACAGGAATGTCGCCCTTTACGGGATAATATCCAACTATGTATTTGCAAAATCGACGGATCTTGTACTCTTTGGACTGGGGTCTAAAAAGCTTAAAATGGAAATAATAAGCACACACAATGAAGAAATTGCAGAATACATCATGGAAAGTCTTGGACGCGGGCTCACAATACTCGATGTGACCGGCGGCTACAGCAAAGATACAAAAAGCAAGATTTTGACAATTTGTTCTCCCAGAGAAAGTATGCTTATCAAGCGGTTTGTCGCGGAAGTTGATGACAAGGCGTTCATATATGTATTGCCCGTGGTTTCGGTGTGGGGCGAGGGAAGCGGTTTCGAGAGGCTCCAGGAGGAATCGTAAAGTCAACAAAAAATGGTAAGGGCCCATCCTTTTGATCAGGATGAGCCCTTTTTTAAAACTCTCTATTTTTGTAGAATCTCAATGAAAACAAGTATGAAGCTATTCCGGCAATTGTTATGAAAAGTGCCATGAATAAGGTTATCTGCAGCCTGGTAGCGGAGTTAAGGTTCCTTATCCAAAGAGGCGCTTCCCCTTTAACGAATAGTTTTCCGATTATCGTGGGAATCATGAATACGGCAAAGAATATTGCAAAATTCACAAGCTTCGCCTTTAGATATCCAACCTTGAAGTATACGGGCAGATAAAGAAAAACAACCAGGCAGATGGACCATGTGGCAATTACAAAATCGAAAAGGGAAATTTGCCGCATGCCCGGCAAGAATCCGGTGGACCGCATCACAAGACCGCTGAGAGCCATGAGCATAGAGGACAGTGCGATGAAGACAAAAAGAGACATATACCTTTCGGCGACAATGTCCCGCCTCTTCAGGGGAAGGCTGTTGAGCAATATGTCGCTCTTGTTCATGTTGTCGTAGGCAGTGGTGTACATTACAAGCAGATAAGATATCATTGTTATTCCCATTACATAAATCGCTTGTGCATTCATGTCCGTCCTTGCGAATATGAAGAACATCATGAAGCTGTATAAAATCATTATCCACAAATTTCTTTTAAGCAGCATGGAGTCCTTTTTTAGAAGATTAAGCATTTGAATTCCCCCTAACAGTGTAAAGCATTATGTCTTCAATGCTTGGATTTTCAATCAGCGTGCTCTCAATGTCAAAATGGCCTGATGCATTTTCCCTTTTGAAAAGTGCCGAAAATCCGTATTTGTCACGTCTGAAGCCAATAAGCCCTTCGTATTTTTTCATAGGATCAAATATATCGTTTGGACCCTTTATCAGGGCATAGTCTTCGAGCGCTGAATGCTTTTCCTTGCTGAATACGAGCTTGCCGTCATTAATGAATGTTACAAAGTCCGCCGAGCGTTCGAGGTCTTGAGTAATATGAGAGGAAAAGAAAACCGAGCGATTCCCGTCCTCAATGACTTCTGACAGTATGTCGAGGATTTCACTTCTGAAAACGGGATCGAGGCCGGATGTGGGCTCGTCCATTATTATCAGCTCCGATTCATGCGACAGAGCAAGAGCAAGAGCAAATTTTGTCTGCATCCCGCGGGACAATTCTTTGATTTTCTTTTCTGGATTCAATCCGAATCGCTTCATATAGCTGTAGAAAAGACCATCGTCCCATGAAGGATAGTAAACAGCCAGAAGGGACTTCATCTTTTCCATTTTCAGGTCGTCATAAAAATGGTTTTGGTCATAGATGAAACCAATGCGTTCCTTGACAGCCTTTTCGTGCTTCTGATAATCCTTTCCGAAAAGACTGATGCTTCCCGAGTCTTTTTTGACAAGATTCATTATCAGTTTTATGGTCGTGCTTTTTCCTGCGCCGTTAGGGCCGATGAAGCCCATTATATAGCCTTTCTTGAGGGAAAATGACAAATCGTCAAGCTTGAAGCCATCATAATTTTTTGTAAGGTTCTTCACTTCCAGTATATTTTCCATTTTAATCCTCCTCGATCAATTTAAGCATTTTCGCGAGTTCTTCCGAAGTTAGTCCAATCATGCCCGCCTCGTCCAGTATGTCGGCAAGTTTCGACTCGATTTTTCTCAGCCTCTGCTCGAAAATGAGTTCTCTGTTTTGCGCAGCCACAAAAGAACCTTTTCCGGCAACCGTATCGATGAAACCGGCAGTTTCCAACTCTTCATAAGCCCTTTTAGTTGTTATAACGCTGATCCTCAAGTCTTTGGCCAGGCTTCGTATCGAAGGGAGAGCCTCGCCTTCCGACAATGAACCCTTAAGGATATGTTCCTTCAATTGATTTGATATTTGCATATAAATAGGATTCTTGCTTGAATTTGAAATAATAATGTCCATATATAAGCCCCTTTGTTCATACTGTATATAATGATTATACACAGTATGAACGCAATCGGAGGTTTTGTCAATACAAAAAAAGAAAAAACGACTTAAATAAACTGATATAATTGATAGAAAGAAGGTTGAAAGTATGAATATGGGAGGGAATCATGGAAAACTTGTACGAAAAGGTGAAAGAATCTGCGGCATATATAGAAGAAAGAATGACGGGGAAACCCAAAACGGGTGTAGTGCTCGGATCCGGATTGGGACGGTTTGGAGAGTCCATAGAGAAATCACTTGAGATCGGCTACTCCGACATTCCTCATTTTCCGGTGTCGACTGTAAAAGGGCACGAGGGCAAACTCATTTTTGGGAAAATCGGGGAAACAGATGTTTTGGCGATGAAGGGAAGGTTTCATTTTTATGAAGGGTATTCCATGAAAGAAGTTGTATATCCGGTTTATGTAATGAAATCATTGGGACTGGAGAACTTGATTGTCACCAATGCATGCGGAGGAATCAACAGGGGCTTTGAGCCGGGAACACTGATGATAATCGAGGACTTCATAAACATGTTCAAGGACAATCCGCTGATCGGCATAAACGATGAGCGTTTGGGGACGCGTTTTCCGGACATGTCCGAGCCCTACTCGAAAGATTTGATTGAAATTGCCGAAAGCGTGGCCAAACGGCTTGGCATTGAATATGAAAAAGGGGTTTACGCAGGGGTGACGGGACCATACTATGAAACCGCCGCCGAAATACGGATGCTGGGCGCCTGCGGCGCCGACGCCGTGGGAATGTCTACAGTTCCCGAGACCATCTTGGCAAACTATCTTGGAATGAAGGTCTTGGGAATATCCTGCGTTACAAACATGGCGACAGGTATAAGCAAAGAAAAACATACCCACGAGGGAGTTGTGGAGACGGCAAATGCGGCATCTGAAAGACTCGGTAAATGGGTGGAGGCGACTATAAAAGGAGTCTGAAGAAGAGAATAAAAATTTTTTAGCCCGAACTTCTCCAAAATGGATAAAAAACCGAAAATTCGATAAATATAATAAAGTCCGCCTTTGTTGAAATGCGGACTTTATTATATAATCAGTCTTAGAAGTGCGAAAGCGAAGGAGTCGAGGATTTTATGGAAAGAAGATACCAGATTTCTAAACTGAAGGGAGAATTCAAAAGAAAAGACGCTGAAAAGGAATATTCCCTGTATTATACCGAAAAGACCATACCGACAACCAAGCGTATTATAATAATACTTGCAGCCATGAATTTTCTTTTTATTGTGCCCGATTATTTTGCTCTTGCAAACACGGAATTGTTTGTATGGGTTCTATTCGACAGATGCATATTTTTCGTTGGATTCCTGATTTTCCACCATTGGTTCAACCACAGGGAAAACTATGCCGACTATTTTAAAGGATTGACTTTGATGGAGATTTTTGCTGTCTCCGCATTTTTGCATATATATTGGATTTACCAGCCGGTTAATTTCAGTATACAGACTATGGGTCTTTTTTTGACGATGGTTGTTTTGGTAACAATACACAACCGATGGATATATGTTTTGATTGTAAACATCTATACGATAACGGGTTTCTTGGCAATCACAATGATTGGAGAAAAGGAAGCGGATGTTTCGGTAGTTTTGGCTGTGGCGATATACGGCGTTTTAATGGCATCATTTCTGTTATTCCGGGATTACGAGATAAATGTGTATAAAAGAAGGCAATATGAAAGAAGCATAGTACTCGAGAAATTTTCGATAACGGATTACTTGACCGGAGCTTTGAACCGGGGGACTTTCGAAAAGGAATTAGAAAAAGCAGTGGAAAGATGGAGACGGCACGGAAGTGTTTTTTCAATTGTGATGTTTGATGTTGATGATTTCAAAACGGTCAACGATACTCACGGGCACATTGAAGGCGACCTTGTATTGAAAAAAATTTCTGAACTGATTATTAAAGAGATACGCAAAATTGATGTCTTCGCAAGATGGGGCGGCGAGGAATTTGTATTGATACTCCCTGAAACCGATACCGAGACCACACTCAAATTCGTTGAAAGAATCAGGGCCAAGATAAAAGGAAGCAGCTTTGGCAAAGCGGATATCACTTGCAGTTTCGGGGCCACCCAAATTAGGGAAGGCGATACCAGCGAAAGCATATTCTCAAGGATGGACGAATACCTCTACCTTTGCAAGAGAAGGGGCAAGGACATGGTTTATCATGATTTTTTAAAAAGGAAATGAATCAGTTTAATAAAAATAAAAAAGTGGGGGATTTAAATGGGGATTGAGAGCGTAAGGAAAGAATTTTTTGAAAAAGGTTTTGCATACAAAATCATAGAATTTGAGGAAAGCACCGCCACGGTTCAGCTGGCCGCCGATGCGCTCGGTGTTGAGCCGGGCATGATTGCAAAGACAATGGCCTTTGACCTGAGGGGCGAGGATGTTTTGGTTCTAATGAAGGGCGACACAAGAATAGACAACAAGAAATTCAAGGCGGAATTCGGGAAAAAGGCAAAGATGGTTCCATCCGAAGAAATTGAGGAAAGGACGGGGCATCCGATGGGCGGAGTTTGCCCTTTTGCAAACATCAGGGGGCTGAGAGTTTTTGTCGATGAAAGCCTTAAAGTTTATGATGTGGTCTATCCGGCTGCAGGGTCAAGGAATTCGGCGGTTGAGATAAGTGTCGACGAATTGGCGAAGTACGCCGGGAACAATTGGGTCTCCATAGGGAAGGAATAGTAATGGACATAGAAATGAGAAGGCAGGACAGAAAAGTCTCAGATGAAAAGGCGTGGGAAATGCTTGAAAAAGCCGAATGGGGAATTCTATCACTGGCATCCTCGGGCGGAGATCCGTACGGAGTGCCTGTCAATTATGTTTGCGGCGACAAGGAAATATACATACACTGCGCTGTTGAAGGCAAAAAGATCGACATCATAAAAGAAAACGGAAAGGCTTCCTTTTGCTCTGTCGTATCAGCCAAAGCAATACCTAAAAAATTCACAACAGCCTACGAAAGCGCAATTGCCAAAGGCAAGGTTGAAATCGCGTCGGAGGCCGAGAAGAGAAAGGCTCTGGAGCTTTTGATTGGAAAGTATTGCGCGGGATTGGAGAAGGAAGGACTTGACTATACAGAAAAGCTTTATGGAATGACGGAAGTGATAAAGTTTACCGCTGAATCCGTTTCAGGGAAATCCAACATATAGCTGCAAAGAAAGCGCCGCATGGAATTTTTCATGCGGCGCTTTCTTTCAAAAATCAAATTTTCGATTTTTCATAGTAGTCTTTCATTGTTTTGTCGGGAACCATGCTTCCTCCGGTTGCCCAGGGAAGGTGAATTATGTTTTCTGCCTTCAAACCGTGTTTATTGAGATATTTTTTTCCCTCGTCGCTGCCCTCAACAAGACAAGGCCCGGGGAAACCGGCAAGCGCGGAAGGTTCAAGCCATATGTCTTCGCTGTCGGCAAGCATTGCGAGAAGATTGTAAAGGTGTTTGTCGCTTGAAGTAAATATTCCGCTTATAAGATTCTCCATGGTTTTGCCGACAAAGCCGGAAGGTCTTCCTACGGCAAGCCCGTCCGCTTCTGTAAGATTGTCTATTGCAAAATCCTGAACCGAAATTTTCTCATGCAGGCCTGTCATCATTCCTATCAGCATGCATGGCGAGTGGGTCGGTTCAGCAAAAAAACAGTGTACAGAATCTCCGAATACGGCTTTGAGTCCAAAAGCCACGCCACCGGGACCTCCTCCGACCCCACATGGCAGATATACGAAAAGAGGATGTTTTTCATCGACCTTTACCTCGAGATCCTCGAGTTGTCTTGCCAGACGCAAAGCTGCCACCGAATATCCCAGGAAGAGAGTTTCAGAATTTTCATCGTCAACGAAATGCATTGAAGGGTCGCCTTCCGATTGGCGGCGACCTTCTGTTACTGCGAGACTGTAATCCGAATCATATTCGACTACGGTTACTCCTTTGCTTCTCAAAAGACTCTTCTTCCACTCCTTGGCGTCGGCCGACATGTGAACAAAAACGCGAAAACCCAACTTGGCGCTCATTATGCCTATGCTAAGCCCCAAGTTTCCGGTTGAGCCCACGGCAATTGAATATTTCGAATAGAACTTCCTGAATTCGTCGTTTGCCAATATGGAGTAATCGTCATCAGGCCCAAGCAGGCCGTTTTCAAAGGCCAAATCCTCCGCATGCTTGAGAACTTCATAGATGCCTCCCCGGGCCTTTATAGAGCCCGATATGGGAAGATGGCTGTCGCACTTTACCATAAGGGCGCCTTCGAGACTTGAATCGCAGAAATCCTCCAGAGCGCTTTTCATGAGAGGGGTTTCCCTTAGAGGCGATTCTATGATGCCGCCGGATGGCGAAGTTTCAGGGAAAACCTTTTTCAGGTAAGGAGCGAATCTTTTCAGTCTTTCCGATGCGGCTTCAATGTCTTTCATGGAAAGGCTTATTTCGTCAAAAGCTTCTCTGCTTGGCACATAAAGTGGATTTATCCAAAAGACCTCTTCCGTCTTTACTATGTCACTCAAAAGCGGGTGCTTTCCAGTCCAGTAATCCAGGGTTTGCCCCAAAATTTTATCCATGAAACATCTCTCCTTTCAAAAATGGTCGAATGCTTTGGGAATTCTACAAAATGATATTTATGCGCTTTTCTCCAAGGTGTCCCGATATGTTTTCAAAGGCAATGACCGCTCTCCTTTCAAGGGCTTCTTTTGTCGCGAAAGCCACATGCGGAAGCACGGTTGTGTTGGGCGCATCGAAAAGAGGATGATTCGACGGAATCGGCGGCTCCATTTCGAAAACGTCTATTCCGGCACCCGAAAGGCGGCCATCCTTCAATGCGTCCGCAAGGGCCTTGTTGTCCACGATTGGTCCTCTTGCCGTGTTTATCAGTACGGCTGTCGGCTTCATCGAATCTATCAATTCCTTGCTTGCGAGCTTTACAGTTTTTTCGTTGAGAGGAACATGAATGGTTACTATGTCGCTTTGGCTGAATACATCGGAAAGGCTCTTGTAGACTATGCCCATGTTTTCTGCCTCATTCCTCTTGCTGCGGCTGTAGGCTATTATGTTCATGCCGAAAGCTTTTGCCAATGCCGCCGTCTCCATTCCTATTGCGCCGGTTCCCACTATGCCAAGGGTCTTGCCTTTAAGCTCTCTGCCGATATGGCCGGCGCGGGTACCGCCGGCCCTGGTTATTTTGTCGCACACCGAAAAATGCCTGTATACCGATATCATAAGCCCAATGGCCAGTTCTGCGACCGCCGGAGTCGAATAGCCCGCGCAATTGCTTACGGGAATTCCTTTTTCGCGGCAAGCGTCAAGATCCACATGGTCCACTCCGGTGAAGGCTACCGAAATGAATTTTAGATTGGGCAGGGCTTCTATTACCCGGCGCCTTAGAGGGCTGTTTGCTATTATCAGAATATCTGCTTTCCTGCATCTTGAAATGTATTCCTCGTCGTTTTCGGGAGGAGTTTCAAATACCTTCAGATCCAATTCTCCTGAAAGCTTTTCGCTTGCAATGGCCTTGATTGTTTCCCGGGAAATCCCCAGGGGTTCCACTATAACAATATTCATTCAACTTACCTCCAATATATTTATGTCTCTTTCGATTATATCAAAATTCAGCGAAATATTCGAAGTTTGCCAATGATTAGTTGAGCCGAAACAGATGATATGTGTGATATTATTAGAAGAAAAGAAAAGGAAGATGGATATGGACAAAAAAGAATTCGCAACCCCGAAAATTTGCGGCTCAATAAGCGGAAGGACGGCAAAAGCTGTTGAAAGACAATTTGCGCATGCTGAAAAAACTGGGATAGATATGATTGAATGGCGCCTGGACTCGATGGCGTTCACATATGAAGATTACATGAATGAAAAAAGCACAATTAGAGAATGCATAAAAATATTTGAAGAAAGCCCAAAGCCTATAATTCTTACGCTTAGGAGTTCTGTCGAGGGAGGGCTTTTCAATGGATGCACAAAGGAATACTTTCATATTCTAAAGGAAATGGGCGGCAGCTTAGGATTTTCAATGGTGGACATAGAGTACGCGAGATGGATGGATTGGGAAAACGGCCCTGGCGGAATTTTGCCTTGCAGCAATTCCGCAAGAATAGTATCCCACCATGATTTCAAAAAAACGCCAGTAAAAAAAGAAATCGTCGATTTGCTTGAAAGAATGGCCAAGCTTGACGCAAGGTTTGTGAAGGGAGCTTTCATGGCGGGGGATTTTTTCGACACAATTAGGCTAATGGATGCCGCCCTCGAGTTCAAGAGGAAGGTACCCGAAAAAGAGTTGATATACATGGCCATGGGCGAGGCTGGAATGGCTAGCAGAATTCTTTCCGGTGAGGCGGCTCCTGCAATAAGTTATGCGAGCATGGATATGGAAAAGCCCACAGCGCCGGGGCAATACAAGCTGGACATACTTTTAGGAATATTGGAACTGCAAAAAAAACAGGTGTCCGGGAGATAAAAGGGTCAGCAGGGATTTGTTGCCCTCATAGGCATAGGGGTCTTTCCAATGTCAAAAAATGCAAATTGTGATATAATGTGTACACGGAGTCACGTATCTTAAATGCGGAATCTCTGTATGGAGGGATTGTTGATGGACAAGGAAAAACTGGAAGGGATGAGGAAAGACATATTTTTGATAGGCATATTGGCAGCTCTTTTCGCAAGCAGTTTTTTAAATTACCTGCTTTTCCACAGCCTTGTTGGAATATACAGCATATCAATAGCCTTTGCAGTATTCATGATTGCATGGAACTCAAGAAAGTATAACCAAGGAAGTTATATTATATTTCTTGGAATAGCATATCTTTTCATTGGATTCATAGACCTCATGCAATTGCTTTCATTCAAGGAGCTTACAGTCTTTACGGGATACAAGTATTTTGCTGGGCAGTTCTGGATTGCGGCTAGGGGCATGGAGAGCCTTACGCTTCTGATAGCATTCAAGTCCCAAAAAATGCTGAAGGAAAAGATCAACTATGAAATGGTTTTTTCAATATATTTTGTGGCAACCCTTATAATTTGCACAAGCATACTCTATTTTGACACTTTTCCGCTATGCTGTGTTGAAGGAAAGGGGCACACTCCGTTTAAATTGTGGTCTGAAGCGGCCATAGTCCTAATGCTCTTGACTGCATGGTTCGCGGTGGACAAGAACAGGAGGGAAGTTGGGGAAAAAGCTTATCCCTTCCTCGTGTGGGCAATTGTATTTACCTTGCTTTCCGAGCTGTCATTCCTTATAGACTCCGGAAACCACGGAATTTTTAATCTGCTTGGTCAGTTCATGAAGCTGTCCTCCTTCTACATGATTTACAAGGTTGCGATAGATCTTGGAATAAAAAAGCCGCAAGAAGCATTTTTTAGGGAAATCAAGCAAAATGAAAATAAGCTCAAGGATGTGGCCTTGATAGATTTGGAAACAGGCCTTTTCAACAATCAGGCATATCAAAGGACAAAAGGGAAACTTTGGGTACTGTTCAAAAAAAGCAGGACAATGGTCGGGATAGGGCTTTTTTCCATCAGCGACCTTGAAAAGCTGGAGATGGAATACGGAAAAAAGACATCCCTGAAGATTTTGGAAGAATTGGTCGAGATAATAATGGATGTAATAGCAGAAGACCACTTCTTCTTTAGAATAGAAACAAACACTCTCTTGATTTTGTTCGGAGAAGAAGAATACAGAATGAAAAATTACGCCGAAACAATTCGAAAGCGATTTGTCGCTGAAGTTAAAAACAAATATGGAATGGAATCGAATCTGTATTATGGGATAAGCGAGCATGATTCATTGCTCTCATACAATTTGGATAATCTGTATGAGTCGGCAAATGAAAACCTTTCAAGAAAAAAATTAAGATATGTGATTCAGGAATTGGAATAAAGGTAATAGAAAATTAAGGGGATGCTTTTTATGACAGAAAAAATAGAAACGGGTGAAATGCTTCAATATTTCAGGGAAATCAGCAAAATTCCAAGATGTTCGGGAAACGAAAAGGCAATCAGCGATTTTCTGCTTGCCTTTGCCAGGGAAAACGAAATTGAGGCCCAGCAGGACGAATCACTGAATATAATAATGAAAATACCTGCTTCAAAAGGGTATGAGGATGCGCCTGTTGTCATGCTGCAGGGGCATATGGACATGGTTTGCGTAAAGACGGAGGAATCCTCGCACGACTTTGAAAATGACCCCCTTAAGCTTGTAGAAAAGGACGGATTTATCTGTGCTGAAGGGACATCGCTCGGTGCGGACAATGGAGTAGCTCTTGCTTACATTATGGCCGTCGCCGCAGACAAGTCGCTCAGGCACCCGGAATTGGAGTGTCTTGTAACAACATCGGAGGAAACAGGAATGGAAGGGGTAATAGGCCTTAAAACAGAGAAGCTTAATGCCGGCATTCTCATAAACCTCGACTCGGAGGAAGAAGGGGTTTTTCTTTCATCGAGCGCAGGAGGAGTAAATAACATTACAAGAATTGATGTTAGAAGGAAGAGAGAACCGTGGCATGAATGTTGTCATGAAATATGCATAAAGGGTCTAAAAGGAGGGCACTCCGGTGCCGAAATAGACAAGGGACGCGCAAACGCCATAAGTTTAATGGGCAGGCTTCTGGCCGAGCTTGATCCCGGAGTGTTCGGAATAGCGGGCATATACGGAGGCACGAAGAAGAATGCCATAGCCGACCGTTGCTGCGCCGAAATTGTTTCTTCGTTTGAAAGCGCCGAGGGTTTGAAGGAAACAGCCGGCAGAATGGAAAAGATATTCAAAAATGAGTTCAAATCGGTTGATCCGGAATTGGAGATTCAAATTTCAGAGAGCTCTTCAAAGAGAGAAAGCTTCGATAAAGCAAGTGCTGAAAAGCTTGTTGCTTTTCTCCGACTTGTAGCAAGCGGCGTGCAAACAATGAGCAAAGAGGTTCCCGGTCTTGTCGAAAGTTCCATTAACTTGGGTCTAGCAGCAACGAATGAAAACCAGATAGAGATAACAGCTTCTGTAAGAAGCTCTGTGAAATCCCTGAAGGATGAGATAAATGGAAGGGTAGCTCTCATTTGCAGTTTGCTTGGCGCTGAAATGGAGCTTAATTCAGATTATCCGGGGTGGGAATTTGTTTCAGAATCACGTATAAGGGACGTTATGAAAGATTCATACATGGAATTGTACGGCAAGGAGCCTTCTGTCGAAGCCATTCATGCAGGGTTGGAATGCGGATTCCTAAAGGAAAAAATGCCTGACTTGGACATAATAGCCATAGGTCCCGACATGTCAGATGTCCATTCCACAAGGGAGCGTCTTGACATGGCATCAGCCGAGAGGACATGGAGGTTGCTTATCAAAACGCTGGAAAACATTAAGTTTCGGGTTTGAAATACAAAGGGAGGATTAAAATGACAAAAGTGGAAAGTTTTGAATTGGACCATACCAAGGTTAAGGCGCCATACGTAAGAAAAGCGGCTTCCACAACAGGTAAAAAAGGAGACGCTGTCACCAAGTTCGACCTCAGATTCACACAACCCAATGAAGTTTTCATATCAACAGCCGCCATACATACGCTCGAACACCTTCTTGCAGGATACATGAGAGAGGAAATGGAAGGAATAATAGACATTTCGCCAATGGGATGCCGCACGGGATTCTACATGATATGCTGGGGCGAGCCCGAATCAAGGAATGTTGCCAAGTCCTTGAGAAATTCACTCGAAAAAATTATGGAAACAAGCGAGGTTCCGGCCGCAAGAATCGAGTCATGCGGCAATTACAAAGATCATTCATTGCCGGAAGCAAAGGAATGTGCGGCTTTTGTTCTCATGGACATGATCGACAGCTGGTAGAGGAGGGACCCCAAAAATGAAAAAAAGAGAACACGCAATACTGGAAGCATTGCCGGCCCCCGTTTTTTTCAAAGATTTTGAAGGAAGGTTTCAGTTCTGCAACAAGACATTCTATGAATTTTTGGGGAAGGATGAAACTGAAATAATTGGTAAAAAAGCCGATGAAATAGGGCTTGAATCTATAGCCGAGAGGTTCAGGGAAGCTGATCAGGCGCTGCTAAGGGGCCAAGGAGTTCAAACATATGAAGCCAAGGTAGCAAACAAAGAAGGGGAATTGCGTGACCTTCAAATAATGAAAGACCTGGTCCATTGCGATGAAACGGGTGAATTGATTGGAATTGCAGGAGTTGTTGCCGATATAACCGAAAGAGTCAATTTTGCTAAAAAAATGAAAGGGCTAAATCGAATAAAAGACATAGCCATCCAGATAAACCAAAGGCTTTTGGATTCGGACGAGGAGACAGACACGTTAGGAATGCTTCTTGAAAAAAGCATAGAATCGATTCCCAAAGCCAGATTCGGAGCGATTCTAGTTCTCGACGAGGACGGTTTTCTCGAAATTCCGACAACAAGGGGATATCCAAAGGAAATGACAAAAAAATTCAAACTCAGGCCCGAAGACAGCCTGGTTGCAACTAGCAAAGGGAAAATACCCAAAGAGATTTGTGTTGTAAGGGATATCGACAAGATGATGTCGGTCGAGAAGCCGGAAATGCTTGTGCTTGATGGAGAAAGCGTGAAGACGTCATTGGTGTCGCCTATATGGATTGACGGCGAATTCTACGGGTTTATAAACATTGACAGCACAAAGAGAAAAGCTTTCGAACAGGACGATATTGAAATAATGGAATACATGAGGGACCAAATACAGACAGTGCTTTCAAAACAGCGAAAGTATCAAAAGAAGCTTATGAGCATGAGAACCGATCCGGTAACAGGACTAATAAACAGGAAATATCTTTTAGAGATGACTCAAAAGGTCATGGATATTGCTGATGTGTCCAGCCAGAAGATGAGTCTTGTCCTCATGGACATTGATGGCATGAAGCAAATAAATGATTCATTTGGACACCTTGTGGGAGATTTTGTCCTCAAGGCTTTTGGAAGCAGTGTGCTGGAAAAAATAAGGGAGTGTGACATAATTGGAAGGTATGGAGGGGACGAATTCATTGCAATCTTCCAGGGAAGCGGGAAAGAAGCTATTTCACAAAAAATGAAAATTATCCGGGAATCGCTTGAAAAGGAGACAGTCTGTCGTGGGAATATGGACTTGCCTCTTAGTTTCAGTTTAGGTATTTCCGAATACCCGACAGACGGGAAAAAGATTGAAGAATTAGTGGCAGTTGCCGATACTGAAATGTATGCCGATAAAAGAAAAAGAAAAGATAATAAAGAATAAAAGGAAAATCGAAAGCGAAAAGAATCCCTCCAAACAGGAGGGATTCTTTTCGCTTTCAGCTGAAATTATCCGACAATTTTTTAAGTAGTCTCAGAAGTTCCGCTGTTTCGTCGTCCGAAAAATTCTCGTAGGCTTTTTCAATCAATCTTGCGGATATTGATTCGAAAGAAGGCTGGATTTCACGCCCCTTGTCTGTGAGGACAACATAGCTGACTCTTCCGTCGTCCTTGCATCGTGTTTTCTCGATATATCCTTCTTTTACAAGCTTGTCTACCAATTGCCAAGTGGTGGATTTGTTTCGGTATATTATTTTGGATATTTCCTTCATTGACAAAGCCCTGTTTTGGGAATAAAGAGCTGAAAGAATTGTTCCGTGCGATGCGCATAGTCCATTCAGACCTTCCAGCCCAAGGCCGTTTTCTATGAAACGGCCTGATTTCTTCCGGATTTTGCTTACATAGTATATGAGATAATTCTTGTTCATAGCATTATTTGATGTAGCTTACTACATCTGTTTTCCTTGTTGGTGTTTTCCACACATAGGCCGGATCCTTGTAGCCAATCGAAACCGTATAATATGGAACATGGCCATCCGGAAGGTTCAGTGAAGCCAAATTGTCAGGATCGTTGAAGAAAAAATCAGTCAGGCCTATATAGCAGGTTCCAATGTCGAGGCTTTCCGCGGCAACGATCATGTTTTGAATTGCGTTGGCGCAGTCAGTCAAAGGGGAGTAAGCGTTTTCCTGTCTGCCCGAAACGACTATGACCATTGGAGCATCGCCCAGTATGTGCAGCCTTTCCTTTTCTCCCATCTTGCGAACCCAGCCTATATCTGATTCGCGCATTGCCGCTTTCGTTTTCCTGTTCATTTCATTGATGAAATCCTTGTTTTCAATCACCGTAAAATGCCATGGCTGTGAATTGTGTCCGGTTGCGGCATAAATTCCGGCTTCTATTATGGCATCAAGCTCCTCCTGTTTTATTTTCTCAGGCAGGAATTTTCTTACGCTTCGTCTTCTTTTGATAGTTTCAAGAACTTCGTTGGTTAAAGAACTCATTAAAAACCTCCTCTTTCAGCGGGTTGTTGTTGCCCTACAAGTACATAATAGTTCGGCACCGAACCAATGTCAAGAAGAATAATCCTAAACTTATGGAATTTAAAAAAAAGAGTAGCATTTGAAAAGGAATTTTGTTAAAATTAAATACGTAGTCGAAACAGGCAATTGCCTATGGCTCACGTGCGAGGATGGCGGAATTGGCAGACGCGTAAGACTCAGAATCTTATGTTTTTCGGAACGTGGGGGTTCAAGTCCCCCTCTTCGCACCAAAAATTTTATATGCGGAATTAACTCAGGTGGTAGAGTGTTTCCTTGACGTGGAAGAAGTCGGGGGTTCGATTCCCTCATTCCGCACCACAGAAGCCCCGAAATTTTTCGGGGCTTCAGACTGCCCAAAAACACCAATTTCTGCGTCACTTTGCCAAAAACCGTTTGGTCACGTATATCTGTATACGCTCCCGTCACTGGCTTTTGGCAGTTCCTTGAACTTGATGATTTTCAGCAGTCTGTGAATTTGTGACTTATTATTCAACCCCGAAATCCTTCGGGGTTTTTCTTTTTCTTTTTTGTCTTTGTATTTCCAGACATCTGACAACTGACATCTGTTTTTCTCATTTATAGGGAAGCACTATGCTCATGCGGGTGCCTTCACCTACCTTGCTCTTTACAAGAATCCTTCCATCGTGCTCGTCTATTATCCACTTGGCAATGGAAAGACCAAGCCCGCTTCCGCCCATCTTCTTGCTTCTGGACTTGTCGACCCTGTAGAACCTGTTGAATATGAGAGGTATATCTCCCTTTGGAATTCCTATCCCAGTGTCCTCCACCTCGATTACAATCTTGTTCTTTCTGTTGTATGCCCTGATAAAAAGGCTTCCCCCTTCGGGAGTGAATTTTCTGCTGTTTTCGATGAAAATGCGCAGGGCCTGCTTTATAGCCTTTCGGTTTGCCAAAACGGGCATGTTCTTCTCGCATTCGCATTGAATTTCATGGTTCGTATCTATCAGGCGGGTTTCTTTTGCGATTTCTTCAACGAGATTGTAAATGTCGAATTCCGATTTTTCGTTTCTAATCATTTCCCTGTCTGTTCTTGCCAAGTAAAGCAGTTTTTCAGTCAAATCCTTCATATTGCGGGACTCTTCCCTTATGGCTGTCACCGATTCATTAAGCACATCGAGATCGTCTTTTCCCCATCGGTCAAGCATGTCGGCATAGCCGAGTATTACGGAAATAGGAGTTCTAAGCTCGTGGGAGGCATCGGATACAAACTGGTTCTGCTTTTCGTAGGCGTATTTTATGCGGCCTGTCATGTCGTTGAATGTGAGCGCCAAATCTTTCAATTCGTCCTTGGCCCCCTTAACATCAAGCTTGGTGTCCAAATCGTTTACAGTTATGTGCTTTATGGAGTCTGTCATGTTCTTTATGGGAAGCATCATTTTCTTTCCCATTCTAGAGCCGCTCAAGCTAATGAAAATTATACCTAAAAGGTTGAAAACGAAAAGAACAAAAAGAAGCATGGCCATAAATCCGTTTTGCCTTTCGAGGTCCTTTGTCAGCAGCAGCCTGTACAAAGGGTCCTGGGCAGGGAATGCATCCTCAATTTCTATGTTGTCAATTTCAAGGAATCCCCATTCGGGATTGGGCAGTTCTTCCTCCTTGAAGTCGAAAAAAGAATCGTCGGGATCCACCTCCGAATAGAACTCTGTTTCGCCGGATAGGCTCTGAAGCTCGACACTTATGTTTTCTATTTCTGCGGCTACAATCAAACGGTCTATTTCTTCGGGTCCTCCGGAAAGTATCACTGACTGCGCAGCATGGGAAAACTGCTGGAGCGTTTTTGTCTCCTCCAGCTCGACATAGGCCTTGAAACCGACAACAATTGCAAAGCTGGTGAGGAAAAGAAGAATGACGAACATGGCTGAATAGTAGAACGAAAACTTGAAGCCTATGGAAAACCTGAAGAGGCTCGAAAAGGTTTCGAAAAGATATCCCACCGCCTTGAATGGAAAAGAGACTATTTTCCCGATATTTTTAAGCAGGAAAAACAATCCCTTGAATAAAACCACAAAGGGCATCGATATCATTTTCAGCATATTTGCTATTTTGGAAGTTTTTTTCATATCATTCATCCTTAAGCGCGTAGCCTACACCGCGTATTGTTGCGATGAATTTTTGGCCATAAGGCTCGTCTATCTTGCTTCTCAGGTACCTTATGTATACGTCGACTATGTTTGTGTCGCCGTAATAGTCATAGCCCCATACATTTTCGAGAATCTGCTCGCGCGTTAGAACCATGTTCTTGTTGAGAAGGAGATATTCTAGAAGGTCAAACTCCCTTTTGGTCAAATCTACTTCCTTGCTTCCGCACATGACCTTGTGTTCTTCATGGCTCAAAGAAAGATTTCCAGATGAAATAAGAGAGTTTCCGGATGTGGATTTGTCCGAGCCGGCACTTTTTCTTTTCAATACAGAACGTATGCGGGCAAGGAGCTCCTCTATTGCAAAAGGCTTTGTTACATAGTCGTCGGCCCCATTGTCCAGTCCCATGACCTTGTCCATGGTGTCGTCCTTTGCGGTTACCATTATTATTGGGACATCTGAGAATTGGCGTATCCTTCTGCAGACCTCAATCCCGTTGAGTCCGGGAATCATCAGGTCGAGGAGCACAAGCCCGTACTTGCCTGACGCGGCTTCCTCAAGACCCTTTCTTCCGTCTTCGGCAATGCATGCGTCGTAACCCTCGTGCTTGAGTTCGAGTTCCATGAATCTCGCTATCTTAGGTTCGTCTTCAACAATCAATATTGAGGTTTTCATTTGATTCTCCCGTTTTTGCGTCTTTACACTATTATAACTCAATACAATAAAAAAATAACAGCCCGCCTTCCGGCAGACTGTCAAATTTTTTGTTATTCCGATTTCAAATCTTCTCCCATGGAGCGGACAGAGTCGGACATCTTGTCAAAATACTTGTTTACAGCCATGTCTTCACCCTTTTCGGTTTTAAACTGTATGCGGTAGCCTGCGAAAAGAGCGACAAGGATTCCGACCACTACAAACGGTGTTGCGAATATGGCAAGAATCAGAGCTGCGGTCAGCGGGAAGTTTATGAGAATGCTTTTTTCACTTCTAAGTATGAATCTTATTTTGTTCATTTTTTTGAAAAAATTCTTTACGCTGTCCCAAAAGCCGGTTCCCTCATTGCTCTTGCCTGACGGCTGTTTTTTGTCTGAAACCTTGTTTTGCTTCTCGAGCAATACAAGAGCCTCGACCATGTCGCCTTCTGTTTGTTCGAGAGCCTCTTTGGCCTCCCTGTAGCTTGCATTTGCCCTTTCTCTCAAAAAGTCGATTTGTTCCAATGTGATTTTCATTTCAAATACCTCCAAAGTTTTTTATTTTCCATGCTTTGATTATAAGGGGGCACCATTAGAGACCCCTTAGGTAAAAATTAGAATTTGATTAGAATAAATGTCTTTTTCGCTTTTAAAAAGATTTTCATCCGGTATCAATAAAGTGAAGCCGGTTTTGCGGGGGTGAGGCAGTGACTGCTGTAAGAATACTCGATCATATTTCAGACATAAAAATAGAAGTCACAGCGGCAACAATTGAAGGACTTTACAGGGAATCGCTTGAGGCTATGAGCTCCTTGATGGCCTATTTGCCTATGCCCGGCGAAAAACCAATAGGGTCCGTCAAAATAAGATGGGTCAAGCTTCCCGCGGAAGACCAGCTTATTGAGTTTCTTTCGGAGGCGCTTTCACTTTCCCACACAAAGAGGGCGGTATGCCGGCTGGAATGGGTCAGATTTGGGGACGGGGTAAGCGAGGCTTCGCTTGAATTTTTTAAAAGGGACGGATTCAAGACCGACGTAAAGGCCGTGACATACCATGAGGCTTCTGTCGAGAAGCTTAAAGAAGGGGGTTGGCGTTCAGTTTTCATACTGGACATTTGATATGGATATTATAAAAGTCAAGGATTGCCTCTACCAAATACCTGCAGGGTCTGTCAGAGGAATGAATGTTTCCGCACTTATTTTTGCCGACGAGGAAATGATGGAGCAGATAAGGGGAGACAGGACAATTAGGCAGATAACAAACGTTGCCTGTCTTCCGGGGATTGTCGGAAATGCATTGGCAATGCCCGACGCGCACGAAGGCTACGGCTTTCCCATAGGCGGAGTGGCGGCAACAAAGCATCCCGACGGAATCATATCGCCCGGAGGAATAGGTTACGACATCAACTGCGGAGTAAGGCTAATAAAGACGCGAATACATGCCGAAGAACTCAGGAGCGTCAAGGAAAAGCTTCTGGATAGGCTTTACGAAGAAATTCCTTCAGGCATAGGAAAGGCGGGAAAACATCCTTTCAGGGGAAAAATGTTCGACCGGATACTTGAGGAGGGGGTGCCTCTTGCCCTCAAGGAAGGCTTCGGGGATTCGGCAGACAGGGAGAAAATTGAATCATACGGATTCCTCGAGTCCGCGGACAGGAGCTGCATCTCAAAAAGAGCAATAGAAAGGGGCCTCGACCAAGTAGGAACTCTGGGGGGAGGAAACCATTTTATTGAAATAGCCCGGGTGGACAAAATATTTAGCGCAGAAGCGGCAGAGGGATACGGGCTTTTTCCGGAACAGGTCGTAATTCTCCTCCATACAGGGTCGAGGGGGCTTGGCCACCAGGTCGCCACCGACCACATAAGAATCTTGATGAAGGCCTATGGCAAATACTCAATAGAACTCAGGGACAAGGAACTTGTATGTGTGCCGCTTTCCTCACGTGAGGGGCAGAGCTACTTCGGGGCAATGTCCTGCGCGGCAAATTACGCCTGGGTCAACAGGCAGATCATAAGCTTCTGGATTGGGAGGGTCTGGGGGGAGTTCTTCAAAGGCGAAAAAAAAGAGCTTTCCCTTCTATATGATGTTGCCCACAACATCGCAAAAATCGAGGACCATGAGGTGGATGGAAGAAATGAAAAGCTCCTGGTCCACAGGAAAGGCGCCACAAGGGCCTTCGGGCCGGGAAACAAAGAATTGCCGGAAATGTTCAGGGGCATCGGCCAGCCTGTAATTGTGCCCGGCAGCATGGGCACATATTCGCACATAATGGCGGGAATGGGTGAACCCCTTTCATTTTCATCATGCTGCCACGGGGCGGGAAGAAGGCTTTCAAGAAGCGCCGCAAAAAGAACCATAGACGGGAAAGAGCTCATAGGCACTTTAAAAATGGATGGAGTCTCCATAAGGGCCGGTTCTCTTTCCGGCGCGGCTGAAGAGGCGCCGGAAGCATACAAGGACGTGGGCAGGGTCACAGATGTTGTAGAGACCCTGGCCATGGCCCGCAAAGTGGCAAGGACAAGGCCGCTTGCGGTTATAAAGGGATGAGGCTATTTTTTCTCATCCAATTGTATGTCCTGATGGATGGAGATATATTTAAGGATGTCGGTTTTTGAAATTATCCCAGAGAGGTGCCCGTCCTCGATTGCAAGAAACCTTCCAAGTGGGTTCCTCATTATCATCTGCAGCACATTGACCATTTCCTCGTCCGGGGAAATAGTGAAAGAAGTGTCCAAAGGCAGGTATATTTGTTCCACACGGACACGGTTTATTTCGTCACGATGAACATTCTTGAGAGAGTGCACAGTGAGAAGTCCCAAGATTTCGCCCTTTTCTATGACGGGGAAGCAGGGGTGCTTGTAGTTGTAGAAAAAACCTCGGATGACCTGGTCTACGGTCATTCCCGGGGATACCGAAATTATGTCTGTAGTCATTAGGTTTCGTACGGTCATGCCGTGAAAAAGCTTCTCCAATTTAATATTCTGGGCCTGGAAGCGGGAGGATTGCCCAAGAAAGAGGCCTATCATGCACAGCCACACACCGTTTAGCATATTTCCCTGGACAATGAAGATAATACCGAAAAATATCAGCAGATTCGAAAAGACTCCGCCTGCTATGCTGGCAATTTTTGTACCCCTGTTCCTGCTTCCCGAGTATTTCCAGATAAGTGCCCTGAGAATTCTGCCTCCGTCGAGAGGCATGGCAGGTACAGAGTTGAACGCGGCAATTACAAGATTCAAATTCGACACGAAAAGACCTGTTGCGGCTACAGGCTCAATCGGAAGGATTCCTGAAAAGACAAGATAGACCGCGCGAAAGCCTATGAAAAGCCCCAGGCTTGCAAGAGGTCCGGCGGCCGAAATCCTAAGCTCGTGATCGGGAGTATTTGCGTCTCTTGACAAATGGGCTAGGCCTCCGAAAATGAACAGGGTTATCTTGTCGACGTTTATTCCGTATTTTTGCGCAACCAAAGAGTGGCTGAGTTCGTGAAGCAGTATGGAAGCATAAAGCAGAAGGGCTATGCACACTCCAACAGACCAGTATGCCGCCGAAGACCATTCGGGATAGAAGAAAGGCAGATAAAAATTGGAGAACACAAAGCTTACAAGTATTACAACCACAAACCAGCTCGAGTTGAGTTCTATGGTTATGCCTTTTATTTTTCCTACATAAAGATTTTTTGTCATGAGGGTTTCCCCCTTTTTGTTTTATAAGGTATTTATACCCCCGGGAGGAATAAAAAAACCGGATCGTTTGATCCGGTTTAATACAATTCGTGTTTTCGGCTTTTTCGTTTTTAAGCGTTTTTCTAAAAGCTGTAGGGTTCCTTCTTGAAATAAACCCTTTTCGAGGAATTTTTGGCTTCGTGGATTTTTTCAAGCACTTGCTCTGTCTTGCTGCGAATTTCGTCCAAGTCTTTTTTTGATACGTTGTAATAAAGAAAGAGGTCCTCAAAAGTTCTCACAAGATTGGTTATGCTTGTATCTATTTCTATGAATTCTTTAAAATTGCTGCTGTGCATTGCTATTTTGAACTGCTCAAAATCTATTTTTATTATTTCGAGTATGTCCTCTTCTGTTTCGAAATCGCCCATAGGGATTACATAGGGCTTAGTACGTTCAAGGAAAAAAGTGTTGTCCGGGTTTATGTGGTAGATGTAGTTGATCTTTATGTCCTTAATCAGAAACTTGACCATGTACATGGTACCGTGGACGTCTATCACCTTGGCGCCCATTCTTTCCAATTCTTCTCTTACATATTCGTGGCTTAAGAGCCTGGAAGACAAGCTTATCATAAAACGCGCCTCCTTTGCCTTCTTATTGTATTTAATTATACCATTAAAATGGCATAAAAATGCCTTGTTTTGCGCCAAGAGGCCATAAAAGCGCAATCCGCTTGAATTACTTAAAAAGAGGAGTATACTTGTAACATGAATATTTTAAAAAGAAGGTAATGTGATGGAAAACGGATACGATTTTCTGCTTCAGCTTGCGCTTGTTCTTCTGGCGGGCAACATAGGCGGGCTGGTAAGCAAGAAAATAGGCCAGCCCCTTGTTTTGGGACAAATAATTGCAGGAGTTTTGCTCGGCACATATTTCATTGAAAAGACGGAAGTGATTTATTATTTCTCGCAAATAGGAGTAATAATTCTTATGTTCATAGCAGGGCTTGAGACAGATGTGGCGGAGCTCAACAGGTCAAAAGGTTCATCATCTCTCATTGCGCTGGGGGGAGTTGCGGTGCCGTTTTTTATGGTTAGCGGAGCGTTCTATCTTTTCAGCGGCAATCTCAATCTTTCGATTTTCATGGGAGTGGTCTCAACGGCGACAAGCGTAAGCATTTCGGTTCAGACCCTAAGGGAGCTTAAAAAGCTAAAAAGCCGCCAGGGGATGGGCATACTCGGAGCCGCAATAATAGACGACATTGTCGGAATAATACTCTTGTCTGTCGCCATAAGCATGCTTGTTCCAGAAAGCTCAACAGGTATTGCTTCTGTAATAGCCAAGCTTGCGATATTCTTCGCCATAGTATTTGTTGTCGGAATTGCAGTGAGGGACTATTCCAAGGGTGAAATTTCAATAGCCAGGCTCATGGGGATTTTCAACATCGACCGAATGCTAATATCCTACGCGCTCATATTTGTCCTAGCCATGGCCTTCCTGTCAGAAAAAATGGGGGTTGCGGCGGTTACAGGGGCCTACTTTGCAGGAATAATACTCAGCATGGTCAAGGGAAGGCACACCATAAGCCACAACATAAACAAGATAGGGACGGTCGTCTTCACGCCTATATTTTTTGTATCGATTGGCATGGGAATAAATCTCAACAGTCTATCCCTGGGAGGGCTTGCGGAGATTTCATTCATAGTTCTTGCCATACTCGGGAAAGTCGTCGGGTGCGGACTGGGAGCCAAAGTATCGGGATTCAAATGGAAGCAGTCCCTGCAGGTTGGAGTGGGAATGATACCGAGGGCCGAAGTGGCAATCATAATTGCAAGCCTGGGCGTCGGACTCGGTGTAATTGGGAACGAGCAGCTTACAGCGGTGGTTCTCATGGTGCTTGTGACAACAATAATAACACCGTCTCTGCTCAAGGCGGCATTCAGGGAAAAGCCTGAATATGTGGAATACGACAAGCCTTCATGAAAAGCGGAATACATGATTTAAAACGCTTTCTGTTTCGCAAAGCCTTGAAATGGATATAAAGAAAACATATTGACTAAAAGGAGCTAAATTTATGATTCAGTACTTCTTGAACCTTGATCCAATTTGGCAGGCGCTTGCAGCAACAATGTTCACATGGTTTATGACTGCGGCCGGGTCTGCCATGGTGTTCTTTTTCAAACAAATAAACCGCATCGTATTAAACGGAATGCTCGGCTTCGCAGCTGGAGTAATGATAGCGGCGAGCTACTGGTCCCTTCTTGCACCTGCAATAGACATGGTGGAGGCCGATGGAAACATAGAGCCATGGATTCCTGCAGCAGCGGGTTTCCTGGCAGGAGGAGCCTTTCTTCTTCTGATCGACAACTTGCTTCCCCATCTCCACATAGGGCTTCCGGCGGAGGAAGCCGAAGGTGTAAAGACAAGCTGGCACAGGAGCGTGCTTCTGGTTCTTGCCATAACGCTTCACAACTTTCCTGAAGGTTTGGCGGTAGGGGTGGCATTCGGAGCGGTTGCGGCCGGCCTTCCCTCGGCAACCCTCGCAGGAGCCCTGGCTCTTGGAATAGGAATAGGAATACAGAACTTTCCCGAAGGAGCCGCTGTTTCCGTGCCCCTTAGGCGGGAGGGCCTTTCGAGAAGAAAGGCATTCATGTACGGGCAGGCCTCGGGCGTGGTAGAGCCGATTGCGGGTGTTCTTGGCGCTGTCGCAGTCATTGCCATGCGGCCAATTCTTCCCTATGCGCTTTCATTTGCGGCAGGGGCCATGATTTACGTAGTGGTGGAGGAGCTAATCCCCGAGGCCCAGATGGAGAGGAGCACCGACATAGCCAGCGTAGGAGTAATGCTCGGTTTTACAGTGATGATGATACTCGATGTGGCGTTGGGATGATTGATAATATCCACATTCCAAGTCAAGACATTAAAATTAGTGCTTAAGCATATGTTTGGGCATACATATATTTTATAAGGAGAGTGCTATGAGCAAAGTGGTAAAGTGGGATGAAGAGGTTGATGTGATTGTTGTAGGTAGCGGTTTTTCAGGGCTTGCTGCTGCCATTGAGGCCAAGCAAGCTGGAAAAGAAGTAATAATAATAGAAAAGATGAAAGCGGCCGGAGGGAATTCCATAATAAGCGATGGAGGCATCGCGGCGCCAATGACCGCGCTGCAGGAAAAGTGGGGAATCGAAGACCGGGAAGAATGGATGTATGATGACATGTATAAAGCTGGCCTTGGGCTCAATAATCCAAGGCTGCTTCACATAGTAGTATCCAATGCAAAGAACGCTTTCCAATGGACCATAGACACATTGAAAGTCCCGTATATGGATAGAGTTGATATTTTTGGAGGGCATAGTGTTGCGCGGTGTTATACGCCTGAAGGTGTGACTGGCGGGACAATTATTAAAAGGATGCTGCAAAAGGTAAATGAACTGCAAATTCCTATTCGCTTGAGTACTTCTTTCCATTCTGTTATAACAAATGACGATGGGGATGCAATCGGTGGATCCGTTTTAAAGGATTATGATTATAAAGACCATACTGGTACGCCTATAAATATCAGGACTAGAAAGGGTATTGTTTTAGCTTCCGGAGGCTATGGTGCCGACGTTGCTTTTAGATCTTTACAAGACCCCAGGCTTGATAATAAAATACAAACGACCAACAAGCCCTTTGCCACTGCTGAAGTTTTGAAATCCGCTTTAAGTATTGGAGCCGCATCTGTTCAGTTGTCCCAGATTCAACTAGGCGCATGGGCATCGCCTGATGAACACGGTTTTGGTCACGGTCCACTTTTTGCAGACTATATTGTTTTCCAATACGGAGCCATCATTGAGCCCAATACAGGAAAAAGGATAGTCAATGAGCTTGGGGACCGCAAACAAACTGCAGATGCAATTTTGAACACGGGGCACCCTTGCGTAGGTTTAGCCGACCATCAAGCAGTAAAAAAAGCGGGTTGGGACCTCTCCAAGGCTATTAAAAAAGGTGTCGTTAGAACCTTTGAAACACTAGGCGACCTGGCAACCTTCTACGACATGAACATACAAGATCTCCGCCAGAGTGTCGACAGGTACAATTATTTTGTGGAAAATAAAAGAGATGACGATTTCAAGAAAACCATTGTAAAGGATGCAAGGCCTATTGAAGCAGCTCCTTTCTATGCCATGCGTTTATGGCCAAAAGTACACTTTACCATGGGCGGCTTGTCTATTAATGAAAAGGCACAGATTCTGGATTTCGATGGAAGAATCATCAGGGGCCTATACGCGGCGGGGGAAATTGTCGGCGGCACCCACGGCGCCTGCCGATTAGGCAGCTGTGCTATTACAGAGTGCATCGTCTTTGGGAGAATCGCGGGACAAAATGTATAAATAAACACCATCATATGTATAAGAATAGATTATGCCATATTATATTCAAATCTGAATATCTTGCAACAAACAAAAAGGTTTTGCGGAATTTCCGCAGGGCCTTTTTTATTAATTGATATATGCCGAGCAAGAATTTGCCGCTCGTGGCGGGACGCATAAAATGATTATTTGCTTAAAATATGGGTAGCCTAATAGATGCAGCAGAGGGAATAAGGGATTGAAGATGCCGTTGATCTTGATTCAAGAAAATGAAAGGAGGATTAAAATTGAATATTGATTGGAATTCTTTGCTTGACATAGGTGTTAGGCTGCTTGGCGGACTTGCGATACTCATATTGGGAGTGATAGTCGCAAAAATAATTTCAGGCGCAATCAGGAAAGTTCTCACCAAGAACAAATTCATAAAAGAAAAACTGATGTCCAAATTCGACAAGTCCGAAGACGACTCGTTTGCAAGGGTTATAAGCAAAGTTGTCTACTACATAATAATGATCTTTGTGCTTATAGCCGCATTCCAGTTCTGGAACCTGGCAGCCGTCACTACTCCGCTAAATACCGTACTCAACAGTATTTTCGAATACCTTCCGCTCATAGGTGGCGCGTTGATACTTGCGGTAATAGCATGGATAGTCGCCACCATACTTAAGAAACTCATAATTGCGCTTTTCAGCAAGAGCAATTTTGACAAGAAAGTGAGCGAACAATTCGATAAGGGAAAGGAAACCACTGGTCTTGGCAACACGATAGCCGAGCTTGTTTACTATCTGGTGTTTCTTCTGTTTCTGCCGGCGATACTTGGAACACTGAAACTGGGAGGCATACTGTCGCCTGTGCAAAACATGGTTGATATATTTCTCGCATTCATCCCGAATCTTTTCGCTGCTGCGATTATCCTGGCAATTGGAATATTCATCTCCAAGTTTGTAAAGAACATAGTGGTAAATCTGCTTAAGGCAATGAAGGTTGACGAATTCGGAAAATCCGAGGGAATCACTCCCGAAGGCAAGGAAACAAGCCTGTCGGAACTGCTTGGGACAATAGTGTACTTCGTTATTCTCATACCCATAATAATATCCGCACTCAACATACTGAACTTGGAAAGCATAGCCCTGCCTGCAACCGGCATGCTTGTAAGAATATTCAACTTCATGCCCGCTCTGTTCTCTGCAATAATAATTGTAGCCTTCGCATACTTCATAGGCAAGATTGTGGGAAGCCTTACAGGCGGCATACTGGGCAAGCTGGGTTTAGATAGAATACCGTCGATCCTGGGACTGAAAGAGTCAAAAATAAATCTGTCCGAACTCGCAGGCAAACTTGTTATGATAGCCGTAATTTTGTTCGCGGCGATAGAAGCGGCCGATGTCATAGGCTTCGTAAAGGTTTCAGGGTTGATAGAAAAGGTCGTCATCCTGGCCACGAATGTGCTTATTGGAGTAATAATAATCGGGCTTGGCCTCTATATAGCCAACCTCATATCCGGGATAATCCGCAATTCGAAGGCTAAAAGCTCAAAATCCCTGGCATTCATAGCTAAGGCGGCAATCTTGATTCTTGCATTCACGATGGGTCTCAGCCAGATGGGATTAGCCGAAAACATAATAGAATACGCATTCATTTTCTTTGTTGGAGCCTTTGCTGTGTCAGCGGCCATAGCGTTTGGTTTTGGAGGCAGAGACTGGGCCGCAAATAAAATAAAGGAAATAGAAGACAAGATTAGCGAGGAAGAATGATTGACATATAATGGCGACAAAATCAACAAAAAGCATTGGGGCTATTTGTTTGAAAAGAAAACGCCGCAGACGCAATAGCGCCTGCGGCGTTTTCTATTGCATCCGGCATTTTGCAGTTTCATATAAGGGTTGGGTTTACTCTATTCTGTTTCAAAAAGACATCCGGCGCTTATAGCTGCCGAAAGCCCTTGTGAAAAAGACACCCATTAGCATATAAAAATAAAAAATTAATAATATTAATAAAAATATTAAATAACTCAATTTATGTATTGACAATATTCATTTCGGAGTTATAATTAAACCATAAACAAGCAACTTTTAAGGAGGGATTCAAATGGCATATAAATTGTTGGAAAACTGTCCTGTATGCAAGAAGAGGCTTCACGCGGTAAAACTCAAATGCAGCGGTTGCGGAACCGTGATAGAGAACGAATTTGAATTGTCAGGTTTCTCCAGGCTATCCAAGGAGCAGCTGGGATTTTTGGAAGTGTTCATAGCCTGCCGGGGAAGCATAAAGGATGTAGAGAGGGCTCTGGGCATTTCCTATCCGACGGTCAGGGCAAAGCTTGACGACGTAATAGGGGCGCTTGGGCTAAAGGTTGAGGAGCAAAGAGAAGAAGTTTCAAAAAAAGAAATACTCAAGCGTCTCGACGCGGGCGAGATTACCCAGGAAGAGGCTTTGAGGGCAATAAAAACAGGAAGTTACGACTGATAAGGAGGGCAATGAAATGAAAGAAGAAGTTAGAGCAATTCTCAAGATGCTTGAGGAGGGCAAGATCGATTCGGATGGAGCAGCCGATCTCATAGCGGCTCTGGGAGAAGAGGAAAAAGAGGCAAAGACCGCGCCTGTCGGCAATTCGGGTAAAATGTTCAAAGTCAAGGTGAGGTCCGAGGAAGGCGACAATGTGGATGTGCGCCTGCCCATTAATTTTGTAAAGTCGATTCTTCATTCAATGGGCAAGATTCCCGGAATACCCATGGACGGGGACAAGCGCTTTGACATAGACCTCGACATGGTAGCGCACGCAATAGAGCATGAGATAGGCGGCAAGATAGTGGATGTAAAAAGCAAGAACGGAGACATAGTGGAAGTGGTAATAGAATAGGTGCCTAGCCGTGAAAATTACAATAGGCAACAAAGGAAAAAGACCCTTCACCATCCCTCTGCCCTTCTGGTTTTTAACGCTCCTAATCAACAAGACGGTCCTTGGGCTTGCAATGCGGTCGGCTCCGGAGAGCGCCAGATCCTGGTTCGAACAAGTCGACGCCGCTGCGCTCAGTAAGGCAATGCGCGAGCTGAAGGGATACAGGGGGCTGGAAATAGTAAGAGTGGACGGCGCGGATGGTACCCATGTCAGGATAGTCTTGTAGAAAGGCAAACAAAGGAAGTCTCATTTGTTTGCCTTTCGCCCTTTACAATATGTTCCAATAGGCGTACAATTGATTTGTAAAAAGTCCCATGCCCCATTAGCTCAGTTGGCTAGAGCACTCGACTCTTAATCGAGGTGTCCGGGGTTCGAGTCCCCGATGGGGTACCAACTCAACATATTGAAAAACCTTGCTTTCAGCAAGGTTTTTTGTTTTTCTGAAATCAAAGAAAAAGAAAATGGCAAAACAGTTGATTAAAAACAAGTTTACTTTAAAAATAGCGCGATCATGCTTGAAAACAAGCAAGATTGGTGTATAATTAAAGCAAACTTTAAAACTAACATTATATTGCTTGATATTTAGCAAGACAAAGAGAGATGAAGAAGAAATGAATATATACAAACAAATGGCTAAGCATAAAACATTCACTTTGAGGGATGTTACAGATATTACTGGCAATGAAAGCACTTCGACATCATTGATTTCCAGTTGGCTGAAGAAGAACTATGCGGTCAGAATCCGAAAAAATTTATATACATGCATCGATTTGACTACTGGGGATGTAATTGCCAACAAGTATCAGATTGCATCGGCAATCAATGGAAAATCTTATGTGTCTCATCATACCGCCTTTGAGTTTTATGGTATGGCAAATCAAGTATACAATACGGTATATGTGTCGTCTGAAAACCGATTCAACTCATTTGAATTCATGGGTGTGACCTACAAATGGATTAAATCTGCGTTTGTAGAAGGTGTAATTCAAGTGAAAAATATCGAAGGAATAAAGGTGACAGACAAAGAACGAACCCTTGTGGACAGCATAAACCTTGCATCAAAGGTTGGCGGGTTTGAAGAGTTGATAAACATCATTAAAATTATTGAAGATTTGGATTCGTATAAATTGTTGGATTATATGGCAAGGTACGACAAGAAGTTCATATATCAAAAGGCGGGTTATTTACTCGAGAATTATTTTATGGGCAAGGATTTGGGAATGGATTTTTTTGATCAATGCCGTAATAAATCCGGTGACAGCGTGCGATATTTGATTCAGGAGCGAGCAGGGAAATATGAAACAAAATGGAAATTGATTGTCCCAGAAGAATATGCGAAAGGATCAGACGAGATGGGAGTATGGGATGAATATATATGATAAAAGCTATATAAGCAAGATGGCTGCAGAAAATGGCTTTAATCGAGATATTTATGAAAAAGTATTGCGGTTGGTTGACATATTGGAATTCATTAATCATGATGAATTTCTGAAAGAAAGACTTGCTTTAAAAGGCGGAACAGCTATCAACCTTCTGCAATTTGATTTGCCAAGGCTATCTGTAGATATCGATTTGGATTATACGATTAATACTGATGTTGGAGAGATGAAAATTGAACGTGAGGAAATAAGCCGTAGAATAATGAAATTTATGAACCAGCAGGGCTATACCAGGAAGAAGAGTGACAGGCAATCATTTATCCTCGATTCGTACTATTTTACTTATACGAATGCCGGAAGCAACAGTGACCACATCAAGTTTGACATCAATTACGTTATGAGGGCACATTTGTATCCAATTGAAAAGAAGCCCATTATAACAAAAGCCTTTGAGATAGAAGGGGGCGTCAATGCTCTTAGCAGTATTGAGATATATGGAAGCAAGATCAATGCTTTGAATAATAGAGCTGCCGTCAGGGATTTGTATGATGTATGGAAGATGATTCAAAACAACATCTTTGCGAATAGGTTGAACGAACTGAAGAAATCAGTCATTTTCTACCATATCCTAACTAGCGACGAGGTTGACGGCCAATTCGATTTTGCAGTAGCGAAAGAACTGAAACAAAACAGTATTTTGAGAGAACTGGTACCGGTACTCAAGAAAGGCGATTTTTTTGTTTTGGAAGATGCCTTAGAGACAGTTGCAGAATTTGTTGCTGATTTAATGAAAGTGACAGACGATGAAGAGGCCTTTATCAGCAACTTTTGTAACGGGGATTATCGTCCTGAATTGCTTTTTGATGATTCTTCAATAATCGAAAGGGTAAGTGACCATCCAATGGCAAGATTTAAGGCAAGCAAGAACAAGAATTCGTAAGGCTTTAAAAACTCTGTTTTGTTAGGGGGTTATTTGATCCAAACAAGAATTAACAGGGTAAAATCAAAAAATAAATGGGGAAACAATAATATATATAAACGTTGAAAATACTGGATATTTGAAAGATTAGCTTGTCATGCAAGTGAAATGCAAAATGAGAAAATAAATGCAAAATCTGAAGATTTGGAAGTGGTTTTGACATAATTCGATTTTGTCAAAAAACCCAACTTCTACCTCTTAATCGAGGTGTCCGGGGTTCGAGTCCCCGATGGGGTACCACATAGTTTCATGCATATTGAAAACCCTGCTCACGGCAGGGTTTTGTTTTGGTGAAAAGTATGGTGTTTAGGGTTATTTTTTTCCATGGCAGTCGGATTTATTATCAAGCATTTAGTAAAACGAGAAGCGAGCAACGGTCGCAAGATGAGATACGCTGTCCCAATGGCTTATTTTGCAATAATCATTTAATGCGAATACCGGCTTTTCCGGTTCGAGATTTTTCGTTCAAGTTAATACATCAATAGGCTTGAGGGCACGACATCAATTATTTATGTTGCAATAGTTAATTTTGTAATATAACATTAAATTATTATTTAAAAGTTTGAAAATTCAATCGGGGTTTCATTTGGGAAATGTGAATTTAACCGTATAGCAACTATATGTGCATAATGCAGCTTTCATACTGTATAGCAACATTACATGCATTAATGCGGTTTTCATACCGTATAACAGCTATACGTGCATCGCTTTGTCCATGTTTCCGGCATTCAAGAACGAATGAATATGAGAATGAGTTTATGGAGGGGATTGCATGAAGGAATACTATTCAATAAGTGAAATGGCCGATATTCATAATATTTCCAGACAGACATTGATACATTACGACAAGATAGGATTGTTCAAACCCATACGCACGGACGAAGAGAACAATTATCGCTATTATAGCGCGATTCAAATTCCAATACTGAGAGAAATATATTTTCTGAAGTCCATAGGAGTCAAACTCAGCGATATTAAAAAGCATATGAATCAAAGGAATCTGGATTCGGCAATTTCTCTTCTTGAGGACCATAAGGATTATGTAAGCAAAGAACTGGAAAGGCTATCAAAAATCTACTCGCATATCGATCAAAAGCTGGATATATTCTATAAGGCTGATTATTATGCAAAAAAAATAAATGTTCCAAGAATAAAGGAATTGCCTGAAAGAGAAGCTGTTTTCACACCTTTCGGCGAAGAATTAAACAAACACGAACTGCATATTACAATGATGAAAAGCTGGAAAAAATTCATCGAAAATTCATTGCTTCCCTCAAGAGGATTCGGCACAGTTATCAAGAAGAATCAGCTTAAGAAGGCCGACCTGTTTAGCGGGGCGGGAGTGTTTATAGTTTTACCAATGGTCAAAGGCATAGAAATTCAAGACAAGATAACTATGCCGGCCGGTAAATATGTATGCATGTACAAATATGGAATGCCATACCATGTAAAATATATAGATACGCTGTTGGAATGGATTGAAGCCCATAACTACAGGGTTTCGGGAGACATAGTGGATGTATGTCTTTTGGATACAACATTTTACACGGAGGATACAAACGTGGATTTGTGCGAATTGCAGATTCCCATTGAGTCGAAATATGTTTAGCTTTTGACAAAAGCAGACGTGCCGGCTGTTACTCTTATAATAGTAGTTCTAGACGAACAGAGTGTACAATGTTTCTATTTAGCGGATAGAAGCATTGTACACTCTGTTTTATACTGTGAAATCTTGTTTTTGCGTTTCGATTTGAAGCTTGCAAAGTATTCGATGAAAACTTCTTAAATATCGAAAATCGTGCATGAATTAATCCTGCAAAAAGAAATTTGCAAATAATTTCGAAATTTCTATTGACTGTATACGTGTCATATATTTTAGCCTTCTAAACATAAGATATCTTATTTCTGATCAGAAACGTTAATTTGTTGACAAACCAAAAACAGGAGGAAGCGTTATGGAAATGAATGTATGCGATTTAAGATCTGCATTAGAGCTGCTTCGCAATATACCGGGTCAGTTGGTTGAAACAGATATCGAAGTGGATCCAAATGCTGAATTGTCAGGTGTTTATCGTCATGTAGGTGCCGGTGGGACGGTCGAGAGACCAACCAAGGAAGGTCCTGCAATGCTGTTCAACAATGTCATTGGACATGAGGCGCCTGTAGTTACAGGTTTGCTTGCAAGCAGAGAAAGAGTGGGCTATCTTCTCAACTGCGATCCCAAAAAACTTGGATTTTTACTTAAGGATTCTGTTGTTAATGCAAAAGCGCCAGTGGTTATTCCTAATGCTGATGCCAAGTGCCAGGAAGTAGTTTATAAAGCTACAGATGAAGGCTTTGATATTCGAAAGCTTATTCCCGCGCCTACTAATACACCGGAAGATGCAGGCCCATATATCACACTTGGAATGTGTTATGCACATAATCCTGAATCGGGAGAACACGACGTTACCATCCACAGAATGTGTCTTCAGTCCAAAGATGAGATATCAATATACCTGGTACCCGGAGCAAGACATATAGGACATTTCATAGAGGTTGCTGAAAAAGCGGGAAAAACATTGCCCATATCCATAAACATAGGAGTAGATCCGGCTATCGAAATCGGTGCATGTTTTGAACCGCCGACAACACCCCTTGGATTCGACGAACTATACATTGCAGGCGGAATAAGAAACAAGCCTGTTGAATTGACAAAATGCCTCAGCATAGACGAATTTGCCATTGCGAATGCGGAATACGTAATCGAGGGTGAGATTGTACCCGGAATGAAAATCAGAGAAGACATAAATACAGATTCAGGAAAGGCGATGCCGGAGTTCCCGGGTTACACGGGTCCTGCAAACCCTTCATTGCCAATCATTAAGGTTAAAACAGTCACCACAAGAAAAAATCCAATAATGCAAACTTGCATAGGACCGTCAGAGGAACATGTTTCAATGGCAGGAATTCCTACAGAGGCATCCATTCTTTCGATGGTTGAGAAAGCAATGCCTGGCAAGGTTAAAAACGTGTATTGCGCATCGTCCGGCGGCGGAAAATACATCGCGGTCATTCAATTTGTTAAAGCAACTGCAAGAGACGAAGGTAAACATCGTCAGGCTGCATTGCTTGCATTTTCTGCGTTTTCTGAATTGAAGCATGTGTTCCTGGTAGACGAAGACGTTGATTGCTTTGACATAAAAGATGTTATTTGGGCAATGACAACAAGATTCCAGGCAGACAAGGATATCATTACGCTTCCCGGTGTAAACTGCCATCCGCTTGATCCTTCAAACAGCCCCGAATACAATCCTGAGATTCTGCAAAAGGGAATTGCTTGCAAGGCAATTTACGACTGCACGGTTCCGTTTACACAAAAGGACAGATTCAACAGATCCCAATTCATGGAAGTAGACGAAGAAAAATGGTCGGAATTTGTAAAATAGAGACAAACAACAAAAAAATGAGAAGAGCCGATTGCAATGATTGGTTCTTCTCGAACAAAAATAAAATTTGATATCAATATTATATTATAACCACCCGTTATCATCAAGATTCATAGTTTCAAAATATGTTCATAATATCACATAGGAGGATTTATCGTGGGTAAAAATAAACGAGAAATTGGTTTTATTGCAGGACTGCTGGTTGCGATAATAATTTGGAACTTGAAATTGGACGGACTATCGCAGGAAGGTCAAAAATGCTTGGCGCTAAGTTTGATGACAGTTGTATTCTGGGCAACCAAGGTTGCCCATCCCGGTTACATATCCGGCATTTACCTTGTTCTGCTTATTATTTTCAAAGTTGCTCCGGCCGAGAGCGTTTTTGTTCTTTGGACAATGGACACAATGTACCTTGTATTGGGAGCGTATCTTATTGCAAGTGCGGTTAAATCATCGGGTCTCGGGGAAAGGATTGCATACAGCTTTTTAATAAAGTTTGTCAGCTCATGGAAAAGCATAATAGTTTCCATATTCGGGCTTACATTTATATTGAGTCTGCTGATTCCGCATCCATGGCCTCGCGCATTTATCATAATGACTGTTATAGCCGTAGTAATCCAAAGCGCCAATCTTTCCAAAGGCGATGCGGCAAAATTAGGTCTTACGGTTTTCGCTTCTTCGGTCCCCGTATCAATGATTTTCTTGACTGGAGACAGTACGATAAACATCTTGGCAGTCAAATTCTCGGGAGTGGAATTGAGCTGGTTGGGCTGGTTCTACAACATGGGGATTCCTGCAATAGCAGCAAGTATTCTTACTTGTATTCTGATACTTGTGTTGTTCAAGCCTGAGGGAGAGTTCAAGATAAACAAAGACGAGATAAAAGCAAAACTTACAGCCTTGGGAACGATGAAAGGAAAAGAAATAAGAACCCTCGTTTGGATTATTATCGCAATAACATTATGGATGACTGATTCACTTCATGGTTTTGCTTTGGGATGGGTTACTTTAGCAGTGGCAATGTCAATGAGTCTTCCGATTGTGGGTAATATACTCACACCTAAAGACTGGGGACAGGTTCCGTTGCAAGTGTTGTTATTCCTGACAGCGGCAATATCCATAGGTAAAATCGGCGGAATTACAGGCATGAATGCATGGATTGCATCAGTTGTTTTGCCATCAAGTGTGCCCTCAAATCCATTCATATTCGCATTGCTTGTGGCAGTTATCGGAATTTGTCTGCATATGGTATTGGGAAGTGTCATTGCTGTAATGGGCGTAGCGATACCGGCGCTGTTGGCATTTACTACGGCCTCTTCAATGAGTCCGTTGGTTCCGGCACTTCTGGTATATTCATCGATAGCTTTGCACTATGTATTCCCCTTCCATCACTTGAACATGCTTGTCGGACTTGGTGAAGACAATGGCATGTATACAGACAAGGATGTAATTAAATTAGGGATTCCGTTGACTGCAGTAGTATTCATCATAGTGATTTTGGAGATAGCATGGTGGAACATAACCGGCTTGCTGTAAGAAAAAATGACAATATCATTTTTATTGACGAAGAGGGTTGAGGCTTATGCAAAATATTAAATTCAGCAACAAAAAAAGATTGATAGTGGGAATGAGCGGAGCGAGCGGCGCCGTACTTGGCATAGAAATATTGAAAATGCTAAGGGAAAACCCCGAGTGGGAAAGTCACCTGGTTGTCTCAAAGGGTGCGGAAGCAACAATAAAGCAGGAGACAAAATATTCGCCGCAAGAAGTCATGGATTTGGCAGACAGAGCCTATCCGCTTGATAACATTGGAGCAAACATAGCAAGCGGAACATTCAGAACGGAAGGAATGGTAATAGTTCCGTGCAGCATGAAAACGGTCTCCGGCATAGCCCATGGATACTCGGACAATCTTCTGCTGAGAGCTGCCGATGTAGTTATCAAGGAAAGAAGGAAACTGGTGTTGGTAGCCAGAGAGAGTCCGCTCAGTTCAATACATCTGAGAAACATGCTTGCCTTGACAGAGATTGGAGCGGTTGTAATGCCTCCAATGCTGACCTACTATAACTTGCCTGACACCATTGAGGATTTGAACAGGCATATAATAGGGAAGGTTCTTGCACGATTCGGAATAGAGATGAAGGGGTTCAAAAGGTGGGGAGACAGATACACAATCAAATCGAATGAAGCAACAGACATTTCCGAGGTGATATGATGCACCGTTTGGTAAAAGAAAAAGGCAGGATTAAGGTAGAGCTGCAAGCGTTTTTAGTAGGTAATGATCTATGCGTAATCATATCAGGTGGAGATACCCCCCATATAGGAGCAGTAGCTTTAAGTGTTCCACGAACAAGCCTGACGGATTCCGATAAAACGAGCGCCTCTACTTCGATTTTGACTTTGCTGGGGCATAAAGAAGATGAACCGGCTAAAAAAGTATCGCATGCACTTGCTTCGCGATTTAATATGAATGTAGTTGTAACTTGCGGCATTCATCTGGATGATATTGAACCTGAAGAAATAAAAACAGTAGGAGAAATGCTCGACCAATTGGTTGAAGAACTGATCTGTGAAGTGTCATGCAAGCTTTGAAAATGAAGTGTTGACAAGACGAACAGTTCAGCAAAGATTTTGAAGCCAAGGATTATGGGGAAACCCAAAACAACTTACAATTCCCCCGCATAAAATTGATTGTCTATGCGGGGGAATTCTCTATCTCAATGAAAAAAGTGAAATGGAAAGCGACGATTGGAATTAACACAATCTTATGTTCCTTATCCGTGCGGATTCTGGAAAACATGTGTTAATATTATAATAAAACCGGAAGCAAGACAAAAGCGTTTCTACCGTGCAAGTGTCTGTTCAAGCCGCAGGCTCCACTCGTATGAAATCAGTTTTTCGGTATGCTTTCCACAGGGGGCTCTTAATGGATCATATAGGGGAAATAGCTGCTTTTGCAACATCGTTTTGTTGGACAATAACCTCGATTGCTTTTGAAAAAGCGGGCAGAAAGGTTGGCTCTTATTCGGTAAACATAATACGTCTATTTATAGCAATCATTTTCATAAGCATCTACACCATCCTTTTCAGAGGGATGCCCTTTCCCGCCGATGCTCCCGCACACGCCTGGATCTGGCTGTCGGTATCCGGATTTGTCGGCTTTGTAATAGGCGACCTGCTGCTCTTTGAGTCCCTTGTAAGAAACGGTTCTCGAATAACCATGCTGATAATGGCCAGCGTGCCTTTGATAACCGGCATATTGAGCTACTTTGTTTTGAACGAACTTATGACAGCCAATCAAATCATCGGCATGCTGATTGTTTTGGCCGGAATTGTTTTGGTCATCATAAAAAAAGACAGCATGAGCGGACAAATGATTCTCAGCCATCCGCTGAAAGATCTCATGTTCGCCGTTGGCGGAGCTGTCGGACAGGCTACAGGACTCATACTCAGCAAATTCGGCATGGCCGGCTATGACCCCATAGCCTCAACACAAATTCGCATCATTGCGGCAATCATCGGATTTTCTTTGGTTTTCACGATTAGAAAAGACTGGCACAAGGTTAAAAGGTCGCTTTCAAACATAGCTGCCATGAAATACATTGTTCTCGGTTCCTTTTTCGGGCCTACGCTTGGTGTTTCCTTATCGCTTATTGCAGTAAAATATACAAATCCGGGAATTGCCTCCACACTTATGTCCTTGACTC
>Ga0209942_1000123_pt1 | contig 47654 bp, 29 predicted proteins | sample SalPonR1_A_D2_MG_FD_185695 | JGI IMG/M metagenome (GOLD analysis project Ga0209942, IMG submission 185695) | Salt pond soil microbial communities from South San Francisco under conditions of wetland restoration - Salt Pond MetaG R1_A_D2_MG... ...
GGTAACTTTACTACACGCAATGAAACAGCAAGGCGCTAATATTGGTGCTGCCGGAATCTGTAATGGCGGCGGCGGTGCCTCTGCTATGGTCGTTGAGGCAATTTAGAATTCACGACTAAAGTAACACAAATCCTAACCGATAAATGCAATTGTCTTTGCCAGTGTTATCGACCGGGTCGATTAACTCCGGAGATAACACTTGGCAAAATTTGTAATAATGTGTCCAAAAAATTAGTTACTTGAATTGATTTTCAATTTTCATGGATGTATTATCTGAGTAAGTAAACACAAACAAACCATTCTCTATAGAATAAAGCTACGACAACAGGACCCACTTAACGAATCAACAGAGCTATGCCTGAGCTTATTCTATTTACTTTATTACCGCAAGAGCAAGTTACCTACCAAACTTTAAACCGTAGTTATTAGTCGAATAAACAGCTACAGATTAATTTTATCTGATTAGATAATAAACGGTTTATAGAAATGCGGATAGCAATAACTCAAACGATTTTGTGTCTGATATCGCTTGTTTTCGCGAGCGGTGTACAGTCTCAGCAACTTAAAGTTGCTGCAGATACCGATCGCTATGTGGAATATTCGTTTGTTAACGACAGTCTAAAACTCGTCCATGCATACGACTTCCTGATCGATGGTGGTAATTCTGTATCCTACGAGGTAATCTCACAACAAATTGTCACCCGACGCGTCCAGTCAGACCCGGAATCAAAAATTATCGCCTATTCGCTATCCTCCGACCGATCCCCGCTTTTTGAGACACTGAATAATGGCGTCTATCGCGGACAGAACAAGTCCAATTTAGTATTTCACGCTGCCAGGTATTCAGCGAACCAACCGGATGAAATGCAGATTGTTAAGAATGCCCGATTCAGGGTTTACAAATCTCGTCAAACGAGCAGACAATCAGCTCTATCCCAGGCACGCTCCACTTTAATGAACTCTACCCCTCTTTCTGATGGAGAATGGTATAAGATTCCTGTTACCAAAAAAGGTATTTATTCGCTGAGTTCTGATTATCTGATCGAACTTGGGATAACAATTGAACAGCTTGATCCACAGAATTTGCAAATCTGGACTACTCCGGGTGGCGAGCTGCCACGATTGAACGCAGCCGAACGGCCTTCCCTTACTCAAATTCCAATTATTGTTGAGGGTGAATCAGATGGCAATTTTGATCAATCTGATCAGGTAATCTTTTACGCTGATTCGCCACACAAGGAATTCAGGGATATACAAACTGAATCTTTTCAGCATCAGCTTCATCGATATAGCGACGCGAACTATGTATTTTTGCGAGTAAATGGTTCTGATGAATCACTGCGGCACACTGCAAATAATCAGTCCGGCTCAGGCCAAATAGTAACTGAATTCCGTGATTTTCGCTGGCTTGAAGAAGAACTGGCTAAATCTGAACCCACGATCCGTTCGGGTTTGGAATGGTATGGTATGCGGCTTAGTAATACATCAGGTCAGCGTGAAAGAACGATTTTTGATCAAACCATACCCGGACTGGTAGCCGGAGAAGAAATGTCTGTAGAAATCAGGTTTATTGGCCGCAGTACCCAGTCAATGAGCATGAGTTTCGCCTACGGAAATCAGAATCTTGGTTCTTCCAGCGTGTTGCCAATTAACAATTATAGATCTGAGGAAGGAATTTCCGGCAGGTCAAGAATTCTAAGTTCAACGGCCACTGTCCAAAATTCGGAGCAAATTCAGATCATAGGCACTTTAAATGCTTCTGAACCTACAAGTGAAGGAATGATCGACTGGATCAGGCTATCTTACGACAGACAATTGATTGCAGATGACAACTACCTTTTCATTTATTCTCCTGCCAGCGTAAGTAACCAGTTAGCCTCTTATGAACTTCAAGGGTTCACCAATCGGCCACTCGCGATGGAGGTATCTAATCCAATGCAGCCCGAACTACTTGAGGTCTCAGAATCATCATCAAACTTCAGGTTCTCGTACCAGCATTCGGCGGACAACCGTTTTGTGGCACAAGCGGAGTATTTTACACCAGAGCCAGGCACCCGTGTACCGAATCAAAATTTAAGGGGAATCACATCAAACCCTGACTATGTGATTGTTACCTCCGACTTTTACTCAGACCTGGCCAATGAGTGGGCGGACTACCGTAGGCAACAGGATGGCTTTGACGTGGTCGTTGCTACACAGTCCCAGATTTTTAACGAATTTTCCGGCGCTACACCAGATGTGACTGCCATACGCGACTATATCAAGTTTCTGTATGACCGTGCCTTAGATAGCGGGCAGGACCCTGTTCAGCATCTTCTGCTTTTTGGGGATGCGACCTATGACTACAAAAATATCGTGGGCGGTTCACTTGTCAATCATGTGTTTACATTTCAAAGCGATGAATCTCTGCATCGAATAAACAGCTACGGCAGCGATGACTACTTTGGTTTTCTTGATGACACGGAAGGCGAATGGCTGCCAAACAACAACAATGAACGACTTGATATAGGAGTCGGACGGTTTCCTGTATCAACACTTGGTGAAGCCCGGGTTTTGATGGGTAAAATAAGGACCTATGAAGGCCCTGAAACTTCAGGCAATTGGAAAACCCGATTTACGTTCATTTCTGATGACGATTTTCCCGATGTACAGACAAATCGTGATCTCCATTTACTGAATGCCGATGGTACCGCCCAGGTAATTGATAAAGTTGAAACAGCTACGCGGATCAACAAAATCCATATGCTCTCCTACCCTGTTGAAACATCAGCAGCAGGTCGCCGAATACCGGGGGCAAGTGAAGATATGATCAGATCGTTTAATGAGGGATCGTTGGTTATAAATTATTCAGGGCATGGCGGCCAGTTCGTTCTGGCTGATGAGCAGGTCTTCACTTCTGAAATGATTTCAAGGCTAAATAACAGAGACCGGCTTTCAATTTTTGTTACAGCCACTTGTCAATTTGGAAGATTCGATGATACAGGGGCCCGATCAGGCGCCGAGCAGTCATTACTTTGGGAGCAAGGCGGGACCGTATCGGCCCTCACAACCACGCGGGTTGTTTATACTAGCTCAACAGCCGGAAGCAATAATTTTGGACTCAATATTCAATTGACAAGAAAAATGCTGGAGCGTGATGAAAACGGGCTTCCACTTCAGCTGGGTGATATCTACAAGAATACGAAGAATACCAGCCAGGGATCGGGGTTCAATGCCCGAAAATTTATACTTCTGGGTGATCCAGCCATGCGAATCGGCCTGCCCGATATCCGAACGAATATTACTCAAATCAATGATCTGGACCTTGAACAGTATCCTGACAGTTCTATTCAAGTCAGGGCTCTCGATACCATGTTACTTGAAGGTGAGGTAACTGACGGTCTTGGTAATCCGCTAACGAACTACAGTGGTGAAACAACGATTACAGTTTTTGATTCTGAGCGGATCGTCAATCTGCCCGACAGAGACTGGGTTCAGGATGGACGATGCTTTACGGATGACTGCCAATACTCTGTAGAAAATGACATTTTATTTAATGGCAGGGTTTCGGTTCAGAATGGCCGGTTCAGTACAGAATTTATTATTCCGCGTGATATAACATTTACGCCTGACAAGGGAAGAATTCTGGCATACACTGCATCAGATGGAACAGATGGTTCCGGATCGGTTGATAACATTGTCTTTAATGGCATTAACGAAGATGCGCCAGAGGATTCAAATGGGCCAATGCTTGATGCATATCTGAATGACAGAAATTTTGTAAACGGAAATCTGGTGGGCAGCTCGTCAACGCTCATTGTAGATCTTGAAGATGAAGCAGGAATCAACACAACAGGTACAGGAGTAGGGCATGAAATAATAGCTACAATCGATACAAATCCTCGTAAAACCGTCGTTTTAAACGAATTTTACCAGAGTGATCTGGATGATTTTCGGAAAGGACGTATCGAGTATCCCCTCGATGAACTGTCGCAGGGGAGTTACACGCTAACCGTTCGAGCATGGGACGTATACAATAATCCGGAGGAAGCGACTATCCATTTTGAGGTAGCCGACAGCGATCAGCTGGAAATCCGGAATGTTTACAACTACCCAAATCCCATGAGCCGCAATACACGGTTCATTTTCGAACACAATCAACCCGGCAATCAGCTTGATATAAGTATTCGTATTTATACGCTCAGCGGACTGCCGGTTACGCACCTACAAGAATCACAAATAACCCCGAATTCTTATGCTAACATTGAATGGAATGGTCTTGACAGGGATTATGATCGCCTGGCTAACGGTACTTATATTTATGTGCTTAGGGTTGGAACAGATACCCCAGAAGGAAAGCAAACAGAGGAAAAAATCGAAAAACTTGTCATAATCAGATAACTATACATTAATAAAGGAATATTTCCGTTATATTTGATAAAACTTAGAATTATTATGCGAAAAATAGCTTTATCCGTTGTCGCACTGTTCCTCGCAACAGGCGCTTTTTATACATCAGCCGCTCAGGTTGGAATTACAGCCGTTCCCTTTCTACAAATCGAACCCGACTCGCGCGGAGCAGGTATGGGGAACACCGGTGTGGCCATTGCTGATAACGCATCAGCCATGTTCTGGAATCCGGCAGGTCTTGCCTTTCAAAACAAAAATCAGATCAGTATTACGCACGCCAATTGGCTTCCTGCATTCAATGCCGATCTTTTTTATGATTATGCTGTAGGAACCTATTATGTTGAAGGCATAGGTACCATAGGCGGACACATCACTTTCCTCAATCTTGGTGAACAGGTTCGCACAAGTTCAGATAATGTTGAACTGGGACGTTTTAATAGTTTTGAGCTGGCGGGTGGCCTTTCTTATGGATTTGAAATCAACGAAAATTTTGCCCTGGGTACTGGGTTTCGATTCATCTATAGTTCACTTGCAGAAGGAGATGTGGGTGGACAGAAGATTAATCCAGGCTCGAGTGTAGGTGTTGATCTTGCTGCGCTCTACAAATCCGATCCATTTCAGATTGGGTCCAGAAACGCCAACTTTAATGCGGGATTCAACCTGTCGAACATCGGTCCCAGCATTCAGTATACAGATAATGCCCAGAAAGATCCTTTGCCTACTGTGCTCCGTGCCGGATGGGCATTCACTACCGAGCTTGATTCACGCGGCTATAATACGCTTACAATAGCCAACGATATCTCTAAAATTATGGCCCGGAATGAGCGGGTAAGTGGTGACGGGGAAGGCGGTGATACTTTTGAAGCGATGAGCTCTTTCGAAGCAATCTTCAATTCCTGGGGCTCATTTGAACGCGACAATGGAACTGAAGTTGTCAGCCTGAGTCTTGTTGATCAGCTTATGTTTGGAACGGGTCTCGAATACTGGTATGATAATCAGTTTGCGCTTCGAACCGGTTACTACCATGAAAATGAAAATAATGGTAACCGACGATTTCTGACATTTGGAGCTGGATTACGGTACAATATTGTAGGCGTAGATTTCAGTTACATCTATACGATTGAAGAAGACCATCCGCTTGCAAATACAATTCGTTTGAGCCTGTTGCTTACGTTTAATTAATCGTTCATTTTTTTAGCAACGCCGTATGGCTTCACCATATCTGATAAGCAGCACCAAGAAGATTTTTGTGCTGCTTATTTTTTTAGTATTGAGTGCTGGGCAGCTTCTGGCTCAGTCAAACGTCGCCCCATTCAGAATTTCACATGATGCTAACAGCGTATCACGTACAACACTGTCTGATGGGACACTGCACATTGTTGCAGCAATGGTGGAGTTTCAGCCCGACACAACCCGTTTTACATCGGGCAATGGGTCCTTTTCTGACGAAAGTATTCCCTACCTGCAGAATGAATCGATCACAATAGATCCTCTCCCGCACAACAAAGCCTATTTTGAAGCACATCTTGAGTTTGCAAAAAATTACTTTTTAAAAATGTCCTCCGGCAACCTGAACATAAGCTATCAGGTACTTGATAATGTGTATAGGCTCCCGGAAAAAATGGCTGCCTATTCACCTGTGGGTGTCAATCCAGCATCAGATCCTTTAGCCGATCTTGCCCGTGATGCATGGACAGAAGTTGCTGAATCAGGAAATCTGGACCTCGGGCTCAATCCGGGTGATCAAATTGCCTTTGCTCTTTTTCATGCCGGTGTGGGCCGTGATATTGAACTTACCGGAACAACTTTAGACAAAACACCTCAGGATATTCCATCAGTATATATTAGCAGCGATGCTTTTTCCACATTGTTTGATGATCCGTCATTCAGCGGGTTTCCCATTGATGGCGGCAACCTGCTCGTGGACAACACGCTGATTCTACCCCGAACCCTAACCCGTGCCGGCGTTGATATCACTGGGTCAGAAGTGCTGCTCCAATTGTCAACCAACGGAATGGTAACCGCTCAAATTGGCAGCCATATTGGTTTGCCTGACTTGTTCAATACTGAGACGGGCGAATCGGGCATCGGACGGTTTGGCCTGATGGACGGCGCCGGTATCTTCGCCTATAATGGACTTTTTCCACCAGAAATGTCAGCCTGGGAAAAAACCTATATGGGTTGGGCGAACCCATTTGATGTAGACTACAATGCAGAAACTCCTATCATACTTCCCGCTTCATCACTTGGGCTACCTTCCAGCATCGCAAAAATTCCTCTTTCGGGCCGGGAATATTTTTTGGTAGAAAACAGACATCGGGAAGGAACCGAAACGGGTACTACGCTAACTATCAGACAACCCGATGGATCAACCATCACGCAAGACTTTTCAAATACCGATACGACCTTTGTCTATCAGCTGTCCGGCTTTTCAGATGAGCTCCCGCCCGGTGTCGTAATTGATGTTTCCAATTACGATTTTGCACTGCCCGGCGGCCCGGCTGAAGTGCTGGATGATACGGGGCAAGATATTGGTCGAATTTTAAACGGAGGTATGTTGATCTGGCATATTGACGAGGGAATCATCCAAAAAAGACTGTCAGCCAACAGAGGTGTTAACGATGACCCTGATCAGAAAGGGGTCAATTTAATGGAGGCCGATGGAGCTCAGGATATCGGGCGGCCTACAGCTATAGGCTTTTTTGAAAATGAAGTAAACGGCTCACCGTTCGATTTTTGGTGGAGTGGAAATAACGCGTCCGTTATTACCCCTACTCAAACAATTACACTTTACGAAAATCTGTTTGGTCCGGATACGACGCCAAATAATGATAGCAATTCTGGTGCTGAGTCTCAGTTTGAACTCTTTGACTTCTCCGATAATATTGTGAACGCGACTTTTCAAATAAGACCGGCGGAATCAAATGAAATCTATGAGATTGTAGACTTTGTTCAGAACTTGCCGCTTTCACATTCCACACCTGAAAATGATCCCTATTGGTCAAACTATTCGCTGAGTACAGTTATTCAGCAATCGACCAATGGCTCTTACATTTATCTTCCGGGGAGCAATGGGATTTCAGTCTACGATATCAACCAAAATAGTCTTCTCCCTCCTGCAACCCTATATAACACGTTTCAGCAGCCGTTTTTAAATACAGAGTCAGGCATTTTATCTGTCTCTCCCAATCCCGCTCAGCAATCAACAATTTTTTCAACTACTCTTCTCGAAGTGGATCCCGCCGGACTCACTCAGGGAACTCAGTTCTCATTACCGGCAAACCTGGGACTTATCGGCTCCCCTGAAACAGATATTCTGCAATTTGACGGCACCGCAGACAGGCTAAGGCTGAGCTCTGAAATACTGGAACCTGATTTTTATTCCGTTGCAGGATATCGTTCAGCCCAGGTCCAGGGTTACGAAACCTCACTGGCAAATAACGGGGCAATAGAATTCACGACACCAACCAATGACTACGTCGGAAGTATTTTGATGCCAGACACGAACTATGGACGTGTCCATATCGGGCTTTTTGAAATTCCTGATGGAAGATTTAAACCCTATGTGATATCCGAAAACACACTTTACGTTCTTGATTTAACTACTGACGGCGATATTCAGCCACGATCCCTCCACTCTTCCGGAGGTATTGAGTGGCCGGCACTGGCAGATATAAATCAGTCCGGGGAAATAGACTTTTTGTTTGTAGATAAAGATACGAATCAACTGATAGCCAAAAACACGAATGGAGCTGTTCTCAATGGCTTTCCTATCGATCCACCTGATGGCACAATATTCAAAGGCTCTCCCCTCATTTCTGACCTGAATGGTGATGAGACTCTTAATATTCTGATTGCTGCCCGCACGTCAGAATCACTTAATATTTATGCTTACAACGCTAACGGTGAACAGCTCGATGGATTCCCGCTTCTTGTTGGCGGATACCTTGATGAATCGAATGAAATTGTCAATCCATCGATGAATGAGACTTTACTGGCTGCAGTGAGTCCGGACGGAGACTTCAAAGTGTGGAATTTCCCAGAGGCGCAATCTACTCTCTGGGAGTCACGTTACGGTAATGGTGGAACCAATAAGCTTACAGGCCGACTCGTGGATGCCGCAACTCAGGAACCAGCTTTTTCAGTTTTGAACAAGGATGAAACTTATAACTGGCCAAATCCTGCATCAGAGGAAACATTTATTCGATTTCAGACATCAAATCCGGGAAGCGTCCAAATACGTATATCAACAACAAGCGGACGGCTGATTTATAATCAGACGCATGAGTCTCGCGGTGGTTCTCCTGAAGAAATCCGAATTGATACGTCAGGCTGGGGAAGCGGCGGTTATCTGGCACTTATTGAAGCAAATGTAAATGGCAATACAGAACGAAAACTCGTAAAAATAGCGGTGGCACGTTAGGTGAATATCAGACAGCTCACATACTATTTTACACTTTCATTTTTGGTATTGGTCACGGCTAATATCAGCCTGGCTCAGACCAGTCCGCAGTTCTACGATTATCCGCATAATCATCTTCCCTGGTTCACGATAGAAAGCAGTAATTTTCAAATTCACTACCAGCAAGGCAGTGAGCGCAGTGGTCAGGTAGTTTCCAGAATCGCAGAAGAAATTTACGACCCTATTACATCGCTCTATAATTACGAGCCTGATGGCAAGGTTAGCATCGTTCTTCGCGACCGGGAAGATTATTCCAATGGTGCCGCATTCTTTTTTGATGATAAAATCGAAATCTGGCTTCCTGCACTCGACACACCGCTGCGTGGAACCCATGACTGGCTCAGAAACGTCATTACGCACGAGTTTACTCATATTGTCCAGATTCAGGCATCGATGACGCGATCCCGAACGATTCCGGCTATCTATTTTCAATGGCTGTCCTACGAAGGTGTAAGGCGCCCGGATGTTCTTTATGGCTTCCCAAATGGCATCGTTACTCTCCCATTTGCTACTGTTGCCATCCCTGCATGGTTTGCAGAAGGTACTGCACAATATCAGCGTGCGGGCCTATCATACGATTACTGGGACTCTCACAGGGATATGCTTTTGCGATCCAGAGTGATGAACGACACCTATCTTTCATTTACCGATATGAGTATTTTTTCATCTAAAACGAGCATCGAGAGAGAAACGAATTATAACCAGGGTTATGGTTTCGTTATCTACATGGCAAATCGGTTTGGCGAAGACGTCATTGCAAAAATATCAAAAGCAGCCGCCGAGAGCGGTAAAACGGATTTTTCAAAAGTAATTGAGGCAGCTATCGGTATTCCGGGCACTCAAGTATTTGATGACTGGATTGAAGAACGAAAAGAGTTTTACAGGTTACAAACTGCAGGTATCGCCGTAACCGAAGCAGAGCAGGTTGTCCCAAAAGGATTCTTCAATTTCTACCCGGTTTTTGCACCGGATTCCAGCACATTCGCATTTCTCACAAATCGGGACAGGGACTACGGTACTACAACTCTTGTGGTTCAAACGGATTCAGCTGAACTCTCTATCGATGATGTTGGTGGAATACAGAATATGGATTCAGATCAATCCTACCGGATGTCTCATGGGTTTGGCGCAAATCTCTCATTAGATTTTATCAGCAACCGGTTTTCATTTTCGAATGATAGTAAGGAATTGGTGTATAGCCGGTCTAAGAAAAACAGAGTTGGTGAGACTTATCAGGATATTTACATCTACAACATTGAAGACGATGACAGCCGTCAAATTACGAAGAGCGCACGTATCCAGGAGCCTGCCTGGCATCCATCAAACCAAATAGCCGCAGCCGTAAAACAGTACGATGGCACACAAAATCTCGTGCTGGTCAATCTTGAGGATGGCTCAACTGAACAACTCACCCGCTTTAATTCAGGTGAGACTATTTTTACACCCGTTTGGAATCCTGACGGCACCATTATCTACTACTCCAAGGCACTCAATGGCAATCGCAATCTCTATGCCTTTGACACCGGATCAAAACAGGTTACCCCCCTTTTTGAAAGCAAATATACTGACTACAGAGACCCCTGGATCGATCCGGCAGGCAGGTACATGTATTTTTCCTCTGATGATGAAGGGATTTTTAATATTTACAGACAGAACCTGACAACAGGTAATACCGAAAAATTGACATCTGTGTTAGGGGGAGCTTTCATGCCATTTGCCCGTGGAGATGAACTCTACTTTTCAAACTATATCAATGACGGCTATAAGATTTCTAAAATTATGTTGCCGGAAAGTCCTGAATCAGTCGTCCTGGCATCACCTGATGTACAAGAGGTTTACACCAGCGAGCTAGATGAAGGTTCTATGATGGAGCGGCTTCAGGTGCTAAATCAACGAACCGACTCCGATATCGGAGCTTTACCATTTAGTGTGTTTGAGGATACAACCAGGCGTGTAGAATTTGAAATCGACACTGAATTTGAGTCTGACTCAAGAACGTGGAGCCCATACACGGAGACAATCACTGATCTAAACATTTTTCCTGTCGTACGGTTTGATAACTATTCTAAGCTAAATGGGAGCAATGCAGACCTCCTGTCTGCCGGGAAATTTGGCTCATTTGGGGAAAATCTCTGGCGTGATCTTAAAGTGGGGGCATACTTCTCGTCGCGCGACGTAACAGAAAAGATCAGCATTTTTGGCGGCGCTCTTATTGGATTCGGATCTACTCCGGCTGATGGTGTTGGTAACTTTGTTTCTCCCGGCCGCCTCAATGATCTGGATAGAGACGTCTTTTTAATCTTTGAACACAGGGGCATTCCATTAATTGAAACAAGCTGGTCACCCACCGTAAGCATTGAACTCTATCACCAAAAACGAAATGTTCAGGATGGCCTGTCGATCGAGGAGTTCCCTTGCACCTCCTGCCTGCCGGTCACCAAAAACGTAGATATTCGTTACTCAATATGGGAAGCCAATCTTTTTCTTCGCAGCAAACTAAATCGATGGAGCCTGCTCGAGCTTGGTGCGAACTATTCTCCCTACAGTGTATCTACAGATGGATTTATATCAGAAGAGCTAAACCAATTCATTCCCGGAAGTACCTCCCAATATTTTAAGGGAAACACGTTTTCTGCATCTTACATAGCCGAATTAACTGAGCCGACACGTAATATGGATATTTCTCCTGTCGGCTTTAAAGGTCAGTTTTCATATCGCTATCAGCCAAGCCGATTGCTTAGTGAGTTTGAAGTAAATGATGGCGTTCTATCTCCGGTGTATGATAAGATTTCAAATCACTCGCTGGAACTCAGGTTTCGTCAGGGATTTCAGCTGGGGGGTGATAATACTGCTATGATTACCACCCGCGCATTTTCATATTTGAATCAGCCGGAAGATTATTTTTTCCTTGATTATATTGGTGGTTTAACCGGACTTCGCTCCTACCCGTTTTTTGCTGTTGGCGGTCAAAAAACTGCCTTTTTGCGGGCCTCTTATCTTACACCCGTTTTCCAGAATATCAATAAGCAGGTAGGACCTTATACCATCGATAAGGTATTTGCACATTTTTACGCCGAAACAGGAAACGGCTGGGGAGGTCCTCTGAGTATTGGCAACAAGCTTAAATCCGGGCTTGGAACAGAGCTTCGTTTTGCATTTAACAGCCATTATCTATTCCCTATGAAATTTTTTGTGAATGGTACCTATGGACTAAATAAGTTTGATATCCGTTTTCCTGATGACTTCATTACCGCAAGCGGCGATAACACCGTCTCATACGGCCGTGAATTCTTATTTTATTTCGGCTTAACATTCGATTTTGACCTTCTATGAAAAAAATCCTGGCGTTTATTGTCATAGTTATAGGTTTCCACTCTCAAGCATACTCACAGTTTTCAGCCGAAAAATCAGAGAATCAGTTCTTACAAAAGAATCAAACCCGGACGACTTCACTAACGAAATCAGATATTCTGCCATCCACTCTTTTTATCGGTCAGGAAGATCAGCAATTTGATAATGATATCCAGAGACTCTTTACTGAAAAACCAGGTCTTGCACTGTTATCTTCAGGTTTAATACCGGGAAGTGGTCAGCTCGTGAACAAAAACTGGATCCGGGGCGGGCTTTATGCCGCTCTTGAAGTGGTCACTATTTACATGATTGTTGAATTTGACAATCGGGGTGATCGCGGAAAGAAACGCTATGAAAATTATGCGGATCAAAACTGGAGCGTGACTCAGTATGCAAAATGGCTGGTGGAGTACCACGATGTGAACGGACTCGAAAACCCGGCCCTCAATGATCTCAGGAACATGGTGGCTGGACTTGAACCTGCTTTTGATACATCCGTCGACTGGAATAATATCGATATCGATATACTCAGAGCCGCAGAAAGAAACTCTCGTTTCGTCACGCCTGATAATCTATCTAACAGTATTTTTTCTCATATTTTACCTGGCTACGGATCTCAGCAATATTATGAATTAATCTCTAAATATTATCAGTTTCAGGCTGGTTGGAGAGACTATTTTGACTATCATGATATGAATAACACCAGCCCTTTTCTGATATCAAGAAATGGAGATTATGCAAGTGACATGTTTTTCAGAGGGGCCTCACTGGCAGATGATTTTAATAATGATCTCAGAATGTCTAAGAATCTCAAACTGGTTCTTATAGGCAATCACTTGCTGTCTGCCTTCGATAGTTTTTTCACCTTCAAACTGAAACAAAACCGTGTTCAGGCAACTACAAGTATGGCACCAACACGTTATCTTCAGTTAAAAGTTAATTTCTAAACGTTCGACCTATCGATTATTCTTTCATGGACTTTCTCAAAAAAATCCTTAGCAATAAGTGGTTTTATTTTATACTTGGCGCAGGTGCTGTGTTAGCTGCCCTTATTGGTGTACTTGTCAATTTTATCATCATGCCCGAATACACGAACTTCAATGAAGGCGTAACGGTACCCGATGTAACTAAAATTTCACTTGATGATGCCCAGGCTTTACTTACTGACTACGGCCTGCGCTATGAGGTGCTCGACAGAAGGGCTAACGCTGCTTATCCTGCCAATTTCATCATAGATCAATCTCCGCAACCTCTCCAGCTCGTTAAACCGAATCGGAAAGTATACCTGACGGTAAATACTGAAGTAAGGCCTAAAGCTGTAGTTCCAAACGTTGTTGACTTATCATTTCGAAATGCCCGGATACAGCTCGAAAATTATGGCTTCACACTTGGTACCACGAGCTATGAGTCATCCAGATTCAGAAATACGGTTCTCAGACAGTCATTGGCTCCGGGTGATACAGTCGATCGCGGCGCGGCCGTAAACCTTGTGATCAGTGACGGACTTGGTGACAGAATTGTAACGGTACCGGATATTACCGGACAAAAGCTATCTCAGGCGCAGCAAGATGTTCGTCAGGCCGGATTACGCGTAGGAGAAATTCGATATCAACCTAGTAGAGAAGAGGCAAATACTGTGTTATCTTTTAGTCCTAATGCTGAGACGCTAACAGAAGGGACTGAACTAACGCTGATCGTTTCCGAACGATTTGATGCCCGTGAAGAAACTGAATCGGGAGCAGTGGGTGCAGACACTACACTTTCAGCACCTGACTCACTTCGTGATGCAATACAGGATTCGACGTCTAATAATAACTGACTTATATAACTTTTTTGATGGCTTTCAATACACCTATTTTAGCTCCATCGCTCCTTGCCGCTGATTTTACACGTCTTGGAGACGAAATAGACTCCTGTTTGAAATCAAATATCCAATGGCTTCATTGCGATATTATGGATGGGCATTTCGTTCCTAATATAAGCTATGGCCCTTTTATCGTAAACGCGATTCAGCAAGCGGCACCAGAATCGTTTTTGGACGTTCATCTCATGATTGAAGATCCAGACAAATATATTGAGCATTTTTCAAAAGCGGGAGCAAAGCTCATCTCGGTACATCAGGAAACCTGTCCGCACCTGCATAGCACTATACAGCGTATTAAAAGTCAAGGCTGTCTGGCCGGAGTAGCCATAAATCCGGCTACTTCAGTTGATCTATTATACCCAATTTTGCCGGATGTTGATATGGTACTGGTCATGAGTGTCAATCCGGGTTTTGGAGGACAGTCATTCATCGAATCATCCTATCAAAAGATTTACAAGCTAAATGCCATTCGAAAGCAGCTCAATCTTAACTTTCTGATTGAGGTAGATGGTGGTGTTGGCCGCGACAATGCAACCAAATTAATTCAAAAAGGAGCTGACGTACTTGTTGCTGGAAGCAGCGTCTTCAAAAAAGAAAATATAGCTGAAGCCATAAAAGACCTCACATCAAAAATGAATGCGGGCAGAACTGATGTAGTTTAATCTGATACAGAATCTGCTTATTTTAATCTGCTCATACCAATTATAGGACACAGGCTTATCAACACAGATAAAAACGATCTTAAAAAAACCATCCAAATCGAAAATGCCGACCCACTTGTAGTTCTTGGGTTTGAAGACAAAAACCTGACGCAACTCGAAAAGGCATTTCCAGATACAACCATCACAGCACGTGGTGATGAAATTAAACTGAAAGGCCCGGAAGGCGATGTTGAAGATCTCGCTGATATTATTCGCGAAATGATCTCGATGGTCAAGCGAGGCAGTCAGTTATCAAAGCAGGATATCTCTACATTGCTTGCCCTTGCTGAAAAAGTGGAAACTGTTAAAAGGGCTCCCTCAGATTCTTTCGAACAAGATACCGGTGATATTATATTACACACACACGCTGGTGAGGCAGTGTCCGCTAAGACCTCGGGGCAGCGTAATATTGTAAAAGCCTCTGAGAACAATGATATCCTTTTTGCGATTGGCCCGGCCGGTACGGGTAAAACGTACACATCTGTTGCACTTGCGGTACGCGCTCTCAAACAACGACAGGTTAAGCGTATTATCCTGGCACGTCCTGCAGTAGAAGCAGGAGAAAACCTCGGGTTCCTTCCAGGCGATTTGAAAGAAAAAATCGATCCTTATCTCCGGCCACTCTATGATGCACTCGAAGAAATGATCGAGTTTGATAAACTTGAGTTTCAACTGTCCAAAAATGTGATTGAAATCGCACCGCTGGCCTATATGCGCGGCCGTACACTGAATAATGCTTTTGTTATACTTGATGAGGCTCAAAACGCAACCAATACGCAAATGAAGATGTTTCTGACGCGTATCGGCTATAACAGCCGGGCAATCATTACAGGTGATATCACACAGACTGACCTGCCGAGAAAGCAAGAGTCGGGCCTGATTGTCATCCAGAATATTTTGAAAGACATCGACGGTATCTCTTTTGTATATCTCGATCAGAATGATGTGGTTCGCCACAAGCTGGTTCGCGATATTATTGAAGCTTACGACAAGTTCGAAGATAAAAAGCGATAAATTTAAGCTCAGGCACTTTTCTATCCATCAACCATGGTAAAAGCCACTCCTCTTTATGAAGGCACGTTTTCAGTTGCTATTGATAAGATTTTCAGGCGAATTGAAAAATCTGATCCACCCTACAAGAATGCTCTGAAGCTATCTATCAATCCGTTTCTCATTCAGGATGATGATCGAAATATTTTATTCGATGCCGGCATTGGTGACCTCCTGGGTGAAGACACTTCCATCGACATGATACTTGACAACCTGGAGAAGCACGACATAGCAGATTTTGAAGTCACGGACATCTTTTTGAGTCATCTTCACTTTGATCATATGGGAGGCCTTGCACATCAATCCAGCGGATATTGGGAACTTACGTTTCCTGAAGCAGATGTGTGGGTATCAGCTGATGGCTGGAAAAAGCTCTCAGAAAATATTGAGTCTCAAGACGAAAGAAAGCGGGACTTTTTTCATTTCCTTGACAGCCACGCAAGTTTGAAGATGCTTTCCGGGGACATATCAAAGCCTGTCCCGAATGTTCGTGTGGAAAAAATAGGTGGCCATACCGAACACCATCAGGCACTTTATTACGAAAATGAAGAGCACAAGTACGTGATGGCAGGCGATGTGATTGGAACCCGCAGCGCCATCAACAGATCGTATGCTGCAAAATATGATTTTGAACCAAAACAAAGCATGAAGATCAGACAAGAAATTCAGGAGCTTTCATTCAAAAAGGGATATATTATCATGGCCTATCATGAGACAGATTATCCAATGTTCAGGCTAACGGACTACGAAGACAATAAGGGATACAAAATTGAAAATGTGACATCATGAGTCTGCCTGAATATCTTTCAAGTATTAATCATTTTCTCACAGCTCGAGGATTTTCCTCGTCAGTTGAAGCTGCGGTCATTTTAGGATCCGGACTTGGTGATTTTTCGGATCTGATTCAAGATCCTGTAACTGTTTCATACAGCGAAATCCCTGACTTTCCACATACATCGGTGAAGGGGCATTCCGGAGAACTCATTTCAGGGACTATCGCCAATAAAAATGTCATGGCATTCTCGGGTAGATTTCACCGCTATGAAGGCCATTCATATTCAAAAACGGTGCTACCAGTGCATCTCGCAAAATCGTTCGGGGCCCAAAAGCTCATCATCTCGAACGCTGCAGGTGCGATAAATACTGGTTTTAAAGTCGGCGATTTGATGGTAATTGATGATGTATTTCGCCTTTTTGAGCATGTTTCAGCAGCACCTTCAGAGCCGTTTCGATACAATCATGGTCCAACTGCAACCCGGGTCAGAGAAATCGCTGCGTCCATTGGTTTGGAGGTGCAGCGCGGAACCTACCTGTTTGCCCATGGGCCGTCATACGAGACGAAATCAGAAATCCGTGCATTTAGAACTCTTGGGGGTGATGTTGTTGGAATGAGTACGCTGCCTGAATTAGTAGAAGCTGCCAGACTTGAATTACCAACAGCAGCCATTTCTATGGTAACCAACATGGCTGCAGGAGTCGTTGCCGGGAAGCTTGATCATAGTCATGTGAAAGCCGCGGCAGAGAGCCGAAAAGATGATTTTGCGCGATTGGTGTCGGAGCTTATAAAAGAGCTGTGAGACGTGTCGCCCGGGACTCACCGGACTCACCCCCCGGCCCTATCTACATGTAGATAAGGGTAAACTCGCTGATTGAGATCCATGACACGGCAGCGTGTGATAGATCATGCCAGAGTCCGGGGAAGTTTTAACAGGGTTTTAAGCCTGACCAACCCGACATACCGCATATCTCGGCGTCATCCCGGTCTTGAGCCGGGATCTCCCATTCCTGCCTGGGCCAGAAATCCAGCCATTTTCAATTCACAAAGTAATGCACAGATGGGAGATCGCGGATCGGGGTCCGCGATGACAATGGGAGATTTTGAGACATAATGATGATGGGAGATCACAGGTAAGAATCCGCGATGACAATGGGAGGTTTTGAGACATAACAATGATAAGAGATCGCGGATCGGAGCCCGCGATGACATTGACGGTATGTTGAGCTAATCTTATAGTTCCCTGGTCAAATAAGGGATTTCTGATTGCCATACTTATCCAGGTACTGCTTCAATTTTACTTTTCTACGGGTACTTTCACTGGTCATATAGCGAAGCTTACCGAAAATTGGCCGTTCCTGCCATGCGCGGTCGAATCGTCCGAGGCACCAGAATATACCTGAATAGCTGTTGGGATCGCGTCCATCAATGGCATATGTATTGTTGAGGTCGATCAGGTACTCTGCTGCTGTTTCGTAGTCGGGTGTCCATTCGATAACCTTTTTGCCCCAGAGCATACGAAGATAGTTATGAATGATTCCTTCCTCCCGAAGCTGAGTCTGAGCTGCATTCCAGATTTCATCGTGGGTTTGAGAATTTTTGAACTCATCATAGCTATAAATGTATTCTCTCGGATCATCACGATGCTCATCCATTGTTTTCTGGACCCAGTCGGGCAGACTGCTGATCTGGTCATAATCGGGCCTGTGATGGGCAAAATGATACCCAACTTCCCGCCATGTAATCACCTCATCAAGAAATCCATCAACATTAGGGTCGCCGTTAAAAAAGCCGCCGGTAGAACCCTTATTGAACGTAATCTTATCCAGATCCCATCCTTCGGGCTGATGTTCTAATACGGCCTGAACAATCTCGTGCTCTGAAATTTTACCAAAATGCAGCCAGGGACTCAGCTGACTCGTCTTTTTCTCATCCGGGTCATTCCGTTTATCGTCATATTCCAGAAGTGCATTTTTGATGAACTGTCCCAACATACCGGTTGCAGCTGAACGCCCGCCGTGTATGTCAATTGGATGAACATCATGGTCGATGTCTAGTTTCGAAATAAATCCGGGAATATCATCAAGAGCCTCTTTGGCATCAGGCAGATCGTCAAACAGTGAGTCATCCAGATCGACAGACGATTCGTTTTCCAATTCATCAAGGGGATTCTGTTTGGGTGGGTTGGTATACGCCTCAATGAAATGCTTCTGCATGATTTTGCGAAAGAAGTAGGCGCTGTAGGGATCTTTATCCGTAAGTCCGAGCGGTATCAGCCCATTGCTGTCAACGGTGATATAAGGAAGATTCATCTCTTCAGGATAAGTCTCATTTCGCTTCCGCATAATGAAGACCGGATATTCATCTGTGACCAACACTGATGCGTTTGAGGCAAGGTCCTTTAACAGATTCTCATACTGGCCTGGTTTCTCCTCAACAAACGACACGTAATTTAACTCCTGATCAGTCGCATAATCCAGGTGTTCTTTCATACCCTGCATCATGAATGTGTGAGACCGGTCGGTTGCCCAGGGATAGTCGCATGAAAAGGCCTCGAGAATCAGGAGTGGCTTATCTAGTTTATTGGCCCAACCTACAGCATATTCCAGCGCAAAATTGTAGTGAAATCGCCGGTTAATTTGCATCCAGTAGAGAACATAGTCTCCATCAGGGTTAGGCTCGTTTTCGTTTCGTTTAAATACGCGATCGCTGTTGAAGTTTTTCATGATGATATCAACAACAATCAAAGATGGTCAATTCCAGATAAATCATCTCACTCTTCTATCAATCTGTTTTTTTTATTCTAAACTACCTGTTCGATATTCATTATACATTATTCGTTATTCATCACTCAATATTCGATATTCACTGTCATTACCTTCCAACTCTTGTATCCTATGGTCGATCAATTCATTCTTGGGGCTATCTTATGCGTAATGCTGATCTTTTTCGTGATCGGCAAACCACGGTATGATATTGTGGCCATATTTGGCCTGATCGCCGCCACACTTTTTGGACTTGTTCCTGGAGAAGAAGCCTTTCGGGGATTTGCTCATCCTGCAGTTATTACCATTGCCGCGGTTCTTATTCTGAGCCGGGGACTCATTAATGAAGGTGTAGTGGATATCATTTCAAACCGCCTTGAATATCTGGGTGGTAACTTAACACTACAAACGGCGGCTATCACCACGCTGGTTGCAGTCTGTTCAGCATTTATGAACAACGTTGGTGCCCTTGCTCTATTTATGCCAGTTGCTATTCAGCTTGCCAGGAAGTATGATCGTCCCCCTTCACTTTTGCTGATGCCACTTGCATTTGGATCGCTATTGGGCGGGCTTATCACCCTTATTGGGACACCACCAAACATCATAGTAGCCGGATTTAGAGAAAATGCCGTCACACCACCGTTTGGAATGCTCGACTTTGTTTGGGTGGGTATCCCGGTTGCTATCGGTGGCATTCTTTTCGTTACTTTCTTTAGCCGTTACCTGGTTCCCGTTCGAAAAGGGCAAACATCTCGTGAGGAGATCTTTCGCATTCAGGAATACACGACGGAGGTGAAGGTGCCCGCCGGCAGCGGAATTTCCGGATTAAGCCTTGAGGAGTTCAGAAATCAAAAAGAGAGGGATGTAGTAATCGCCGGTATTATCCGAAATAAAAACAGAATACTTTCACCAGCACGTACTGAAATTATCGAAGCTGGTGATACCTTGATTATGGAGGCAGGCACACGAGAATTGAAGAAGTTTCTTCAACAATATGACCTGTATCTAAAGGGGACTAAGAAGTTAAGTGAAGATGAGATCGATTCTGATGAAGTGCGAATGGTAGAGGCTGTCATCATGCCTGATTCCTTACTGAATTCGAAAACGGTACAGGAGGTAGATCTTCGCTGGCGGTATGGGGTTAACCTGTTGGCAGTTGCCCGAAAGGGAAAACGTATTACTGAACGGTTATCAAAGATTGAGTTCGAGGCTGGTGATGTGCTTCTCATCCAAATTCAGAAGGGAAACCTGCACGATACATTTCAACAGCTAAACTTGGTAATGTTGAATGACCGGGAAATATTTTTCAACAAAAAAAGAAATCTCGTTGGCGCCATCGCCATATTCGCAGGTGCTGTAATTCTTTCAACGCTGGACCTGGCCCGCATTGAAATAGCCCTTGCGGGGGCTGCTGCCACATTTGCACTCTTCAGGTTTGTGAAGCTTCGAGAACTCTACCAGTCTATCGACTGGCCCATTGTGGTGTTTCTAGGCGCAATTATTCCTGTTGCGGAAGCACTACAACCCACAGGAACCGCCGATCTGATCTCATCAGCTTTGTTGAAGTACAGCAGTGAAATGACGCCGGCCATGATTGTAGGAGCAGTTCTTATAACAACCATGCTGCTTGCAAACCTGGTTAACAAGGTATCTGCTGTGTTGATGGCACCCATCGCGATCACCATGGCAGAACACTTGGGTGTCTCTGCCGACCCGTTGCTGATAGCGGTAGCAATCGGGGCAACATGCGCATTTTTGACGCCTCTCGGTCATCAGTGCAATATCCTCGTAATGGGACCCGGAGGCTACGACTTCACCGACTACTGGAAACTTGGTCTTCCTCTCTCTATCATCGTTGTCATTATTGCCGTCCCGGCTATATTGTGGGCATGGCCGCTGTGACAGAAAATTGAATCGGTTTAGAAAAACCGGTAGAAGAAAAACCTCTGGCTATGAGTTTAAGAAGCTGGATGTCGGATAAAGTAACTCTTGGGTTACAGACGCCCGAGCCAAAGCTACTTATGCAAACTCTTTCGTCTTCTCCGCCCGTTTTCTCTCGTTATGATCAAGATAGGTTTTGCGGATACGCAAGCTTTTTGGCGTTACTTCAAGCAGCTCGTCATTGTCAATAAATTCAATGCATTGCTCCAGGCTCATCTTTTTAGCCTGGCCAATTTTAACTGAATCAGATGTTTGGGTGGCACGGTGATTCGTCAGGTTCTTTTTCTTAACCACGTTGATAACCAGGTCATCCGCACGGTTATTGATTCCGACAACCTGACCTGTATACACCGGATCGCCCGGCTGTACTATAAACTGACCGCGATCCTGAAGTCCTTCCAGTGCGTAAGGAGTTACATCCCCTTTCTCAAGTGAGATGAGTGCTCCTCTGGTACGACCGGGAATTTCTCCCGCAAACGGTCCGTATTCATCAAACTGCTGGTGCATGATACCGGTACCGCGTGTTTCGGTCAGCATCTCACCACGAAATCCAATCAATCCTCTCGACGGTACTTTAAATTCAATTCGGTTATTTTCACCTTCCTGCACCATAGAAGTCATGATCCCCTTCCGCTTCTGCAGGTTATCAATCACTTTATTGCTGTAGTCAGTATGAACATCAACAACCACTTCTTCAAATGGCTCATGTACTTTTCCGTCAACTTCCCTGTATAGAACTTCAGGGCGCGATACTGCAAATTCAAATCCTTCACGCCGCATAGTTTCGATCAATATTGAAAGCTGGAGTTCTCCACGGCCTGCTACCCTGAAAATATCGGGGTTATCGGTCTGCTCAACACGAATCGATACATTTGTCCTGATCTCTTTATTCAGGCGATCTTTGATCATATTGGAAGTTACATAATCGCCTTCCAAACCGGCAAAGGGAGAATTGTTTACCCGGAAATACATCGCCATGGTGGGCTGATCGATATCATAATAATCCAAAGGTGTTGGATCGGAGATATCGGTAAGTGTATCACCGATCTCGACAGCTTCATATCCGGCCATTGCAAAAATATCGCCCGCAAATGCCTGGTCAACCGGCTCTCGGTTCAATCCCTTAAACGTATATAGTTTTGTCGCTTTACCTTTTGCTTTTTGATTGCCTTTCCTGTCGAGCAGTACAATTTCCTGGTTTGTCTTGATGGTTCCCTGCTCAACACGGCCAATTGCAATACGTCCTACATAATCGTTCCAGTCTACGCTACTGACCAACATTTTGAATGGAGCATCCATTACCTGCTCAGGTGCAGGAATATGATCAACGATCTTGTCGAAGAGCGGCGCCATGTCAACGCTTTCATCCTCGAGTTCTTCCTTAGCGAAGCCTTCGATTGCAGCTGCATAAAGTACCGGGAAATCGAGCTGCTCGTCAGTGGCATCGAGCTGTACAAACAGATCGAAAATCATGTCGAGCACTGCATCCGGGCGGGCATCCTTACGGTCGATTTTGTTAATGAGTACAATGGGCTGGTAGCCGAGATCAAGCGATTTCCGAAGCACAAATTTAGTCTGGGGTAGCGGGCCTTCGGCAGCATCAACCAGCAAAATTACACCGTTAACCATTTTAAGGATACGTTCAACTTCACCGCCAAAATCAGCGTGACCCGGCGTATCCACAATGTTAATTTTGGTATCATTCCAAACAACAGTCGTATTTTTTGAACTGATCGTAATTCCTTTTTCCTTCTCGAGGTCACCTGAGTCCATGACCCGGTCTGCAACCTGTTCGTTCTCTCTGAATGTTCCGCTCTGTCGCAGCATTTGATCCACAAGTGTGGTTTTCCCGTGATCTACGTGAGCAATAATGGCGATATTTCTGATATCCTGTGTCATAAAAATGGATGAGTTCGTCCGTTTGATCTTTCTGAGGACGAATAATTATTAAATTTAAAATTCGATCTCCTTACATAGCTGGATAAATCGAAAAATTGATAGCCTTCAATATACGGGTTTCCATGCAAAGTTAAGAGCCTTGTTGCTTATTTATTTTTAGCCGTTCGCCTTATTCGTCTCACAGCGCAGATTCACACATGATTCAAGGCTTGAGTTTTTTGCGCTGCGTTTCATCTACCCAAAATCGCTGACACCCCGAGCCACTAATTATGTGCAGAAAACCGTGCAGCACTATACTTTTTAAAAAAACTGACCAATAAAATTTCTTCTTGAGGTGAGTCCTTCGCTTTCACTGCTGAAGGGAGGAGTTTTAAGTATGCCAATCAACTGGGTTGCTTTTAAAATCGATGATTCCACGTTTTGTATTTACGATACACTTGAAGGTGAAATTGCATCAGCTTTTCGCCAGTGAACCAACAATTAAAAAAATTAAAGTGCTTGCGTCCAAATAAGACTGATATCACGTTACCGCAATTTCGAATGGGCACACTTCTCAGTCTGCCCATTTTTATTTAATTGAAATTCCAGCAGACTTTATAGCTACCTACCAACTCATGAAAACGTTTTTTAAACATCATAGAATCCACTTTTTATTTTCCCATAGAATGTTAAATTCATGCGTCAACTAATAATTTAACCGGTCTCTCATGATTCGACTACTTACACTTATCTCGCTTTTTCTTATCTCAACCACTTCTTTATTCGCTCAGCAAACATACATTCACGCAGGAAAACTTTTTGATGGTACCGGCAATGATATCTATGAGAATGTTACAATTGTGATAAATGGAAATACTATTGAAGCGGTTGAAAACGGATTTCTAGAACCTTCCGGTGAAACAATTTTAATCGATCTTTCAAATCATACAGTCCTTCCAGGATTGATTGATCTCCATGTCCATCTGGAGGGAGAAACAAATCCCAACCGCTATATGGAAACATTCACGATGAATCCCGAAGCAAGAGCACTGCGCTCCGTCATGTTTGCCAGACGCACACTTGATGCAGGCTTTACAACCGTACGTGATTTGGGTGGATCGGGTGTTAACACGGCACTGCGAGACGCCATCGCCAGCGAATATATTGAGGGACCGAGGGTAATCAGTGTCGGTAAGTCTCTGGCAACCACCGGCGGCCATGCTGACCCAACCAACGGATTCAAGCGGGAACTGATGGGCATTCCCGGACCAGCTGAAGGCGTGGTAAATGGTGTGGCTGGTGCACGGGAAGCTGTTCGTCAACGATACAAAAATGGAGCCGATCATATCAAAATTACCGCTACCGGAGGAGTTCTTAGCGTAGCTAAATCAGGGCAGAATCCTCAATTTATGAATGATGAGCTCCAGGCTATTGTAGAAACCGCCAGTGATTACGACATGCATGTGGCTGCTCATGCCCACGGAAAAGAGGGAATGATGCGGGCTGTCCTTGCCGGAGTAAAAACAATTGAACACGGCACCTATATGGATGAAGAGGTGATGCAGGCAATGATCGAAAATGACACCTATTATGTACCCACTATATTGGCAGGAAATTTTGTAGCTGAAAAAGCCGAAATCGATGGCTACTTTCCGGATCTTGTTCGCCCCAAAGCCCGTGAAATCGGCCCGCTCATTCAGGAAACGTTTGGTAAAGCGTACAGTTATGGTGTAAACATTGCATTTGGTACGGATTCCGGTGTATCACCACACGGGGGAAACGCAAAGGAGTTTGAACTGATGGTGGAAGCAGGGATGCCTGAACATGAAGCGATTCTAAGCTCCGTTAAAACTGCCTCTATCGTACTGGGCCTTCAGGATCAAATTGGCTCCATCGAATCTGGTAAATTTGCTGATATAATTGCTGTTGAGGAGAATCCACTCGAAGATATCACCGCCCTTCAAAATGTGGTTTTTGTGATGAAAGATGGCAAAGTAGTGAAGGAGTGAGTTCTTCAAATACCAACCCTCCAAGGGTTTGGAACCCTTGGAGGGTTTAAAGAAATTTGTAACGGGCCCGTCTCCAGAAATGGCATTTTTCGCGACAGCATAAAACGCTTTAATCTTCTTATATTTTGGGCAACAAAGACGTTATTCATCATCACTAAAAATACCATTTCTATTTTACCGAAACATTCATTTACAATTTTCAGGAACCCTGTTACGACCAAATAATGTATACTGAGGCTTTAACCTTGTACACCAAGCCTTTTGGATAGTAACAAACGAGATACATTCGGCACACAACCGCTCGGCACGTTGCTGCGCGACCAGGCAATTCCCGCCTCTGCAGGAATTCTGGTGATGTCAATTTATGGCATTGTCGATACTATCTTTGTCGGACTCTGGGTCGGACCTTTGGGAATTGCTGCCATTACCGTTGTACAACCCATCACATTTCTGATTGCGAGTATCGGCATGGCCATTGGCGTGGGTGGTGCATCTATCATTTCCCGTGCATTTGGTGAAGGAAACGACGAAAAAGCATTTCAAACCTTCGGAAACCAGGTTGGCATGACGCTGACGCTCGGTGTTGGCTTTGTCATTGTTGGGTTTATTTTCATTGATGAGATTCTCACCCTCTTTGGTGGCCGTGGTGACGTCACGGAACCTGCCAGAGTCTACTTTACAATTGTTCTGCTGGGAACTCCTTTCTTAGCCTGGGCAATGATGAGTAACAATGTGATCCGGGCAGAAGGATATCCCCGAATGGCAATGCTTATCATCATGATACCGGCGGTTGTGAACATTATTCTTGACCCGATTTTTATTGTCGGCCTGGACATGGGAATTGCCGGGGCGGCATGGGCAACAACAATATCATATGTTGCGAGTGCAATTTTTGCCACATGGTTCTTTTTGAAAGGTTCTTCTCAACTCGAACTCAAATGGAGAAGCCTGAAACCAGACGGACCTATTGTGCGAGAGATATCGTCACTTGGCGCCGTCACTTTTGCACGCCAGGGAACCATCAGCTTGCTGTCCATAGTACTCAACAATTCTTTATTTGTTTATGGCGGTGAGATTGCCCTCTCGGTCTATGGTATCATCGGTCGGCTTTTAATGTTTGCCAATTTCCCGGTTTTGGGAATCACACAGGGTTTTGTACCAATAGTGGGCTACAATTATGGCGCCAGGTTAATGGATCGTGTAAACAAATTGATTCGACTGTCAATGACATCAGCTACCCTGATTTCTTTCGGTATCTTTGCAATCATCATGATTTTCGCACCCTATATTGTCTCGGTTTTTACCAACGATCCGAACCTTATCGAGCGAACGACTCCTGCACTTCGGGCAGTCTTTTTGGCAACACCACTGCTGGCAATCAACCTTTTGGGGAGTGCGTATTTTCAGGCTATTGGCCGTGCAAGGCCCGCATTGATTCTTTCGCTATCGAAACAGGGATTTATCCTCATCCCGCTCATCTTCATTCTGCCCTACTTTTTTGGTATTTATGGCATCTGGTATTCATTTCCTATTGCCGATACCGGGGCGGCCATGATTACGGCCGTGTTTCTGAATTATGCACGCGATAAGGAGCAAGAAACTGAACCAACGAATGATGAACATAAAGAGGATCTGAAAGTGGATTCCGGGAAGGACGCTGAATCTTGAGGGTGTTTGAAATGACTGTAAATTTTAAAATAAGTAGTCAGTTGACACATTGATTTCAAATCCTTTCCGGTATACCCCTCACAGCCTGTTCTGCACAACCATGATGATCTCCCCTCGAGGGGAGATCTATAAACGGTTCATTCTCTTATAAAAAACTTATTTTGCCGCCATTCCGGAAATACGCTCTTTCCCGATAAGTGACCGGCGGCGGTCAGGGGTTCGGACAAGTTGCTTATCATAGGCATCCAGCGCTTCATCATAGCGGCCTAGATCACTCAAAACATCTCCCAGAAGTTCGTGTGAAGGCTTCACAATCGTTGGCGGGCCAAAATCCACCGGCAGGTCTGTCTCGGCCGATACTGCCTCTTTCAAAAGTGCGATACCCGCCTCAGTCTCATTCTGCTCAATTTTTATGAGCCCCTCAATTTGTTTGATTCTGATTTCACGTTCAGGACGATCGGGTGTTTCTCTGAGTTGTTCCAGATGTGTCTCAGCCGCCTGCCAATCTCCCATTCTGGCATCGGCCAGACCAGAAACATAGTAGTAGTTGATTGATGTCCAGTCCGGCTCGCTGAAGTCTGCAGTCCACTCTCGGGCAGCACTCCAGCTTTCAGTATCCACGATTTGATGACCTCTCATCACGGCAAAATGCCATTTTTCTCTCATCGTGGGCTCACCGCTGATTCTGTCGCTGCATGTGTTCAACACCTGCTCAGCCTCTGCAACCTGACCGTCCTGCAGATAGCCATATTGCAGCCACCACGGGTAGTGTCCGCACACCGTTTGCTGCTCGTCGAGCTCTGCCTGGCGGGATGTTTGTACGTCGCGGGCAACGATATTTGCATCAATGACATCATCCCACATACCCAGCGCCAGAAAAATGTGAGATGTCATATGCTGTGCATGTGCTGCAGATGGCGCAATTTCGGAATACGCTTTTGCCATTGGCAGCCCCAGAGGCGCATGTACCGGATCATCAAACGAATGAATCAAATAATGGGCAGCACCGGGATGTTCGTTATTTTCATTCCACACATCAAACAGCTCTGCTGCCGCCCGCATATAAATCGCATAGTCTCGGCCCTCGTGCGCTGTGCCCAAAATCGAAAGCCCATAAAATGCGGTAGCTTCATGGTCATCGGGATACATTTCATGGAGCTCTTCCATCGCATCACTGTAAAGAAAATCCCGCTCTTCTTTAGACTTTCCTTCAGATTCAGGTGTGTTTCCATAAAGTGTTTCAAGTGTCATCAGGTAGTCCTTCTCCCGCTGAGTTCCTGCCATATCTTGCCGCTCTTCTAATGTTTCACCTAAACGATTTAATATCTCCATTGCGGCGTCGTGATCCTGCTCCATCCAAATCGGATGGTTGTGAGTCATCGCTTCTCCCCAATATGCCATGGCAAACTCCGGATCCTCCTCCTGAGCACGCCTGAATGCGCGTGCGGCATCTGCGTATTCAAAATTGTGAAGAAATTTAACGCCTTCAATAAAGTCAGCCTGAGCCGATTCTGCACCGGAATTGGGAAACTCAATTTTACCCAGCAAATTATCCTGAGCCTCTACATGTGTGGAGAAAAATAGAAGAATTAAAACAGTGCTTAGTAAATGTTTCATAGATTCAACCATGAGGTTAATGTGTATTTTTCAGTTGCCGGGCCATTTAGACCGTCTTAATTATTATATAATTTTCCTTTGATCATAACCTCTGATAGCGATTGCATATTCGAAATGTCATCAGACGGATCTTCATCAAGGATAATCAAATTAGCAAATTTACCGATTTCCAAGGTGCCAAAATCATCCAGCCGCTGCATCGCCATCGCCCCGTTTCGTGTTGCCGCTACAATTAAGTCTTCAGCTGAAATACCTGCATCCTGCATCGCCTCCATCTCATCAAAGATTGAAATTCCGTGTAGCGTTCCGGGGTTTCCGGCATCTGTACCCACAACAATAGGAATACCGGCTTCATGTACTTTTCTGAGATTCAGATTTACGAAAACGTCAGAATCATACATTCTTTGTGGATCGGATCCTCTCTCAAGATAACTTTTGAATTCATCATTGAATTGGGGATGGTCGCTGAATTGATTCGCACTGTTTATTAGCTCAAGGGTGCGGTCATCCACACATCCCCTTGGGTCCGTAACTGACATAGGCTCCATTCCTGCAGCCGCCAGGTAGGCATTAATGTAGCCATCATCAACGATAATGGTTGGATTATATATTGTCTCGTTTTCAAGTGCCAGCTGAATAAATTCGTCATCTACTTCAACATCACTCACGCTATGAACGAGAAGTTTTGTGCCATTTCTAAGGGCGGCTTTGGCCTGATCAAGCGTGGTGGCATGAGCGATCATCTGGTTTCCCTGGCGTTCAATCTCTTCCGCAGCGGCTTCCACATATCCCATGTATTCCGGATTATCCTCATCCAACTGCCAAAACTTTACTCCCGTACTTCCAAGGGCCGATACATACTGAACCATCTTTACACCTGTCTCTTCGGAATCAAGCTGAACCAGCACGCGATCGGATGGCAGATCAAATGGTCCTCCCGGTACCGGAGTCAGAAGCGGGCCGGCCGCAGCTACGTGCGGAGCCATTGGATTCGATTCAGCCGATTCTTCAAGATCAATCGACCAGGTCATCCCGCCCACGTCATACACTGCCGTTACTCCTGAACAGATGTAGCTATCATAATATCTTTCCGGATTCTGCTCCTGGTATGCGGCAATTTCGGCAAAAGGATAGGTTTCCGTTATATTCATCGCATCAGGACGACTGTCAAAAAAACCAGTCTGGAAAAAGTGCATGTGCGCATCAACCATCCCCGGTGTAATAAATTTACCGGATGCATCAATTACTTCCGCACGGGATGGTATGGAGCAATCATCAGCAGATCCCACACAATTGATCCTGTCTTCTTCAATAACTATTATACTGTTTTCGATAGCTTCTGAGCCGGTTCCGTCAAACAAAGTGGCACCTGAAATCACTGTGGTATCCGACGTTTGTTCTGCATCAGTGCAGGAAAGAACTGAAAATATGGTAATGGCTGCTATCAAATAATATTTAGTTATCCGCATATATAGGTGTTTTGTAGTTAATTACGCTTAAATAAGTTATTTATAAGCTGATATCAAACAGTAATGAATTATTTAAGAACTTATTCTTCCTTTTTGAGTCCATTAGTCTCTTGCCGCCGCGATCTTATTACTGTATCTGTAAACCTACTAGTAAAAGCTTCAGGGTTTCAACCTTTGCCGGGAGAATGACTATTTCAATACAAAACTGAATTTCTGAGATTAATTTTGCGATATATTCACCAAATACATTATTTGAATGGTAATAAGGCTGAAATGGAAATGGCGCTCCCCTTATTTAAGTTGCAAATAAAATATGGTCAACAAAATGAGTTCCTATGCCCCGCTTTTTTAGTTTTTTATCATCCGAGAAATTAGTACTTCTTTTACTTTCATTTCTCTTCTTATTTAGTTCCTGCGATCTGGTTAATTCTGAAAATGAGGAACCGGTCGAATGCTACCTGAGTAAAATACAATTCAATCAATTCGACAGCCTGAACTTCAGAACAATTTCAGGGGGCAGAGTTTATAGTTTAACTCAGGAGCTAACTGTTGGTGATGAATCAGATATAACCGCTTCATTTCAGTACGCCTATCGGGAGAACTCAATTCGAATTGTTGATCAATTGAATTTTCATCCAACAAATCCCTTCATGGCAGTTACCCTTGAGGATGGCCGCCCGGTTCAGGTGCTTAAGTATTTTAATTCAGTTGGGGTTTTACTTATCCATGAAATTTCTTACCCGGAAGAGAATAAAATCAGAGTTGATCTCACTCGCGAAGCAAGTACAGGCGATGTGCTATATATTGGATATTCGGAATATTTAAAAAATGATGAAGGAAATGTTGTTCGCCACCGCAGTTTTCGGCAAACAAATCAACACCCTTCGGGTTTTCTGCCCATACTTGACCGATCATATACATATGATGACAACCCAAATCCTCAGGATGGTCTCTACCTGCCGTTCTTTGCTAATGTAGACTTTCCGACAATCACGTTTTTTTCATCAAATAATATACTTTCATACACTGAGAACGGTCAAACATTCAACTTTGATTATGAGTATGGACCAAGCGGGGAAATCGTTAGACAAACCCGGCCTGAAGGGAACGTTATACTCTTCGGATATGCGAATTGTTCAGATTTAGATAGTCCGGGTTGATAAAAAATCACGTATTTGGGCTATTCAATTATTTTTTATCCATCTCTTTTTTGATGTCTGGCTGGCCTGTTACACTAAACTCAAATACATCTTCTCTGCTGTAGTGGCCAATCACGTCGAAGTCCATCTTGCTTCGCACCAGGTCTCCCAAACTTGCTTCTGCGGTAAGTAACCCTTCTTTATCGTAAAGAGGCCCCGCCAATACTTCACCCATCGGCGAAACAATCACGCTTCCTCCCCTGCTTAATAATTCCGGACGATCTTCTGCAAGGTGCTCTTTCAGATCATCAGGATAATCGCTTTTATTAATAATTTGATTGCATCCAATCACGTAACAACGGCCTTCCCTTGCAATATGAATCATGGTACTGTTCCAGCTGTCACGGGCATCTGCCGTGGGTGCGACATACAATTCCACCCCTTTTTGATACATCGCCATGCGAGCCAGCGGCATATAGTTTTCCCAGCAGATCAGGCCGCCTATTTTACCAATCGCGGTATCGAAGGTTGATAGCGTTGAACTATCACCATCACCCCAGACCAGCCGCTCTGCGGCCGTCGGTTTGAGTTTTCTATGTTTCCCCATTAGACCGGTTTCAGGGCTAAAATAGAGCAGCGTGCAGTAGAGTGTTTTACTAATGGTATCGCGCTCCGTAACTCCCATCACAAGATACATATCATGTTCTTTTGCAAGCTCTGACAAACGCTCGGTCTCAGGCCCCGGAACCTCAACACTCTGCTCCCAATACTCTCTGAACTGATCGCGTCCCGCTTCTGTCCGGCTGCCGACAACCGTGCCAAATCCTAAACCTGCCGGATATGCCGGTATAAAACTCTCCGGAAACACAAGCAGCTTTACATTTTCAGATGCTGCTTTTTTGATAAGCTTTGCAGCCTTTTCAAGTGTCTTTTCCTTATTGAATATGACGGGAGTGGCCTGTACGCAGCCAATTTTGAGTGACTTCATTGGAAACAGTTATTCTTTGTAAGCTAAGAATTAAAAAAAATCATTGATTTTATATCTCGCTAGTTGATAACCTGTACTTCACAATGACTGGCGACCCATCATCGGCTTCACTACTTACATACACATGATTGGCTACAGCATTACGTAGTGATTCATTTTCACCAAGAAGAAGTGTACCACTCGGCACTCCTTCAGGTGCCAAATGGTACCAGCTCTGTCGAGTGTCTACTGTCCTTACCTTTCTCAACCATATTGATTCGTCATGCATGACCATAACATCCGTGAAGGCAGGAAAAAAGTCCCCTATGGCCTCTTCCATACCGCTTTCAATATTACCAAATCCGCTGCCATACCGCTCCGCCAAGACTGATACCGCTTCAGATGTTGCAGGTTCGATGGGATACCCCTCAAGCTCCATAGTGTTTAAAGTGTCACCATCAGCACTGAACTGATACAGTACCGGATCAGCTGTCCAAGCCTGAATAAAACTGCCATCCGGATGAGGCGCAATTTCTGTACTATTCAGCTCAGAGAGCCCAATTTGCATCTGCATATCATTCATATTTACCTCGAGCACATCCCCATTGTTAAATTTCAGATCCGTTTCTTTGGTAATGTCTCCGTTTCTGTTGATGAATTTAATGGTAGAATAGCCGTTTGGATAGTCATCCGAATCATCTCTTACCCTGAACACAGTCGGAATCCCTTCATCCGTGGGATAAAGTGAGTAAAATGGAAAACCATCGCCAGATTGTGGCAGTAAAATATCGTAGGCGTGTTCCCAGTCATAATCTCCGTTTCTGTAATATACAAGCAGCGAGCCGCGAATATTGTCGTTAATATAAAGTGTATCTTGTTTGGTCAATAACATACGCATTGGCTGCTGAAACTCGCCCGGCCCCTCACCCTGGCTCCCGAAACTTGTTTGATAGATCCCCTCATCGTCAAATACATGTACGCTATATGTGGCCAAATCCATGACTAAAAGGTTGCCAGCTGAATCGAATACAACACTATTTGGGCGACCAAGCAAAACATCATCCTTGCCCGAAAGCTCAAGAACCTGTTCAAGTGTGTATTCGGGAAGTGATGTAAACTGATTATCTCCTGATTCACTACTGTCTCCTCCCACACACCCAGCGAATACCATTAATAAAGTTAAAATGAGGAGAAGATTCTTTTTCAATGACATGGCGCTGTGTATTAAATTTAAAATGATCTAAAACATTTGAATGAAGTGATGACGATTCAACCATCAAAATAGTTTTAAGCTGAACACAAAGTATTACAGATAAACTCAAAAACATAACTTTTTATGGATCTGAAACTAGAGAACAAGCGATTTATCGTGTGCGGAGCCAGCAGCGGATTTGGACGTGCAATTTCAACACAACTGCTATTGGAAGGCGCCCGTGTGGTGGTGGTTGCCCGCCGGGGCGATAAGCTCCGTGAGGTATATCGTAATTTCGGAGGACAAACCGAGATCATTGAGGGAAGCCTCATTTACAGCGACACACTGGACAAACTAGAAAAAGCTGCGTCTTCCGGAGCTCTTCATGGCATTGTATTTAATGCCGGCGGGCCGCCTGCAGGAACGCCACTTGAGACCAATATGAAAGACTGGGATTCAGCCTGGCAGTTAATTATGCGTTGGAAAATTGATCTGGCTCTGCGGCTGGCGCCTCTACTTGTAGAAAAAGAATACGGCCGGATGCTCTTTGTTGAAAGCAAATCCGTAAAACAGCCACTTCCCGCATTAACATTGAGTAATGCATTTCGTGCTGGCGTGGTCGGCTTTGCAAAAACACTTTCAACCGAAGTGGCTCCATCAGGCGTAACCGTAAACGTTTTAGCCCCCGGAGCACATGACACACCTGCCATTGAACGAGTCATCAAAAATAGCAGCGGCAAAAAAGGGATCTCCTATGATAAAGCCCGCGAAGAGATGGAACAAAACATCCCGGTAAAACGAATGGGCACGGCCGAAGAATTTGCCTCCCTTGCCGCCTGGCTGCTATCAGAACACAGCAGTTACGTCACCGGTCAAACAATAAGCCACGATGGTGGCGCCATTTCCGGACTTTTTGGATAGATAGCTGCAAGGGAAACAGTTTTGAAACATGCAGGCTTTACGCGCTGTACCTTTTCATTATAACATCCCTGTCATGTTGAGCAACGCACCGTTCGTTTGCGGTGCGGAGCCGAAACATCTCCTCGTTCTAAGTTCCATTTTTAACAGAGGCTATTTGCCTCCCATCTAGGAGAGGGGAAAAGGATGTGTAAACGGTGGTACACCGATTTTCACGCCGAGGGGTGTGTTCTGTAACTTTGATCGTCAACCGATACCATTCCAAATTCCTTGCCCTCACGAACACATCCCCCCTTTCAAAATCTCACCTTTTCTTAGAAGACATCACCAGAGCTTCAGCACATTTCTCTCCATCCATCGCGGCAGACACGATGCCGCCGGCATACCCGGCACCCTCACCACATGGATAAAGTCCGCGAATTTGAACATGCTCGTACGTCTCTCTGTCTCGCGGTATTCTAACCGGTGATGACGTCCGGGTTTCGGGAGCATGTACAACGGCCTCGTTAGTTAAATAACCACGCATCGATTCATCAAACTTCTTGAACCCATCAACAAGTGCATCATGGATAAATGGTGGCAGCACCTCTTTTAACCGCACCGATTTGATACCCGGCGAATAGGATGTATTTGGAAGATCGGCTGAAAGCTTATCTTCTGTAAAGTCTACAAGTCTCTGCGCCGGAGCTGTCTGAGTTTTACCACCCATCTCCCATGCTTTTTGCTCTATAACTTTTTGAAACTCCATCGCAGCCAGAGGCCCGTGTTTCTCAAACGGTTTAAAATCTTGTTCATTCAGTTCTACAACGATTCCTGAGTTGGCGGTTGCCCGAGCTCTCCTCGACGAGGACCAGCCGTTCGTAACCACCTCACCCGGTTTGGTAGCACAAGGGGCAATCACACCGCCGGGACACATACAAAACGAATAGACACCGCGTCCTTCTACTTGTTTTGCGATGCTGTAGGGTGATGGGGGCAGATACTCACTTCTAATGTCACAGTTGTACTGAATGGAATCAATCAGAGCTTGCGGATGCTCGACCCGAACACCAACCGCCAGAGATTTGAGTTCAATCTTAATATTATTTCGATGAAGACACTCAAAAATATCCCTGGCTGAATGGCCGGTAGCGAGAATGACATGTTCAGACCTGTACGTATCACCGCTTAAAGTTTTAATGCCTTTTATTTGATTACCTTCAAGTACAAAATCAGTAACCCGTGTATTGAAATGGATCTCACCTCCACTTTGCCTGATACATTCCCGCATGGACGCTATGATCGGCGGAAGTTTATTAGTGCCAATATGAGGATGTGCCTCAACAAGAATATTTTTAACGGCGCCGAAACCCACCAACAGTTTCAAAATTCTATCCACATCTCCGCGTTTCTTTGACCGGGTATAAAGTTTTCCATCTGAATATGTACCCGCTCCGCCCTCACCGAAACAGTAATTGGAATCTTCGTTCACCACGTGGTCTACATTGATTCCTTTCAGATCTTTGATACGCGCTTTTACATCTTTACCTCTCTCAACAATAACAGGTTTTTTGCCAAGCTCAATAAGTTTTAGCGCAGCAAAAAGTCCTGCCGGACCAGCTCCGATAATTAATACCTCGTCACAGTTGCTCACATCCGGATAATCAGGAAGTATGATTGGCTCATCAACATACTCCTCACCTACATATAGAATAGCTCTCATATCTATAACAGGTGTACGGCTTCGGGCGTCGACAGATTTTCGGCGGACAGCCACATGGTTGATCTCATCCACTGGAATTCCTTCCTTCTGTGATGCAGCTCTGATCAACAAATCAGGCGTTTCTGCTGTTCTCGGATCTGTTCGAAGATGAATTTCTTTCTTCAACTCAATTAGTTTTTATTCTTTGAATTAAACGGCTCTTAAAGATACCGGCTGAAATTGGTTTCATCTAACTTTCCGTACTATTTTCTGTCAACTCAATTTTGAACATCACTCCAAGCAACATGGCCTCAATACAAAAGCACATTACTTTGCCGGCAAAACCCCGTGGGTTTCATTTGATTACAGATGAAATCATAAGTCATTTGCCAAAGCTTTCGGACATACGTACCGGTATTGCGCATGTTTTCATTCAGCATACCAGCGCAGGACTTACCATCAACGAAAATGCTGACCCATCGGTACGCCGTGATTTTGAGACTCACTTTAATCGCATGGTTCCTGAAGATACCTCCATGTTTGAACACACACTTGAAGGATCAGATGATATGACATCTCATATCAAGAGCTCGATTCTAGGTCACTCAGTTTCTGTACCAGTCACGAACGGAAAGTTTAACCTGGGTACATGGCAGGGCATTTATCTGTGTGAACATAGAAATCGAGGAGGTAAAAGGCATCTTGTGGTGACAGTTATTGGTGAATAAAATTTTACAAGCCAGTCTCAGTCCAAAACATCATATGTAACCCAGAAAAAAGTTGGTATAAATTCAGATTATGTCAATTGATTTTTCAGACAACTACAATTAATTATTAACTTTTATTTTTTACTTTCGTAAGCTTATCACGGCTGTAGAAATCGAACATCTGAGATCTAAATGAAAAGTTTGTGTACGGAAATAGAAATTAATGCTCCTTCCAATGTCGTATGGAAAACCCTCACAGATTTTGAAGATTATCCTGAATGGAATCCATTCATTCGATCATTTGGGAGCACTCCTGAACCCGGGCGTCAGTTCAGCGTCACGATTCAGCCACCCGGGAAAAAAGAAATGACATTCAAACCGGTTTGTCTTGCGATTATTCCGGAAAAGGAATTGCGTTGGCTTGGCCATTTAATTTTTTCAGGCCTATTTGATGGTGAGCACATCTTCGAAATCAAAAAAATTGATCAGTCAAATACACGTTTTATTCAGCGGGAAAATTTCAAAGGAATCCTCGTACCATTTCTTTGGAAGCTGATTAGCAGTTCAACGAAGTCAGGTTTTGATCAAATGAACGAAAAATTAAAACAAAGAGCCGAAACATCTTCAACCGTATGAGACGTACATTTATAATCTTTGCATTCACTTTCTTCACTATTTTCTGCCATCAAACAGTAAATGCTCAGGAGTTTGATGCGAGTATTAACTTACAGTTCATCGCACCTCAAAATGATTTTAAAGAAAGTATTGATGCGACCGGGCTGGGAATTAACTTACAGGGTCTTTACAGGTTTCCGGATAGTCCATTTGGCCTCGGACTGGATTTCAACTTTAACAATTTTGGGCGCGATACAAGAGACGAGCCCATCAGCTCTACTATTCCTGATCTCAGAGTCAGAGTTGAGAATGAATACAATCTCGTTCAGGGAATGCTTGTTGCCAAAGTTCAGCCTCAGGATGGAATATTTCGCCCCTATGCAGAAGGACTGGCGGGCTTTAACTACTTTTATACACAAACCAGTATAGAAAATCGCGGTAATCAAACTGATGAACCCATCGCCACCGACACAAACTTTGAAGACTGGGCATTTGCATGGGGAGGGGGCGGCGGGGTGATGATCCGCGTATTTGACAGGCGGAATTCTCTAAACTATAGTAGCGAAAATCCGGTGGCAGCAGGCTACATCAATCTCGGTGTACGCTATCTGAATGGCTCAGAAGCTGAATACCTGCGAGAAGGATCTATACAGGTTTCCAACGGGAACGTCACCTATGATACACTTCAATCCCGAACTGATATGCTGGTCTTCCAGCTTGGGTTTGTGGTAAGGTTTTGATTACCTACAAATAATGCCATTACGAATGCTTTTCGTGGCGCAACTCTAACTCTGGTTCAACCACTTCGACTTACGCGCCACGCCTGTTACCTCTGATTGGCCTGTCACCCCGAGCGCAGCCGAGGGTTCTCCTAGTTATCGGCAGGAGTTTTGACGGGGCTTTGTTTAGGTAAGTCTCCAGCATCAGGAGATATCTCGACTTCACACCGGAAAAGCACCGGTGTTTCGCTCGATATGACAGTGTGCTTTTAATATTAAGGGCGGCGCATCCAATGCAGATGTATGCAAGATTCTATCCTGCGCCGCCAATGTAACTTGGCTAGCGGTCGAAACGGAGAGATCTCCATTTCATTGGAAGGAGTTTTGACAGGGAGCTTCTCTCTTTTTATTTCAATCTAATACGTAACTATTACCTGTTCGACTTCGTAAAGTTAAGGTAAACAGATTAAAAAATTGATTCTATTACTTGTAATGAAGACAAACAAAAAACTACTGCTCCTATCATCTCTAATCATTTTTTTCCTTGCCCAGTCTTGTAGCTCCGGAGATCAAACCTCAGAAGATAATGATGAAGCAATCCGGTCAATTCCTGTTGAAATTAGTAATGTTACCAGGGGCGATATTTCGGCTTACTATTCAAATACTGCTACACTTGAAGCCGAACAGGAAGCAATTGTAGTCTCCAAAGTCAGGGGAATCATTGAAGAATTAAAAGTTGAAGAGGGAGACAGAGTTCAGGAAGGACAAACTCTGGCAAAAATTGAAGATGAACAGTACCGCATTGAAGAAAACCGTGCCAAAGCAACTCTTAATCGACTGGAAAATGAATATCAGCGTAACAAAGAGCTATTCGAAAAGAACCTGATCTCCGCAGAAACATTTCAGAATTCCCGATATGAATATGAGTCACAAAAAGCCACACACGAACTTGCCATTCTGAACCTTGAACACACTACGGTTCAATCCCCTATAAGCGGTGTTATCTCGGAACGATTTGTAAAAAAAGGAAATATGATCGGGTCCGACCAGCAGCTTTACAGAGTTACCGATTTCTCGCCTCTCACTGCTGTACTCCACGTCCCTGAACACGAAATGTCTAAAATACGCAAAAATCAGCGTGTTGAGCTGCGGGCTGACGCTCTTCCCAATCAGCTATTTACAGGCCGCGTTGAAAGAATCAGCCCGGTTGTCAATGAAGAAAACGGCACATTTAAAGTAACCGTCTATGTTGATGAAGATGACAATTTGCTACGCCCTGGTATGTTCAGCAGAGTAAGGATTGTATATGACACACGTCAAAATACACGCATGATTCCGAGAGAATCGGTCATATCCGAAGATCTTAACCAAAGCGTTTATGTAATCAGGGATTCACTGGCCTTCAAAAAACAGATTCGGACCGGGTATACCAATGGTAAAAATATTGAAGTGATTGAAGGACTGGATGACAATGAAATGGTTGTCACGATCGGACATAGCAGCTTGCAGGACAGTTCTAAGGTCAGTGTCATCAATAATAGTCTATAACCAGCCGTATTTATGAAAGTTATTGACTTTTCTATTCGCCGAAAAGTGACCGTTGCAATGTTCACAGTGGGAATTTTGCTTTTTGGAATGGTTTCACTGTCACGTCTGAACGTAAACCTGCTGCCTGATCTCAGCTATCCAACTCTGACCATCCGTACAGATTTTGAAGGTGCAGCGCCGGTTGAGGTTGAAAACCTGATCACCAAGCCTGTGGAAGAAGCCGTTGGCGTCGTAAAAGGTGTCCAGCAAGTACGTTCAATCTCGCGCGCCGGTCAGTCAGATGTTATTCTTGAGTTTGAGTGGGGCACAGAAATGAACATGGCCAATCTGGATGTAATGTCTAAACTGGATGCCATTCAGCTTCCGCTTCAGGCTGATAAACCGGTTACTCTTCGCTTTGACCCCACTCTTGATCCAATTTTGAGATATGCTCTCTATTATGATGAAGCAAATCCCGATGCTGATCAGCAGGAACAGGGACGCATTGATTTTGCCGCACTTGAGAATGATCTCTCAAGCCCTGATGCCATATCCCGGCTGAAAGGACTTCGTGTACTTGCTGATGAACAGTTTAAACGAAACCTCGAATCTTCGCAGGGAGTGGCATCGGTAAAAGTGAGTGGCGGCCTGGAAGAAGAGATACAGGTGAACATCGACCAGCAGCGTCTGTCCTATCTGAACATCCCAATAGAAACTGTCACACAGATACTGGGGGCTGAAAACGTAAACATGTCTGGCGGCCGGCTCGAGGAGGGTGCACAGCAGTATCTGGTGCGGACGCTCAATGAGTTTCAGACGGTAGAACAGATTCAAAATGTTGTTCTGGCACGTCAGGAAGGACGAACTATATATATGAAAGATGTTGCCGAAGTGGTTCAGTCGTACAAGGAACGGGAAGCCATTACCAGGCTGAATGGAGCAGAAGCCGTTGAAATCGCTATCTATAAAGAAGGAGATGCAAATACTGTTGCTGTTGCCGGGCAGGTTCACGAGCGAATGGACCGCATCAGGAGCAATTTACCTGACGGAATGAAGCTGGAGAAGGTGTATGATCAATCGATTTTCATATCATCTGCTGTAGATGAGGTGAAAAATGCCGGGATTATAGGTGGTATCCTAGCCGTGATCGTACTATACCTTTTTCTGCGAAATTTTTGGACTACTGTCATCATCTCCGTTTCGATACCTGTGTCGGTCATTGCCACATTTAACCTGATGTATGGTAACAGTATCTCTCTTAATATTATGTCACTTGGCGGAATCGTTCTTGGGATCGGGATGCTGGTTGATAACTCAATTGTTGTCCTGGAAAACATCGCCAGGCATAAAGAGCAGGGAAAAGGATTGGTAGAATCTGCACGGGAAGGAGCAGGTGAAGTTGGCATGGCTGTAATTGCCTCTACCCTAACCACAATTGCCGTCTTTTTTCCCCTTGTCTTTGTGGATGGAATCGCCGGACAGCTGTTTCGTGACCAGGCACTCACCGTTACCTTTTCACTGCTGGCATCACTGGTTGTAGCCATTACGCTGATCCCTATGATGTCTTCTATCGGAGGTGCAAAAAAAGAGCTCCCTCCTCTTGATCTCAATAAACCAAAAACCCGAGCCGGCGGTATGTTACGGTCCGTGCGAATGTTTCTTTTTTATACGATTCCAACGCTCATCAGCCGTGGCTTTCGTTTCACAGCTCGCTGGATCGCTTGGATCTTCAGAACTCTTTTTTCTCCATTTGTGTACTTATTCGACAGATTTTATCGGGCCACAGATACAATCTATAGTTCTATGCTCCGGTGGTCGTTAAATCACAGTTTTGTCGTATTGTCAACCGCCATCCTGATTTTTGCGGGCTCTCTTATCCTGGTACCAAGAATCGGTGTGGAATTAATTCCACAGCTTTCTCAGGGAGAATTCAACGTCGAATTCACTTTACCGCCCGGAACTCCAATTGAACAAACCGATGCTGCTATGCGCTCGGTTCAAAATAATACTAAAAACCTGGAAGGCGTAAGAACCACCTTTGCAGTAGCAGGTACCGGCAACAGAATGACCGCTAACCCTGATGAAGGCGGTGAGAATAGTGGCGAACTAAATGTGTCTCTTGCATCCGGCATATCGTCTTCCGGTGAAGAGACTGTTATCGAAAACATGCGGGCCTCTTTGCAGCAGGTGCCGGGACTTCAGTATAAATTTGGGCGGCCGGAACTATTTACTTTTAAAACGCCGGTAGAGATAGAAATCACCGGATTTGATCTGGCCAACCTGAAAAAGGCCGGTGATACAGTCGTTCGCAAACTTTCAGATAATCCGCGGTTTGCAGATGTGGAAAGCACGATGGAGACCGGCAGCCCAGAGGTTCAGATCCATTTCGACCGTGATAAAGCAGCCGCCCTGGGCCTTCAGGTCCATGAAGTTGCCAATCGGATTGTGAGTAATGTCCGGGGAGATATTGCTACACGATATTCCTGGCGTGATCGTAAAATTGACGTATTGGTCCGCGCTCAACAATCAGACCGGGCCTCTGTCAATGAAATTCAACAGCTTGTTGTAAATCCATCTGATGAGCGGCCTATTCCGCTGAGCGCTATTGCATCAATAGAGGTAACAAATGGGCCCGGAGAAATCCGCCGGGTTGCACAGCAACGGGTCGCAATCGTGTCAGCCAATTTAAATTATGGTGATCTGGGCGAAGCTGCTGATGAAATCCAACAGACTCTTGCTGAGACAACGCTGCCCCCTGGAATCTTCGCTGAGATTGGCGGCCAGAATGAAGAAATGTCGGGATCATTCCGCTCCCTGCTCTTTGCTCTTGCGCTTGCTGTATTCCTGGTGTATCTGGTTATGGCCTCCCAGTTTGAGTCGCTGCTTCATCCATTCATCATCCTCTTCACAATTCCGCTTGCCCTGGTGGGTGCTATTCTGGCTCTCTACATCACCGGAACCACTATTAGTGTCGTCGTTTTTATCGGGCTGATTTTGCTGGCCGGCATCGTGGTAAACAATGCAATTGTGCTGATCGACATGATTAACCAGCTGCGCCACAGAGGAATGGATAAGATTGAAGCAATTAAAGAAGGAGGTAAATCGCGTCTCCGCCCTATTTTGATGACAACACTCACTACCACGCTTGCTCTGCTGCCACTTGCGATCGGGTTTGGCGATGGCGCCGAGCTTCGCGCACCCATGGGCATCACAGTGATTGGCGGTCTGCTGGTTTCAACTCTGCTTACGCTGATTGTGATTCCGGTAATGTACAACCTCATGGATCGTAAGCAGTATGTAACTGTAGATGGAGCGGAATCATGAAAAAGATTGAAGCGGTTCTTGATGGGCATCCCGCTTTTTTAGGGGGAATTTTTATTACAAAAGTTTTACAAATTTGGAGGGATCGTTATGCATATAACTGATTTTTCCATGCGTCGCCCGGTTACAACAATAATGATATTCGTAAGCATGATTGTTGTAGGCCTGATCGCCACCCGACTGGTCCCGCTTGAGTTTATGCCAAATATCACGTTCCCGGGAGCTTTCGTTGAACTGCCATATCCTGATTCTACCCCTGCCGAGGTTAATGAGAATATTGCAAAACCCGTCGAAGAAGTGCTCGCCACCCTGAGCGGAGTGGAACAGATCAATTCCAATTCAGGTGAAAATAATGCCGGAGTCGTTGTTCTGTTTAATCAAGGCACCGATATCGATATTAAGGCAATAGAAATCAAAGAGAAGATTGAGAGTATTAGAAACCAGCTGCCGGATGACTTTGAATACTTCAGGATCAATAAATTTCAGGATGGAGGTGCCCCGACACTTCAGTTACGCATTTCCAGTAACCGCGATCTGTCCGATGCCTATGAATTACTGAATAGAAATCTGAAGCAGCGAGTCGAGCGCATTCCCGGTGTGGGCCAGGTAGACCTCTATGGTGTAGAGAAGAAAGAGATTCGCGTTGAGGTCGACCCGAACCGTATAACCGCGTATAATATCAATCTGAATGAGTTAAGCACGAGGCTCAGGCAGGCTAATTTTTCAATGTCTGCAGGTAAAATTACAGATGCCGGAATGCGCTACATGGTGCGCCCCGTAGCGGGTATGAACGGGATAACTGATATCGAAAACCTGATTATCTCTGATAATAATCTCCGTTTAAGAGATATCGCAAACGTCACTTACACCTCACCGAAGAGGGATTATGCCCGGCACCTGGATCAAAAATACGCCGTAGGGCTGGATATCACTAAAGAAGCTACGGCTAACACCGTTGAAGTAGTGGATATGATCCTTACTGAGATAGATGAGATCAACAAATTGCCTGAGATGCAGGGTATAGAAATTTATGAGATGTTTAACCAGTCGGATGGTATTCTCAGCTCTTTGCGCGAGCTCTTTAATGCCGGGATGATCGGGGCGCTTTTCTCCGTCTTTATGCTCTACGTTTTTTTAAGGCACTTTGGCACCACTATGCTGGTTGCCACGGCTGTCCCATTTTCCCTGATCGTTACTCTTGGGTTTTTCTTTTTCCTTGACATCAGTCTGAACATACTCTCCATGATGGGCCTGATGCTTGCCATCGGGATGCTGGTGGATAATGCCGTTGTTGTTACTGAAAATATTCATCGCTACCAGCGGAAAGGCAATGCTCCCGGAAATGCTGCCGTACTCGGCGCAAAAGAGGTCTCCATCGCTGTAACCGCCGGTACGCTCACATCGATAATCGTTTTCCTGCCGAATGTCGTGAATGAAAGCTTCATTTCACAGCACATGTTCTATGTCGGTATGGCAATTATTATCTCACTTTTAGCCTCCCTGTTAATTTCACTGACGGTGATTCCACTGTTGGCTTCTAAAATTAAACCGCCAAAGGAATCACCAAAAAGAACATCCATTGATAAACTCTCGGACCAGTATGCAAAGTTTTTGCGTTGGTTTCTCGCCCGCCGAAAAACATCGGTACTTTTTATCATGATTCTTTTCATTAGTGGCGGCATCCCCCTCTCTTTCATGAATGTGGATATGTTCCAGCGCGTAGAGGAACGCCGTCTGAGTCTTCAGTACAATCTAAACACTTCATATACCCTCGAAACGGTTAAGCAGGCTGTAGACCGTACCGAGCAGTATCTATATGATAACCAGGAGACATTTGAGATTGAGTCTGTATACACATACTACACGCCTGATTACGCTCAGTCAACAATCAACCTTGTGGACGACGAGAGAGCCGAAAAATCAGTAGAATTATTGAAAGAAGAGATTGAGCAAGATTTACCTGAAACTGCAATCGGGCAGCCTGCTTTTGAATACATCAGCCAAAACGGTTCTGAGCAGGTACGTGTATTTGTTCAGGGTGAGGCGATGCAGGTACTCGAAGAACTCGCCGATGAGGTAGCGTGGCAGCTGGGGCAAATAGATGGACTTGCTGACGTGAGATCTGAAGCAGAAACGGGAAATAAGGAAGTGCAGCTGACGGTGGATCATGACCGGGCACGTTCTCTTGGATTAACATCATCAGACGTTGCAACGATGGTTTCTGGCGCTATGCGCGGACAAACGATTCAGCGAATTCGCGGAAATGAGGGAGAGGTTGACGTGGTTCTTGCATTTCGGGATGTAAATCGGCAAACGATAGACGACCTTAGAAATCTGCCCGTATCTTTCGGAAGTAATCAAACGGTGAAACTTTCGTCTGTTGCCAGTTTCAATCAGCAATCGGGCCCGGGCCGTATTTTCCGTGAAAACCGAAGAACCTCACTGGGTATCGCAATTAACCTGGATGATATCACTACTGACGAAGCACGTGAGGAAATATCAAAAGTAATGGATAAAATTGCATATCCCACCGGCTATTCCTGGAGCTACGGCCGAAGTTTTGGTAATGATATGGATGCGATGAATACTATGCTGTTTAACATAAGCATTGCCTTTTTCCTTATTTACCTCATCATGGCATCACTGTTTGAGTCTCTTCTGTATCCCACAAGTGTCTTATCCTGTATCTTTTTTGGCGTCATAGGTATTTTCTGGTTCTTTTTTATAACAGGCACTACGTTCGACCTGATGGCCTTTATTGGTATCCTGATCCTGATGGGTATTGTGGTCAACAATGGAATTGTGTTGGTCGACCATATCAATCACCTGAGAAATGAGGGGCTTTCCCGAAGAGATGCGGTTATCCAGGGCGGACGAGACCGCATGCGGCCTATCCTGATGACAGCAGGGACCACAGTACTTGGCCTTATACCACTCTGCATTGGAAGTACTCAAATTGGCGGAGAAGGGCCACCCTACTTCCCAATGGCAAGGGCAATTGTAGGTGGCCTCACCTTTTCAACGATCATCACACTGATTGTTCTTCCATCGATATACGTAATACTTGATGACGTCAGAATCTGGGGTTCACGTATTCTCAGGGCATCTGCGTAAAATTGATCTGTTGGCAATCGGATTTTTTGAGCGAATCGAAGGATCTTTCTGTTTTTCTTGGGAGTTTTTTTAAAAGCCTTTGTTCAAGATGCGTCCCATAAAAGAGAGGTAACTGCTCACCACCCCGGAAATACACATCGGGATCCGTTCGAAATGACAAGGTATTTTAGTCATATAGGGCGGCGTAGAAATCTCTGCCCCTTGCATCCACCCGCTACTCCTGAATTTCCTGTTCGAGGATTAGAATCAAACTTCTATATTGGCAGCATAGAGCACGCGTCAATGATTTAAATCTAAATTAGAAAACCGGTCTGACCATGAGTTCAATAGATGATGTCATAGCAAAAATGGATACTATCGCTGACCAGTGCAAAGAAGAGAATCTGCCTCCGGTTACTTTGCCGTGCTCTACAGGTTCGTGACGATTCGCATCAAGCATGTTATAGAGGCTGATGAGTTTGATGATGGAGAACAGATGGAGTAGCTTAACACAATTTTTGTACAGCGATTTTTTGATTCTATGATTAAATTTGCCCGTAAGCGCGATGAAAAAATAGCTGATCTTGCATGGCAACTCACTGATACCGAATCAATTCTCCCATTTATTATCAAGATCATCCGTTTTGGTGAATTCAGATCAATCCATTCAAACTTATACCGGCTCGCAGGCATCATTCGAAAAAAAAATTTCACTTTTCACTTTTCACCTTTCACCTTTCACCTTTCACCTTTCACCTAAAACATGTCACAATCCCCATATACTCCAAAGCCATATGTTAAACTCGAACACCCTGAATGGAGTAAAGACGCCGTTATCTACGAGGTAAATATCCGTCAGTATACGCCCGAAGGTACGTTTAAGGCATTTGCAGAACATCTTCCAAGGCTAAAGGATCTGGGTGTTGATATCCTCTGGCTGATGCCTGTCCACCCCATCGGGAAGAAGAACAGGAAAGGAACTCTTGGCAGCTACTACGCGGTGAAAGACTATTATGGTATCAATCCTGAGTTCGGCACAATGGAGGATTTCAAAGATTTGGTCGGGCAAATCCACAGTATGGGCATGTACGTGATTCTCGACTGGGTGGCCAACCATTCCGCCTGGGATAATCCGCTGACTCAAGAGCATCCCGAGTGGTACACTAAAACCATCGACGGGGAGTTCCGTCCCACACCATGGTACGACTGGGACGATATTATCGATTTTGATTACAGCCAGCCTGGGCTTCGGAAGTATATGACGGAAGCTATCACATACTGGGTGAGGGAAGCGGACGTAGACGGCTACCGGTGCGACGTAGCGGGGTTTGTACCCATAGACTTCTGGGAGAATGTTCGCCGGGAGCTGGAATCCATCAAACCGGTGTTTATGCTTGCCGAGTGGGAATCGCGGGATATTCATAAACATGCCTTCGACATGACATACGCCTGGAGCCTCTGGTTCGCTCTTGAGGATTTGTATCAGCAAAAAAGAGGGATGGGCGGCCTGATGGAGTACCTGGCCCATGATGTGAGCACATTTCCGGAAAATGCCTATCGAATGACATTTACCGAGAATCACGACAAGAATTCATGGGAGGGAAATCAATACAGCAATTACGGTGAGGGACTACACGCTGCGATGGTGCTCTGCTGTACGGTTAACGGCATGCCGCTGGTATACAGCGGACAGGAAGCCGGGCTCGGCCGATCGCTCAGGTTTTTCGAAAAGGATGAAATTGAGTGGAAGGATCATGAAAACGCTGAAATTTATAAAAATCTCTTTCAGCTGAAAAAAAGAAACCGGGCTCTCTGGAATGGGCAATGGGGCGGCGA
>Ga0209942_1000125_pt1 | contig 47163 bp, 36 predicted proteins | sample SalPonR1_A_D2_MG_FD_185695 | JGI IMG/M metagenome (GOLD analysis project Ga0209942, IMG submission 185695) | Salt pond soil microbial communities from South San Francisco under conditions of wetland restoration - Salt Pond MetaG R1_A_D2_MG... ...
CCATAACGATTCAATAGTCGACAAGAAGTACAGATATTTATTCAGACCCAGCGTATACAAAGATGTATATATAATTAAAGAATTCAAAAAAAATTTTATGGAGAATCCCGATGAAAATGCAAAAAAAGTATTAAGCCGTATTGAAGAAGACAAGGAAACAATGATGGTGCTGTTGTCGTCGGAAGGTAAAAACGTGGCGAGTATCTGTTTGGGAATAGCAAAAGACAGCAATAAGGAATTCAGCAAAGAATCGATAGAATTGGCCGGATTGCTGAAAAATATTCCATCAGCCTTCTATACATTAATAAGAGACTATGAATCTAAACAGGTTTTACATAAAAAACTGATTTCTTCTATAGTAAAAATTCTTGATTTGCACGATCCTTATACAAACGAGCATTCAACAAATGTTGCAAATAAATCTGTTAAAATTGCTGAAGAAATGAAATTGGGATATGATAAAATCGAAAATGTCTACTGGGCGGCAATAGTGCATGACATAGGAAAAATACTTATACCTAAAGATATTTTAAACAAAAGGGGTAAACTTACAAAAGAGGAATATGAAATCGTAAAAAAACACCCTGTTTGGGGATATGAAACATTAAAGGAAGATGAAAGCCTCAGCAAACTGGCAAAATATGTTCTGCACCACCATGAAAGGTGGGATGGAAAAGGATATCCAGAAGGTTTGTCAGGAGAGAGCATTCCCATGGTTTCAAGAATAATTGCAGTGGCGGATGCATATGATGCGATGACAAGCGACAGAACTTACAGAAAGGCGCTTGGCAAGGATATTGCTTATAAAGAAATGTTCGGCAATTCAGGAACTCAATTTGATCCTGAAATAGTAGAAAAGTTTTTAAAAATTTTGGATTCAGAAACATAAAATAGCAAGTTGATTGATATCGAAAACCTGGTGAGTGTTGAATTTATGAAACACATCGTTAAATAAAGGAACATAAAACAAGAAAAATAAATAATCAAGGATGAAAAAGCGGGCGTTCGGCCCGTTTTTGTTTTGGCATACATATTGCATTATTAATTAATGAATTTAAACAGGAAAGGTAGACACATTTCTTGAATTTGTTAAAAAAGAAGAATTGTCACCGGATAAGGATTTTACCGTTCAATGAAACTAATAAAAGGAATGGGGGTAGACAAAGCATGAAAGTTAAAGTGAGGCAGGAGAGATGCAAGGAATGCGGCATATGCGTGGCAAATTGTCCCAAGAAGGCCATTTCATTCAGCGAAGAAATAAGCGTAACAGGATACAGGCCGGTTGTTGTTGATGACGATCTGTGCATAGGATGTGGAATATGCTATACGATGTGCCCGGACTGGGTGTTTGAAATCTTAGGAGACAGGGGGTAGTAAAATGGAAGACATGATGAAAGGCAATCACGTATTTGCGGAAGCGGCAATAAGAGCGGGCGCAAGATTTTATGCAGGATACCCGATTACACCATCTACGGAGATAATGGAATATCTCTCAACAAGAATGGATGAAGTCGGCGGAGTTTTCATACAGGCTGAAAGCGAGCAGTCGTCAATGAACATATTGGTAGGAGCGGCGGCTTCGGGAGTGAGGTGCTTTACTGCATCTTCCAGCGTTGGAATGACCCTCAAGCAGGAAGCCATATCCCATTTGGCAGACGAGAACCTGCCCTATCTTGCGATAAATGTAGTAAGATACGGAAACGGGCTGGGAACACTTCTTTCAGGTCAATCTGACTATCACAGGGATACAAGAGGCGGTGGAAGCGGGGACTACAGGCACTTTGTATTCTCGCCATACAGCCTTCCTGAAGCTGTTGAACTTATTTCTCATGCCTTTGACCTTGGAGACAAGTACGGAATGGGAGCAATCCTCCACACCGAGGCGTCGCTTGGTCAAATGATGGAGCCTTGCGGTTTCCCTGAAATGAAAACTGTGGAAAGAAGGCCGGGATGCATTGATGGAACCTTCAGCAAGGAAAGAATATCCCCCCTTTACAGGGACAGATATGCGGAAGCGCTTGAAATGAAGGAAAGATATGACCGTGCAAGAGAAAACGAGCAGATGTGGAAGTCTGAGAACATTGAGGATGCCGAATATGTTCTGCTAGCCTACGGACTGGCAGGAAGATCTGTTATAGGAGCGGTCGAGCAGCTTAGAGAAGAAGGTCACAAAGTTGGTTATATAAGGCCCATAACCTTATGGCCCTACCCGGAAAAGGCTTTTGAAGAAGTCAATCCAAATGTGAAGGGCTTCATATCAGTAGAAGAAAATGCAACGGGTCAAATGGTTGACGACATTGCGCTTACACTTAAAAAATCCGAGCTTAGAGAAAAGCCGGTATATTGCCTTGCTTATGCATACGGTGTTCCGCCAATGAAGAAAATCAAGGCGGATTTCATCAAAATCAAAAATGGTGAAATGAAGGAGGTATACTAAAATGGCTGTAGCAAAAAAAGTGCCTGAAATACTTACAAATCAGATATCCTACTGTCCGGGTTGCGGCCATGGAGTAGTTGTGAGGCTTATCGCAGAATGCATAGAGGAACTCGATATGCAAAGAAACAGCATATGGAGCATAGGGGTAGGATGCTATTCCCTTATGGGAGCGTCTCTCGACCTCGACAAAATCGACAGCCTTCACGGAAGAGGGGCCGCGGTTTGCACTGGTCTAAAGAGGTGTAATCCCGAAACGCTGGTAATCTCATACCAGGGAGACGGAGACGCCTACAGCATAGGAATAGGCGAAAGCGTAAGTGCCGCCTACAGAAACGAAAACATAACTGTAATAACAGTGAACAATACAAATTACGGAATGACCGGCGGACAGATGAGCGCTACAACAATGCCGGGCCAGAGGACCACGACATCTCCTTTGGGAAGGGACTGCGCAAGCACCGGAATGCCGATCAAGTTCCCTGAGATGATAGCGGGATCCTTCCCCGACGTGGCATATGTTGCAAGAGGCGCAACGACAACACCTGCATATGTAAACAAACTCAAGGGCTATATAATGAATGCTTTCAAAGCCCAGCTGAACAATGAGGGCTATTCACTCGTCGAGGTCCTGTCTCCATGTCCCACCAACTGGAAGATGACTCCTCTCCAAGCAGTTGAAAGGGTCAACAATGAACTGGTCGAGTATTATCCTTTAGGTGAATTAAAGACAAGGGAGGACAAATAGATATGAAAGAAGTATTGTTTGCCGGATTGGGTGGACAGGGCGTACTGACCGCGGGCCTTGTCATTTCCCAAATCGCCGTATCCAAAGATATGAATGCAACATGGATTCCGCAATACGGCGCCGCAATGCGCGGAGGAACAGCCAACTGCACGGTTAAATTTGGTGAGGGAATGATCTACAATCCTTCACAGGAAGAGCCTGACATATTGCTGGCAATGAACAACCCATCCTTCCAAAAGTTTGTGGGTCTTGTCGCTCCGGGTGGAACTGTGGTTATAGACAGCTCTCTGGTAACATGCGACACAAATGTAAGGGACGACATAAAAATCGTTTCACTTCCGTCTTCTGAAATGGCGCTAGAAATAGGGCATGCAAAAGGAGCAAATATAGTAATGGCGGGAGTGATAGCAAAAGTATCCGGAGACTTCACTGAAAAAGAAGGCCTTGATGGAATGAATGCCATGTTCAACAAAAAAGGAAAAGGAAAATTTGAAGAAATGAATACAAAAGCCTTCAAGCTCGGATACAATTTCATTTAGTTGGTCATTTAGGAATGGCGGTTGCCGGACAATTCGAAAAAGGATATGGCAACCGCCAATACTACATATTGCATTAAGATTTAAGGCTTGCAAAGGATTATATACAGATAAAAGAAACAACAAAAAAATTGTGGGAGGAGTCAAATATGATATCTCGAAAAATGCAGGAATCACTTAAAGGAAGTTCTGTAATAAGACAGATGTTTGAAGAAGGAAACAGGCTTGCCAAGATTTACGGAGCCGAAAATGTATTCGACTTCAGCATAGGAAACCCAAACGTCAAGCCGCCTGAGAGAGTGAAGACAGCGATCAAGGAGATTCTTGACCAAGAGGATCCGAATTTCCTGCACGGATACATGAGCAATTCAGGATACCCCGATGTAAGAGAGGCCATAGCTAAGGACATAAACAAGAAGCATGGACTGGGTCTCACATTCAAAAACATAGCAATGACGGTAGGCGCCGGGGGAGGGCTAAGCATAGTCTTCAGCACAATCATAGACCCTGGCGACGAGATTATAACCTTTTCGCCGTATTTTGGGCCATACAGGAACTATGCCGACTATTGCGGAGGAAAACTGATAGCTGTTCCTTCTATTATGGGAAGCTTCCAGCCCGACCTTGAGGCCCTAGAGGCCGCAATTACTCCCAAAACCAAGGCCATTATCATAAACAACCCCAACAACCCGACAGGAGTCGTTTACAAGGAAAAGGACATCAAGGGGCTTGCGGACCTGCTTGAGAAAAAGTCAAAGGAATTCGGAAAGACAATATATGTGGTTGCCGACGACCCCTACAGGGAAATAGTTTATGACGGAGTGGAAGTCCCCTACATGCTTAACTACTACACAAACACCTTCATAGTCTACTCCTACAGCAAATCTCTTTCATTGCCTGGGGAAAGGATAGGATACGTGGCCTTCCTGCCGGAAATGGAACAGGCTGAAGAGGTGGAAATATGCCTGGGCAACGCAACAAGAAACATTGGCTACACCAATGCGCCGTCCCTTTTTCAAAGAGTGGTTGCGAAATGTCTCAATGAGACTGTTGAAGTTGACATATACAAAAGGAACAGGGACCTTCTCTACAACCATTTGCTGGAGCTGGGATTCGAATGCGCAATCCCGGACGGGGCTTTCTACCTCTTTGCAAAGGCACTGATAGACGACGACAATGAATTCGTGCAGGCTGCCAAGGAGTTCAACATACTTATAGTTCCGGGTTCTGCATTCGGATGTCCCGGCTATTTCAGGGCTTCCTACTGCATTTCCTATGAAAAAATAAAAAAATCATTGGATGCATGGACAAAGCTTGCAGAAAAATTTAAGGCTTGATTGCATCGTTTGAAATACAATAAATAAAAATTCGATTGCACAATGTCAAAAGAGCCCTCAAGAGTTTTGTCTTAAGGGCTCTTTTTGCAAGTGCATTTGATTATACTTTGTTTAAGAATAATTAGGATAAGGGGTTAGAGATTGACGAATACCGCGAGCGGGTATAGAATAAAACAAAATCGCGACAGGGAGGCAAATACAATGAATGAAAATTTCAATACATCATGGTCGGGAAAAATGGCATTCGAAGCTCAAATCTCAGGACACAAGGTGACCATGGACGCTGATGCAAAAGTAGGGGGAGAGGACATGGGCCCAAGGCCTAAGCCACTTCTCATTGCGGCTCTTACAGGTTGTACGGGAATGGATGTTGTTTCGATATTAAGGAAAATGCAGGTTGAGGATAAAATAGAGTCTTTTCAAATAAAGACTGAAACTGAAATGACCGATGAACATCCCAAGACATATACCAAAATGCACCTTGTATATGAATTCAAGAGCAAGGGAGAGCCGCTTCCGTTGGCGAAAATTGAAAAAGCAGTCAAGCTTTCGCAGGAAAGATATTGCGGAGTCAGCGCACTCTTCGAAAAAGCCCTTGACCTTAGCTACGAAATACGAATATTGGATTGATTTGGCGTAAAATGAAACCCGGACAAACTCCGGGTTTTCTTCCGGTACATGGAGACGATTGCTTTACAGGAAAGGAGTTTGTATGAAACAATACAGTGCTTTTGACGTAATAGGGCCAGACATGATTGGGCCTTCAAGTTCCCATACCGCAGGAGCCAACCGTCTTGGGGCCATGGCAAGGAAAATTGCGCGCGGCGACATGTTAAAAACGACAATAAAACTGCATGGTTCCTTTGCCAAGACTTTTCGCGGACATGGTACCGACAGGGCCATTATTGCGGGACTTATAGGGATATCGGTTTCGGACGAGCGTCTAAAGGATGCCCTGAAGCTTGCAGATGCTTGGGGTTTTTCCTATGATTTTGTAAAAGAGGACCTTGGCAATGTCCATCCCAATACTGTTAAATTCATAATAGACCAGTCTGGTGGCAAAACAATAGAAGTAATGGGCGCGTCAATAGGCGGGGGAAACATAGAAATCATTGAAATAGACGGCTTGAAACTAAAACTTACAGGAGAGTACCCTACCCTTATCACCAGGCATAGCGATCACCCCGGTGTAATATCAAAGGTTACAGGGCTTTTGGCCGATCACGGTATAAATATTGCCCTCATGAGTGTTTATCGCCACAGAAAGGGAGAGGACGCCTTCATGGTAATTGAGACTGACGACAGCTTTGATGGAGAAATAGAAGAGACTCTCAGAAACAAGGTTGAAGGCGTAAGGGATGCCTATGCAATCATATTCACTGACGGGGAGGTCTAGCAATGGATTATGGATTCGCAAACGGAAAAGAACTGCTCGGTCTCTGCGATTGCAAAAGAGCGAGCATTGGAAAAATAATGCAGCTAAGAGAGATGGAACTTTCAGGCGCCTCGGTTGAATATGTGAGGAGTGAAATGAAAAACAAACTTGACATAATGAGAGATGCCGCGGAAAAGGGTTTGTCGAGCGAGATGAAATCGGTCGGAGGCCTCATAGGCGGAGAGGCCAGAAGATTGAATAAATGGAATGAAAAGGGTAAAAGCGTTTCAGGAACAAGCATTAACAAGGCCGTTGCCAGAGCCCTTTCAGTCATGGAGGTAAACGCATCAATGGGAAGGATAGTTGCGGCGCCTACTGCCGGCTCATGCGGTATAATTCCAGGTGTGATATTGACTGCCGGAGAAAGGCTTGGATCGAGCCGGGAAGAAATTGTTGACGGACTTTTTGCAGCTTCTGCAATAGGCCTTGTAGTTGTGCAGAACGCCACCGTTTCTGGAGCCGAGGGAGGTTGTCAGGCAGAGACCGGAACAGCCGCAGCCATGGCATCGGCAGCAGCGGTCCAGATGGCGGGAGGGAGTCCCGCCATGTCTCTCCACGCAGCGGCAATGGTCTTTAAGAACGTGCTCGGCCTTATATGCGACCCTATAGCGGGCCTGGTGGAAAGCCCATGCCAGAAAAGAAATGCCCTTGGAGTCGCAAACGCAATGGTTTCATCCGACATGGCTCTTGCCGGTATAGAGAGCATAATTCCCTTCGACGAAGTGGTTGAGGCCATGTACAGTGTGGGGAAAGCCCTCCCCATGGCCTTCAGGGAAACTGCCATGGGAGGCCTTGCAACAACACCCACGGGAATAAGGATATCGAAAGAAATTTATGAGAAATAGATGGAAGCAAATACAGATGGAAAAAATTGAGCAAATTAAAGCTCCCTGCAAGCCTAGTTTTAGGCTTGCAGGGAGCTTGTCGTTTTTTCGCAACAAAACGTTGGGTTTCTAAATGGAAGAGTGAAACATTTCAAATAGGAATAGGCAGTACATGCTTTACTAGCAAACTCTTTTGTTTATTTGTACAGAAAAAGCCTTCCCAGAAGCGGCGTTTTTACATCTATGGCTTGCTCCGGACACATCTCCTGGCAGCAGTAGCAGCGTATGCATTTTTTGTAGTCGTATAGAGGCGGATTGGACCGGTCGCCGTCCTTGAAACGCAGAGCCTTACCCTGGACAGGGCAAGCATCTACGCAGACTCCGCATCTTACGCAGTCCGACTCTTTTATATATGGTTTTCTCAAGGCAAGGCTTCTGAATACGGAAGCTACAGCAATGTTTTCAGCCTTTACAGGGCCTCTGTCTATATCGAAATCCTTCGACAAAAATTCCGCGGGGTCGTTTCCCAGGTATTCAATATCCTCAACCTTCCATTTCCCCAGTCCGTAAGATTCCCCGAAGGATACGGTCGGAATGAGAGAGGGGTCCAAGTTTACCATGCGGCAGAAAGTGGCATCGACTGCGACAGGATCTGCTGACATGATTATCACATTCATTTTTTTGGGCTTTCCCGACCGTGGGCCATTTCCCTCCATGGCAACGATTCCGTCCATAATATGCAGGCGGGGCTTGATCATCAAATTCAAGTCCACAAGCATTTTCGAAAAACTTATTGCATCCGGATACTTGGCGTGCATGGCGCCCTTGTTTATTCCGTGTACAAGTCCCAGCGAATTCTTGACAGCCCCGGTGATTCTGGTCAATTGGTGGGATTTCATCTTGCAAAGATTCAGGATAGCGTCTGTTTCGCGGACGGCTTTTGTAAGCTCGAATTGCTTTGTGAAATTTCCTTGGGGGAAATCCGCTGTTTCTCCGCCGCTGAAATTTGCAAATGGCAAATCGTATCTGTCGGCTACTTCCTTAAGCCCTGAATTTGCTGCAACCTTTTCCGGATTTCCGAATCCGGGGGAGTCTCCATACACCGCGTTAAAGTTACATTCCTCCATAAGCCTTGCCACAGCCTCGAATACAGCCGGATGAGTGGTTACGCATTTATCCGGGAGGCTTGAAGCCAAAAGGTTGGGCTTGAGGAGAATTTTTTCTGAAGGTTGGAAAAAAGATTCCAAACCTCCAAGCAAATGCAGCCCTTGCTTTATTTTTTCATAAACCGTCTCACGGTCATAATTTTCACATTTTAAAATTGCCACCTTAGACATTTGAAAGCTCCTTTCTCAATAGTTGCTTGTCTTAACGATTGATAATACTATAATAAGCGAAAAAAAGGAAATTGAACAGTATTCGTCGAAATATAAAAATATATAGCGTTAATTATTCAAAAGCATGTGAATTCTATTTTTAAAATGGGTACAAATATTATCATTTATATAAAAATGGAGGGAGGCTTTATTGTGAAGGTGAAAACACAGGCAAATGTTAAAGTGGCAGGAATCGAAAACCCAGTTGTTGTCGATATAACTTCAAAGGATAAACCTAAAATATCAAATGAAGTGATGAATGGCTGGCAGAGCATCTTGAATCTATTGGCGAAAGTGGCGGATGTTCCTGCGGCTCTCATAATGGAAATCAAGGAAGAAACTATGGAAGTGTTTCTATCCAGTGAAAGTGAAGGAAACCCATACGGCAGAAACGAAAGCGAGCATCTCAAAATGGGCCTTTATTGCGAAACGGTAATAGGTTTGAGCGAGGAACTTGAAGTGCCCTATGCATTGGCCGATTCGCTTTGGAAAGACAATCCCGATGTTAAGCTAAATATGGTTTCATACTTTGGATATCCCCTTCAATGGGGAAGTGGCGAATTTTTTGGTACTATATGTGTACTTGACCAAAAGAAGCGAGTCCATAATGAATTGATAAAACAGATAATGCTCGAATTCAAGAATATTGTTGAAAAAGATTTAAGGCTTTTGGATAAAAATGAGGTAATAGAAAAGATGAACAAAGAGTTGAAGGATATTTCACTTAGGGATAGCTTGACTGGGCTTTACAACCACAAGACCATACACGAGTTCCTTTTCGTTGAAATACAGAATGCCGTAAGATACGGTAAGAGTCTTACCGTGGCAATGGTCGACATTGACGATTTCAAAGAAATAAATGACCTGTACGGACACAAGACGGGAGATTTGGTGCTGTCTGATTTTGCCGAACTTATGAATGCTAGGCTCAGAGATTCCGACATTATAGGCCGTTATGGAGGAGATGAATTCCTCATAATATTTACCGATACCCAAATGGAAGATGCATACAGAATAATAAACCGTCTACGTAAAAACGCTGAAAAGTCGCAAGGGGAAGGAATAGGAATAACAATGAGTGCCGGGATTGCTTCCCTGGGACAAAAGTGCACAGCAGATGAACTTGTTGCGCGTGCAGATGAGGCTTTATACAAGGCAAAGCGAAGGGGCAAAAATATGATCGTTGACTACTGATAATCAAGGGCGGTGCGAAGGGTGAAATTAGGAGAATTAAAGGAATTGTTCGAAAGTGAAAGCGAAAAGGAATTTCTAAAAAAAACATACTCCGACGATTTGAAAATAATCCGTTTGACTTTATTTGTAAGCGTAGTTTTCTACGGCATATTTTCCATAGCGGATAAGTGGCAGGCGCCGGAGATGGCATCGTTTTTTTTATTAGTGCGCTTTTGCTTTGTAATACCTCTTTTTATTGCGACCATATCCTTGACATACTGGGACAATTTCCATAAAGTCCATCAGATGGCTTATCTTGTAAATTTCATTGCGGCAGGTGTTGGAGTAGTAATAATGATTCTGTCGGTGCCTGATAACTATCTGTACTACGGTTCATTGTTTTTCGTGCTCTATTGCGGATATTCTCTTATAAGGCTCAGATTTGCATACGCATCGATTGGAGGCTGGTTGATTTTTGCATTTTTTACAGTTGGACTTATGTTCAATTATAGAAATATAACGATTGAGACGTATTATTTTATAGGTATATTCTTGGGATTAAATTTGCTTGGAATGATAAGCAGCTATCACTTTGAATGTATAATCCGGACAAATTATTTGCAAAAGCGCAATATAGAGCATTACAACAAGAATCTTGAGGACCAGGTCAGAGAAAAAGTGGAGGAAATATCTCTGTCGCATGTGGGAACCATCTACGCACTGGCGCGCCTGGTCGAATCAAGGGACGAAGGCACGGGAAAACATATCGAAAGGACAGGACAGTATTGTCGTATTTTGGCGGAAAATCTGCCAAGACATTTTTATGAATCTGAATGGACTACTGCTGAAAAATTTGTCGACATAATAAAAGTGGCCAGTGCACTTCACGACATAGGCAAGGTTGCCGTTCCGGACTACATATTAAACAAGCCGGGCAAATTGACAAAGGCGGAATTTGAAATAATGAAAAAGCATTCGGATATAGGGTGCGAAACTCTCTTGGCGGTTCTTAGCGAATATCCAGACAATGACTTCGTAAGAATGGGCATAGAGATAACCCGCCACCACCATGAATGGTACAACGGCAAGGGTTACCCTGATGGCCTTTTCGGAAAAGAGATACCGCTTTCAGCCAGGATAATGGCGGTAGCGGATGCTTATGACGCACTCGTAAGCAAACGCCCTTATAAAATGGCTTATACCCATGAAAAGGCATATGCAATGATAGTGAATGAATCGGGAGAAAAGTTTGACCCGGACATAGTTAAGGTGTTTAGAGAAAATGAGTGGATATTTAAATCAATAGTGGGGAAATACCAATCAGAGTCGGGTATTGCGTGATCCTCACATAAATTTCTGTAACAGAATATTAATATAAAAAACAGAAATAGTATTAGTTAAATTTTGAACTATGTATTAAAATAGGGTTAAGTATGATTAACGTTTCCGGTTATTCATACCCCCTTTATAATCCCCCGGCGGTCTGACCAACCGACCGGGGATTGTTATAAGAAAAAAAGATGGCAATAATCAAAATAATATTAGAAAAATTGATACGATATGGTTGAATTGGGTATTATTAAAAAAAATAATTGAAAAGGCAAACCTGCCGAAAGGTGGGGACGCAAAGCTTGAAGTCTAAAGTGAAAACTACGACGGTTCGGCTGCCATGAAAATGGCAGTTTTTTGTTTAAAAAATAAATAATGGAAGGGGAGAGTGAAATGAAATTTAGAAAAAAAAGATTGTTTATAATATTAATGGCATTGACACTTGCTTTGATATTGCCGATGAACAGAATAGACGATTATTCTTATGCAGTATCGGAAAATGCTTCCGAGCAGGGGCAGGAAAAATCACAAAAGGATAAAGGGAAGCCGGAAAAACAGAATGAAGAGAAGCAGGAAGAAGAAAGTAATAGCGAAAACAACGGAAATAACGGCAACGAAGGAAACGAAGGAAACGAAGGCAACGAAGGCAACAACGGCAACGAAGGCAACAACGGCAACGAAGGCAACAACGGCAACGAAGGAAATGAAGGAAATGAGGGAAATGAAGGAAACAGCAATAGTTGGGACAAGAGTTCACTAGTATTCGATGGAGGCAGTGGGGCAGAGTGCCCGGAAATTTATGCACAAATAAAAAACGGCGGGTCAGGAAACATGTTGGATTCAGTAATTTGGGAACTTTACTATGCTGAATCAGAAAATCCAAAGAATGGAGAAATTGTTGCAAGCGGTACATTTGGACCACTTGCTTCTGGAGAAAGTGAAGTCTTGAAAGTTAACATTCAGGATATTCAAGGAGAATCAGGAAACTACATGTTCAAGGCTTATCAGATTGACGGCCATCCGGGAACCGGAGTGCTCTGGAGCAATTCAATTCAATTTGATTCTTGCGTAGACGATGACAACGATGATGACGACCAAGATGACGAAGACCAAGATGACGATGACCAAGACGATGACGATGACCAAGACGATGATGATAACGACCAAGATGATGACGAAGACCAAGATGATGACGACCAAGACGAAGATGATGACGACCAAGATGATGAAGACGAAGATGATGACGACCAAGACGATGACGACGACCAAGATGATGACGAAGACCAAGATGATGACGACCAAGATGACGAAGATGATGACGACCAAGATGATGAAGATGATGACGACCAAGATGATGAAGATCAAGACGATAACGACCAAGCCGATGACGACGACCAAGACGATGACGACCAAGATGACGAAGACCAAGACGATAACGACCAAGACGATGACGATGACCAAGACGATGAAGATCAAGACGATGACGATGAAGACAACGATAACAATGGCAACGACGACAACAATAACAATGGCAACGACGACAACAATAATAATAACAATGGCAATGATGACAACAATGATGATTTAAACGACGATGACAGAAAAGACGACGAGGAAATAATCGAAGTTGATGAGGAAGAAGTTCCACAAAGCAAACCTGAAATTTTTACCGATAAAATCGAAAAATCTGAATTTGTTGCACCGGTTCAAGAGCTGCCCCAGGCCCTTCCACAGACAGGGGAAGAAGACAAAAATATATTCTACTTCATGGGTACACTTCTTGTTGGATTTGGACTCTTTCTCAAAAGGAAAGAGGGAAATGAATATTGAATAAGTAGAAAGAACAAGTAGAAAAAAGAATAATGAATCAAAAGAATTATTGGCGAAATGTCATATAAAAAAATAAGCTTTGCAATGAGTGGAAATTTTATATACGCGAACACATGCATTCAATCCCCCTCAGTTGATTCAACTGAGGGGGATTGTTACTAAAAAAAAGGGGATGTATGTTAAAATAAATGAGTGAACATAAGATAATTTGAAAGGGGATGGGAAAATGAAGAGGTTATTATCGGTTTTACTGATTTTCTCAATGCTTATAGGATATCAGCCTGTATCATTCGCCGGGGTGACTGACGGTATTTCGTCAAGTGATATTTCGGTTTCTGCAGGAGATGCAAGCACGGTGCTGGGTGATTCAGGAACAGTGTCTGTAACCGTGACAAATCCAAGTTCAAGTGATTGGCTCTACAACATAAACATTGAGCTGGTACTTGGAAACGGTGTGGGCTACAAGGATTCGTCGAATCCTCTTCCGGTATCGGTAGTTGAGGGAATCGATGAAGATGATGGAAAATACAAACAGACCATTAACTGGCTGGATCTTACAGACCTTGCACCGGATCAGACCTATACCTTGCAGGTGCCGGTGGAGGCTCTTGAGAACTATCAAGTTGACATCGATCATGCTGAAGCAGGAGAAAGCACGGGCTTCGATGCAATATCGTGCAGGGCAAGTGCGTCGGCAGGTCAAGATCCATACAGCTTCGATGATATTTTTAGTATAGATGACTTCAATGTAAGCGTAACTCCTTTCAAAGTTACACTTTCTTCGCCCGGCAAGGTGCTTAAGGGTGCAGGAACTACAAGCGCTTCAGCAGACAATTTCTATACTGCTGAACAAACATTGACGATAGTTAACAATTCATATTTCCCCAGCCTTGTTGATATAAGCCATTTGGTACCTAGCGGAGCAGAAATAAATGGCCTTACAAGATCGTTTACTGAGGAAGCCGGTACGGTAACGTCGGAAACCGAAGATTACTATAGAGAAAGCGACGGGGCATCTGAGCTCTCTTGGCAGGTTGATCTTGAAGCGGGTGCAGTTTGGACAGCAACATACAATACTGCAATATTCGATAAATTGACGAGCAACGAGGTTGTTAATTCTGGAGATAGAATAGATGACGGAGACACACTAGCATTCACGGTAGATTATAGCGGAGAGACAGTCCAGTACGAGGGCACGGATGATGAGATTACAACTACAGTTTCGGAAACAACAATAACTAGGAACGCAACGGCAAAAGATCTGATTCTATCAAAGTCCGGAGCCATAACATCGGGTTCTCCACTTGGATATGGAAGCGATCTTGAATATACGCTTGCACTTGCAACAGGTCAGTACAGCACAATGACTGCTATAAATGTGACGGATCAAATGGGTGACGGACTTGACTGCATAGAGGAAAAATACTCTGGGGTCGACTATGTTTTTTCAGGTCCCGACGGGACTTCGGTAACGGCTTATTCACATAATTCAAATCCCGGCAGCGAAGAATTCTCTTGGACAATAGACACAATGCCTCCGGAGGAGACCTCAACCATAAAAATATCTGCAGAGGTGCTTGAAGACTGGACCCAATCAAGTTTGACCGGTGAGCCCATTGTTGCAGGAGACTCGCTTTCAAATTCATCGTGGGCCGACTCGATTGCATCAGACATTCATGATGCATCCGAATCCAACATATCTGCGTCAAAATCCATAAACACGCCTGTAATAACAAAGGAGCTTTTAAGCGTAAACGGTGAATCGTTATCCGAGGTAGATGGAATGTATCCAGTAAAGGTAGGAGACGAGCTCAAGTTCAGATTCACATATGACGCATCGGCGGTAAACGCTCAGCAAAAGAATGTAGACCTTTTCGACTTCTATCCTTTTGAAACCGAGTTTTCAACAGGAGTACCTTCTTTTTATACAGAGAGCGTGAAATTCTATGAAGGTGGAATAGAAGTAACGCCTTCGCCATCTTCAGCTGGCACTGATGGAGAAACATATGCATTTGATGGTTCTTCTTCGGTATGGGGTAATTCTACCGGAGACGCATTCTTTGGATATGGGGAAAACGAAAAGCTTTTTAGAGCAAGCTTTCCATATATACCAAAGAATACAAAATTGGCAGTCGAGTATGTTCTCACTGTAAAGGACACTATAGACATTGTAAACGGCAAGGAGAACCAAAGCATGGCAAAGGCATCCTTTGAAAACTCCTTTAATAGCATTTTCAGCAAAAGGGAGCAGATTGGATTTATATACCAGGCGCCAGAGCTTTCCTTCAGCAAATCTATAGTGACAGAGGAGGATCCTCTCACAACCGCAAGCAGCCTTAATGGCCTCGTATCTGGAGATACCGTGAAATTTATGCTTGAGGCTAAAAACGATGGAGACTCATCGGCATATGGCGTGGCAATGAAGGATGTTCTTGATGGCGAGCTTGAAAATATAACAGTAATCAGCCCGGCATCTGGCGTTTCAGTATCCGGAAATGAATTGACTGCAATAATACCCGAGGTTGGGGCAGGCGGAAATTCAAGCGTTATTTATACAGCGGATGTCATTTCGGGCATAGGAGCCCTTAGGGAATTTGAGAACAATGCATCCCTGGAATCATACAAGAAGGTTGTCGATGGTCCGGATTATGAGGACCAGGCGGCAAGCAGCGGAACTATCATGGAAGCCGATACTCCTGCGCTTGCAAAGACCATTCATGATACCGAGCACACCCCTGTAAGGGTGGGGGACTGGGTGGTTTACAAGATAGACCTTACTCTTCCGGCAGGAGTAACCCTCTATAACGCCGAACTTACAGAGCTTATTCCAACTGGGCAATCAATTATTGGGGCTTACGACAGCTTCGATGCAGCTACAGATTCAGAGGGAGCAAATGTTGCATATTCAACATCGGGAACAGCTGTAGTATTCGATTTTGGAGATCATTCTGATGCGACAAAAACAATCTATGTAAAAACCAGCGTTGACAGTGCAGCGGGCGTAAGCTCAATCCAGACAAACAGCGTGAGCGTATCCTGGGATGACAAGGATGCAGGCGGAGAGAGCCACAGCCTATCGGCTACGGTGGGTGTTTCAATAGAAAAACCTGTTCTTGTATCTTCCTGGAATGATGACAGCTTTGAGCTTGTAAGGGGAGAGTCAGAGAGCCTTGTTTATACAATAGAGAATACGGGCGATAACATCGCATACGGATTTGTTCCGCAAATAAAAATTCCCGAAGGCCTGACTCCATCTAATTGGTCGATTGCACCTTCATCGGGACCGGTTCTTGTAAATGGATATAACGTGTACACCTTCGACGAAATTGATGAGTTGGCTATTGACGGAACGCAAAGTATAGGCTTTGACATTTCAGTAGATGAAATCAGGGCGGCGGGAGAGCAGCTGTCGATAATAGGTGAAACGGGAGACTATCATACAACCCCTGCAAAAACGGTTGCTATAGATTCTGTTGCGGCAATAACAAAGCTCAACATACCTATGCTCAACATAAAAAAGACAGTGCTTGAAACCACAAACGGGACATCAAAGACTGAAATAAGGCCCGGAGACACGGTAACATACAAAATGCTTGTCACAATATACGACGGCACATCCGCATATGACCTTGAGATAAGAGACCTCCTCCCCGGAGATTTCGACCTGGTATCATTTACCACAGGAGGAGCAAACTATTTGGCAGAAAGCTACAATTCGCTTGGAGATTATTCGGCCGAAAGCGGTGACGAGACAATGGAATTCACACTTGTTGCCCGTGCTACAACGGACGGAACTTATGGAGGAGTGCTCAATTACAGAGCCAGAAACCGCTCCTATATCAGATGGGATCTATCAAGTGAAACAAACGAAAATAAGATTGACAGAAGCAATCGTGATATAAGAGTCAAGCAGCCGAATCTTGAAATAACTGATTTTAGCGCTGATGACAACACATTCAATACAGAAGGCCAGTCAATAGACTTTTCCGCAACCATAAAGAACACAGGTAGCAGCGAGGCCCATGATACTATTGTTACCCTTGCAATACCGTCCGGAATGACCGTCTCGGATGTAAGCTCTTCGGGAACTGTGACAGGCGATGTTTCCGGCGGCCACACAATAAGTTGGACCTTTGACGAGATAGCAGCAGGAGGAGAGCAGGCATTATCATACACCCTTACAGAGGACGGAGACCTTAACGGAACGCCTTCAAACGGAAATGTGGTTCTTGAAATAGAAGAGTACTTTTCAACAGACGATGATGGAGCCAAGGAGTATGGCTCTGAAAGTCAAACCATAGTGCTTAATCAGCCGCCATACGCCATTGACTTTACAATAACAACGGATGAGGATACGCTCACAACCGGCACAGGAGTTCCGATAGATATAGATACGGACGAGGAATTTTTGACATACCAAGTTCATACTCCCCCGCTTTCGAACCAGGGGACATTCGACATAAACAGCGCGGAGAAGAGCTGGACATTTACCCCTTATCCTAACTTTAACGGAAGCCTTACTGTCGTGGTACTGATTGACGACAATCATGGAGGGACCGACCTTGTAAACATTGACATAACCGTAAACCCCGTAAATGATCCGCCAATTATACCAAATTACGCAGAGGTTACTCCGGAAGACACTCCTCTTGAGTCATCAGTTGAAGGAACAGACATAGAGGGGGACTCCCTGACTTACAGCAAGAAGACCGACCCTGCAAATGGAACCGTTGTTGTAAATGATGACGGAACATACACCTACACGCCCGATTTACACTACCATGGAAGCGATACATTCACTGTAGATGTTTCAGACGGAAAGGGAGGAACGGCAATTTCAACAGTTACGGTAAATGTTTCATCGGTGGACGATCCGCCTGAGGCAGAAGACGATTCGATAACTACAAACGAGGACACTCCGCACTCCGGTAGCATTGATATAGATGATCTGGATACTCCGCAAGAGGATCTTGTTTGCAGCCTGGGCGATTCTCCTTTGCATGGAACGGTAGTCGTATATGCTGACGGAAACTACACATATACACCAAATGAAGACTACAATGGTACGGACAGTTTCTCAATAATAGTAACCGACGGAACAGGATTTGCGGAGGCAGTCGTTTCTGTGACGGTGCTGCCTGTAAACGACCCACCTCAAACAAGGGACTATGTATATGAAATTGACGAAGAAGGGACACTTTCAAACATAATACTGGCAAGCGATACCGAGGGAGACGACCTGTCGTTTACGGTGCAGACGCCCCCCAACGCCTCGGAAGGAAGCTTCACAATAAATTCGGCTACCGGAGAATGGAACTTTGTAGCCACACCGGACTTCAACGGTGGACCAGTGGAGATTGAAGTTTTGATTAGCGACGGAAACGGAGGAAGCGTGGTATCCACCATTTCCATAAATGTCGATCCTGTAAACGATCCACCGGTTATACCAAATTACGCAGAGGTTACTCTTGAGGATACTCCTCTCGGATCATCAGTTATAGGAACAGACATAGAGGAGGATACCCTGACATATACCAAGAAAACAGACCCGGCTCATGGAACTGTAACGGTCGAATCGGATGGAATTTACACATACACACCGGACCTGCACTTCAATGGTACAGACATTTTTACGATAGAGGTGTCCGATAATAACGGAGGGACAGCCATATCGACAATTGTTATAAATGTAAGTTCTGAAGACGATCCGCCGGAAATTCCGGACTATGCTCTATCGACACCAGAAGATACACCTGTTTCCGGTATGGTGATCGGAACAGATCCCGATGAGGACGACTTGGAGTATGTAAAGGGCACCGATCCGCTTCATGGAAGCGTGGAAGTCACGACGGGAGGCGCTTGGACATACACTCCAAGCGAAAATTTCCACGGAACAGACAGCTTTACAATAATAGTAGATGACGGACAAGAAGGTTATGCAGTCTCAACAGTGACGATAACGGTGGCCTCAGTAAACGACCCACCCGAGGTCCCAGACTATGAACACAGAATAAGATACAATACCGAACACCAAGGAACCATAGTGGGAAGCGACATAGAGACAGCAGCGGAGGATCTTGAATATTCAGTTCAAACTCAACCTGCGCACGGGACTCTTACCCTTAATATTGACGGGACATACACATATGAGCCCGACAGCGGATATATTGGAGAAGATTCATTCGCGGTGACAGTCACAGACGAAAACGGAGGAAGCGCAGTTTCCACCGTTGAATACCAAATGTACAAACCGTCATCAACACCAAACAAGCCGCCGACAGTTCCTGACTACAGCTTTGCTACATCCGAGGGAGTACCGGTAGGAGGAACGGTTGTGGGAACAGACCCTGACGGGCATAGACTCACATATAAAATGTACAATGGACCTTCAAACGGGACACTCATTGTAGAAAGCGACGGAAGCTGGGTGTATACTCCATTTGACGGATATACGGGAAGCGATTACTTCAGCGTAAAGGTCACCGATTCGCGCGGAGCAAGCGCAACATCAAGAATAGACATTACAATAGGCGACATAGCATATAGAATAAGTCTGGAAGCGGTTCCGGCATCCATACTTGGAGACGGAAAAACAATGACAGAGCTTTACGCGACAGTCACCGACAGCTATGGAAACCCTGTAAGCGGTGCAAACGTTACATTCACTGCACCGGTTGGCCAATTCCCATCCGGGGCAAGCGCGGCAACGGATTCGGACGGAAAGGCTCAGGTTCCATACGGAAAAGTAGACCTTTCAGGCAGCATAGAACCAAGAATTATTGAAGTGCTTGCAACGGTTGAGGATACCGAAAAGGGCCTCTTTGCAACAGACACAATACTTGTACACTTCATGCCGGCAGTACTTCGCGGAGCGGTATACGACACCAACCTGTGTGGTCCGGTTGATGGAGCTGAGGTGAGTGTTTCGGCAGACTTTGACGATGACGGAACAGTAGACTTTGACCAAACAGTCATTACAGGAGCAGACGGCCTGTATGAGATTGCCGTTCCATATGGAAATGAAGTTTACGATGTATATATAACATTTGACTTCGAAATTTATCCCGGGAAAATAGAAAGAATTACATTCTATCAGAAGGGAAAGGTTGACAAAGCCATAAGCGGAGTAGGAGATGTTTTTCACTCCGAAAGAGTCCACTACACACTGCTATCTGTTGGAGATGGAAACGGTACAAATGAAAGACTGAAAGACTTCAGCGGAATATCCTTTAAACTGTATAGATACCTTTCAGGAAGCCCCATATTGACAGTGGGATCCATAAGCAAGGGAAGACCTGTCGACATAGCCTTATTGGGAGACGGAATTCTTTACGCGGCAGTGGACGAAGAGCTTGAAGCAGTAGACTATCCGATTTCAGTAACTGAATCAGACGGAATGCTTTCAATAGAAATACCCGACTTCGTGGATTCAAGGGACTACAAGCTTGTGGCGCTGAACTCAAGCGGCGAAGAAATAGGTGTAGAGAACTTCAGAATGCTGGCAGATGGACAATTCTGCGCAGGCAGAGTACTCATTGCAGCGGCAGATTTGGACTACGAATTTTCTCAAAAGGATTTGGCAGTAGTCCTTACATCAGACAAAAGAAAGCTTGCCGAAAACGACCAAATAGAAATGACCCTGGACTACTACAACAGGACAGGAATCAATGTAGGCTCTGCAGACCTTGAGCTTTCGATTCCGAATGGCTTCACAGTTGTTGATGCAGGTGGAGGAACTGTTTCCGGAGACAAAATCGTATGGGACCTTGGAGCACTTGCAGGCAAGGAGTCAGGACAAGTAAAAATTGAGCTTTTAGCTGGAACAGTCGATGTGCCTGAAAAGACAGTCGAATTCGTAGCAAAAATAAGCTCCGACGAGTCCCTTGCAAACCTTGAGGACGATGAGTCAAGACTAACAGTGCTCCTTTATTCCACAAGCCTCGAGCACATGCACACGCGATACATCAAGGGTTATCCGGACTATACATTCAGACCGGAAAACTCAATAACGAGAGCCGAAGTTGCGGCGATATTTGCAAGGATACTCGACCTTGAAAGCACGGTCACAGGACAGAAGCATTATAGCGACCTGGAAGCCGGTCATTGGGCAGAGGAATACATCGAGGCGGCTACAAAACAAGGCCTCTTCCAGGGAAACCCGGACGGTACATTCAAGCCTGAGAGCCCAATAACCAGAGCAGAACTCGCGGTTGTAATAGCAAGATACTTCGACACAGAGAGAAGCGATACACTTGAGCCCATAAACAGCTTCTTCACAGACACCGAAGAACACTGGGCCGAGAACACAATAGAAGAAATACACAGAATAGGAATTGCCGACGGATACCTGGACGGGACATACAAACCCCAGAGCGCAATATCAAGACCCGAAGCCATAACAATGGTAAACAGAATGCTTTTCAGAGGACCGCTCGAAAACGCCCAAGCCACATTCCCCGACATGCCAACAAGCCACTGGGCATCGGGACACGCTGAAGAATCAATAAGAACACATAAATTCACATTCAATCCGGACGGTTCCGAAACAATGACAGAATTCATACCACAGCCTCTCTGGTAAAAGAAACAAAAGCATCACCCCATGGAAAAGGGGTTACATCAATCCCCTTTTCCATGGGGTTTCTTTATATTAAAAGACCGATTGTCCCCTTTGCATTCCCACCGAGCTTGAACGAGCAATTTCAAGAAGGCCGTATGTTTTCATATGCTCTATGAATGACTCGACTTTTTTTTCTTGCCCAGTAACTTCCAGAACCATTGTGTCCTGAGTGATGTCAAGCACGGATGCCTTGTAAAGGTCGGCCAGGTCCTTGATTTCGCGCCTTGCCTGGACCGGGGCAGAAACTTTTATTATGAGTATTTCCCTTATCAGGGAGTTCTCAGGGAAAAGCTCAACAACCTTGATTACCGGTATCTGTTTGTTTAGCTGTTTCATTATCTGTTCGGTCTGCCAGTCGTCTGCCGTTATGCCGATTGTCATCCTTGAGAATGCGGGGTCTTCTACAGTGCCAACGGAAAGCGAGTCTATGTTGTAGCCCCTTCTACTGAAAAGGCCTGCTATCCGGGACAAAACCCCTGAGTGGTTTTCAACCAGAACCGACAATATTCTTTTTTTCATTCTAAAACCTCCTGACAGAATTGATCTTGGAGTCTATTTTGCAGTTAATAAGCCAACTGTCATTACCGGATAAAGCCTGCATAAGCGTTTTTTCGAAACTTTCCATGTCGTATGCGTGGGCGCTCTTAAGACCATAGGCTTCTGCAATTTTAACGAAATCCGGTTCCTTTTCGAAATGCACCCCGTGCCTGCATTCTTTTCCGTAAGCCTTGTCCTGCAGTTCTCTGACCATTCCAAGATACTGATTATTCAAAAGGAGAATCACAACCTTTTCTCCGGATTCAGCCAATGTTCCAAGCTCGCCAAGACTCATCTGTATTCCGCCGTCTCCCATGACTGCAAAAACCTGACGATTGGGAACGGCCATTTTGGCTCCAATAGCCGAAGGGAGTCCGTATCCCATTGTTCCCAGGCCTCCAGATGTAAGGAACCTTCTCTTGGCGGACATTTCTATGTGTCTTGCCGCCCATATCTGGTTAAGTCCCACATCCGCAGTGAAAACAGCGTCCGAATCCGCCTTGTTTGAAACATGATGCAGCAGTACAGCCGGGTCAAGCCTGTCGTTTCGGGTCTTAAGCGGAACTGGCTCCTCAGAAGGAGTCCTGCAGGGATCCCAATTCCATGACTTGTCCGGGTCGATATTCTTTAGCAAATACATCACGACATCTCCTGCGTCGCCTACAATCGGTATTTGCGTTTCAATGTTCTTGCCGACTTCAGCAGGGTCTATGTCTATGTGGACAATTGTTTTTTTTCGCTCGAATATGTGTCCGCCAGCGGTTGCCCTGTCCGATATTCTAGCGCCTATTATTATAAGCAGGTCGGACTCCTTAAGGGCCTGTTTTGCCCGTAGATGACCGTGGGAACCTATCATACCCATAATATTGGCAAGGCTCCCGTCTATTGCGCTGTTTCCCATCAGAGTATAGACGGCAGGTATTCCGGTTTTTTCAAGAAAAATGTTCAGCGGCGTTCTGGCTCCCGAACAGAGTATGCCTCCCCCTGCGCATATCAGGGGCCTTTCGCTTTTTTCTATCGCATCGATGACTTTTTTTATTTGTTTTCTGTTTCCGTGGAAAACAGGTTTGTACCCTCTTATATTTATCTGGGGACAGCATGAATTCTTTACATCGGCTATTTGCATGTCTACAGGGACGTCTACAAGCACGGGGCCGGGCCTGCCTGTGGAAGCTATGTGGAAAGCTTCCTTCATTATTCTTGGCAACTCGTTTGCGTCTTGCACAAGGTATGTATGCTTTGTGAAGGGTTCGGAAGCTCCGGTTATGTCAGCCTCCTGAAAAGCGTCTGTTCCTATCCTGCTCCTTTGAACCTGGCCGGTTATGACCACAAGTGGGACAGAATCTGCTTGTGCGGTTGCTATTCCTGTTATAATGTTAGTCGCCCCGGGGCCGCTCGTAACTATGCATACTCCCGGCTTTCCGCTCAGGCGGGCATATCCGCTTGCCGCATGGGCGGCGCCCTGCTCTGTTCGGGTAAGCACATGGACAAGGCTTGAAGCTCCAAGGGCTTGGTAAAGGGGCAGAACGGCTCCCCCCGGATGACCGAAGACCCGGTCTATGCCGTGTTTTTCAATTGACTCTATTATGATTTTGGCACCTTCCATTTCAATTCCTCCCGCAAGTTTTAAATATTATTAAACTATGGATGGGGCTCCATGTCAATAAAAAATTCTGAAAATAATTATTTATGAAAATTTTCACGAAAACTTCAATAAAACTGTTGACAATATTTTGTTTGATTGATATCATAGGCAACAATATATCGAAAAAATAAACGCGATGACGGAGAGCGTCATCCGGAAGGAACCTTTAGAGAGCCGGCGTTTGGTGAAAGTCGGTGGTCCAACCGGAAGACTACTCGCTCCAGAGCGGCCGCCCTGAGAATGTAGGGGCGCGATGGGTGGTCTCATTATCGGCCGGTGCATTAAAATGCTCAGAAGAGGCTTGCACTTGAAACGTTATTTTCGTTTTTTGCAAGTAAAAAAGGTGGTACCGCGGGTAATGGACCCGTCCTTTGATTAGGACGGGTTTTTTTGTATTCAAAAATAAGGGGGATAATAAAATGGCAAAGAGAATAAGCATTTTCGACACTACGCTCAGGGACGGGGAGCAGGCACCGGGCTTCAGCATGGATCTTGGAGAAAAACTGCAGGTGGCAAGGCAGCTGGAGAGGCTTGGGGTAGATGTTATGGAGGCCGGATTCGCAAGAGCCTCGGAAGGAGATTTTGAGGCCGTAAAGGCAATAGCTGGTGTGGTCAAGAACGCAAGAGTTGCATCGCTCGCCAGGACAGCGACCAGAGACATAGATGTTGCATGGGAGGCCATAAAGGGTGCAGAGGCGCCAAGAATCCACACATTCATAGCAACCAGCGAGATACATATGAATTACAAGCTGAAGATGAAGCCTGAGGATGTAATAGAGAAGGCCGAGGCGATGGTAAAGTATGCTGCCGACCGTTGTCCGGACATAGAGTTTTCCGCAGAGGATGCAACAAGGAGCAACCCGATTTTCCTGGCGAAAATATTCGACAGGGTTATAAAGGCGGGAGCTACAGTGATAAATGTCCCAGACACGGTTGGATATGCCATGCCGGAAGAGTTCTTCGAGTTCATTGAAACCATACGTAAAAACATGAAATACGACCACAAGGCCGAGTGGTCCGTGCATTGTCACAACGACCTTGGATTGGCCGTGGCCAACACATTGGCATCGGTAAAAGCAGGTGTAAGGCAATTCGAGTGCACGGTGAACGGAATAGGCGAAAGGGCGGGTAATGCAGCACTAGAGGAGATAATCATGGCGGCAAGTGTCAAGAAATCCATTTTGGACATCGATACAAATATAGATTCAAGGCAGATTGCACGAACGAGCAAGCTCATAAGTGACATAACAGGAATTGCCGTGCAGCCAAACAAGGCTGTAGTTGGAAAGAACGCCTTTGCCCATGAGTCAGGAATACATCAGCACGGAATGCTGAGCAATTCGCTCACATACGAAATAATGACCCCCGAATCGGTCGGATTCGAAAAAACAAACCTCGTTCTCGGTAAGCACTCGGGCAAACACGCTTTCAGAGATAGGCTGAGCGACATGGGCATAGAAATGGACGAAGCTGAAATGGAAAAGGTCTTCCTTTCTTTCAAGGCATTGGCTGACAAAAAGAAGACTGTCGAAAGGGAAGACATAGAGGCCCTGGTCAACAGGCACAGATTCCGCCACGATGAAAGATTCTCGCTCAAGGGATTCACAGTGCAGAGAGGCTTCGAGAGATTTTCAAAGGCCGAGGTAACAATTGAGAACGCAAGCGGAATAATAAAAGAGCTGGGTGAAGGAGACGGCCCGGTGGACGCGGCATTCAACGCAATCGAAGGCATTACAGGAATAAGGGGCGAACTCAAAAGTTTCAACATAAGAGCAGTCACAGAAGGTAGGGATGCCCAGGGAAGGGCCGACATAATCATAGACTACAAAGGCGAGACTTACAGAGGGAAGGGTCTTTCGACGGACATAGTCGAGGCCAGCATTCTGTCCTATGTGGACGCAATAAACAAAATTGAATTGGATGACAATAACATGATCAAGGAGGCATAATAAATGGCAATGACAATGACCCAGAAAATTTTGGCAAAGCATTCAGGAAGGGAATCGGTGGAAGCTGGAGAGTTCATAGAGGCAGAGCTAGACGGTGTGCTGGGAAACGACATAACCACCCCGGTGGCAATAGATATACTCGAAGAAAGAGGAGTTGACAAAATAGAGGCCTCCGACAAGACCATACTTGTTATGGACCATTTCGTGCCCAACAAGGACATAAAATCGGCGGAAAACTGCAAGCAGGTGAGAAGCTTCGCAAAGAAGCAGGGCATAGAAAAATACTACGATGTGGGGGATATGGGCATAGAGCACTGCCTGCTTCCTGAAAAGGGACTAGTGGTTTCTGGGGACGCAGTAATAGGAGCCGATTCACACACATGCACATATGGAGCCCTTGGGGCTTTCTCAACCGGTGTAGGGTCAACAGACATGGCTGCAGCCATGGCGCGCGGAAAGATATGGTTCCGGGTGCCGGAAACCATACGGTTCAATCTTTCAGGCAAGCTTCCCGACTATGTTTCGGGCAAAGATGTAATACTTGCAATAATAGGCGATATAGGGGTCGACGGCGCTCTCTACCAGTCCATGGAATTCGGAGGCGATGGAATGAAGAGCCTTTCCATGGCAGACCGCTTCACAATAGCCAACATGGCAATAGAGGCGGGAGGAAAGAACGGAATATTCGAGGTGGACCAGGCTACACTGGCTTATCAAAAGGGGCGAGGTCAACGGGAGCCAAAAATATATAAGGCGGACCCGGGAGCTTCATATTTAAGGACAATAGATATAGATCTGGGTCAGGCCGAGCCTGTGGTGGCCTTTCCCCACCTACCATCAAACATAAAGCGCTTCGGCGAATTCGGAGAGGTCTTGCTCGACCAGGTTGTCATAGGAAGCTGCACAAACGGAAGACTCGAGGACCTGAGAAAGGCGGCCAGCATAATGAAGGGCAAAAAAGCCGCAAAAGGAACCAGAACCATAGTGATACCAGGAACCCAGAAAATATATCTAAACGCCCTCAAGGAAGGGCTGATCGAGATTTTCATAGAGGCCGGAGCGGTTGTAAGCACTCCCACCTGCGGGCCCTGCCTGGGCGGATATATGGGGATACTCGCGAAGGGCGAGCGGGCACTTTCCACAACAAACCGAAACTTCGTAGGGCGTATGGGACACCCCGAATCCGAGGTCTACCTTTCAAGTCCCGAGGTAGCGGCCGCATCGGCTGTAGCGGGCAAAATATCCCACCCTGAGGAGGTAGTGAAATGAGCAGAGGCAGAGCCCATGTCTACGGGGACAATGTGGACACAGACGTAATAATACCTGCCAGATATCTTGGATCCACTAGGGCCGAGGAACTTTCTGAGCACTGTATGGAGGACATAGATTCAAACTTTACAAGCCGCGTAAACAAGGGCGACATAATAATAGCCGGATCGAACTTCGGTTGCGGCTCGTCAAGGGAGCATGCTCCAATGGCAATAAAGGCAAGCGGAATCTCCTGCGTAATAGCGGAGTCGTATTCCCGAATATTTTTTAGAAACTCATTCAATATAGGTCTGCCTATCTTTATTTGCCCAGAGGCCGCAGAGTATGCCAAAACGGGCGACCAGATAAGCGTGGATTTTGAAAGGGGAATAATCAAGAATGAAACGCGGGACCAAGTTTACGAGGCACAGCCCCTGCCGGTCTTCATGATGGACATGATAAAAAAAGGCGGCCTTATGGCGAAAATCGAGGCGGAAAAGGGGGAGTCGGAATGAAGCAAATAGCTGTTTTGCCCGGAGACGGAATAGGTCCGGAGGTTACCCAAGCCGCCGTCCGCGTGATGGAGAAGGCCGCATCCAAACACGAAATCAACATATTGCTTGAATACGGTAAAATAGGGGGCCAGGCAATAGATGATACAGGAAATCCTTTCCCCGATGAAAGTTTGAGACTCTGTCAAAATTCTGATGCAATACTGCTTGGGGCGGTAGGAGGAGAAAAGTGGAACAGCCTTGCAAGCGAAAAGCGGCCCGAAAGGGGACTGCTTGCAATGAGGAAGGCTATGGGCACATTCGCCAATCTCAGACCGGCGAATGTCATGCCAGGCATGGAAAGCGCTTCCCCGCTCTCAAGAAGCGTGATAGGAAAAGGTTTCGATATACTTTTCGTCAGGGAGCTTACAGGGGGTATATATTTCGGAGACAAGGGGGTTTCGGCGGGGAACGGAGAACATTCTGCCTGGGACGAGATGAGCTACTCAGAGATGGAAATAAAGAGGATAGCCCGGGTGGCGTTTCAAGCGGCAAAAAACAGGAAAAACAACCTGGTCAGCATAGACAAGGCCAACGTTCTGAAGAGCTCCAGGCTCTGGAGAAAAACTGTAGAAAAAATGTCTCAAGAATATCCCTCCGTCAAGCTTCGCCATATGTATGTTGACAATGCAGCTATGCAGCTTGTAATAAATCCCAGGCAGTTCGACGTTGTCCTGGCGCCCAACATGTTCGGGGACATACTTTCCGACGAAGCGGCGGCAATAACGGGCTCTATTGGCCTCCTTGCATCAGCAAGCCTCAGGTCTGACGGAAAGGGCATATATGAGCCAATTCACGGTTCCGCACCCGATATTGCAGGGGAGGACAAGGCAAACCCCATAGCAGCCATACTTTCGGCGGCAATGCTGCTGAGGCACGCATTGGGGCAAGAAAAAGCGGCATCCTGCATAGAGAAGGCAGTGGTGAAGACGCTCAAAGAAGGGAAAAGAACCCGGGACATTGCCCGGGAAAACGAAGAGCCAATAGGAACGCGAGAAATGACTGATGAAATAATAAAGAATCTTTTATAATAAGCAAGCAGTCAATTAAACTTACATTAATCAGATAAACAGCTTGCAAAAGTATTCAGCTTGATATAAAATACAAAACAATACAAAAAACTGCATCAAAAGACTTCGACGGAGATAGGGTTTTTAATGAAAAGGCTCAAGAGAGCCGGTGTTTGCTGAGAACCGGTGCCTTGCTTGAAACCGAATCCCTCCCGAGTTGCAGGCATGAAAGCGCTCTTTGCACATAATGCCCGCCGACTGGTCCCGATAAAGGCCTAGGCTTGTTTGAGCTGAAAGAGCGGCGTCCCTTTGGGGCGCAAGCAAGGTGGTACCGCGGTATATACCCGTCCTTGGAATTGTTTTCCATGGACGGGTTTTTTATTTTTTGAATTTAAAAGTTGAAAGGGGAAAGAGATGAAAGAGATGAATAATGCAAAAGCAAGTGTGGTGGACATGGATTTTGAGCAGGCGCTAGAGCGTCTTGAACCGGTTATCATGCAAACAGGCTTGGTAAAAAGTGAAATTTTCGGACAAGAATCAGGAAATGAAGTATGGCTTAAGCCCGAGAACCTTCAATCGACTGGTGCATTCAAAATAAGGGGAGCTTACAACAAAATAGCGAAACTTTCTCCCGAGGAGCGCTCGCGCGGGCTTGTGGCATCATCCGCTGGAAACCATGCCCAGGGCGTCGCATTTGCGGCTAAGACCCAAGGCGTCGATGCAACAATAGTCATGCCCAAGACTACTCCGCTTATTAAAGTCGAGGCTACAAGGAATTACGGAGCCAGGGTCGTGCTTTTCGGAGATTGCTATGATGACGCCTATGAGGAGGCGTTGAGAATAATGAGGGATGAGGACAGCGTTTTCGTTCATCCCTTCAATGATCCCGATGTTATAGAAGGGCAGGGGACAATAGGTCTTGAAATAATGCGCGAGCTTCCGGAGACTGACTGCATACTCGTGCCGATTGGAGGAGGCGGACTCATAAGCGGAATAGCAATTGCCGCAAAAAGCATCAAACCGTCGGTCAAAATAATCGGAGTCGAGCCCGAAGGGGCCCAGGCCATGAGACTTTCCATGGACAAAGGCGAGCTGACTGGCCTTGGCAGGGTGGATACAATAGCAGAAGGCGTGGCAGTAAAAATGCCGGGCGAATTGCCATTTGAAGTAGTGAAAGAATTTGTTGACGAAATAGTGACTGTTTCCGACTATGACATAATGGAAGCTTCGCTCCTGCTGATAGAGAAGCACAAGCTTGTGGCTGAATCTGCCGGAGCACTGTCCATAGCGGGTCTTAAAAAGCTTGAAAGCAAAAAAACGAACATGGTTTGCCTGATAAGCGGGGGAAATATAGACGTTATGACCATATCCTCCATAATAAGCAGGGGGCTGGTAACAAGGGGCAGGATACTTCAGTTTACAGTGGATATTCCCGACAAGCCGGGCGAACTGCTAAGGATTTCCGAGTTGCTCGCATCGATGGACGCAAATGTCATAAAACTCGACCACAACCAGTTTACATCCCTCGACCGCCTTATGAACGTTCAGCTTGGCATAACCGTCGAGACCAACGGCCATGAGCACCGAAAAGACATAATTCACGGGCTTCAGAAAAAAGGCTTTAGAGTCCATGTCGATTAGACATTTTCAAATGACATCTCGACACATGACAAAAAATCGCACTTTTGTGATAATATTAAAGAGCAGATTTGAAAGAACAAGGAGGAAATTATATGTTTGACGGATACACTTGCCTGCCATGCGTTTTCAGCGAATTCGTTAAGGCGGTAAATAGGAATTTTACGGAAAAGAAAGATAAAGAGAGAGCCATGCGCAGTTTTTTCAATCACATGGCTCAGGCCGACTACGACCAAAGCCCGCCTGAACTTGTTGCTGATAGCCACAGGGTCATACGTTCAATTTTAGGCATAAAGGACCCATACAGGGAAATAAAGGAAGAGTTCAATGAGAAGATGCTTGCGCGGTATGGGGATTTTGAGGATCTCGTAAAGTCTTCGGAGGACCCTTTCGACGCGGCGGCGCGTCTGGCCGTTGCGGGCAACATAATCGACTACGGACCGGGCAAGCCATTCGACGTAGAAGCTACTCTAAGCAGAGCGCTTTCAGAAGATTTCGCGGTGGACCAGATAGCCGACCTCAAGGAGGTCTTAGGCAGGGCTGAAACCGTGCTCTATCTTGGTGACAACACCGGAGAAATAGTTCTCGACAAGCTTTTCATCGAAACGATTGACCACCCCAATCTGTTTTTTGCAGTCAGGGGAAAGCCTGTGATAAACGATGCAACGGTCCAGGATGCCATTATGGTTGGAATGGACAAGTCTGCAAAACTTATAGATAACGGTCACGACGCTCCCGGAACCCTTCTTGAAAACACATCGGCAGAATTCCTGGAAATTTTCAAGAATGCGGACCTCATAATATCCAAGGGCCAGGGGAACCTTGAGAGCCTTTGGGGCAAGACGGATAAAACCCTTTACTTCATGCTTATGGCAAAGTGCGACCTTGTTGCAGACCACCTGGGAGTTAAAAACGGCGACATGGTGGTAATGCGTCACATGCCGTGATGCCAGGCATTTGGCTTTTGTCCGGATTGGGACAGGGGAGCGTTTTGTGTTAATATTTAATAAGGCGATAAAAATACATAAAAACAGGGGAGGATTGAGAAATGTCTTATGAAACGCTTTTAACAGAAAAGAAGAACTACATAGGAACCATAACGCTTAACAGACCCGAACACCTAAACACATTCAGCGTACCGCTTTCTACAGATCTTAACGATTGTCTTTGGGAAATGGAAAAGGACCCGGATGTAAGGGTTGTGGTGATAAAGGGAGCCGGAAGGGCCTTCTGCGCAGGCATCGATGTCACCGATCTTGAGGGAAAAAGTCCGATAGAGTACAAAAACTGGGTCGACAACATGGAAAAAATGAGCCTTACAATTGCCGCCATGGGCAAGCCGGTAATAGCATCGGCCCACAAGATAGCTGTTGCAAACGGAGTGGGAATAGTAGCATCGGCAGACCTGGCAATAGCCGAGGAAGGTACTCGCTTTGGAACAACAGCCATAAATGTAGGACTCTTCTGCATGGGACCTGCCGTTCCGCTTGCAAGGAGCCTTGGCAGGAAGAGGGCGCTTGAATTACTGCTTACAGGGGACCTCATAGAAGCTGAAGAAGCAGAGCGCATTGGCCTTATAAACAAGGTTGCGCCCCAGGGAGAGCTTGAGGCGGAAACGATGAAAATGGCCGAGAAGCTTGCGGCTAAAAGCCCGCTTGCCCTTCAGCTTGGAAAGAAGTCGTTCTATCAGATGAGCGACCTGGAGTACGGCAAGGCATTCGAACTTGTAAACAACCACTTTGCAACCCTTTGCACCACCGAGGACGCCCACGAAGGAGTCGACGCATTTCTGGCCAAGCGCCAACCCGAGTGGAAACTAAAATAGAAGGTATTGAAACACAGACAAGCCTCTCTACAACTGTAGAGAGGCTTGTTTTTTTAAAAAACGGATTGGCATTTTTATTCCATAAGTATATCAAGCATCTTTCCCGTGTTGTTAAGGAAGGACTTGGTCACATTGTAATTGTCCGTATCCTCATATGCCACCTTTTCGAACCTGTCCGTCAATTGGTATATGCTCGCGTTGGGGTAGGCCATTATTATAGGGGAATGAGTGGCAATTATGAACTGGGAATTTTGGCCCACCAGGTCGTGAATTCGGGAAATCATGGCCATCTGCCTGGAAGGCGAAAGCGTCGCCTCAGGCTCATCAAGTATGTAGAGGCCCTTGCCGCCGAAACGGTTCATGAATGCCGCAAAGAAGGACTCCCCGTGGGACTGGGCATGCAGAGACACCCCACCGTAGGAATCGATGACTCTTGGGCCTCCTCCGGAACTGTCAAGCCTCTCTATGTCGGTGGCCAGATTGTAGAAGCTCTCGGCCCTCAAGAAGAAACCGTCCCTGGGCATTTTTACACCTTTTACCAGTCTTATATGTTTATATAGAATAGAGTGGGAATCCATAGAGGAAAAATTGAAGTTTTTTGTCCCGCCTTCGGGGTTGAAACCGCAGGCTACAGCTATGGCCTCGAGAAGTGTAGACTTGCCGGTCCCGTTCTCGCCGACAATGAAAGTGACAGCCGGATGGAAGTTCAATGTGCCAAGATTTTTAATAGCAGGCAGGCAAAAGGGGTAGCTTGAGAAGGATTCAATCCTTTCGGTCTCTAGTATTGCGCTCCGGAGATACTGCATAGAATCTTTTTCTATCATTGAAAATCACTCCTATCATTTTAATGATTGACAAGTATATTATATTTTAAAATGTAATAAAAAAGGAAGCAAAAATCGATTTTTCCTAACAGAATCTTATTGCTGTGTTTTTTGCATGAGGTTTGACAAAAAAAGGATACAGCGTTACTATGTGAATGTGCGTTCACATAGTAACGCGAAAGGGGGGGGCATATGGGCTTATCCTCGGTTTTAAAGATTCTTGCAGATGAAAACAGATTGAGAATATTAAACCTTATAAAAGGTGGAGAGCTTTGCGTTGGAGAAATAAGCACAATACTTGGCATATCGAGATCAAACGCCTCAAAGCATTTGGAGAAGCTTAAGATGGCAGCTTTCATCTCGGCCAGGAAAGACGCACAATGGATATACTACAGCCTCAAAGAGGGCTTGACGGATGAATATGTCTTCATACGCGCGCTTCTTTTTGACGAGCTTTCCAAAGAGGCGGCCTATCTTGCTGATCTGCAAAAGCTTTCGACTTACAGGCAGACAGGTCTCTGCTGCCAAGACCTTAGAGATGCGGGTTTTGACTTCGGCAAAATCGAAGAGACTGCAAGAACCCGGGCAAAAAAGGGATGAAGAAATTCTTTTGTCCCATACATAAGCAGATGAATAAATTTTGTATCATAAGTGGATAGAAGAAGGGAGAGGGGAAAATGGAAAGATTTGATGAATTATTGAGAGGAATGGATTTAGAATTCTTCGGAAGAGGAAGCCATAAAATATCAATAGAAAAGGCTCTTGACCTGCACAGCCGAGGAGAGGCTTTCATACTCGACATAAGGTCGGAAAAAGAGAACAGGCTTATAAGCCTGGGATTTGCCGCGTCGATACCTGCTAATGAAATACCGGACAGACTTGAAGAAATTCCGCATGGGGTGACAATAGCCATACTCTGCACATCTTCTGTGAGGGCGTCAGTGGTTTACGCATACATGCTCCTAAAGGGATACGAAAAGGCCAGGGTTATGGCAGAGGGCCTAAAGGACATAGCGGGCACGATTAAACCCGGATACGTCCGCAAATACAAAATGAAACCAAAAGAAGATCTCAAATGAACTCAGATATAATAATGCTGATAATAATACTGGCAATAGCTGTATCCATGTCCATGGTTGGAAAGGGCGGGGGCAACTTCTATGTCATTGCCCTGGTCATTGCGGGAATTTCCATGCACCAGGCAGCAACCACTTCACAGCTTATAATGATGGCGACATCGCTAACATCCATGATAATCTTCAACAAGCACAAGAAGGTAGACTGGAAGCTTGCCGTAATGATAGAGGTACCAACCGCAATAATGGCATTTGTGGGCGGATACTTCGCCAGCAGCACCGAAGCCTTTACGCTCAAGCTCATGTTCGCAGTTCTATTTGCCCTTATATCCCTCTTCATGCTTATGCCCGTAAAGGACAAGCCAATCAATAAGAGTGGCAAAATAGGCTACTGGAACCGTAAATACGGCGGATATGAATATACTGTAAACCTCTGGCTCATATTGCCAATAACCGCCGCAGTGGGATTTTTTGCAGGGGCAATAGGCATATCCGGAGGGGCCTTCAAGGTGCCGCTCATGGTTCTCCTTTGCGGAGTGCCAATGGAGATTGCAGTAGGCACATCAACGGCAATGGTTGCAACCACAGCAATGATGGGCTTTGCAGGGCACATGGTAAATGGAAGCTTCGACCCCGCCTTCGCCTTTCCGCTTGTGATAGCGGCAGTTGCTGGAGGCATCATAGGCAGCAAGTGCGCAGTCAGGAGCAAGCCGCGCAACCTCAAGAAAATATTTGCGGCCACAAACCTTCTTGCGGCCCTGATAATGGCAGTAAACATGATGAGCTGACAAAAGGAACATATAAAAAAAATGGACAAGCAAGTTTGGAAAGGATAAATCTCCCATGGCTTAGGGCATGGGAGATTTATCCTTTCTATTCTGCCAATATAAGTCCACAATTGATGATAAAGTTTCATCTATATATGCCAAGGGGGAATAATATGAAAATCGAAACACGCTTCACCAGAAAAAAACTTTCATCAAACGGAGGTAGAGCGCACTTGGAAGTGACTCTTACTCCACCTGAGGAGCCGCGCGACAAAAGACCGGTATGCGTGGTAATGGCCATAGACATGTGTGATGAAATGTCAAAACCCGACACTGTGTACAGGTTCACAGAAATGTACACTCCCATAATAAGCCACGTGAGGCTTGCCACCAACGAACTGATAAGCGACCTGGGCGAAGAAGACATTTTCGGATGCGTAGTATTCAATCATCGCGGTTTCATTTGCCAGGAGCTCATTCATCCTGTGAGCAAAATGGTGCCAGACATAAAGCTGCAGGTAAGCAGGATAATTCCCCACGGGGGAAGGAAGATAGCAGAGGGCCTCAAGCTTGCCGGAAAAATAATAACTGACAGAGTAGCGTCAAACTACAAGTGCCAGATAATACTTGTGACAAATGGAAAATCCACCCCTCATTTGGCCGCAGGGGAAAACCTTGCAGGCCAGTGCGAGGCGCTCAGAGAAAGGGGCATAAAGGTAAATCTTGTGGGCTGTAACAGCAAATACAGCCTGGAAGACTTCATTGCTATGACAGAAGCAGGGGGCGGAAACGGCCATCATGTGCAGAATTACGAGCACCTTGAGGAAATATTCAGAGAAGAGACAGAAACGCTCAGAAACGAATCGGCAAAAGATGTAAGACTGATAATAAGAAGCGAATCTCCACTGAAAATAGGCGGCAACCTGAATGGATATCCGCAAAAGAACAAAGACGGAAAGAGCGAAGTTTTCATAGGAGGACTATGCGAGCCTTTAAAACTACATTTTGAGATAAGGTCGGAAGAAAGTGAAAAGTCTTTTGCCGAAATGGAATTTGCGGCAGTATTCAAGGAAACCGGAAGCAAGGCATGCAAGAAGACCGTTTTCGAAACAATGCAGTTGACAAAGGAAGAAGTATGCAAGCAAGCATGCAATGTTGATGTCCTGAGGGCTTGGCTTATGGCCAGCGTTGTAGGATCGATAAGGGAAGCATGTCTAAATTATAATAAATGCAAATTTACCAAAATGGATGAGGGTTTAAAAAAAGCAAAGGAAGAGACGAGGAGTCTTTGTAAAATCTATCCGGACCAGGTCCCTCTTGTTGAAAAGAGCCTTAAAACCATGGAACAAAATGGAAAAATATTTTTTGTAAACAAACTGGGAATAGGAGAAAACAAAGCCGCATACTTCGAATCGATTGAAATTTTGAGAAGAAACAGTAAAAAAACTATAGATAATCTATATATTTAGCCATTCGACATTTTTCGCCAAAGGATTTACAAATCTTTTATATAAATAGTAAAGATGGATAAAAATTCTAGGGGGAAAATCATGAGCCGACTGGGAAATGCAATAAATATGCTTTTGATTCTCAAAAGCAGAAAAAAAATGAAAGTTGAAGAGCTTGCCAAAGAACTCGAAGTTGCTCCAAGACAGATTCGCCGCTACAGGGACGATCTTGAACAGGCGGGGTTTGCTATTTTTTCTGTTACAGGACCGGACGGCGGATACGAGTTGTACTCTCCGCTAAGCCACCTTCCTTGCGCCATAACAGAAAAAGAATTCGAGACAATGAAAATGCTCGGCAAGGAGCTTGAAAAGAGCCTTCCGCAAAGGCAAAAGGAATTCAAATCAGTGATGATAAAGTTGGATAACCTAAGGGCACCAGGGGGAAAAATAAAAAAGCCGGGAATTGTAAGGGAAAGCTATGAAACCTTCTATGTCAAAAGCATAGCCGCAGAAATGGATATTGATGATGAAAGAAAAAAACTCGACGATTTCCAGAGGGCGGCAATATCCAAGCGAAAAATAAAAATGACATACACATCAAACACTTCAGGAAAGAGCGAGCGAATCGTTCAGCCCTACGCTCTAATAGAACACGAAGGAAGCATATACCTTATAGCCCACTGCGAAAAAAGGAACAGGAAAATGTACTTCAAACTGGTGCGCGTGGGAGAATACCAGCTGCTCAAAGAAAAATTCCAAAGGGACAGGGCTTTCGACCTTGAAGGCCATGTAAAAAAATGCTTCGGAATATTCCAGGGCAAGGAAATGAAGATAGCCGTTAAAATAAGGCCACCCTTCATCCAGCCAGTAAGGGAAAGGATAATAGCCCAGGGGCAGACAATAACCGACATTCCCGAAGAGAACGCAATACTTCTCAAGGCCACAACCCAGGGCATGGATGCCATAGCCAACTGGATACTGGGGATGGGAGCATCCGCAGAGGTTATAGAGCCTCTTGAACTGAGAGAGGTCGTAAAAACAAAAATTGTCCAGGCGGCAAACATTTACGACAGAAAATAGCTGCAAGCCGCAAAAAAATTGACACATACATTACAAAAAAGAAAAAATATGGTATAATGTAAGAGCAGTAAACAATTAAATAAATGCATTTATCAAGATTCGGACGAGAGAACGGCTCGATGACTCCGAGGCAACCTGCCAAGCGGCAAGGTGCCAAAACCGACAAAGTTGAAGCTTTGGATGATAAGTGGGCGAATTATGAAATATGCCCCGCACTTTCCAAGTGTGGGGTTTTTATGAAGCCGGCCCTGCGCATCCAAAGCGCGGGTTTTTCTATTTAAAAGGAGGAAACAGAAAATGAAAAGAATCGATTTGAGGAAGATTCAAGAGTATTACCGGGATGATCTTTTTGGTGACAGTGATTACGAAGAGGATGAAGGGGGCTACTACATGCTGGAGGACGAAAACAAGTTTTTCGGTGTAGAGGATGGTGGAGAAGAGGACAAAAAATCAAGAGATTATATTGTTGGCATACCGGAAGATTATCCGGCTGTAACGGCATTGAGGTTTGCTCTGAAGATGGAAGATGAAATGCTTGAAAAAATGATAAAGGCACGCGTATCTTATAGAAAGAAATATGGACTTCTGGAAAATGCCGATGATGACATGAAGTCGGAAGATGAAATACTGAGCTATTTGAGGATTATGGTTAAGCTTGGAGATATAGAGTGTGTGCACAAGGCAATTGAAAACCTGGTTGCCAGCGGAAATCTAAGAGGATACTTTTTCACCAGAGTTCTGGTAGAGGATTTGACATACACTTACCACAATAGCGAACTGGTAGCAAAGCTTTGCCTTAATATGATACCGACCTTCAATGTCGAAATTGGAGCAGACGAGGACCTGACTGAATACTACGAGGTGTACGGTGAAGATACAAGCCTGGAAGAAATGAATAAATGCCGCTCTGAGGCAAACGCGGAGTTTCTGGGCTTTTTAGGTGCGTCGTTTGATGACATGCCGGACCAGGAAATTGCCGATCGTTACACGGAAATAATACAAAAGAAATTGGATGAATTAAATATCGCATAAATCTTATATTCCTGCCAATATATGTCCACAATCAATGATACCGTTAAAACGACTATGCAGATGGGGGATCACTTTTCTTGCAAAGCAAATCCCCCAAACAAACTGCAAAAGAGATAAATCAGCAAGAATTTTCAAAAAAAACAACAATAATTAAAAATATTTCCCAATTCGACATTTTTCGCGGAAGGATTTCCAATTCGTATATATAAATACTAAAGATGGATAAAAATTCAATCAAAAAATATTTGCAGCCAATTCCTTGAAGACTGGAATCCAACGAATCAGAAAAAATCAAAGAAAATAAGAAAAGAGATAAAACAATGAAAAACATCATAGAAAACAAAAAACTGGTAATTGACTGCAATAATGATAAAGAGCTTTACGATTTCTACCGCGGCAATCTTGAGGAAGCCAAGAATGGGCTTTACATGTACAGGAAGGCCAAAGATGGAATACTCAATTTCAAAATAGATTTCGGTAAAACCGCAAGCAAAGCCAAAGAAAACCCTGTGCTGGGAGGAATAATGGGACTTTGCGTTGCAGACGCCCTTGGAGTCCCTGTGGAGGGGGCAAGCAGGGACAAGCTGAAGAAAGTTCCGGTTAAGGGCATGGATAGAAAGGGCAGATTCGGCATGGCCCCGGGCACCTGGTCCGATGACTCGTCCCTGACGCTTTGCCTTGCAGACAGCCTTGCAAGAGGATTCGACTACAAAGACATGATGAACAAATTTTCAGACTGGCTGTTTCATGGAAAATTCACACCGCAGGGGGAAGCCTTCGGAATAGGAAACGGAACCTATAGAGCAATAATGAGCTTTGATGACGAAATAGAACCCTTGCTTTGCGGCGGAAAAGAAGAAGGTGACAACGGAAACGGATCCCTCATGAGAATACTGCCCCTGGTCTTTTACATCAGGGCAGAGCTTGGAAAAGACTTCATTGGAAATAAAGTGGCAATGGATGCAATTGACAATGTCTCCTCCCTAACCCATGCCCATAAAAGAAGCGTTGTGGCCTGCGGAATATACCTTTCAATAGCATCCCGCCTGCTTGACGGAGAAGCGCTTGATAAAGCGGTTTCAATAGGCTTTGAAAATGCAATAGATTATTATGCAAAAAAAGAAGACTGCAAAGCGGAACTGCACCACTTCCAAAGGATTTCAGAGCCGGACTTCAAAGACCTTGCCGAGAAAGAAATTAGAAGCAGCGGATATGTTGTGGATACCCTGGAAGCGGCTCTATGGTGCCTTCTTAACACAGCTTCCTATAAAGACTGCGTTCTAAAGGCAGTAAACCTGGGGGAAGACACCGACACAGTCGGCGCCGTGGCAGGAGGCCTTGCGGGAATTCGTTACGGGTATAAGTCAATCCCGGATGAATGGTTGGAGCATATTGTGAAAAAGGAAATGATAATAAGCGTTTGTGAAAACTTGATCAAGGAGATCAAATAGAGCATAAGCTATTACGAGCATTTTGCGAATTATTTCGAAGCAACAGATCAAGAAATACTGGCAATAAACGACCTTCTCCACAAGGCAAAAAAACTACTTCAGGAAAAGTATAAGCCGGATGGCTTCAACATAGGAGTAAACATAGGCTTCGACGCCGGCAAGACAATATTCCACCTGCATGTGCACCTCATACCAAGATACAAGGGGGATGTGGAAGACCCAAGAGGCGGAGTAAGGCATTTGAAAGAAGAGCTTGTGCCGTATAAGGGTTGAATTTTGAACTATATAAAATAGTGGGAGTAGGTAATCTTATGAAAAACGGTCTATACGAAAAAATAATCGATGAAGTGATAGAACAAGATATCAACAATCATTCTGTAAAAAAACGTGTTGTTGAGGAATCCGAGGAAGCACAGGTTATTTCTTTAGCCTATCAAAAGGCTTTGCGAGAAAAACTTAGTCAGCTTACGAAAGAAGAAAGAATCTCGCTGATTAACAAAATAAGCGATGAACTTAAGTTGCCTGCATTTTTGATGGAAGGGGATCTTCCGGATAGAAGTATGGTTCAGCTTCTTGCTGTTCATGACAATAGAGAAAACTTAAAGACATTAACGGATAACAGACCAAAATCTTCTTTGGCGGGTAGTACTCTCTTTACTGGGCAAGGTTCTTTAACACTTGAAAGTGAATTAAAACGCGAAATAAGAACAGCTGATAGAATGGATTTTCTCATTTCCTTTATTAAGTTTAGTGGTTTGAGACTTCTTTTAGATGATTTAAAAGCTTTTACAGCAGCTGGTAAAAAGCTCCGGGTTATTACTACATCATATATGGGAGCAAGTGACTTTAAGGCAATTAAAACCTTAGCCGAACTTCCTAATGTTGAGGTGAAAATTTCTTTTGATACAAAGAGAACTAGGCTCCATGCAAAGGCATACTATTTTGAAAGAGAAACAGGCTTTAGTACTGCATACATAGGTTCATCAAATATGTCTAATCCGGCCTTGTCAAAAGGCTTGGAATGGAATCTTAAGGTTTCAGAATATACATCTCAAGATGTTATGGCGAAGTTTCGCAGAACATTTGAAACCTACTGGAATGACCAGGAGTTTGCGACATTTGACCCAAACAGCGAGGATCATTGCAAAGAGCTTAGAACTTCACTAAGCTACGATAGAAGCAATGGTTCGAATGCTGTATTTTTTGATTTGAGGCCATATCCATACCAAACAGAAATACTCGAAGAATTACAGAAGGAAAGGGAAGTTTTTGAGTCGTATCGTAATCTTGTGGTTGCTGCAACTGGAACAGGAAAGACCATGGTGGCTGCTTTTGATTATAAGGCTTTTATAAAAAACCATGAAGGGAATAAATTATTATTCTTAGCGCATCGAGAGGAAATATTAAAGCAGAGTTTAATGACCTTTAGAGGTGTTCTTAGAGACCAAAACTTTGGAGAGCTTTGGAATGGTAAAGAGAAGCCAATCGAATATAATCATGTGTTCGCAACTGTTCAAACATTGAGTCGCGGAGATAGATATAAGCAATTTAATCCGGATGAATTTGATTACATCGTTATTGATGAATCTCATCGTGTAAAGGCCAATTCTTATTTTGGTATGATTGACTATTTTTCTCCTGAAATATTGTTAGGGCTTACGGCAACACCGGAGCGCATGGATAATAAGGATATAAGAGAGTATTTTAATAATAAAATAGCTTCTGAAATAAGGCTTACTGAAGCAATTAACCGAAAACTCTTATCTCCATTTCATTATTTTGCTGTTACTGATCCTGTTAGTTTAGAGAATATGCAATGGCAACGAAGTGGATATAAAATTGATCAACTTGAAAATGTATATACAAGTAATACGGAGCGTGTAGGGGTAATACTTGATTCTCTCGAAAAATATCTTACTGATGTGAGAATCTTTAAAGGTTTAGGCTTTTGCGTTAGTATAGCGCATGCTGATTTCATGGCTAACAAATTCAATGAAGCTGGAATACCTTCCATAAGCCTTACTTCTAATACTGATGATGGGAAAAGAAAAAAAGCTAAAGAACAACTTCAAACTGGAGAAATCAATTGTATTTTCACCGTAGATTTATTTAACGAGGGAGTAGATATTCCAGAGGTTGATACAGTCCTTTTCCTTAGACCAACAGAATCACTTACGGTATTTCTCCAGCAGCTTGGTAGAGGTTTGAGGCTAACAGAAGACAAGGAAGCTTTGACGGTCCTTGATTATGTTGGTCAGGCTCATAAGGATTATGACTTTAGTATGAAATTTAGGGCGCTAATGGGTAAAACAAAGAAATCTTTAAAGAAAGAAATTGAAGAAGAGTTCCCGAGCATGCCTAAAGGGTGCCATATCAGACTCGAGAAAATTGCTCAAAAGCATATTCTTAATAGCATTCAGTCATCTATTCTGACTAAACGAAATATTATATATAAAATTAGCATGTACGATCAATATTTTGAAGCTCCATTAAATTTGATGAATTTTGTGGAAAATTATGATCTTGATATCAAAGAGCTTTACAAGAATAATAGTTTTTATCAATTGCAAAAGGTAGCTGAGAGGAGTGGTGAGTGGTTAGTTAAAAACCAAATTGAGCTAAAGCATGCATGCTGGCGTTTTACCCAGGCCAATTCAAGAAGGTTTTTATTCTTTAGCAAAAGCATTCTTGAAGAAGGTTATAAAGAAAGCCCGGTAAATAGGCTTTTACTTGCTATGTTCCATTACACTGTATGGGGAAAGGTGCCGGAAGTTAGTTTTTTAGATAACCTTAAAAGATTAAAAGAAAACAATTCAGATATGGTCCGTGAGCTTATTGAAATCATTGATTATAAATTAGCTCATCAAACTATTGTTGAAAAATCCTATGAAGATTCAGAGATCCCATTAGATATTTATGCCCAGTACTCGGTAGACCAGGTTATGGCTGCTTTTGGGAAAACTAATGAAGAGACTAAATTTCCATTAATGGCTGGAGTTTACTATGTTAGAGAGAAGAATACGGACTTGTTTTTTATTACTATTAATAAGGTTGAAGGGGATTATCTACCTACTACTATGTATAACGATTATGCTAGTGATAACCATTTGTTCCATTGGGAAAGTCAGAGCACAACAAGTATTTCATCACCTACAGGACAAAGGTATATAAATAATAAATCAGAAGACCATAAGGTTTTATTCTTCGTAAGAAGTGATAAAAAAGAATATGGCGGTAAAACGGCAACTTATACATTCTTAGGTAATGCAAGGTATGTATCTCATGAAGGAGAGAAGCCAATACAAATGATTTGGAGATTGGACCATGCGATTCCAGAAAAGATTATCAGGGAGTCAGAGCTCAGGACACCAGAATAATTTGATGAAAAAAATTGATTGATATTAAGAATTTACAATTCTTGTTTAAGGGGTGAAACTGATGCCACTTAAAATTATCCGAAACGACATAGCGAAGATGAATGTGGATGCTATCGTCAATCCCACAGATCCACGCTTTTCCGGCGGATTCAGGTTGACAGATAACCAATATAGGTTAGAACATGCAATAACAGTCACACAAAAAACGATACTAAAGGCATTTGAATTGGATGCAAATGTTGTGAAACATTATGCAAAGAATATCGCCGAACTGCTTAAGGAGACGAGGTAAATGGCATGTGGAAGGAAAGCAGGAATATGGGTGAGCGATTTCGCAAAATGGTATTACACCAATCACCACCACAGCGGGTTAAATTTCCTAACGTCCAATCAGCGGATTGATGGACAGTGACAAGAGATTATGACGAAACGCACTGCAGTCTACGAAGCGGCAATAGCCAAAAATCCGGAATTGGTTTCATGACGATAGAGTTTGGCTTGATCCGGAAAATCGGAATTTGCGTGTAAAACGTGATATTTCCAAGTTTTTGCATATGATTATGGGAAGATGGGTTGTTTGAGAATATTTTCCTTATTGCTGCATATGGAACTCGTAAACGAGCGGTGCAGCGACGATTAACATATAGGGAAGCTAACATTGAAATAATTTCATGTTATACTTGAATCGGACGAAATAAAATCTTCCGGTTGCGTCCGGAGAGCGGAGGACGACTATGGATGTTAAATTGTTATTGGGCGAATCAAAATATATTGAATACAAAAGGGATTATTCAAAAACTCTATTGAAGACGGTCAGTGCATATGCAAATTTTCACGATGGTCATATTATTATTGGGATTGATGACTATGGGAAAGTCATAGGAGTAAAGAATTCCGATGAAGTGCGCTTGAGTATCGAAAATGCCATAAACGACTCATTGAAACCAAGACCTTATTACGAGATTGAGGAAGAAATATACGAAAACAAAAGAATAGTAATATTGAAAGTTTATAAAGGGGATCTTACTCCATACACAGCAGATAAAAAGGCGTATAAAAGGATGGATACATCCAGCGTTCAAGTAGACAGACATGCTTATGAAGAGTTGATTATGCTTGGCCGCAATTTGAGTTTTGAAATTCTGCCATCGGACAGCCAAAACTTGATATTTAAAGATTTTGAAAGAAAAATGGAACAGGCATTAGGCATTAGGAGTTTTACGAATGATTTACTCATTACATTAGGGCTAAAGAGTAATAGACAATTTAATAATGCTGCTGCTCTGCTGTCGGATATGAATCCTTTAAAATCTTCTGTGGTTCATTTGATAGCGTATGAGGATGAAAACGTTTTAAGTATAAAAGATATACAAACAATCGAGAAAGTTTCTGTTATAAAACAATTCGAAGAATGTATGGATTTCTATAAAAAACACATAAATGTATCCGAAGTAATTGCAGAGCCTTATCGAAAGACGATTGAAGAGATTCCTTTGGTTGCTTATCGTGAAGCTGTAGCAAACGCCATAGTGCATCGCGATTATTCACGGAATGTGGGTATTAGGATTGAAGTCTTTGCAAATCGTATTGAAGTTGTATCGCCGGGGGGGCTTCCCGTCGGCATTTCAGAAAATGAATATTTGGAAGGTCGAGTATCTGTCCCGAGAAATCGCATATTGGCAGATGTGTTTCTAAGGCTGAAAATAATTGAAAAGTTAGCTACAGGAATTCGTAGAATAAAAGAATATTATCGGGATTATGATGTTAGCCCTGAAATTGAAATTAATGATAACAGTATTGTTGTGATATTGCCAAATGTAAAGCAATCGGAGAAGAAAGGCACGAATACAGGTCTCGGTGAGATTCATCAATTGAATGAACATGAAAAAAGGATTTACAAGTTGATAAAAGAAAAAGGATCTCTTCGGCGTTCTGAAATAGAAGTTGAATTGGCTCTGAAAAAATCGCAAACAATAGAGTTGATCAATCATTTGAGGTCTCTGAACATACTTTCTCAAATAGGCAGAGGCAGATCAACAACATACATTTTGAAACATGAGAACCGGACGAAATAATTGCGTCCGGTTTCGTCCGATGTTATCGTACATTTTATAGGTTGAGGAACACTTGAGACAAAGCAAAGGGAGAATGCATGGCATGAAATTTTTTTCCATAGTCAAAGCGGATCTGTTCAAACCGCTTACAAGCAAATACAAGAAGACATTCCTCGAATGTCTTCTGATTATATATAGGACATGCAGGGATGAAAGCTTTGTGTTTGATTATTTGAGTGCCTCAAAAATCCATGTTCATTTGAAATAGGTGCAGAATGTAAACTGAATATCTGAATGCGTGATCTGCATACTGTATTTGATTGTGAGAATACGGCGCGCGGGTCTTTTTTTTGCAAATTTAATTTTGACAAAGTTGTGACATTTCTGACGCAGTTTCGCGGTTTAGATAGAGTACAATAAAGTGCACGAAACTCATGGAAATAGAGTTTTCATTAAAAATCGGAGCCGTCAAATCTGAACGTTCTTCCGAGAGAAACGGATACAGAGCCGGCTATCGAGTCAGACGTTTCGATACACGGATGGGAACAATGTACCTTGTAGTTCCCAAGCTTCGAAAAGGCGGATATATACCCTTCTTCGTAACAGAGAAGAAACGATCCGAAGTAGCACTTATCAATGTAATACAAGAAGCTTTTGTAAATGGCGTTTCAACAAGAAAGATTGAGAAGCTTGCCAAAAGCCTTGGAATTGACTCGATTTCAAGAGGTCACGTAAGCAATATCACAAAAGAACTCAATGAGAGAGTAAGTGAATTCCGCAGCCGTCCTCTTGATGAGGAATATCCGGTGCTTTGGGTCGATGCACTCTACGAAAAAACCGGGACAATGGCCATGTAAGAAACATGGCGGTTCATGTCGTATGTGGCATAAGACTCGACGGAACTCGTGACATACTGGCTCATATTCCAGCAAAACAGAAGAAACCGTTTGCCACAAAACTCAAGCAAATATGGCTTCAGCCCGATTCTAAAAGCGCCAAGCGCTATGCTTACATGTTGATGGACGAATACGAAGACAAATTCCCGGAAGCAATTGAGACTCTCGAAAACGGTCTTGAAGATTCGCTTCAATTCTTCAACTTCGAAAATATATTGAGATTTTAATATGAAAATTGGAAGACCCAGGCAATATACAGGTCTATACCAGAGCAATTGAATGAAGTCAATCTGTTCAAGGGAGCGGTTGAGGTGTCTATGTGGACAGAAGCAGAGAGCATGAAAAAGGAGGAGTAGAATAGGAACAACAGGAATTTTTCCAAATACAAGAGAGGCGTGGTCATAAATTTCAACGAGAGGTCTAAAGACATGGAGGAAAGACAGGTTTACAGGCAGTGGGCCAAGAGTTTGTGATGGAGCAATAGAAAAATTGATCCGGGCAGGAGGATTTAAAAGAGTAAATACCGGGTATAAAAAACTTAAGTCTATGTCATAAAAATTTATTGTGAGGCGGATGAAAAATTATAGTGCATCTGATTTAACTTGACAAACAATCTGACAACCCATATAATATAATAAGTTGCTTGTACTAGGGAAATAGATGGATTTTTTATTTTGGAAATTATATATCTAGCGTGTATTTTATTGAAAGGAGAGGTTGACGTGAAGAAATTACTATTGATTTTGTTTGTATTGGTTTTGACGTTTTCAATGGCTGCTTGTGGAGGCGAAGAGGCAGACATGGAAACTGGAGGAGAAGAGGAAGCTGGCGGAGAAGAAGTTGCGGCTTTTGAGGGACCTCTCAAGTTTCACGATGCAGGATGGGACAGCTTGAAGTTCCACAATGAAGTTGCTTCCATGATTATTGAAGAAGGATTCGGGATAGAGTGTGAGAGTGTTCCGGGTTCAAGCCCTGCCTTGTGGCTGGGGCAGCAGAAAGGCGACATAGATGTTATGATCGAGAACTGGTCGGACAATATTGCGGAGTATGACGATGTTATAGAGGCCGGAGAAGTTATCGAGCTTGGAACAAACATGGACGACAACATGCAGG